>Ga0255338_1001011_pt1 | contig 62805 bp, 65 predicted proteins | sample MeOH1_35cm_T4_19_FD_203715 | JGI IMG/M metagenome (GOLD analysis project Ga0255338, IMG submission 203715) | Sandy soil microbial communities from University of British Columbia, Vancouver, Canada - MeOH1_35cm_T4_195 | ecosystem: Engineered > Artificial ecosystem > Sand microcosm > Unclassified ... | reverse complement strand
GCTCATCTTCCTTGCTCGCCGCCAGCACGACATTGGCGCCGGCCCCGGCCAGCACCTTGGCCGCCAGCGAGCCGAAGGCGCCGGACGCGCCGGTGATAATGGCGGTCTTGCCCTTGATGTCGAACAAACCGAGCGGATTCTTCAGGAAGGCTTCGGACATGGTGGTTCCCTCTCCGTAGTCATACCCGCGAAGGCGGGCATCCAGTAATCATTGCGCTCTCGGCGAGTACTGGGTCCCCGCTCTCGCGGGGACGACGTTGTGCTTGTTGTTGTGGTGCCTTACTTCGCAGCCGTCGGCACCACCGCCACGAGGATGGTGCACACCTCGTTGCTGCGGTTGATGATCTCGCGCATCTCGTTCGGCTCGATGACGCAGGAGTCGTTGGCCTTCAGCACGGTTTCCTTGCCATTGACGATGACGGTCAATTCGCCGCTGAGGACGAAATAGACCTTCTCCGGCGGCGAGGCGTCGGGACCGGCGCCGCCGCCGGGCAGGAAGTGGGAGACGCCGACGACGACGCCCTTGGTGCCGCCGGCTTCCGCTCCGAACAGGCGCAGCCCTGTATAGAGGCGATGGTTGGGTGCGTCGTAAGGCTTGGCGTCGGCGAAGCGCTTGACGTGCATGATGGTCTCTCCCCGCTATTTCCGTTTCTGCTTAGTCTTCGGCCGGCTCAGAACTTTTTGCCGCGCTCGATGCGATACTTGCCGGTCGGATCGGTGATGGCGACGAGACGCACGATGCAGCCGTCGCCGCGATCCCAGTTCCAGGGGAAATAGGCGAACGTGACGCGCTTGCCGGTGACCTTGTCGAGGTCGCCGCCGACGTTCTCGATGCCCATGATGCCGGCCTGGAAGATCTTGCGGTGCACCGGTTCCCATTCCGGGAAGTCGTCCTTCCAGTCGCGGCCGCCGGACCACTCGTAGTATTCCTTCTCAAGATGCGGATGCAGCGGACCGTTGCGCTGCGGGCCGATGGCGGTGGCGAGCGGATGGTCATTGGCCTGGGTGTCGTGGCCGATCACCTTGACCTTCTTCTCGATGAACCAATCAGCCGCCGACGGCACGAAGCCGGGCGCGCGGCAGAAATAGTCCTCGCTGTCTTCGTACTGGTGATGCCAGCCGGTGTTGACGATCACCACGTCGCGCGGACGCACCACCTTGCCGGCGGCCTTTTCGAGATCGTCATAAGTGATCGGCTCCCATTTCTTCTTGGGGATCGACACCACGATACCGGAGCCGAAGAAGTGCGGCAGCGGCACCTCGTCGATGAACGGCGTGCCCTGGATGACGTGCGCCGGCGCGTCGATATGCGTGGTGTTGTGCATCGAGGTCGTGATGCGCTGCGACAGCACGCCCGACTTCGCCATGTAGTGGATGCGCTCGATCTTCACGTCCTCGAAATAGGGCCAGTTCGGGGACTGGTAGCCGAAGCGGTGGGACAGGTTGACGAACTCCAGCCCCATGCTGTTTTTCAGGTTTTCTTCAAACATCACGCCGCGAATTTTCTTGGCCACGGCATCCTCCCTTTTTTGATTCGCGCGGTCGCGCTCGTCGGTTCACTCAATCCGTCCGCCGCGTCACGCGGCGGAGGCATTCATGCGGCCTTCCATGGCGCGCTTGGTCGCCAAGAGCCGTTCGGCAATGTGGTTTGCCTGGTGCGTAAAACGCAGGCCCGGCACCGGCACAGAGATCGCCACCGCGTTGCCGAGCGGGTCGTGCAGTGCGACGCCGGCGGCGCAGATGCCGGCGGTGTGCTCCTCGCGATCGAAGGCGATGCCGGTGCGGCGCACAACCTTCAGCTCGGTGAGCAACGCTTCGAGCTTGGTGATGGTCTTCGGCGTGCGCGCCTCGTAGGTGCGCCCGATCAACGCCTCGACTGCGGAATCGGAAAGCTGTGCGAGGTAGGCCTTGCCGTTCGCCGTGCAATAGAGCGGGAAGGTCTCGCCGACGCCGGACACGGTGCGCAGGCGCTGTGAGCCGACCACCTGGTCGATGAAGACGAGATGGTCTTTCTTGACTGTCGAGAGGTCGACGGTCTCATGCAGTTCTTCCGACAACCGTTCCAGGAACGGCCGCGCCAGCGAGATGAAGTCGCTGCGTACGGACGCGGCGAGCCGCATGATCGTGGGCCCCAGCCGCACGCGTCCATTTGGAGTCGCAGCGATGACCAGCTTTTCGGTCTCGAGCGCGGCGACGATGCGCTGCACCGTTGAACGCGCCAAATTCACGCGTTGCGCGATCTGCCCAAGGCTAAGGCCGGCGTTTTCATCTTCCAGCGCGCGCAAGATCGTCGCGGCGCGCGCGATAACCTGCACCTGTGATTTATCGTTGGTCGCCAGTTTGTTCATGGACGCCTCACCCTTACTCACCGGCGATCTAGAGCCGCCTTGCATTGTGGGACACAATAGCCCAATATCCGATACAGCTGAAAGGAAAAATTTCGGCAATCGTCGCTGCATTGCAGCAAGGACTGAAGAAACGTCGAGGGAACGCATGGTTCAGAAGATCGCGCTCGAAGAACATTTCCTGTCGCCGGGACTGGTCGATTATTGGAAGCCGACGATGACCGAGGTCGCGCCGGCGTTCGTTGACAAGCTGTTCAAGCGCTTGACTGATTTCGGTGATTTGCGCCTGCAGACGATGGACAAGGCCGGCATTGCGCGCAGCGTCTTGTCGGTGTCGGGGCCGGGCGTGCAAGCCGAACGCGATCCCGTTCTGGCAACAAAAAAGGCGCGTGAAGCGAACGACTTCCTGGCTGTGGAAATCCAGAAGCGGCCGGATCGCTATTCAGGCTTCGCCCACATTGCGGTACAGGATCCACGTGCGGCGGCCGACGAGCTTGAGCGCTGCGTGCGCGATCTGAAGTTCTCAGGCGCGATGATCAACGGCCATACCAACGGTCTTTACCTCGACGATGCCTCGCTCGCGCCGTTCTGGGAGCGCGCGGAGGCGCTCGGTGCCATCATCTATATCCACCCAACCGATCCGTTGGTGCCGGCGCCGGTGCTCAACGGCGTGCCGGCGCTGCGCCGCGCCACGTGGGAATGGGGTTTTGAGACCGGCTCGCATGCGCTGCGGCTTGTCTTCAGCGGTCTGTTCGATCGCTATCCGAAGGCGAAGGTCGCGCTTGGTCACATGGGCGAGACGCTGCCTTATCTGCTCTCCCGTTTCGACAGCCGCGCGAAACTTTATGGCGTCAAGCTTGCCAAGGCGCCATCAGACTACATCAAGGACAACATCGTCGTGAGCGTGTCCGGCGTTTATGCGCGCGAGCCGTTGATGTGCGCGGTTGAAGCACTCGGCCGCGACAAGGTGATGTTCGCCGCCGACTATCCTTTCGAGGACGCGGAAGAGGCCGGGCATTTCATGGACGACGTTTCCATCCCCGAGGACCTGCGCGCCGATGTTGCTTACAACAACGCCGCCAAGCTTCTCGGCCTATGAGGTATTGAGACGGAAGAGGCCGTCGCGATGGACGGCCTCTTCTCTCGGCTTCCCGAAGAAAACTACTGCTTCATCTTGGCGCCGCCACTGGCGCCGGCCTTCGCTTTCGCGCCGCCCGCCTTCACGTCGGTGTCCGTTTTAACTGAAGCGCCGGTGGTGTCCTTGGTCTGGCCCGGTGCATAGCCCGATGCGCCTGTCGTGCCTTTTACCGAACCTTTTTGCTGCATTTGCTGGCCGGGCGCATAACCCGACGCGCCAGTTGAACCTTTCACCGAGCCTTTTTCCTGCATCTGTTGGCCCGGCGCCGTCGTGTTTTGGGCCATTGCGCCGGTCGTTACGCTAGCGACCATTCCGGCCGCTACAGCAAGCGCAAACAGTTCCTTGGTCATCGCGTTCTCCCTAGGCATAAGCCCCGGAATAAACGCCGCATCGATCAAACGGTTCACGCGCGCGCCGCGGAATTTGGCATAGATTGAGGCCGAATTCTGCCCGCAACCATTCACGCTCTGCGTGCACTTCACTCGGTGAGCGTCACCGGCTTGCCCAGCACGCGGCGCGCGAACTTGTGCCGCTCCATCGGTTTGCCGAAAAAGAAACCCTGCACCAGGTCGAAGCCGAGCTCGCGCGCCATCAGAAAATCGGCGCGCGTCTCGATGCCTTCCGCCACCGTGCGCGCGCCCATGCTGTCGGCGAGTTCGAGGATGCGGCGACAGGTCGATTGCTTGAGGCGATCGTCTCTCGAGCCTGTGATGAAGGCGCGGTCGACTTTGATCTCCACAAAGGGAAAGTCGTCGAGCGTCAGCAGCATCGGCCATTCGGCGCCGAGATTGTCGATCGCCATGCCGACATTGCGCAGCCGCAGCGCGTTTGCGGTCTTGGCGGCGAATGGCAGGTCTTGCACGATGTCCTGGCTATTGATTTCGACCATCATGCCCTCGAAGGCCGGGTGGTTCGGCATGTGCCGCGTCAAGATGTCGACCGCTCCGGCGTCGCGAAAGAAGTTCAAGGGAAGGTTGATGGAGGGCGTGACCGGCCCATACTCGCCGGTGAAGTAGAGCCAGTCCTTTGCGACCTGCTGCAAGACGAACTCCGACAGCGCCCCGAAGTGCGGATCCTCGGCGTCGGGGATGAAACAGGCCGGCGGCACGATGCCCCAGGCGGGATGGCGCATACGTACCAAGGCTTCTGCGCCGGAGATTGATAGCGAATGCATGTCGATTCTGGGCTGGTACCAAAGCTCCAGCCAGTCGGCGTGCAGCGCTTCGGCAACGTGTACCGGCGGGTTGGGCGGCGCTTCGTTCGGCAGTAGCGCGCTCACGCGCTCGCGCAGATCGTTATCGCTGAATGGTGTCGGCAACAGCGGCAACATCGACAAGCCGAGCTCCTTACCGAGCGCGTGCACGGCCGGCACCATGGGCGCGGCGAGTTGTCCGAACACCAGTACCTTGCCGTCGAAATGGCGCCCCGCAAGTTCTTCCAGCACGTTGCTCGCGGCGATGCCGCCCGCGGACAGACCGAGCACGAACAGGTCGGGCAAGGTGTCGATCAAAGCGGCGGCTAGATCGCCGGTCGGTTCGTACTCGCCTGCGATAAAGCCGTGCTCTTCCAGAGCGTCTTTCAAGAACCGCCGGATGTGCGGTTTGCTGTCGGCAATACAGACACGCGGCGCAACCCGTCTTCGGCCGAATGTCGAGATGATCGAGGGTACTTCGCTGTGGCTGTTTCCGTGCATGCGGTCGCTCCGTCATCGAATAACGGAGACACTCTGCCGCTGCATTGCGCCGCGACTAGGCCATAGGCGCTACTTGCACACGCAATTACGTGTTTATGACTAACGTCGACAATACCGATAAATTTGCAAACAGTATCGCGGCTGACTTGTGCAATCTTGCTCTTGCGCGCTGTTTGTTGCGACGGTCAACTATGGCGCGATGACGCGCACCGGCTTACCATCGAGCCACGCGCGAATATCTTCCGCGATATCGGGAAAATATTTGCGGTAGTTTTGCTCGCTGACGTAGCCGAGATGCGGCGTCAGCACGACATTGTCGAGCTTGCGGTAAGGATGGTCGACCGGCAAAGGCTCGACCTCGAAGACGTCGAGACCGGCGCCGGCAATCTGTTTCGTCTGCAACGCTTTCAACAGCGCGGCCTGATCGACGATCGGCGCACGCGCGGTGTTGATGAGATAGGCGGATTTCTTCATACGGCCGAGATCGGCGGCGGTAATGAGGCCGCGCGAGCGTTCGCCGAGCTGGTAATGGATGGTGATGAAGTCGGCCGTGGCGAACAGCTCCTCCTTTGTCGCGTGGCCGACGCCGGCCTCTTTCGCTTTCTCTGCCGTGAGGTTCTGGCTCCAGGCGATCACCTTCATGCCGAAGGCCTTGCCGATGGCGGCGACGCGCTGGCCGAGCTTGCCCAGGCCGACGACACCGAGCGTCAGCCCTTCCAAATCCTGGCCGATCGTCACCTGCCACGGCTCGCCCGCTTTCATGCGGGCGTTCTCAAAGCCGATGCGGCGGGTGAGCTCCAGCATCAGGCCGAAGACGATGCCGGTGGTGGGATTGCCCACCGTGCCGGTGCCGCAGACGGTGATGCCGCGCGCGGCCGCCGCCTTGATATCGAAGGAGTTGTTTTTGGCGCCGGTGGTAATCAACAGCTTCAAATCGGGCAGGGCCTCGATCGTCGCGCGCGGAAACGGCGTGCGCTCGCGCATGCCGGCGACGATGGCGAAGCCTTGCAGCGCCTTGATCGCCTCCGCCTGGCTGGCGAAGGGCTTGTTGAAGACCGTGATCTCGACGTCCTTGGCGATGGGAGACCAGTCGGCGAAGGCCTTCGCCACGTTCTGATAGTCGTCGAGGATCGCTGCCCGGAGCATACGCTGGCCCTGTGGTGGTACGCCCGGGGAGTTCGGGCGGCGCCAGATTAGGGCCGGTCACTCGAAAAGAAAGGGGGGTCTCAGCGGGCTAGTGCCCGCTTTCCGAAATTCGTGATACGCGGCAGCACCCTCATGGACGAATTTCGGAAAGCAAAGGGCACTAGCAAGCATATGATTCTAGTGCCGCTTTTCGATTTGAAGTTCCTGATCGAATTTGCCACAGGCGGTGCAGGAACTTCAAATTGGCGGCACTAGCCCGCCGTGCTTCGCATGCCAGGCGGGGCCGGGGCCGCGCATGTAATGCATCTCGGGCCGATAGGGCCTCACGGCGTCGCGGGTGACCTCGGCCCAGAAGGCGGCCAGGTAGCGGCCAATGCCAAGCGGCATCCAGCCGATGGAACCCGAAAGGGCAGACATGGCGCGGCTCATGACGCAATCCCCACTCAACGACGATGGCGGGCGGTTGTTGCCCGTCGTTCTTTCGTCGCCCCACGAGGCGGCGAGGTTCATGGAGCATCGTGGCGCCGCCGCGGTTAAAGCCGGGTTTGAATCGGCAAAACTGGAGGAAATTTGTAATCAAGCTTTCCAAAAGCTTGCCGGCATAGGGAACCGGGCGGCTTGCCCTTTAGCCTGCCGCTGGCTACATCAGCCGACGTATTTCCCGACAAGGCATCCGGCGGCGCGGCTCGCGCGCAGGGGACGATTCAGGCCGGAAAAACAAGGGTTTCAGGGGTCAGACGATCACATGAACGGCCGTCAGTTCATCTACCACATGCAGGGTCTGTCCAAGACCTATCCGCCGGCCAAGAAGGTGTTGGACAACATCCATCTGTCCTTCTACCCGGACGCCAAGATCGGCGTGCTCGGTGTCAACGGCTCCGGCAAGTCCACCTTGCTGCGCATCATGGCCGGCATCGACACGGATTATGTCGGCGAGGGCTGGGTCGCCGAGGGCGCCCGCGTCGGCTACCTGGAGCAGGAGCCGCAGCTCGATCCCAACAAGTCGGTGCGCGGCAATGTCGAGGAAGGTGTCGCCGCCAAGCGCGCGCTGCTCGACCGCTACAATGAAATCGCGATGAACTACTCCGACGAGACCGCCGACGAGATGGCGAAGCTCCAGGATATCATCGACAGCCAGAACCTCTGGGACCTCGATTCCAAGGTCACGCAGGCGATGGACGCGCTCAATTGCCCGCCCGACGACGCCGACATCAGCAAGCTCTCCGGCGGCGAAAAGCGCCGCGTCGCGCTGTGCCGGCTGCTGCTCGACCAGCCCGATCTCCTGCTGCTCGACGAGCCGACCAACCATCTCGACGCCGAGAGCGTGAACTGGCTGGAAGGCCATCTGCGCAATTATCCCGGCGCGATCCTGATCGTCACCCACGACCGCTATTTCCTCGACAACGTCACCGGCTGGATCCTCGAGCTCGACCACGGCCGCGGCATTCCCTACGAGGGCAACTACACCTCCTGGCTGGCGCAGAAGCAGAAGCGCATGGAGCAGGAAGGGCGCGAGGACGAGGCGCGCCGGCGCACGCTCGAGCGCGAGCAGGAATGGGTGCAGTCCTCGCCGAAAGCGCGGCAGGCCAAATCGAAGGCGCGCTATCAGCGCTACGAGGAACTGCTCAAGATCGCGAATGCCAAGGTCAACACCGTGGCGCAGATCACCATTCCGGTGGTCGAGCGGCTCGGCCAGAACGTGGTCGACTTCGACCATCTCAGCAAGGGTTTCGGCGACAACCTGCTGATCGACGATCTGACCTTCAGGCTGCCGCCGGGCGGCATCGTCGGCGTCATCGGTCCGAACGGCGCCGGCAAGACCACGCTGTTCCGCATGATCACCGGCCAGGAAAAGCCCGACAAAGGCACGATCAAGATCGGCGAGTCGGTGCATCTCGGCTACGTCGACCAGTCGCGCGACGCGCTCGACGGCAAGAAGACCGTTTGGGAGGAAATCTCCGAGGGCAACGACATCATGCTGGTCGGCAAGAAGGAGGTGAACTCTCGAGCCTATGTCTCGCTGTTCAACTTCAAGGGCGCCGATCAACAGAAGAAGGTCGGCACGCTCTCGGGCGGCGAACGCAATCGCGTACATCTCGCCAAGATGCTGCGCTCGGGCGCGAACTTGCTTCTGCTCGACGAGCCGACCAACGACCTCGACGTCGAAACCTTGCGTGCGCTCGAAGAGGCGCTGGAGGACTTTGCCGGCTGCGCCGTGATCATCAGCCACGATCGCTGGTTCCTCGACCGTATTGCCACGCACATCCTCGCTTTCGAGGGCGACAGCCATGTCGAATGGTTCGAAGGCAACTTCCAGGATTATGAGGCCGACAAGATGCGGCGCCTGGGGACGGACAGCATCATTCCGCATCGGCTGAAGTATAAGAAATTTACGCGGTAGTCGCTCTCAATCCGCCCACGCCCGCAGGGCCCGCAACGTCGGCGTCTTCTTCTGCTGATGTTCGCCCATCCGCTGAAGGAGGCGAGCAAGTGCAGCGACAGCAACGGCCGCATTCGGGCCCTTGTTGAGCATGATGCATTCGGCGCGCGCGGCCATCGCTGCGTCGGTCATCTCGCCGCGCGAGGGGAGCCCCTTGCTCACCAGGCCTTCCAGCACCTGCGTCGCCCAGATCGCCGGCACGTGCGCGGCTTCGCACAGCCACAAGATCTCTTCCTGCATTTCGGCCAGCCGCTCGAATCCAAGCTCGATGGCCAGATCGCCGCGGGCGATCATGATCGCGAAGGGCTGGCGGCCGGCGCCTTGCACGATGATCTCCGGCAGGTTGCGCACCGCGCGTGGCGTTTCGATCTTCGCCACCAGCCCGAGCTTGCGCCAGTCGTCGCGGCGCGCCGCCAGTTCGTCCTGCAGGAGCGCGACATGCGCTGCGGTCTCGACGAAGGAATAGCCGACCATGTCGGCGTTCTTGGCGATGAAGTCGAGGTCGGCGCGGTCGCGCGCGGTGAGCGGATCGAGGCCGAGATCGACACCGGGGAAATTGATGCCTTTTTCCGCCTTCAAATGGATGCCCTTGTCGCGGCCTTCCTCGATGCGCGCCACGAAGCCTCCCGACACCTGCCGCACGATGTGGCCGCGCAGCTTGCCGTCGTCGAGCGAAACAGGATCGCCGATCTTCAAGCGCGTGAACACTTGCGGCAATGTGCAACGGGTGCTGAAGGCGCCGTCGCCGCCGGCCTCGCCTTCCTTGAGCAAGAGCTCGTCGCCGACGTAGAGCCGCTCTTGTCCCGGCGGTGTGGTCACCTGGTCGGTGCGAACCTTCGGGCCGCCAATGTCCATGAGCACTGGCAGACGACGTCCGGCCGCACTTTCCGCCGCGCGGATATGCGTAATCATCCGGCCCCACAGTTCGGCGTTGTCATGCGCGCAATTGATGCGGAATGCGTCGGCGCCGTTGGCGACCAGCTGTGCGATGACGTGCGCCTCCTGCGCCGCCTCCGTCCCGAGGGTGACCAGAATGCGCCCGCTGCGTCCGGCCCGCGGCGCACCGAATACCTCTTCGGAGTTCCGGGCCAGAAGCCGTTCGCCGCGAAAGAACTGGCGTTGCGTCGGACGCCGGATGTCCGTCGGCGCGGCGGCGCCGGCGAGTCCGCAAAGCGCAAGGATGATCGCGTCCAACGACGCGAGCACACGGCCTTCGGCGCGGCCGAGCGATGACAAGCCAAGATGCATCAACTGGCGTTGGAGAGGCCGCAGGTCTTGCCGGCGCAGTGCGAGATAGTGGCCGAGATTGAGAGCGCCGAGCCTGAAGGACGGCCGCTCGATGCGTGGCCGCCACTTTCGGAAGGTTGCGTGACCCTGTGTCGCGATGCGGTGGCGCAGGGCCAGCATCTCGTCAAACAGGCGCCGCGTGTCGCTCTTGAAACCGGTACAAAGCATGTTGTTGATGCGATTGTCTCGCAGGGACATCGCTAGCGCGGCTGGATGACACTTCCGTGTCGGCTGGATGGTGCGGACGTAAGGGATTTCCCGGAGTGCGGTCGCGCCCGGCGCTACGTGGCGTCTCGCCGCAGCTATGACCTGGCATCCTTGCGCGGCCTCGAATCGCCTATAAATCCCGTGGCCGCGCGCCGCCGTGCTGCGCCCACGAGGGGAGCCTTCCATGTCCATGACCGCCGACGAACCGCGCGTGCCGCCTGATGCGCCCGGCCTTCGCCCGCTGCCGCAGCTCATCTTCGGTTCGCGCTGGCTGCAACTGCCGCTTTATCTCGGCCTGATCGTAGCCCAGGGCGTCTATGTCGTGCTCTTCCTAAAGGAGCTCTGGCATCTCGTGCTCGGCGCCATGAAGTTCACCGAGCAGGAGATCATGCTGGTGGTGCTCGGCCTCATCGACGTGGTGATGATCTCCAACCTGCTGATCATGGTCATCGTCGGCGGCTATGAAACCTTCGTGTCGCGGCTGGAGCTGGAGCGGCATCCCGACCAGCCGGAATGGATTTCCCACGTCAACGCTAGCGTGCTCAAGATCAAGCTGGCGATGGCGATTATCGGCATCTCCTCGATCCACCTGCTGCGGACCTTTATCTATGCCGGGCAGCTCGGCAGGCCGGATTTGGCCTACACTGAGGCGGGTGTGATGTGGCAGACGATCATCCACGGCCTGTTCATCTTGTCGGCGATCGGCATTGCCTATGTCGAGAAGCTCAGCCAGTCAGCTTACACCACCAAGCCGCACCATTAGGGTGCGGTGTTGAGATTTCTCCGCTCCGTCATCATCGCAATCGGCGTCGCTTCGACGCCGGCAGCACAGGCGGCCGATGCCGCATTCCAGCAATGGCTGCAAAGTGTCTGGCCGCAGGCGCAGGCCATGGGCGTGTCGCGCGCGACCTATGACACCGCCATACGCGGGCTGGAGCCGGATCTCACGCTTCCTGATCTCGCTATTCCCGGCAAGCCGGAGAAAGTGCCGCAGCAGCCGGAGTTCGTGCAAACGCCGTCGCAGTATCTGCGCGAGGCAACGTTTGATCGGCTCGCCGCGCGCGGCAAGCAGTTGGCGGCGCAGTATCGCGACACGCTCGCGCGCATCGAGCGCGAGATCGGCGTGCCGGGCAACGTCGTGCTGGCGATCTGGGCGCGCGAGACGGACTACGGCGGCTACAAGCTGCCGCACGACGCGATCCGCGTGCTGGCGACGCAAGCCTATATCGGCAAGCGCAAGGACTTCTTCCGCAACGAATTCCTGCATGCCTTGAAGATGCTGCAGGACGGCACGCCGCGCGCGGATATGCGCTCGTCCTGGGGCGGTGCGATGGGGCTGACGCAGTTCCTGCCGTCGGAGTACTACAAATACGCGCTCGACTTCGATGGCGACGGCCGCGTCGACATCTGGCGCTCGGTGCCGGATGCGCTGGCCTCGGCGGCGAAGCAACTCGCGGGCAAAGGCTGGCAGCGCGGCGAACGCTGGGCTTACGAGGTGAGGGCGCCGGCCAATGCCGACTGCACCATGGGCACGCCGGAAACGACGATGCCGATCGGCGACTGGGTGAAGCGCGGTTACCTGCTGTTGCCGCCGCGCAAGCTGACGGCCGAGGCACTGGCACTACCGGCTTCGCTGTTGCAACCGGAAGGCAGTTATGGCCCGGCGTTCCTGGCGCCGAAGAACTATTTCGTGCTCAAGGACTACAACTACTCCGATCTCTATGTGCTGTTTGTCGGTCATTTGAGCGACCGCATCGCCGGCAGCGGCGCTTTCGTCACGCCCTGGAGCAAGACGGCGCAGATGAAGACGTCCGATGTCGAGGCGATGCAGGAGCGGCTGACCGCGCTCGGGCTGTACAAGGACAAGATCGACGGCAAGGCGGGAATGCTGACACGCGCGGCGTTAGGGGCCTATCAGAAGAAGAACGGTCTGAAGGTGGACTGCTGGCCGACCGCCGAGGTGCTGGCGCATATGCGGCGGTAGGGGGCCCTCAAACGCGAAACGCCCGGCTTATCGCCGGGCGTTTGGCTATCCGTTATCGCGCTCGCTCAGTCGCAGACTTCGATGCGGCGGTGGCGCCAGCCGTAGCCTTCGATCCACACGCGGCGGCGTTCGACGTGGCAGATCGGGCCTTCCTCGTAATAGACGCGCGGCGGGGGCGGTTCGACATAGACCGGCGCCGGCTCGTAGTAGCGCGGGCCGCTGTTGGCGATGGCGCCGCCGATGATGGCGCCGGCGGCGAGACCGCCGATAACGCCGGCGGCAACGGCGCCGCCGCGGTCACGCGCATCGGCGGAGGTCGGCAGCGCAGCCGCCACCAGGCCGGCCGCGGCGATTGCGAAGATGGTGTTTCTCATGATGATGAAGTTCCCTACGGCCGAGACATTGGCGCGATGATGCGCCTGAGCCCTTACGCGAGCGTTAAGAGCCGATGAAGCGAGCGCCGCAGGAGGCCGCGTCAATATGTCGGAAATTAGGTGCATCAAATAGTACCCCCCGGATGGTGGAAAAAGCCCGGGTTCTTTAAGGAACCCGGGCCTTCCAACTCAGACTGATGCTGTACTAGTCACAGACTCGCACGCGCCGCACGCGCCAGCCCCAGCCGTCCCAGACTCGTTCACGGGTCCACCAGCAACGTGGGCCGTAATAGACCGGCGCTGGGCCGTAGTAGTAGCCGGGGCCTGGGCCGTAATAGCGCGGGCCTGCAAAGGCAGAGCCGATGATCGCACCGGCGGCCAAGCCGCCGATCACGCCGGCGGCAACGGCGCCGCCGCGGCCGCCCGCCTGGGCCGGTTGGGGAGTGGCCACGGCCGCGACAACAAGGGCCGCGGTGGCCGCGAGAGCTGTCAGTGTCTTGTTCGTCCGGGTCATGGCTTACCTTCCTCTGCTTTAGCCGGTCGCATGCATTTAACGACCGATCTCACCACTTCCTGCGCCGCCCGTTGCCGCGAACTTGATGCGACTTTTATCCGCCGGGACAACGCGCCGTCTTGGGGCGAGGTTCCGGCTTGGCGGGTGAACGCGCGGTGAATGGAACGCTCGGCTCAGCTTTGCGTGACATTAAATTCCCGCAAGCTTTGCGGCGCGAATGCGGCGGCGGTTTGATCGGACTTTGACTTCGCGCTGCAGTGCGAACGCGGCTCTAGCGTTTGGTTTTGTGCTTGGCTTTGCGGTGCTTCGCTTTCTTCACCGCTTTCTTGCCGCGCTTGCGCACGAGCGGCCGGCCGACGCTCTTCAAGAACAGCTTCTCGAGCGGATAGTGCAGTTTGCGCACCGCGTCCTTCAACGGCAACCAAGCGACCGCAGCGATGTCGCGCATGAGATCGCGACTTGGATTGACGGCCGCCCGCATGTGCCAGAACTCGACCAACTTCGGCCGGCCCTGGGCGCGATAGGTGATGGCGCCGAGAAATTCGCGCACGTCGACGCGGTGGCCCGTCTCCTCGAACACTTCGCGGCGGGCACCGGCACGCGGGCGTTCGTTGCGCTTGAGCTTGCCGCGCGGCAGCACCCAAAGATCGTCCTTGGCGCGTTGCACCACGGCGATGAGCGGTTTTGCGCCCTTGCGGACGACGATGCCGCCCGCCGCCTGTATCGCTTTCTTCTGCGCCATTTCGCTCCGACTCTGCGCGTCTCTTTCCTTTCCTTGCGTTTAGCAAAAAAGTCCATGCTCTACGCGTCGAAAATGCGCGGTAAACCAAGCTGCTGTGGGCAACGCGGGGTCCGAAGCCGTGGGTCATAAATCGTTCATGGCCTCCGGGGCGCCCGCGGTGCCATCAGTGCGTGTCGGACGGCCGCGTGCCAGCGCACGCAAGCGGCCTCATCGCCGTCGCGCGTTGCGGAGGCCAGCGCCTCGGCGAAGCTGACGCCGTTCTCGGCGGCAGAGCCGATGCAGGCAAACCAAAGGCGCGCGGACTGCGGCAGCAGCGGCAGAAAGCGCGGCAGGCAGGACAACGGATCGCCGCAGCAGCGGCGGCGCCGCCGGCAGTCACGCTCATCGCACTGACGCCAGATACCGAGCAGGTCGTTCCAGCGGCGCGTCGCGGTACGCAGGGACGGACGCTGACCTGCCGCCTTTGCGGTCGAGGTGGTGCGGGGGGCCGGCCTCCGGCACGGATGCGGCCGGTCAGCCGGGACGAGCCTGGCGACGACGTGTCTCAAAAGACGATCGTTGACCGTCACCGGCCGCAGCGTCGGCGGAACGCAGCGACGCGGATGGAGGCTGACGGCGGGACGCGGCAGACAGGAAGGTTCGTGAGCGTGCACGGGCGCGTTCCTTCGGCGTGAGGGAGAGGGGTGACGTGCTTGATCGCCCCTGTTCTTTGTCGCGGCCCGGGGTGGCCGGTCTTGCGGTGCTCCCCTTGTGAGGGGAGCGGAGCGCCGAGAAACGCGGAGCACTTGCGATCGTGCTCCTGGGCGGCCGGCGCGGCCGCCCGAGACGCTCATCGAGGCGTCTCCTTCTCCCTTGCGATCGGGAGAAGGCGCCTCTCGGCGCTCCACTGGCGGCGATTTCTGTCCCCGGGTCCGCGCTTCCAGTCCGCCGCTTCGTCTTTCCTTCGGTCCGCGGTGCCAGTTCGGCTCATCGCCTTGTCGCGCGTTGGACGTCGGGACGTCAGAAGCGGCCCCTGTCCAGCAGAGCTCCCTGCGGAGGGATCGTAGTGTCCCCCGGTCGGGTCCCGGGACCTCCCGAGTGCGGGGTTACGAGCCCCGTCCGCGGGCGCCGCATCTCGCTCCGCCTTCGGCACGTCTCCGGAAGACGCCCCTCGTCGAGCAAGACGAGAGGACTATAATCTATAGGAATAAAAGGTCAAGGCGGATAGGAAAATATTTAGGTAGAGGGTCAAAAAATGGCCGGGGAAAGTCCCGGCCATTTGCATGCATGCATCGATCGGAAGATGCTCAATTGAACTTCAGCCCGGCTTCCTTCGCGATCTTGAGGTTGAGCTCGATCTCGCGCTTGTTCATCGCGTCCATTTCGGTCGGCGACAGCGGCGAGGGTTCGACGCCCTGCTTGGCGAGCTTTTCGGCTACGTCGGGCAGCGCCAGCACCTTCGTCACCTCGGCATGCAGCTTGTCGATGATTGCGCGCGGCGTCTTGGCCGGCGCCAGCATGCCGGTCCAGTAGTTGTAATCCGAATTCGCGAAGCCGGCTTCCAGGGTCGTCGGCACGTCGGGCAGGCTCGGCGAGCGCTTGGCCGACGACACCGCGAGCGGGATCAGCTTGCCGTCCTTGATGAAGGGCAGGCCCGACGAGATGCCGATGAACACGAAGTCGACGCGGCCCGTCATCACCTCGGTCAGCGCCTCGAGCCCGCCGCGGAACGGCACATGCGTTCCGTTGAAGCCAGCGCTGATGCGGAAGCGCTCCGCAGCCCAATGCGTGGCGCTGCCGACACCGGCGGAGGAGTACGTGAGATTGCCGGCCTTCGCCTTGGCAACGAACTCCTTGATGGTCTTCACGCCCAGCGAAGGCGCCACCAGCAGCACGTTCGGCACGCTGCCGAAGGAGGCGATGCAGGCGAAGTCCTTGGACGCATCGTATGTCAGGTTGGGATAGGCGGCGGGTGCGCCGGAATGCGCCGCCGCATTGATCAGCAGCGTGTAGCCATCCGGGTCAGCCTTGGCGACCGCAGCCGAGCCGATGCTGCCGCCGGCGCCGCCGCGGTTTTCGATGACGATGGTCTGGCCGAGCTGCTTCGACAGCGGATCGGTGACGATGCGGCCGATGATGTCGATGGTCGAACCGGCGTTGAACGGCACAACGGCGCGGATCGGCTTATCCTTTGGCCAGTCCGCCCAGGCGATGCCGGGCAAAGCCGGCGTTGCCAGCGCGGCGGCGGAAAGCTTCAAGAAATGGCGACGTTGGATGATGCGCATTGTGTTCCCCCAATAAGCATGCGCGCTTCGTGATTTAGCGCGACGTAATTGGCGCCATGATGCCGTCAAGCGGCGATACGGAGCAAGGGGCGCAGTAAAAAAAGCCGGCATTTGGCATGATGAAAGTGCGACGCGTCGTGCAAGTTCGCGCGATGCGCGTCAGCCCCAAGGCGCAGCGATCAACCGGAAGACGATGGGGCCAAGGACGAAGAATCCGATCAGGAGTTGGCGCGCGCGCGGCCGTGCGATGGCATCCAGCAATGACAGCCCGGCTAGCGGTACAATCGCAATCAAAGGTAGGTAATAGCGCGGATAGGCATCCATCATCCAGCCGAAGGCCAGATGGCGCTGATAGCTGAAGATGATGTGGATGATGAACGTGGCCGCAAAGGTGAGCGCACCGGCGGCCACGACGACGTCGAGCGCGCTTTCCGTGGAGCGCGCGATACGTCTGAGCGAAAGCGCGATGCCGGCCAGCGCGAACAAAGCGGTGACGATCGGCACGATCAGCGCGCCGTAGTTCAGCGCGTTGCGCGGCATCAGCGTCGGCATCCATTCGAGAACGAAATAGACGATAAAGTATGCGGCGTAGCTCAAAGGCGCCATGCGCACCGCATTGTCCCAGCCAGCCACATGCGCGCCATCCTGCAACAGCGCCAACTGACCGGGCGTGTTGGGCGTCGGGCTGCCGTATTGAACGATGAGAGCGATGTAAGGCGCCGCCGCCAGTGCGGCGGTGAGCGCGAGCGGTGCGATCCACCAGGCGCGGAACCGCCGCCGCCACATGAGCCAGAGCAGCACGCCGCCCAGCAGTCCGCCGGCCAGCATCAGGCCTGTGAGCTTGGCCCACGCGGCGATGAGAACGCCGGCGAGCGCAAGCAGGAGCCAGCGCAGACGGCCGCTCGCCATCAATTGCCAGCTTCCCAGCATGGTGAAGGCGCCGCCGGCGAAAGCGGCGTTGTCGTTGTTGATCGCGCCAGCCAAGGGAATAAGCACGGGAACGCAGGCGAGCGGCACGGCGTAAGCATAGAAAACGGGTGCGGGCCACCGCGCGTCAATGCCGATCATCAGCAGCGCGGCGGTCCCAAGCGCGGCGAAGACGATATTGATCAGACGATGGATGAAGATCGCGTCCGGATGGCCTTCGAGCGTGGGTCCGAACATGGCGAGCAATGCGTAATAGGGCGAGGGATGATTGAGATAGTTCGGCGTGGCAGTAAAATGAAATTGCACGGGCTCGAGCATGCGCATGTCTTCCAGTGCGGGCCAGAACTGGCCGCTGTGCTGGATGTGCGCGACGTAGGAGGCGTGTGCGACTTCGTCGAAGCCCTGCGTCACGTCCTTGCGCAATGCGCTAAGCACCGATGCCACGATCACCAGGACGACAATGAAGGCACCGATGCGCATATTGGCACCGGTCGCGGAAGCTTGCGCGCGCGGCAGTGTGTGAGAGGGGTCGATTGTGAACACCGCGTGAGCTTAAGCCGGCGCGGTTAAGCATTTGCTAGAGCGTTCGAGGCGGGTTGCGCTGGGCGTCCACGCGTGGGCAATATGCGCCGCTGCATAAAAGGAGAGCCGGCCATGGCGCGTATCACCTGGGACCACGTTCATCTGCGCACGCCGGATCCCGACGCGATGGCGGAATGGTTCGAGCGCATCCTCGGTGCCGAAGTGATCCGCTCGGTCGAGCAGGGCAAGCCGCGCGTGGATTTGAAGCTCGGCGGCAACAAGATCTTCATCGCCGGCGTGCCGCCCGAAGGACTCAATCCGGCACCCAAGACGCCGTATCGGGGGCTCGACCATATCGGTCTGTTCGTCACCGACCTCGACGCCTTCGTTGCCGAGATCAAGGCCAAAGGCGCCCAGTTCACCAAGGAGCCGCATTCGCCACGGCCGGGCATTAAGATCTGCTTCCTACGCGGGCCGGAAGGCATCTCGGTTGAGCTTCTGGAGCGCGATCCGAAATACACCTGACGGCCCCCAGGGCCGTACTTTTCCGCGCTCCGGCCACTTTTACTTGGGACAAGCGGCCGCCGCCGGTTGCCGGGGGCTTCCGCGGCCGGATAAATGACCCGGGCGACGGCGTGAGGAGGATTTCGAATGCGGATTTTCGTCGTCGCGCTCGGTGCGGCCAGTATGTTTGCGACCCAGGCCGTGGCCAACGATGCGCGTTTCGAGCGCCAGCTCAAGATGCTGGATCCCGGCGTCAGGCTCGAGCAGCTTTGCGACTACACCGCGATGGCGAGCATTAAGAAAGACAGCCGCGAGCACCGGCCCGACCGCGCCCTCGCCAATGCGCGCGCGGAGCCGAAGGTGAAGGGCGACACCATCGAGGCCATGGGCGCCGCCTTCCGCAGCCGCAAGAAGTGGTACGAACTGAGCTATAGCTGCACCGCCGACGCCGAGCACATGAAGGTGCTGTCGTTCAAGTACAAGATCGGCGACGAGATTCCGGAATCGAACTGGGCGGCGTACAACCTGTTCGATTGATCGCGCAGCTATTTGTTGACCGGGATCGTATCCTTGGCGCCATCGGCGCCCATGTAGACCGCAAGGATGCGCACCGGCACGGTGCCGGTATTGGTGCCGGCATGCGGCACGGCCATGGCCTCCATGAAGGCATCGCCTTTCTTGTAGATGCGCTTGCCGTGGGTGCCGTAGTCGACCGTCAATTCGCCATCGAGGATATAGGCGAACAGCGGCACGCCATGCTCATGCTCGATAGTGGCACCGCCGGGCGCCAACGTGACGATGGCGGCAGTGATATGTGCGTCGCCGGTCGTTGGATATTTGATGGCCTCGCCGACGATCGATGTGCGCGCCGACAACAAAGTCTCAAGCGGATAGCCTTTGTCCTGTGCCGATGCGGGAGCGGCAAAGAATGCCAGCACCGCAACAGCCGCGGCTGAACAACGGACGTCCATGGCTTCTATCCTCGTAAGGCCGCTACCGATGCTGCACGACGACCTTGGTGCCGATCGGCACGCGTCCGTACAAGTCGGCGATGTCGTCGTTCACTAGCCGGAAGCAACCGGACGACACCGCCTCGCCGATGGTCTGCGGCGCATTGGTGCCGTGGATGCGGTAGACAGTGGTGCCGATGTAGAGCGCGCGGGCGCCCATCGGGTTGCCGGGACCGCCCGCCATCCAGCGCGGCAGATAAGGTTGGCGCTCGATCATCTCCGGCGGCGGCGTCCAGTCCGGCCACTCCGCCTTGCGGCTGATCTTGTGGATGCCGCCCCACTGGAAGCCGTCGCGGCCGACGCCGATGCCGTAGCGCAGCGCGACGTTGTTGCCGAGGATGAGATAGAGGAATCGGTCGTTGGTGTTGACGATGATCGTGCCGGGCGGCTGCTCGGTGCGATAGAAGACCGACTGGCGTCGCAGCTCTGGCGGCAGTTCGGCATCGCGCGCTGTGTTGTCGATGCCGGGATCGACATCCTGCACCGTCGGTTCGGGAATTCTGCCGAACAAAGCTTGCGCGAGCGCCGGCAGGGCCATGCCCGCGAGGGTGAGGCAGGCGAGGGCGGTAACGGCATAGCGGCGCATGAGCGACCCACTGGCTGGACGACCTGACATCATTACATTGCCCCCACGAGTGTGAATCAATCTCGTCATCACACCTGTCAAATCGGGCTTAAATTGGCGTTACGCCTTGAGCGGCAGGACGGCCGCCACCGCGGCGACCAGGACCGCCAGCAGCAGGCACCAGAACCCGTAAAGATAGAACAGCAGGGCCGATACCGCACAGCCGGCGGCGAAGAGGACGATGCCGGCGGCCAATTGGCCGAAACGCTTGCGGACGGCGGGGCGGCTGTCCGGCGCGGCCCCGGTCATGAGGTCGACGGCGTCGATGGTTGCCTGGGTGGTGTTCCCGGTCATGATGGTGGTCGGCGGGAGGCTGGCGAAATGCACGCGCTGCACTGCGTTCTGCAACGCCATGGCGGCGACGCCGGCAAAGCCGGCCGCGAGCGCGATGGCCGTGTCGGCGTTGGGGAAGGGGCCATAGATCACGGCGAGGGCGCAGAAGGCGGCGAGCAGGACGACTTCGGTGAGAAGGAAGATGCGCAGCACCGGCCACTGCCGCTTGCGCATCGCCGAGCCAGCAAGCCGAGCCCCCGCCACCACCAGGACGAACTCAGGCAGCGCCAATATCTTATTGACGATGCCCTGGTGCCCCAGCACCAGGGCCGCACCGAGCGTGACGAAGTTGCCGGTGACGTGCGACGTGAACAAGCCCTGCAGGCCGAGAAAGCCGGCAGCGTCGACGTAGCCTGCGTTGAAGGACAGCAGGGCCGCGACGATCTGCTGGCCGCTCGGCTTGTTCATGACGGCGCGGTCTGCTCCGCCCGCGCGCGCTTGACGCTGTCGCGCTCGGCCATGCGGGCGCGGTGATCGCGCACGTTCGGGATGCGGTTGAGATCGACGCCGTCGCCTTCGAGCCAGGTGGAAAGCGTATAGAGATAAGGGTCGCAGATGCTGTAGGAGTCGCCCAGCACCCACGGACCTTTCAGCATCTTGCCATCGATCAGCTCGAAAATCTGCGTCACCGAAACCGGCACGTGACGCTTCATGGCCTCGATGGCGGCGGTGTCTTTTGCATCGACCCAGCGTGTGCCGCGCCGCAGATGCGCGTGCGCGACATGCGCGGTCGAGCACAGGTAATTGTTGAACTCCTGCACCTGCGCGAAGGCGAAAGGATCGCCGATGGGCGCGAGCTTGGCCGCCGGGAAGCGCTGCGCGACGTAAGCGAGCAGCGCCGGCGTTTCGGTGAGGATGCCTTGCTCGGTCTCCAGCGCCGGCACGCGGCCCTTGGGGTTGATGGCGAGGTAGTCCGGCTTGCGCTGGTCCTCCTTGGTGAAGTCCAGACGCTGGGCGCGATAGTCGGCGCCGGCGTCGATTAGGGCGATATGGGTGGCGAGCGCGCAGGTTCCGGGCGCGTAGTAGAGCGTCAGCATGCAAATGTCCTCGGCGTGAAGTCCGGAGAAGAAGATAGCATTAAGCGGGCGTCGCGGCGCGTATGCGTGCGATGAATTTCTGCATACGAAATTCCCCTGCGCTCCACAGACGCCTCTTTGCTTACCAGAACGATATGTCATGATGCGCGCAACCAATGAATCAATAAACCGGGAGGATCGGAATGACGTTCGGAAGGCGGAGCTTCATCAAGGCCGCAGCGGGATTGGCGCTCGGCGCCGGCGTGGCGCCGCTGGCAAGGCCGGCCATCGCGCAAGAGAAATGGCCCAACAAGCCAGTGCGCTTCATCGTGCCCCTGGCGCCGGGCGGGGCCATCGACTTCGCCGCCCGCCAATGCGGCGAGGTGCTCACGCGCCATCTCAACCAGCAGTTCTTCGTCGAGAACCGCACCGGCGCGGGCGGCACCATCGGCATGGACGCGGCGATGAAGTCAGCGCCGGACGGCTACACCATCCTCATCACCAACGACAACGCCGCCGCCGCGCCGCACATCATGAAGCTGCCGCACGACTACACCAAGATCCTGGTGCCGGTGATCGACATCGGCCATCAGCCGCAGGTTTTCGCGGTGCACCCGTCGCTGGGCGTAAATTCGGTCGCCGAATTCGTCGCGATGGCCAAAAAGGGAGCGATCAGCTTCGCCAGTTCCGGCGTCGGCTCCAACCAGCACGTGGTCGGTGCCTGGTTCGCCAAGGAAGCCGGCATCAAACTCGAGCACGTGCCTTATCGCGGTGCCGGCAGCGCGATCGGCGATCTGCTCGCCGGCCACGTGAAGTCGGCCTTCCTCGGACCGACCGCGCTGATCGCGCATCACCGCGACGGCAAGATCAAGATCATCGCGCAGACCTCCGCCAAGCGCGCGCCGACCTTGCAGGACATCCCGACGCTGGAGGAGTCCGGCTACAAGGGCGTGGTGCTGGAGGCGTGGTACGCCGCTTTCGCGCCGCCCGGCACGCCGGCCGATCTGGTGGCGCAGATCAATGCCGCCATGGGCAAGGCGCTGACCGACGAGAAGCTGCGCGCCAATTTCGAGAAAGGTTCGATGGAGCCGATCGGCGGACCGCCGGAGGCGCTCGGTAAGCTGGCGCAGGCGGACTCAGAGAAATATGCGCGGCTGGTGAAGGAACTCGGCATTACGGCCGCACCGTAAAGTGCAACGAAGCTACTGCGCCTGCGCTCGCGGTAAGCGAGTCGCGGGCGCTCAATTCAAGCAACTAATCCTTCACTTCCGTATCCGGGCGGTCGCTGCCGCGCGCGGTTTCGGTGTGCCAGCGGCCTTTCTCGTCCTCGTATTGGATTTCCTCGGTGGCGCCGGGCACGCGCTGCTCGGCGGCGGCGGCCTGCGCCGCTTCGAGCGCCGCAGCATGCGTGGGGAAGGTCTCAGAGAACACACCTTCGGCCTTGTAAGCCCAGCCGCCATCGTGCTGGACGATCTCGTAGGTCACTCGCGCCATCGGGACACCTTTCAGGTTCACTCTGTGCGACTTGGGGAGCACATCCCGCGGCCGCAAGGGCCGGTTAGGACGGCCTGACCGGCACAGCTTCAGCCGTTCCCTGCCTCGCAGCAGGAACGATCGAAATGTCGCCCGACGCTTCCAAAATGGCAAACTTGATCTGATCCATGCGTTCGAGGCCCTGCAGGCGGCGCGCGGCTTCCAGGATATTCTCCTCCGTTACGCGGGCTCGCCGCATGCGGTGGACCAGCAGATGGCCGTTGTCCACCAGGATGGTCGGCGTGGCGTTGAGCACCCGCCGCATGAAGGGATATTTGAGCTCGATGACCGACAGCGCGATGTCGAGCGCGACGAAAGTGGCGACGAGGATGAGCGCGTTGGTGAGCGAGTAGTCCTGTCCGGTGATGGCGCGCTGGGTCGAGCCGCCGATGATCAGGAACAGCACGAAATCGAACGCGGTCATCTCGCCCAGCGTGCGACGGCCCGAGATGCGGATGATCGCCCAAAGCACAAAGAAGACGATGACGGCTTTCAACACGCTGTCCATGAGCGCCTCACGGATACACGATGATGGAGAAAGCGAGTGGCGGCGCGCTGCCGCTCCGCGCTTCAATTTCGGAAATGCCGTAGCTGCGCGGATGCGCCCATAACGACACCATGCCGCCAGCGGGCGACGTCGCGAAGGTGAGCGTGAGGCCGTCCTCACCGGCCTGGCTGCGCGAAGGCTGCGGCTGGATGCTGGCGATTTCGTAGTTTTGCTGGAACGCGGTGTTCAAGTGCAGGCTGCGCTCTCCTTCGCCGGCGGCGAAGCGGAAACTGAACTCGGCGAGCTTGGTGGCCCGTTGAAACCGCTCATAACGGATGGACAGGTCCTTCCCGTCGGCGGTTGCTTTGCTCAGCCACCCTGTACCGAACAGGCCGGTCAACGCGAGCAGGGCAATGGCGGTGAGGGCGGCCCAGCCCACGCGCTCCACGAGCCACATGCGCCGCTGAAAATGCATGTGCTCTTGGACCGGATACTGGCGGCTCGCGAATTCGTCCATCCCGATGGCCTCTGCTGGTGGCTCAACGCAAGTGCAAAAGCGGGGTTCCTTTTCGCGGAACCGTGACTTGCCTGTGAGCCTCGGGCCGCATTACCTGTCGGCACCGATTGCAGAGGGGAACGCCATGAACGTCATTCGCCGCCGCGGCTGGGAGATCCCCGAGCGTTTCGCCACGCCGGAGCACCTGGTGTTTAACCGCCGCAGCCTGTTGATCGGCGGCGCCAGTGCGCTGGCTCTTACGGCCGGCCCCGCGGCGGCGCAGCGCGTCACGGACCTGGCCAACATGCCGGACCCGACGGCTGACCTTTATCCCGCCAAGCGTAACGAGAAATACGCGCTCGACCGGCCGATCACCGACGAGAAGATCAATTCCAACTACAACAATTTCTACGAGTTCAACTCGACCAAGAACGTCGCCCAGCAGGCGCAGATGCTGCCGATCAGACCGTGGATGGTGAAGATCGACGGCTTGGTGGAGAAGCCATTCGAGATCGGTATCGACGAGCTCATCCGCAAGATGACTCTGGAAGAACGTACCTATCGCCACCGCTGCGTGGAGGCCTGGAGCATGGCGATCGCCTGGAGCGGCTTCCCGTTTGCCAAGCTGGTCGAACTCGCCAAGCCGCTCGGCTCGGCGAAATACGTGCGCATGGAGACCTTCAACAATCCGAAGGTCGCGCCCGGCCTGCGGCAGAGTTGGTACCCTTGGCCCTACATTGAAGGGCTCACGATGGCGGAAGCCACCAACGAGCTCACCTTCCTCGTCACCGGGGCTTACGGCCACCCGGTCGCCAAGCAGATGGGCGCGCCGTTGCGTCTAGCGGTGCCGTGGAAGTACGGCTTCAAGTCGATCAAGTCGATCGTGCGCTTCTCCTTCGTCGAGGAGCGCCCGAAGGGCATGTGGGAGAAATTGCAGCCGTCCGAGTACGGCTTCTGGGCGAACGTCAACCCGGAAGTCGCGCATCCGCGCTGGAGCCAGGCGAGCGAGGAAGTGATTGGTACCGGCGAGCGGCGGCCGACGCTGCTTTTCAACGGCTACGGCGATTACGTCGCGGGCCTCTACAAAGGCCTCGAAAACGAGCGCCTCTGGGCGTGAGCGCGCTCCGTTCCACCTCGCTGCCGCGTATCGGTCATCGTGCGTTATCGCCGGGCGTCGTCAACTCCGCATAGACGGCGTCGCGCAGGTCTATCGTGAACTTTCCCCACATGCCTTCGAGGGCCGTGTTGGTGAACGCGACAACCGTGATCTTACGCGCCGGGTCCACGAACCATGCGTGACCGTACACGCCGCCCCACGCCCACGTGCCGGCTGATTGCGGCGTGCGGGCGGTGGCAGGGTCGACGATGATGGCGCCGCCGTACCCGAAGCCGATACCGGGCTGCGGACCGGCCAGCGTGCCGATCTGATTGCGCATCATGCTCGCGGCGGTCGAGGTGCTCATGATCGGCGCCCCGCCTGTGCGAATGGCCTCAAGCAGGCGCATCACGTCCGGCGCGGTACCGACCATGCCCGCGCCGCCGGACGGAAAGGCTTTCGCATCGAGGACGCGTGACGGGGAGTAGACGAGTTGGCCGCCGTCGCCGAAGGGGATGGGCTGCGGGTCCGACATACGCGCGGGAACGGGCTTTGCGTCGTAGTAGGGCACGGCGAGGCGGGCGGAGTCTGCGGTATGGAAGCCCGTATCACGCATGACGAGCGGGCGTGTGATCAGGTCCGCGACGGCGTTCTGCAAAGGCTTGCCGCTCGCCTTCTCGATCACTGCGCCGAGAACGTCGATGGAGAGCCCGTAGCGCCACGACTCGCCCGGCGGATTGAAGAGTGGCGCGCTCGCGAGACGCCTGAGATTCTCATCGAGCCCAACTTGCGCATGGTCGAGCCCATCCGAGAGGCCGGCTGCGTAATAAGCCGTTCCCGGCTTTTCCGCGAATTTGTAGCCGATGCCGGCGGTATGCGCGAGCAGTTGGCGGATCGTGATCGTCGGCGTCTCGCCATTCGGCAGCTTCGGCGTGAAGAATGGCAGCCATTTGCTCACCGGATCGTCGAGCGACAGCTTGCGCTGATCCACAAGCGCGAGCACCGCCGCGGACACGATCGGCTTCGACACCGACGAGAGGCGAAACAGCGTGTCCATCTGCATCGGCCGTTGGGCCTCGCGATCTGCGAAGCCTGCCGCACGCTCATACACGAGCTTGCCATCCCGGCTCACCAAGACGACGGCGCCAACGATGCGTTGCTCGTTGAGCGCGTTGTCAATTGCCGCATCGATGCGCGCTGCGGGCTTGGCCGACGGCTCCGCCGCGTCGGCAGCCAAGCCATGAAACGCCGATGCGAATGCGAGCGCGACAAGCAACGCCAAACTTCTCACGGTAGCCTCCGTCTCGATGTGCGCGAACGAATAAGGTGAAGCGTAATGCTCGTCGCGGCCTGTGTGAACAGGTCTACTCCGGTTCCCTGCGCGCGACCGGCGGTCGCGGAGCTTGTGGATGACCGACGGGATCGGGTGTGAAGTCGCGTACTGAGCGCTGCGTGTAGAGGGCTTCGGTCAGTTCCATGGTCGTCATCCCGCGTTGCGGCATGAGAGCAGGGCGCATCGTTCGAGCCCGATTTCTTGAGGTCAACGGCTGGCGCGCAACCAAATGTGAACGGGGCCGGAACAAGGGCCTGCTAGACTACTTTCATATTCGTGGCTCGTGGCAATGACCGAGAGCCGGCGAAATTCGGCTACGGTCGTGCGAGCGCCACTGGCCACTTCCCAAGGGAAGGAGACGGTTATGGCCCATTCGCATCTCTTGCTCGGCGCCGGGACGGCGCCCGCGCGCATCGCTGTGCGCCGCATCGGCGTCGCCGATCTCAAGGACGCGTTGCGCAAAGGCTTCGACGATTTCCTGGCAATGCCGACGCACGCGATGTTCCTGTGCATCGTTTATCCGCTCGCGGGTTTGTTGCTGGCCCGGCTCGCCTTCGGCTATTCAGTATTGCCGCTCCTTTACCCCATTGCGACCGGCTTCGCGCTGGTCGGGCCCTTCGCGGCGCTCGGTCTTTATGAGATGAGCCGCCGTCGCGAGATGGGCCTGCCGGTGTCGGCGTCGAACGCGTTCGACGTACTGGAATCGTCGTCGATCGGCGCCATCGCTGCACTCGGTCTCCTGCTGCTGGCTGTGTTCGGCATCTGGGTGATGGTCGCCAATGCGATCTACATCGCCAACTTCGGCTACGCGCCGCCGGCCTCCATCGAAAGCTTCGTACGCGATGTGCTCACGACGCAAGCGGGTTGGAGTATGATCGTGGTCGGCAACCTCGCCGGCTTCTGCTTCGCCGTCGTCGTGCTGACCATCGGGGTGGTGTCCTTCCCACTGCTGCTCGATCGTGACGTCGGCGCGGCGGTAGCACTCTTCACCTCAATCCGCGCCGTCGTGCAAAACCCACTCATCATGGCGCTGTGGGGCTTTATCGTTGCGGCGCTGCTGTTGCTCGGTTCGTTGCCGTTCTTCCTCGGGCTGACGGTGGTGATGCCGGTGCTCGGACATGCCACCTGGCATCTCTATCGCAAGGTGGTGGAGCCGGAGGATGCACCGCGGCCGGAGAAGCGGCCGCAACCGAAAGAGCGGCGTTACGCGGCGGATTTCCCCTCCAATCTTTTCCCGCGGCTCTAAGTCGACCGCGCATAAAAATGCGGCGGCCTGCCTCTCCTGTGGCAGGCCGCCGTTTCTATTTCGGGCATCCGGCGCTGGCGGCTCGCAAAGCCTTGCGATCCATGCAGAATCCACGCGCCATGCCGTGGCGCGACACTTGCTTACCCCTTGGCGGAGTAACCGAGGGGCATTCAAATGATACGAACCTGGCTTTCCCGAAGCGTTTGCGCGGCGTGGCTGATTGCGGCCACCAACTCGTTCGCTTTCGCGGCTGAAAAGATCATCTTCTCGCTCGACTGGCTGCCGGCCGGCGACAAGGCGGTGCCCTATCTCGCCATCCAGAAGGGATTGTTCGCGGCGGAAGGCCTCGAGGTGTCGCTGCAGGTCGGCCGCGGCTCGACGGACGTGATCACCAAGCTGGCGACCGGTACCGTCGACATCGGCACCGGCGGCCTCGCCGCGCTGCTACAGGCGAAGGCGGAGAACAATGTGCCGGTGAAGGCGGTCTATTCCGTCTATACGCTGCAGCCCGATGCGATCTTCACGACCACGACTTCAGGCATCACCTCGCTGAAGGATCTGGTCGGCAAGAAGGTCGCCACCGCGACGTTCTCCTCGTCGAATGTGGTGTGGCCGCTGGTCTTGGAAAGCAACGGCATCGATCCCGCCAAGGTCGACGTGATCAAGGCCGAACCCGGTGCGCTCGCGCCGATGCTGGCCTCGGGCAGGGTGGACGCGACCATCAACTGGATGACGGTCGCACCGGCCTTCGAAGGCCCGTTGAAGGAAACCGGCAAGACACTGAAGACGGTGCAGTGGTCCGACTACGGCTTCAGCGGCTACGGCCTCTCGGTCTTCGTCTCCGAAAAGATGCTGAAGGAGAGGCCGGAAGTCGTGAAGAAATTCATGAAGGCCTATGCCAAAGCGACCGAGATGGCGATCGCCGATCCGGCCGCGGCCGCCGCCGCGCTCAAGGCCATGGTGCCGGAGATCGACGCCAGCGTCGCCACTAAGCAATTTGCCGCGTCGATCCCGCTGACCGTCAACAGCATCAGCAAGAAGGATGGCATGGGCGCCTTCGACAAGGCGCTGCTCGCCAAGACCTGGGAGTGGACTGCGAAGTCGCAGAAGATCGCGCTCGACAAGCTCGATCCGGAAAGCGTGGTCGACCGTTCCTTCGCGCCGAAGTGAAGGCGGGCCGCACATCGTGACCGATACGCCTCCTGTGGTGTGCTTCGCCGGGGTCGGACAGACCTTCGGCGAAGCCGATCGCGCGGTGGTGGCGCTTAAGGACGTCACGTTCGACATCGGCCGCAACGAATTCCTGGCGGTGCTCGGGCCCTCCGGCTGCGGCAAGTCGACTTTATTGCGGCTGATCGCCGGCCTGATCCGGCCGACCAGCGGCAGGCTCGATATCTACGGCATGCCGGTGACCGAACCGCGTGACGAGATCGGCATCGTGTTCCAGCGGCCGACGCTCTTGCCGTGGTTCGACGTGCTCAACAATGTGACGTTTCCCATGCGTCACAAATACGGGCGCGTGACGCCGCAGGAGCGCGCCAAGGCGCTTGAGTTGCTGGCGCTGGTCGGGCTCGCCGATTTCGCCAACAAGCGCATCGATGAATTGTCCGGCGGCATGCAGCAACGCGTGGCGATCGCCCGCGCGCTGCTGCTCGATCCTGACATTCTCTTGATGGATGAGCCGTTCTCGGCGCTCGACGCGCTCACACGCGACGAGATGAGCTTCGAATTGCTGCGCATTTGGTCGCAGAAGCCGAAGACGGTGCTGTTCATCACCCACTCCATCCCCGAAGCGCTGCTGCTCGCCGACCGCATCATCGTCATGACCGCGCGGCCCGGCGCCGTGCGGGAAATCATCGACGTAGATTTGCCGCGGCCGCGTTCCATCGCGACTTTGTCCGACCCGACCTTCCATGCTCTCGCGAACCACATCCGTGGACAGCTCTTTGCCCGCCCCGCCGCGTGACGCGGGCGCACGGCGCTGGCTCGGCCGCGTTCGCCTGTGGGGCGACCGGCTGACCCCGGCGCTTGCGTTTATCGCGCTGATCGCGATCTGGGAGACCGCCTGCCGGCTGTTCCGCGTGCCGTCTTTCCTGCTGCCGTCGCCGAGCGCCATCGTGCAGGCGGGGACGGGGCTTCCCGCCGATGTCTGGATGGGCCACACGCTGGCCACGCTGCGCGTAGCGTTGATGGGCTATTTCGCTTCCATCATCATTTCCATTCCGCTCGCGGTAGCGCTGGTCAGCTCGCGCTTCCTGTCACGCACGCTTTATCCAATCCTGGTGATCGTGCAGTCGACGCCGATCGTGGCGGTGGCGCCCATCATCGTCGTCACACTGGGGGCCTCTGACCTGCCGCGCGTGGTGATCACCTTCCTGATCACCTTTTTTCCGATCGTGGTGTCGACGGTGACTGGCTTGCTCGCGACGCCCGAGGAGTTGATCGAATTGTCGCGCTCGCTGCGCGCGGGCAGGGCGCGCGAGATGCTGCACATCCGGCTGCCCTTCGCGGTGCCCTATATCTTCAGCGCGCTGAAGATATCCACGACGCTGGCGGTGATCGGCGCGGTGGTCGCCGAATTCGTGGCGGCCGAGCGCGGGCTCGGGTTTTTCATCGCCTTCTCCACGTCGTTCTTCAAGATCCCGCAGGCCTTTGCCGGGCTCCTGGTGCTGGTGGCGCTGAGTCTCGTGCTGTTTCGTCTGTGCGCGGTTGCGCAGCGCAGGCTCGCGCCCTGGTCCTTGCCGAAGTCGGAACGCTAAGAGACCTCTTCCAACGGTCGCTGCCAGTTCCTATCTGGCGGGGGATATCATTCCGCTGGGAGGTCGCTTTGCGTCCATTTGCTGCTCTGCTTGTTGCCGCTTGGGCTGTGTTCGGCCCTGTTCCGGCGTTCGCCGCCGAACAGCCGGACCTCATCTTCAAGCGCTCGACGGTGTTCAAGTGGCTCACGCCGAACGACAAGCTCGCCACCTACGGGCTCGACGATCCAGAAGTGGACGGCGTCGCCTGCCATTTCACGGTGCCGGAGCGCGGCGGCTTCAAAGGCTGGATCGGCGTCGCCGAGGAGGTTTCCGACATCTCGCTTGCCTGTCGGCAAATCGGACCGATCAAATTCAAGCAAAAGTTCAGCCAAGGCGAGGACGTCTTCCGCACGCGCCGCTCGCTGTTCTTCAAGAAGATGCAGATCGTACGCGGCTGCGATGTGAAACGTAACGTGCTGGTCTATATGGTCTATAGCGACCGCATCATCGAAGGCTCGCCGAAAAACTCCACCTCGAGCGTGCCGATCATGCCCTGGGGCGCGAACGGCGACGTGCCGAAATGCTCGGACTGGATCGAGTAGCTGGTTGATACCGGGAGGGGTGGACGCCTGAGTTCCGTGTCGGCCTGTTTGGGGGTAGGATGCTTGCCGACATTCGCCGGAGGCAGCCATGTCCACGACCGAGACTGATATCGCTAAATTCCAGCGCAAGGCCGCGGCCGCGCTGCATGAGCACTGGGTGTTCTTCCTGGTCGAAGGCGTCGTGCTGCTGGTGCTTGGCGCTACCGCGATCGTGCTGGCGCCGCTGGCGACTGTCGCCGTTACCATCCTGATGGGTTGGCTGTTCCTGGTGAGCGGCGTGATCGGCCTTTTCACCACGTTCTGGATGCGTCAGGCGCCGGGCTTCTGGTGGTCGTTGATCTCGGCGCTGCTCGGCATCGTGGTCGGCGTGCTGCTCTTGGCCTCGCCGGTGACCGGCGCGGTGTCGCTGACCATTCTGCTGTCGGCATTTTTCATCATCGAAGGCGCTGTCTCGATCATGTTCGCGCTCGATCACCGGCGCGAGCTTACCGGCCGCTGGGGCTGGATGATGGTGAGCGGCATCATCGACTTGGTGCTGGGCGCGATGATCTTCGCCGGTCTGCCGAGCACGGCCGCCTGGGCGGTCGGGCTTCTCGTCGGCATTAATATGGTGTTCGGCGGCTCGGCACTGATCGGCATGGCGCTCGCCGCGCGCAAGGCAGCGGTCTGACGCTGACGCCTTAAGGAAACGCGGCCGGCGTTTCCGCGCAGGCGGTCAGGCGGCCTTGCGTTTCGCAGACGGCTGGCGCGCCGGCATTTTCAACGGCGTGGTGGCCGCGTCATCCTTGCGGCCGAGCTTGAACACCGAGAGCGCCTGCATCAGCTTGGCGCCTTGCTCCTCCAGCCGGCGCGTCGACCTCGTGGTCTGTTCGACCAAAGCGGCGTTCTGTTGCGTCACTTCATCGAGATGATTGACGGCCGAGTTGACCTGCTCGATGCCGCTGCTCTGCTCGTTCGACGCCACCGATATCTCGTTCATGATGCCGCTGACGTTGCGGATGGAGGCAAGGATGTCCTGCATGGCAGCGCCGGCGTCATGCGCCAGCACGGTGCCGACCTTCACCTTCTCCGCCGACTCCTCGATCAGCTTCTTGATCTCCGACGCCGCGTTGGCCGAGCTCTGCGCCAGATTGCGCACTTCGGTGGCGACCACTGCGAAGCCGCGTCCGGCCTCTCCCGCGCGCGCGGCTTCGACTGCCGCGTTGAGCGCGAGCAGGTTGGTCTGGCTGGCGATGCCGTTGATGATGCCGACGATGTCGGAAATCCGCTGCGAGGACTCGTTGATGTCGGCGATGGTCTCGACGACTTTCGTGACGATGGTGCCGCCTTTTTCGGCGGAGGCGAGCGCGGTGTTGGCCATGCCGTCGCCCTCGCTCGAGTGGCCGGCGTTCTGTTTCACCTTCGCGGTGATCTGGTCGATGCTCGCGGCCGTTTCTTCCAGCGCCGCCGCCTGCGAGTCGGTGCGGCCTGAGAGATCGGTGGTGCCGCCGGAGATCTGATGCGCCGCCGCCAGCATATTGCCGAAGTTCCGGCGGATGTCGCCGACGACGCTGTGCAGGTTGGCGTTCAGCTGGCTGAGTGCGCGCGTCAACTGGCCGATCTCATCGCCGCGTTGCGTGGCAACGCTCGCGGTCAGGTCGCCGCCCGCGATCCGTTGCGCGAATGTCATCGCCTGCTTCAGCGGTGACACTATCGCCTGCGCGACGTAGAGCCAGAACCCGCCGACGGCGACGAAGACCGTTGCCGCGAAGGCGCCCAGCCAGCCGGCCAGTCCCGTCTGAATGACCGCCTCCGGGGAGGCGGCCGCCCAGCCGAGGATGCCGACGGCACCGAGCAGGAGCGCGAAGGTCAGTCCCAGGCGCAGCCCGATCGGGACTTCCATCATCGCGGTGAAGCGCTTGTGCCAGCGCGACTTGAATACGCGGCCCTGACCCAGGACCAGGCTGCCAAGCTTCTCCTTTTCCTGCTTATACAATCCGGCTGCGGCCTCGACCTGGGCGCGGCTCGGCTTGGTGCGCACCGACATGTAGCCGACGGCTTTGCCGTCCTCGATGATCGGCGTGACGTGGGCGAGCACCCAGTAATAGTCGCCGTTCTTGCGCCGGTTCTTGACGACGCCCTGCCACGGCAGGCCGGCTTTGATGCTCGTCCATAAATCCGCGAAGGCGGACGGCGGCATGTCCGGATGACGCAGGATGTTGTGCGGCGCGCCGAGCAATTCCTCTTCGCTGTAGCCGCTGACCTCGATGAAATACGGGTTGGCGTAAGTGATCTTGCCTTTGTGATCCGTCGTCGAGACGATGCTCTGCTTCTCGTCGACGATGAATTCTACGTTGCTGACTGGTAGATTGAGGCGCATTGCCGCTGTCCTGTGATCTTCGGCTGCTGCGCAGTTTGATGGCAAGGCAGCGTGGGATTCGCGGTTTCGACCTTGCGATTTCGATTTTACTGTCTGGTTAATCTGCAAGCGCCGGCATGCAATTTTGCGGCCCCTGCAGCACTGTCGTGAGGCCCGAAGCCACAGGTCATGATGTCATGCTCGATGACCGTATCATGATAATCATTCGCGTTTGCACGCGCGCCCGCGGCCACGGCGCTCGAGTATGACCTCGCACGCCGTGACTCCACACTTTTCAAGCAGCCCTCAGAGCCCTTCTCGCGGGCATCCGCGTGGCGGCGCGGCCCGGCGCGCTCGCCGCCGCGGCAGGCGCCGTGTGATCGGTCTTCAGTTTGAAGACCGACAGCGCTTCCATCAGTTTACCGCCCTGCTGTTCGAGGCTGCGCGTCGAGGCGGCGGCCTCTTCCACGAGCGCCGCGTTCTGCTGCGTGACCTCGTCGAGCTGCGTCACGGCCGTATTGACCTGATCGATGCCGGTGCTCTGCTCGTTCGAGGCCAGCGAGATTTCGTTCATAATGCCGCTGACCTTGCGAATCGACGCCAGGATATCCTCCATCGCGGCGCCGGCGTCGCGCGCCAGCACCGTGCCGGCGCTCACCTTCTTCACCGACTCTTCGATCAACTGCCTGATCTCGCTGGCGGCCGTGGCCGAGCGCTGTGCGAGATCGCGCACTTCGGTCGCAACCACGGCAAAGCCGCGTCCCGCTTCGCCCGCGCGCGCGGCCTCGACCGCCGCATTGAGCGCCAGCAGATTGGTCTGATTGGCGATGCCGTTGATGATCCCGACGATGTCGGAAATCTTCTGCGATGACTCACTGATCTCGGCGATCGTGTCGACGACCTTGTTCACGATCATCCCGCCTTTTTCGGCGGAGGCCAGCGCGGTGTTGGCCATCCCGTCGCCGTGCAGCGAATGCTCCGCGTTATGCTTCACTGCCGAGGTGATCTCCTCGATGCTCGCCGCCGTCTCTTCGAGCGCCGCTGCTTGCGAGTCCGTGCGGGCCGAAAGGTTGGTATTACCGTTTGAGATATGCCGCGTCGCGTTCAGCATGTTCCCAAAGTTGAGGCGGATGTCGCCGACGATGCTGTGCAGATTGGTGTTCAACTGGCACAAAGCCCGGGTCATCTGGCCGATTTCGTCGCCGCGGTCGGTTGCGATGTCCGCCGTCAGGTCGCCCCCCGCCATTCTTTGCGACAATCGCACTGCTTCCTTGAGTGGGCCGACGATGTTGCTGGCAACGAAGTACCAAAACGCGCCGATGGCGACGAAATCGGCGGCTGCGAATGCGGTAAGCCAAGGACCGAGTCCCAGACGAACGACGGTCTCGGGCGCCCACGCCTGCCAACCGAAAACCGCGGTCGCGCCGAGCAGCACGGAAAAAATAATCCCAAGACGCAGGCCGATCGGCGCTTCCGTCGCCGCGATCACCCACCGGTGCCACCGCGACCGAAGCACGCGGCCCTGGCGGAGAATGAGGCTGCCGGGCTTGTCTTTCTCCTGCTGGTACAGTTTCGACGCGGCCTCGATCTGGGCGCGACTCGGCTTGGTGCGGACGGACATGTAGCCGACGATCTTGCCTTGTTCGATCACGGGCGTGGCGTTGGCGAAGACCCAGTAGAAGTCGCCGTTTTTACGGCGGTTCTTGACCAGACCACGCCAGGGCAGGCCGGCTTTGATGCTGGTCCACAGATCGGCGAAGGCCGCGGGCGGCATGTCGGGATGGCGCACGACGTTTTGCGGGGCGCCCAACAATTCCTCTTCCGTAAAGCCACTGGCTTCGACGAAATAGGGATTGGCGTAGACGATGTTGCCTTTGAGATCGGTCGTCGTGACGATGCTCTGCTTCGGATCGATTTCGTACTCGGTGTCGGTGACCGGCAGATTGAGGCGCATGGGCGTCGTTCCTTCGACGTGTGAGATGCCTGCGCGCGGGACGACTGATCCGTGGCAGCATGGTGCCACGCTGTAATTTTACGGTTACGAACTGGTAAATTTGGAAATCCGATTTCTTAATTTGAACGAATGCTGTCAATTAAGCGGCTTGCGCGCTTTGATGTTTGAAACGTCATGTGCGCGATGCGCGGTATGTCGACGCAGTAATCGGCGGTATCCCGCAACGGAATATGACGATGATGACGCGCACGACGCCAACCTGACAACTCTGTGCTGCACAAGTTCGAGCAAACGGCCGCTGACCGCTCGATAAACTAAGTTATGTAGAAAGTGACATTTCGGAACCGCCGGCACCAACTACCGCGTGTCGCCGGCTTCCGCTTCCGCCAATTGCGCGCGCCAATCGCGGCGCTTGAGCACGAAGGCGAGCGCCGACAACCCGAGCAGGATGGCGCAGACGATCAGCAGTCCGAGCGAGATCGGCCGGGTGAAGAAGATCGTGTAGTTGCCGTTCGACATGATGAGCGACTGGCGCAAACTCTGCTCGAACAGCGGGGCGATCACGAGCCCGAGCACCAAAGGCGCCGGATCGAAGGAGAATTTGCGGAGTGCGTATCCGAAGATGCCCATGATGAGCATGATCCAGACGTCTATGATGGAATGGTTCACCTCATAGACGCCGACGATGCAGAACATGATGATTAGCGGGTAGAGATAAGCATAGGGGATCCGCAAGACGCTGACGAACACGCTCACCAGCGGCAGGTTGAGCGCCAAGAGCATCAGGTTGCCGACATACATCGAGGCGACGAAGCCCCAGAATACGTCGGGGTGCTCGGTGACGAGTTGCGGCCCGACATTGACGCCGTGCAGCATGAGCGCGCCGATCAGCACGGCGGTGATCGGCCCGGTCGGAATGCCGAGCGCGAGCATCGGCACGAAGGCGCCGGTGGAGGCGCCGTTGTTGGCGGCTTCCGGTCCGGCCACGCCGGCGACCGCGCCTTTGCCGAATTGCTCGGGGTTTTTGGAGAGGCGGCGTTCCAACGCGTAAGAAAGGAAGCTGGAGATGATGTGCGCCGAACCCGGGATGATACCGATGATGAAGCCGAGCACGGTGCCGCGCGCCATAGGCCACGTCGCTTCGCGCCATTCCTGCCGGCTAGGCAGGAGCTCGCGCAGGCGCGGCTTGATGACCTCGCCGCTGACTTTATGACTTGGCGTCGATAGGATCTCGCCGAGGCCGAACAGGCCGACCGCGACCGGCACGATACCGATGCCGTCGCCTAATTCGGGCAAGTCGAAGGCGTAACGGAAGTGGCCGGTCATGTTGTCGATGCCGATCATGCCGAGCAACAAGCCGATGCAGGCCATCAGGAGCGTGCGGACCAGCGACGACGACGACATATAGGCGAGAAAGATCAGGCCGAGGACAAGCAGGGCGGTGTATTCCGGCGGCCCAAATTTCAGTGCGATCGTCGCCAACGGCGGCGCGATGACCGTCAGGGCAAGCACGCCGAATGTGCCCGCGATCCACGAGCCGACGGCGGCGATGCAGAGTGCGGCGCCGGCGCGGCCCTTGCGCGCCATGGCGTTGCCGTCGATGCAGGTCATCACCGACGAGGCTTCGCCCGGGATGCGCATCAGGATCGAGGTGGTCGAGCCGCCATATTGCGAGCCGTAGTAGATGCCGGCGAGCATGATCACGGCCTGCGTGGCGTTCAGCCCGAAGGTCACCGGCAACAGAATCGAGATGCCGGAGAGGGGACCAATGCCGGGCAGCACGCCGACCAGCGTGCCGACTAGGCAGCCGAGGAAGGCGTACCAGAGATTGTCGGGCTGGAAGGCGATGGCAAAACCGTGCGCCAGGCTGAGGAGGGTGGTTTCCATCGGCCGCTAGAACCCGAACGGACTTGAGGGCAGCGGTGTCTTCAGCAGCGAGACGAAGCCGGCATAGGTGATGAGCACGACGGCGGCGGCGTAGGCAACGGCGCGCAGCGGATGGCGACGCTCGATCACGATCAGCAGGGCGATCATCATCAGCGCCATGGTGAGGATGAAGCCGAGATAGGTGTAGAGCGCGATCGCGATGGCGGTGACGAGCGTCACCAGTATGGCGTGCTTACCGTCGCTCCAGGAGATTTCCGCGAAAGGTGGGCTCTCGCCGGCGCGCAGGATGAGCGCGAGGCCAAAGACGATAGTGAGCGTCGCGACGATCTTGGGCAGGAAGCCGGAGCCTGGCATCGATAACTGGCCGGTCGGCAGTTCGCCGCTGAGCGCGATGATGAGCGCGCCGAAGGCAATAAAGCCGGCGCCGGTCAAGTGATCCGCTCGTAAGTTCATGCCAGTGCCGCCTTTCCGTGCCCGCTGTCACTAGCCGACACGGCCGATCAGTTTGATCGCCTCGTCGGAGCGGGCCGCGTCGCTCGCCCAGAATTTCGCGAAATCGGCCGCGTTGAGAAATCCGGGCTCCAGTCCGACGTTCGTTACCGCCGTCTTGAACTGATCGGAGTTCGCCGCCTTCTCGATCGCGCCATTCAGGGTAGACACGATCGCCGCGGGCGTTCCTTTCGGCGCGAAGATGCCGACCCAGAGGTAGTATTCGACGTCGTAGTCAAGCTCTTTCAGCGTCGGCACGTCGGGCAATTGCGCCGAGCGTTTGCCACCGAAGGTCGCGAGTGCCTTCAGCTTGCCCGCTTTGACGTGCGGCAACGACGCCGACACGGTCTGCGTGCTCATCTGCGCGTTGTTGCCGAGCAGTGCGGTGATCGCCGGCCCGCCGCCGTTGGTCGGCAAGTGCCTGAGCTTCGGGAGGCCGATCGCTTTCTCAAACAGCGCGACCGGCAGATGGGTCGCGCCATAAAGCCCGCCAGAGGAGTAGATGATCGCCTCCGGACGCTTTTTGGCGTCATCGATGAAGTCCTTCAGCGTCTTGTAAGGCTGCTGGCTGTTGACCAGAAGCAAAACCGGATCGGCGACCAGCCGCGCCAGCGGGATGAAATCGGCGCGCGTCGTCTTCGGCGCACGACCGAACAACTTGTCGACTTCCTCGTAGCCGGAGATGCCGTTGTTGTGCGACAGCAGCGTGTAGCCGTCCGGCTTTGCATTGGCGCCGACCTGCGCCCCGACTTGTCCGCCGGCGCCGGCCTTGGTCTCGACCACGACGGGCTGCTTGAAGACGAGTTCGAGCGCGGCTGCGAAAGGCCGGGTGACGATATCGTTCACGCCGCCGGGCGGGAACGCATTGAGGATCGTGATGGCGTGAGAGGGAAATGCCTCTTGTGCGAAGGCAGGCGCCGCCATCATCGAGGCCGCGCCGAGAAGGAAGGTGCGGCGATGCATGGGACTATCCCACCTTGCCGATTTCGCGCACGGCGGCTTCGATGCGGGCGGCGTCGGCGTCCCAGAACTTGGCGAAGTCCGGTTGATCGAGATACTCGACGTCCTGGCCGAGATTGGTCATCGCCGTCTTGAACTGTTCGGTCATTGCCGCTTGTTTGAGAGCGTTGCGCAGATAGGTGACGACCGGAGCAGGCGTGCCCTTCGGTGCGAACATGCCGACCCAGAGATAATATTCGACGTTGTAGCCGAGCTCTTTCATGGTCGGTACGTCCGGCAACGCCTTCGAGCGCTTGTCGCCGAACAGAGCGAGCGGCCTTGCCTTGCCGGCCTTGATCTGCGCGAGGCACGCCGACACCGACGACACCAGCACCTGCGCATTGTTGCCGAGGAAAGCTGTGAGCGCCGGCCCCCCGCCATTGGTCGGCAGATGCCGCATCTTGATGCCGCCGGCGGCCTTCATATAGAGCGCAGTGGGAATATGCAGCGCGCCGTAGAGGCCGGACGACGAGAAGATGATCGCGTCGGGTCGCTTCTGCGCGTCCTCAGTGAGCTCCTTGAGCGTCTTGTAGGGCTGCTGATCGTTGACGATGAGAACGCACGGATCGGCGACGAAGCGCGCGAGCGGAATGAAATCGGCGCGCGTGAACTTCGGCGTGCGGCCGAACAGCTTGTCGACCTCGGCAAAGCCGGAGATCGAGGTGATGTGCGAGAGCAAAGTGTAGCCGTCCGGCTTTGCGTTCGCCGCGACCTGCGCGCCGACTGCACCGGCGGCACCAGCCTTAGTTTCGATCACGACCGGCTGTTTGACGATCGGTTCCAGCACGGCCGCGAGCGGACGCGTCACGACGTCGGATGCGCCGCCCGGCGGAAACGGGTTGATCACCGTGATCGCGTGTGACGGATAGGCATCTTGCGCAAAGGCGGGCCCCGCGGCCAGCATTGCAGCGCCAGCGGCGCTGCCCGCAACAAATTGGCGGCGCGTGAAATCGCGATCCATGTGCTCCTCCCTGGTGAAGCATTGTTGCCGGTATTGGGCCGGCTTTTTGATTATCGTTGGGATGGTATCGCCCGCCATGGTCCGCGAGCAAGCGCGATTACGTGTCGATGATCGCAACCGCGCGTGTCCAACCGGCGGAGCCACCGCGCACTTTCACCGGAAAGCAGCTCACCATGAAACCTTTCGACGGCAGTGCTTCTAGATTGTGCAGCTTCTCGATATGACAGTAGCCGATCTCACGGCCGGCGCGATGACCTTCCCAAATCAGTTTGGCGTCGTGCGTCTGCTCGTATTTCTGCTTCGTGAAAATAAACGGCGCGTCCCAGCTCCAGCCGTCGGTGCCGGTAACGCGCACGCCGCGCTCGAGCAGGTACATTGTCGCCTCGCGGCCCATGCCGCAGCCTTTCGCGACATAGTTGGCTTGGCCGTAAGCAAGACCGGCGCTGGTATTCACGATCACAATTTCAAGCGGTGAAAGCGTATGTCCGATGCGCTTGAGCTCAGCTTCAACGTCCGCGGCGGTCGCGACATAGCCGTCCGGGAAATGACGAAAGTCGAGCTTCACGCCAGGCTGAAAACACCATTCGAGCGGCACCTCGTCGATGGTGATGGCGCGCTTGCCGTGATCCATGGTGGAGGCGAAGTGCCATGGCGCGTCGAGATGCGTGGTGCAGTGCGTCGACAGCCGCACCCATTCGAAGCCCCAGCCTTCGCCGTCGGGCAGGTCCTCTTTCTTGAGGCCGGGGAAGAACTTCAGGATGTCCGCCGCGGTCGCTTGGTGATCGAGGTATTCGATGGTCGGGCCATAGCCCGGCGGATCGGCCGCCACATCGTTTTCAAGGGGAATGGAGATGTCGACGATCTGACGTGGCATAGGGGTAGTTACCGGGCTTCAAAAGGGACGCGCAGTTTTGGTCAGCGCGCTGGCCTTGTCCAGCCGCCGCCCACGCCGCCCACTGCTCCGGGACGCCGTCCTGCGGCGTGTCGTCCAAAGACGATAATCCCGGGTAGACCGTCGCCGCGCGCGCTGTCATTATCGGCGCCGAACAACAACAACGGTTTCGAATCGAAGCCAGAATTCATTCGGGAGGAAACGACATGCTAACACGACTGAAGACACGGATTTTGGCCTGGACCGCGGGGACGGCCGTCGCCTTGGCGGCCACCGCCATGGCTGTTGGGGGAGCCGCCGCCCAGAGCAAGGAGCCGATCAAGATCGGCTTCAGCATGGCGCTGACCGGGCCGCTCGCCGCCAACGGCAAGCAGACCCTGCTCGGCATGAAGATCTGGGAAGAAGAGACCAATGCCAAGGGCGGTCTGCTCGGCCGGCCGGTGAAACTCGTCTATTACGATGACCAGTCCAACCCGTCGACGGTGCCGGGCATCTACACCAAGCTGCTCGACGTCGACAAAGTCGATCTGGTGATGAGCGGCTATGCCACCAACATGGTGGCGCCGGCGATGCCGATCGTGATGCAGAAGAAGAAGACCTTCGTCAGTCTCTTCGCGCTCGACGTCAACCACGAGTTCAAATATCCGAACTACTTCGCGGTGCTGCCGACCGGGCCGAAGACCAAGGAGTCGTTCACGGAGGGCTTCTATCAGGTCGCGATGCAGCAGGATCCGAAGCCGACCACGATCGCGCTGGTGGCCGAAGATGCGGAGTTCTCGCGCAATGCCTGCGAGGGTGCGCGCATGAACGCCAAGACCTTCGGCGTCAAGATCGTCTACGACAAGGCGTTCCCGCCGGGCTCCACCGACTTCTCACCGATCATCCGCGCGGTGCAGGCGTCCAACCCCGATCTCGTGATCGTGTGCTCGTATCCGCTCTCGTCGGTCGGTATCACGCTCGCCGTCAACGAGATGAATTACAAGCCGAAGATGATCGGCGGCGCGATGGTCGGCCTGCAAGCAACCGTCTTCAAACAGAAGCTCGGCTCGAAGCTCAACGGCATCGTCAATTATGAAACATGGGTGCCGTCCGCGAAGATGATGGCGCCGGCCGCCGAGTTCTTCAAGAAGTACCAGGCACGCGCGGGCGCCGAAGGCGTCGATCCGCTCGGCTATTATCTCGGCGGCTGGGGCTATGCCTATGCCGGCGTTCTCGGTGCCGCGATCGAGGGTACCAAGAGCGTCGACGATGCCAAGATCGCCGACTACTTCCGCAAGAGCACCTTCAAGACCATCATGGGCGACTGGTCCTATGGACCGGGCGGCGAGTGGACCAAGTCCGGCATGATGCAGGTGCAGTATCACGGCGTGAAGGACGGCAACGACATCGAGCAATGGCGCGGCATGGCAGTGCAGACCGTGCTGACCCCGGCGGAGCTCGCCACCGGCAAGGTGATTTATCCTTACGAGAAGGCGAAGTAAGCCTCATCCGCCAAGACGACCTGACGGCGCGGGAGCAATCCCGCGCCGTTTTTCATTTTGTCATCGTCTTGTGATGGAAATTGACCCGTCATCCTGAGGTGCGAGCGAAGCGAGCCTCAGGGCGACAGGCCTCACATCCCCAGATAGAACTGGCGGATCAAATCGTTGTTGTTGAGCTCGTCGGCGGAGCCGCCCTCGAAGGCGATCTTGCCGTGCACGATCACATAGCCGCGGTCGGCGATGCGGATGGCCTGGGTGAAGTTCTGCTCGGCCATCAGCACCGTGAGCTGGTAGTGCTCCTTCAGCTCCTTGATGGCGTCGATGGTACGCGCGACCAAGAGTGGCGCCAGGCCCACCGAAGGCTCGTCGACCAGGAGGATCTTCGGCGCCAGCATCAGCGCGCGGGCGAGCGCCAGCATCTGCTGCTCGCCGCCCGACATCGAGCCGGCAAGCTGATTGCGGCGTTCCGCGAGCCGCGGGAAGGCCGTAAAGCAGAATTCCATGTTGGTCTTGATCTGCGCCCGTGCGGTCGGGCGGAAGGCGCCCAGAAGCAGGTTTTCTTCCACCGTCAGCTTGGGGAAGAGCCGGCGGCCTTCCGGCACCAGCGCGATGCCGAGATCGACGATCTCCTGCGTCGAGCGGCCGACGAGGTCGTGCTTGACGCCGTCGATCTCCGCGATGATGCGGCCGGCCGACGGGCGCACGATGCCCATGATGCACTTCATCAGCGTCGACTTGCCATTGCCGTTAGTGCCGAGCAGGGCCACGGTCTCGCCGGCGTTGACGGTCATCGAGACGTCCTCGATGACGCGCACCGCGCCGTAAGCGGCGTCGACCTTCTCGATGGTGATGCTACTCGCCAAGGTACGCCCTCACCACTTCAGGATTGCGCACGACGTCGTCCGGCTTGCCGTCGGCGATCTTCTTGCCGGAGACCAGCACGGCGATCCGTTGAGAGAATTTCATCACCGCGCTCATGATGTGCTCGATGAGGATGATGGTGATGCCGCGCTCGTTGAGCTTGAGCAGCAGAGCCAGGATATCGTCGACCTCGGAATGCGACAGGCCGGCCATCGATTCGTCGGCGATCAGCAGCTTCGGCTCGGCCGCCACCGCACGGGCGAGCTCGAGCTTCCGCATCTCGACCTGCGTCAGGTCGCGCGGCATCTGATGCGCCTTTGCGGCGAGGCCAACCATGGTCAGTAGCTCGTTGCAGCGATCGTCGAGATCGCCGGCCGACCGCAGCGGGCCCGAGCGTGCGTGCACGGTGTAGAGCAGGGGGATGCGCAGGTTGTCGGCGAGCGACATGCTATGGAACGGCCGCGGCAGTTGGAAGCTGCGGGCAAGCCCGCGATGCGTACGTTCGTTGGCGGCCAAGCCGTCCATGGTCTGATTGTTGAACCGCACGCTGCCAACTTCGTTCTGCAGCGTGCCGCAGATGCAGTTGACCAGCGTCGACTTGCCCGAGCCGTTCGGCCCGATCAGGCCGAGCCGCTCGCCGGGCATGACCTCAAGGGTCACGCCGTCGAGCGCGACGAAGCCGCCGAAGCGTTTGGTGATGTTGTCGACGTGGAGAAGGGCGCTCATGACCGCTTCCTCCGTAGACGTTCTTGCACCAATCCGACGATGCCGTTGGGCGCGATGATGACGAAGCCGACGAGCATCAAGCCGACGATCAGCAGGTTGACCGCCGAGGAGATCGTCACCGTCGCATATTGCTGCGCGGTGCCGAGCAGGATGGCGCCGACCAGCGGGCCGATCCAACTCGTGGTGCCACCGATCATCGGCATGGCAATGGAGTTCACCGCATATTCGAGCCCGAAGGCCGACTGCGGTTGCAGATAGCCGATGTAATAAGGGAACGGCGCTCCGGCCATGCCCATGAAGGCGCCGGACAGTGTGGTGGCGATCAGCTTCAATTTCAGCGTGGGCACGCCGCAAGCTTCGGCCGCCAGTTCGTCGTCGCGAATGGTAGCGAAGCCGAAACCAAGCTGCGATCGCTCGATGGTGCGCGCGGTGACGAGCGCGATGATGGCGAGCGCCAGCATCAGGATGAAGAGATATTCGATATAGGGGATCTTGAAGCTGCCGATCTCAAGGTATTCCGGCCGGATGATATAGGCGCCGCGCGATCCGCCGACGAAGTCCCAGTTCACTACCAAGGTCTGCAGCACTACCGCGAGCGCCAGTGTGGCGATAGCGAAGAACGAGCCGCGCAGGCGCAGCGTCAGATAGCCCATGCCGAGCCCAACCACGCCGGAGACGACGGCGCCGATGACGATCAGCAATGGCAGCGGCAGCGGGAACATCTTGTGGATGAAGACGGACGAATAGGCTCCGAGCGCGAAGAACGCGGCGGAGCCGAAGTTCACGTAGCCGCAATAGCCGCCGAGGATGTTCCAGGCAGTGGCGAGCACGATGAATTGCAGGATCGTGTAGCTCGCGAAGTACAGGTAATCGACACCGACCGCGTGCGCGATCAGCGTGATCACGACGCCGATGGCCGCCATTATCAGAGAGAATTTCGCCGTATTCACGAGGTCACCGTCCGAGTAGGCCCGCCGGGCGGAAGGCGAGGGTGAGCAGAAGGAAGCCGAAGGCGACCGCCGGTGCCCAGGACGGCCCATAGAAGGTGGCGGTCAGGCTTTCGACGACACCGAGCAGCATGGCGGCGATGAGCGTGCCGGGCATGCTGCCAAGACCGCCGAGCACGCAGATGGCGAAGACGCGGCCGATATATTCGCGTCCGACCGAAGGTTCGACGGGTTGAATGATGATGAGCAGCGCGCCGGCGACCGCGGCCACCGCGATCGAGAGCCCGAAGGCGATGCGCTTGATCTTGATCGGGTCGGCGGCTTGGAGTTGCAGCGCCAATTGATCCTGGGACACCGCCATGATGGCGCGGCCGGTGAAAGTGCGCGTGATAAACAGCTCGATCAAGCCGAACAGTGCCAGCGCGGCAACGCAGGGTACCAGCATGCGCAGCGGCAGATCGATGATGCCGAGATGGATGCTTGGCCCAATATAGGAGGCCTCGACATAGCGATAGTCGACCCCGAAGACGAGGATCAGCGACACCTCGGTGACGAACAGCAGCCCGAAGAAGAAGGCGAGCCCGCGCAGTGCGTCCTGACCGCGTTTCTCGAACGAGACATGGTAGACCTGATAAATCAACGCACCGAGCGCATAGAACACCGGCAGCATGAAAATGCTGACCAGAATCGGGTCTACGCCGAGGTTGATGTTGATGAAATAGGCGAGATAGGAGCCGAGGATCACGAATCCCGGATGCGCGATATTCACGATATCGAGCATGCCGAACGAGATCGAGATGCCTGCCGTGACGGCCGCGTAAAAGCCGCCGAGCAAGAGTCCGGCGACGATCGCATTGATTAGAAGATCGAAGGAAATATCCATACGGGCCTCAGCCGGCACACTTGCTTGAACGTCGCACGGGGGAAAACGTCAATCTGGCACAGCGCCGGACGCGCCCAGGGCGCGGCTGCGTGAACACGGTTTATCTGTGCCAATGGCCGGCATCGTCTCCCCTCACACCCACTCTTCTTATATGCCACCCCGCGGCCGAGGCCGTAGGGGGCAGTTCGGGGCCGAGCTTGTTGTCCCGACCCCGGTTTTGCGGCGCAGTTTGCAGGAAGGGCAGCCGCTTGGCTAGTCCATTTCGCGGCTGCGACCGAATGCCCAGAGCTTATGCAGACTACTCTTTGCGGTAGGGTACCTGCGCGTCGCCGGTCTTGAACTCCGGCGGGAAGAGAATGGTGTAGCGTCCCGCGTCGCGGAACTGATCGACGCCTGAGCCGTCGACATTGCGATACTGCACCATCAGCACGCGCGGCTTTTCCCACTCGCCGTTGGGCGCAAAACGGACGTTGCCCACGATGCTGCCGAAGCTGTTGGTATGCAGCGTCTTGGCCAGCGTCGCCTGGTCGAGCGATCCGGTCTTCTCAACCGCTTGGCCGAGGATCTCCATCGCTGCGTAGATGTAAGGCGGTACGTAGAAGCCGAGCGGGTCGATGCCCTGGCTCGCAGCCTTGGCTTGGTAGCGCTTCAAGAAATCTTCGACGCCTGGAAATTTCAGGTTCGGCGACGGCACGTAGAGCTCGTAACCGAGCAGGTTGTTGAGCAGTGGGCCGAGCTGCGCCTTGATGGACGCGAACTGCGGGCCGGCTGAGCCGCCGCCGACCAGCATGGCGTTGGCGCCGATCTCGTTCAGGCTGCGGATGATGCCGACTGAATCCGGCGGATATCCAGCGATGAAGATCAGGTCTGCTTTGGCGGCCTGGATGGCGCGCACGACCGGGGTGAAGTCGACCGCGCTCGGCGGATAGGCGCGGTCGTAGACGATCTTCAAGCCCATCGCCTTCGCCATCTTGCGCGCGGCGTCGATGGTAATCTTACCGAACTCCGCATCGGCGCCCACGAGCGCCACGCTCTGCGGCTTCGGATTGAGCGTCTTGGCGGCGGCGAAGAAGCCTTCGGGAATCGCGTCGGCCGAGTTCACGCCGAGCGGCATGATCTGAAAATAGCGGTCGTACTTGAACTGCTCGTTCACGCCGACGCCGAACAGGCTCATCATGGTGCGGCCCTTCTGCATCGCGACCGGCATGGCCGGCGCGATCAGGTTGGTGCCGTAGGGCGAGACGATGAGATCGACTTTGTCGACATCGATAAGCTTGGTGTAGAGGCCGGGCACGTTCGACGGATTGCTCTGGTCGTCGTAGTTGACGAGCGCGACCTTGCGGCCGAGGAGGCCGCCTTTGGCATTGACGTCGTCGGCCCACATCTGGATGGCGAGCAGCGCGGCCTTGCCGTTGGCGGCAAGCCCGCCGCTGAGCGCCATGCTGAAGCCGACCTTGATCGGGTCGGCGGCCTGAGCTTGCGGTGCGATGGCGATAAGGCCGAGCGCGGCGATCGCGCCGCTCACCCAGCGTCTGGAATGCGTCAGTCTATTCACGTTCGTTCTCCCATTTGCATTTTCGTTATTGTTGGTCAGCGCCGCATCCTGCGGATGATCGCGGCGTTGTAGGCTTCCGCATTCAGGATGTGCGGATAGTGTCCGCCGAACGGCAGCGTGATGCGTTCGGCGTTTTGGTAGCGATCGGCGACCGCCTGGCGCGAGGCCGGCGGAATGATCGGGTCGTCGGAGCAATCGATGACGACGATGTCATCGGCGGGCACCGCGAGCGGCGGGCAGGCGCGCGCCTCGATGACGCCGACGAAGCGGGATTTCAGATTGTCGGCGTCCTGCTGGCCCGAGAGCATGTCGAGCTGAATGGCTTTGAGTTCGCTGTCGGGCGCCTGCGTGACGCGCTCGCGCCAGAACGTCTGCATGTCGGCGGCCGAGGTGCCGCGGATCCAACCCGGATCGAACAGCGGATTGGCGAACAGCTCGTCCGCGGTGATGAAGGTGTTGCCGAGGAACAAGGTCTCGACGCGCGCGGCGTGCGCGAGGGCGAAATATTGCGCCCAGTAGCCGCCGAAGGAGGAGCCGAGCACGCTTGCGCGCGCAAGACCGAGATGATCGAGCAGGAGGGCCAGGCCATCGGCCAATTGCGCCGGATCGGAAAGCGCCGGGTAGCTGACTGCAATCAGCCGCAGATCGCGACCGAGCGCCGCGATTTGCTTGAAGAACATTTCGCAGGTGCCTACCGAGCCTGGCAGCAGCACCAGCGCGGGGCCATCCCCGCGCGTGTCGATGTAGGGCCAAACATGGCCCGCCACCTCCGCCTTCTGGATGGACGACTGCAAATGCCATGCGCGCGCAGGCGCGCCGGCCAAGGCCGCGGTACTCATCGGCGATACTTTCAGTGAGAGGTTGGCGTTACTTCTTCGGCGGCCAGACGCCGGCGGCTTCCAACTCGGCCATCGCCTGGTCGGTGAACTCCGCGCGCGGGCCGTCGCCGCCGATCACGAACATCAGGATCGACTCCTGGTTCGGATCGCCCTTGGTGACGTTCTCGAAGCGGCGGATGGCGCCGGGCGGGAACGACACCACGTCGAGCGGGCCGGCATCGACGTATTCGACCTCGCCCTTCTCGTTCTCCCAGCTGCAGCGCCAGGTGCCGGTCATCGGGATGAAGGTCTCGTTGGTGTCGTGGTTGTGCATCATCGGGCCGTGGCCTGGTTTGGCCTTGCAATAGCCGAGATTGAAGCCTTCCGAGATCTTGATGGCGGCCAGCCGCGCGGCGTCGTCGCCCACGGGAGAGGTGACCGCGCCGCCGGCGCCCTTCGGCGGTTGGAAGCCGATCACGTTATAGAGCTTGCGGACGGCGCTCGGCATGTTGCTGTCCGGCAGGCCGCCGTCGAACCCGACCAGATCCTTGAAAAAGGCGACGCGCTTCATCATGTCGGCGCGGCTCACGCCCTTACGCGGCAAAATCTCCATGACGCTCTCCCTGACATTTATTATTGAGCATATGCCCATCCATATTGAGCATATGCTCATTATGATCGGCGCATGGAGACGGGTCAAGACGCAGCGATACGCTTGCTGTTCCCGGGCCGTCTGCTATCGGTTGTAGGGAGCTGTTGGTTGCGGCTGCGACCATATCGGGGCAAGCGCTTTGGCGGGCAGGAAAAAAGCAGCAGGTGGACGTTCGGTGCGGCGTGAGGCACCGCGCAAGCGCGTGCGGCTCGCGCCGACCGACCGCAGCGACCAGATCCTGAAAGGGGCGATCGGCTTCTTCGCCAAGCACGGGTTCGGCGGCCAGACGCGGGAGCTGGCGGCCGAGCTCGGCATCTCGAAGGGGCTCTTGTACCGCTACTTCCCCAGCAAGGACGATCTCATCGACCGCATCTACGACGAGATGTTCGTGCGGCGCTGGAATCCGGAATGGGATGCGATGCTGGTCGATCGTTCGGTGCCGCTGCTCGCGCGGCTCAAGCGCTTCTATCTTGATTACTCAAAGATGCTGCACGACTACGAATGGGTGCGCATCTATCTCTATTCGGGACTCGACGGCGCCAGCATCGCGCAGCGTTTCGCCAAGCTCGTCACCGAGCGCATCTACAAGCCGATCATCGGCGAGCTGCGGCACGAGTTCGGCTTACCGGACTTTGCCGCGCAGCCGATGACCGAGCCGGAAACCGAGCTGATGTGGGCGCTGCACGGCGGCATCTTCTACATCGGCATCCGCAAATGGGTGTACCGCGTCACGACGCCGCGCGATGTTGAGGGCACGGTGACGCGCGCGGTCGAGCGGATCTACGCCGACGCGCAGGAACTGATGCGGGCGGATCAGATCAGGCGGCAATAGACGGACAAGTAGCGCAACAAAAAAGCCGCCGGACGATGCCGGCGGCTTCATTGTCTCTATCGTCGAAAGATCAGGCCGCCTGACGCTGCACGGTGGCCGGCAGCGGCATCGGCTTGTTGGCGCTGTCCTTGAACTCGACCGTCATGAACACCATCTCGCGGTCGCCGAGATTGGTCAGGTCGTGCACCTTGAACTCGCCGGCGCCATAGGTCTCGTGGCGCGTCTCGCCCGGTACATAAGTGTATTCGACGGTGGTGCCGTCGTGCACATGCTGACGGCCGCGGCCGCCGGACACCGACGTCCAGAAATAATCGAGCACGTGACGGTGGAAGCCGATGCGCTCGCCCGGCGCCAGGCGGATGATCCACACGCGCGTGCGCTCGTTCTCCGACAACAAAGTCGAGCCGACGCAGGGGTTCGGGTTCTTCGCTTCGCGTTCGAACTCAGCGGCGATGTCCGCCGGCCACTGCGACTTGTCTTTCTTCTCGGCGGCCTTGTCGAGCATGGTCAGTGCCATTGGGATTCCTCCAGTGCATTTGCCCTTTATATATAGGATAATGGCCGCAACGAAAAGATTGAGGAAACGCCCGTGTCAGGTGCCCGGATAAGGCGCGCGATCGTCATCGGCGGCTCAATGAGCGGCCTTCTGACGGGACTATTGCTGCGCCGCAATGGCTGGAACGTCGATATCTATGAACGCCTCGAAACCGAATTGTCCGGGCGTGGCGCTGGGATCGTCGCGCAACCGGAACTGATCCAGCGCCTGCGCGGCCTGGGGCTCGCAACGGAAGGCCTCGGTGTCCACATCGTGAGCCGCAAGATCCTCGACAAGCAGGGACAATTGGCCGAGCAGATCGACTGTCCGCAAGTCGCGACCGCGTGGGAGCGCGTCTATCGTCTGTTGCGCGACGCTTTTCCGGCGGAGCACTATCACCGTGGCCGTGGGCTCGCGATATTCACGCAGACGGCGGATGTTGTCACCGCGCATTTTTCCGATGGTGAAACGGTCGAGGCCGAACTGCTCGTGGGCGCCGACGGCATCCGCTCAACGGTGCGCGCGCAATGTGCACCGCATGTCGGGCCGCGTTACGTCGGCTACAGCGCCTGGCGCGCGCTGCTGCATGAGCGCGACTTTCCGCCCGACGTGCATCGCGAACTGTTCGAATTCATGTCGTTCGGGCTGCCGCCGGGCGAGCAGTTCCTTGGCTATCCGGTGGCGGGGCCGGACAACGACGTGCGACCCGGCCATCGCCGTTACAACGTGATCTGGTACCGTCCGGCCGACGAAGCGACCAAGCTCAAGTGGCTGCTCACCGACGAGCGCGGCGTGACGCACGCGATTTCGATTCCGCCGCCGCTCATCCGGCGCGAGGCGATCGCCGAGATGCGCGAGGCGGCGGAGCGGCTGCTGGCGCCGCAGTTCCGCCAGATCGTGCGGCTGATCCAGGAGCCGATTTTGCAGCCGATCTACGATCTCGAATCGCCGCAGATGGCTTTCGGACGGGTGGCGATCCTCGGTGATGCCGCCTTCGTCGCGCGCCCGCATGTCGGCGCCGGCGTTGCCAAGGCGGCGGACGACGCGGGCGCACTGACCGAGGCGTTGGAAAGCGACGATGTCATCCCCGCGCTCAAGCGTTTCGAGGCGGCGCGGCTCAATGAGAACCATCGCATCATCAAATACGCGCGCCATCTCGGCGCCTATCTGCAGGCGACGCGCACCGAAGAGGAACAGGCGCGCGCCGGCCGCCACAGCACCAATGCCGCGGTGATCAAGGAAACGGCGACGCTGGATTTTCTTTACGCCTGAGTTGGACGTCGGAACTGGTTCAGAGCCCCAATACCTTCTTGATATTGCCACCCGCCAGCGCGGCGCGCGTCGTGTCGTCGAAACTGGCGACCGAATTGAGGTGGCCGATGGGGTCGTATTCCAGCATGTCGAAGGGATAGTCGGTGCCCATGATGACATGCTCGACGCCGAAGGTTTTCACCAGTGCCTCGAGCTGGTCGGGCGTGAACACGACGGTGTCGACGTAGACCTGCTTGAGATAGGTGGTCGGCGGTTTCGGCAGATCGGCATGGCAGTCCGAGCGCGCGCCCCAGGCGTGATCGATGCGGCCGGAGTAAGCGCCGAGATAGCCGCCGCCATGCATGGCGTAGATCTTCAGTTTCGGATGACGCTCCAAGACGCCATCGAAGATCAGGTAGTGCAGGGCGAGCGTGGTCTCGAACGGGTTGCCGACGATGTTGTTGAAATAGAAGCGCGACAGCCGCTGGCCCTCGGTGAAGCCGTTCGGGTGGATGATGACGAGCGCACCCAGCTCCTCGGCCTTCTTCCAGAACGGCGCGAAGGCGGGATCTGACAGTTCCTTGCCGTGCACGTTGGTGAGGATCTCGACGCCCTTGAAGCCGAGCTTGGTGACGCAGCGCTCAAGCTCCTTGGCGGCCTCATTGCCGTCCTGCATCGGCACCGTGCCGGCCGGGATGAAGCGGTCCTTGTGGCGTGAGACGAATTCGGCGACGCCGTCATTGATCATTTGCGCCGCCGGCACGGCATATTCGAGCGCAACCGTGTGATAGCATTGCGGCGGCGGCGGCATGACAAGCTGCATGTCGACGCCCATATCGTCCATGATCTTGAAGCGCGCGTCATAGCCGGTCATGGCGCCGCGGATGTCCACTTCCTGCTTGGCGTTGAGCTCTTTGGTTTCGGCGCTCGAGAAATGCGCGAGCGGGATGGTCGAGAGATCGAGGTGCGGCTTGATGTACTCGGCCGCGCGCGGCACGGCGATGTGGGTATGCGCATCGATGGTCGTCGATTTCGGCCGCGCTTCGCGTCCGGGCTTGCCATGTTTGCGCGCCGCAGTGTTCGCGTATTTGTTCCAGACTTGAGCCATTGCGTCGTTCCTGATTCCTGAAGCTAGAAAACACCCAGGTGCTGCCGAAGCACCGCATCGTCCTGCTTGAGCGCGGCCGGGTTGGATACCACGGCGACCTGTCCGGTGTTGAGGATGACGATGTCGTCGGCGACGTCGAACACCAGTTGCGGATTCTGTTCGACCAGCACGATGGAGAGCCCACTCTCCTTCAACTTGCGGATGGTGGCCATCACCTCGGCGACGATCTGCGGCGCGAGGCCTTCGGAGGGCTCATCCATCAACAGCACGCGCGGATTGCCCATCAGCGCGCGGCCGATGGCCAGCATCTGCTGCTCGCCGCCGGAGAGATGCGCCGCCATCTGGTCGCGCCGCTCAGCAAGGCGCGGGAACATCGTAAACACGGTGTCGATAGTCCAGGGCGCGTGCTTGCTGTCGATCGGTTTCTTGGCGGCGACGATGAGGTTCTCGCGTACGGAGAGGCTGCGGAAGATGCGGCGGCCTTGTGGCACCAGCGCGACGCCGCGCGCGGCGATCTGTTCGGGCGAGGAGCCGCTGACGGCCTCGCCAAAGACGCTGACTGTGCCGCGCCGCGGCGCCAACAGCCCCATGGCGACATTCATGCAGGTCGACTTGCCGGCACCGTTGCGGCCTAAAAGGCCGACCATGCGCGCCTCGCCGAGCTCGAGCGAGACGTCGTGCAGGACGTGGCTGTCGCCATAGTAGGCGTTGACGCCGGTAAGGCTGAGCGCGCTAGTGGCCAAGATAGACCTCCCGCGTGCGTGGATCGGCGACCACCTCGCTGCGCGTGCCCTCGACGATCACCGCGCCGAAGTGCAGCAGCGTGATGCGCTCGGCGAATTCCAGCGCCACGTCCATGTTGTGCTCGATCATCACCATGGTGACGTCGCGCGGAATGGCCATCAAGAGCTTGTGCACGTCCTGCCGCTCGTCGATCGACAGGCCGGCGAACGGCTCGTCGAGCAGCAGCACCTTCGGCTTCTGTGCTAGCGCCATGGCGATCTCGACGCGGCGGCGCTCGCCATAAGAAGTCTGCGACAAAGGCCGGTCGGCGATGTGTCCGAGGCCGACCTGGTCGAGCGCCGCGCGCGCCTGCTCGGTGAGATGGCGTTGATGTTTCAGGTCGATGAGCGGATTCCAACGCAGCGACGACAGGCCGAGCAGCGCCAGCATGACGTTGTGGACGATGGTGTTGCGCGCGAACAGCGTGATGATCTGGTAGGTGCGGGCCATGCCGAGATGCGGGCGATGGCGTGACGGCACCGTGGTGATGTCCTGGCCGTTGAGCGCGATCGTGCCGGAGTCGGGCGAGAGTTCCCCGGTGATCAGATTGAACAAGGTGGTCTTGCCGGCGCCGTTGGGTCCGATGATCAGGCGCCGCTCTCCCGGCGCAACCGTCAGGTTGACGTCCTTGGTGACGTTGAGGCCGCCGAACGACTTGCGCAAATTGGAAACGACGAGGGCGCTCATGATGTCGTCCCTCCTTTGCCGGTGGGGCGCTTGCGGGTGGCGAGCCGCCACAGCCGCACGCTGCCCGGCACGATGCCCTCCGGCATCAGGATGACAATGGCGACGAAGATGGCGCCCAGAAGGAAATTCCAGCGCTCGATGAAGCCGCTCACCACGGTCTTGACCACGACCACCAGCCCGGCGCCCACGATGGGTCCCAACAGCGTACCGGGACCGCCCGAGATCACCATCAGCAGCACTTCGGCCGAAGAGGTAAGTGACAAGGTCTGCGGGCTGATGAACTGCGTGTAGTAGACGAACAGGATCGCCGACACGCTGGTGAGCAGGCCGGACAAGAGACAGGCCCAGAAACGGATCGCCAGCACGTGATAGCCGAGCGCGTTCATGCGCCGCGGCTGGTCGCGCGTGCCCATCAGAGCCGCGCCGAAAGGCGAGCGGACCAGGACCCACATCGCCGCGACCGCCAGCAGGAACACGATGAGCGTCGTGTAGTAGAAGGTGACGGGGCTTCCGAGCGAATAGCCGAACGGCGCCGGCCGGCCCGGCACATTGATGCCGTTGTCGCCGCCGGTAAGGCTGATCCAGCGGTAAGCGAGGCCCCAGAGGATTTGGCCGAGCGCGAGCGTGATCATGATGAAGCCGATGCCGGTCGAGCGCAGCGACAGCACGGCGAAGATCGCCATCGAGACGACGCCGATGACGAGCGCTGTGACGATGGACACCGAATGGCCGTAGCCGAGTTGCAGCATGTAGCCGGTGGCGTAGGCCGAGACGCCAAACAGTGCGGCGTGCCCGAGCGAAACAAGTCCCGCATAGCCGACCAGCACGTTCAGCCCGAGCGCGAAGATCGCATAGAACAGGATCTGGCTGCCGACATTGATGTAATAGATGCCGGGCATCCAATAGGGGAGCGCAGCGAGCGCAATGAACGCGACGGCAAGAGCGAGGTTGCGGGCGCTCACGGGACGTGCCTTCCGAACAAGCCTTGCGGGCGTAACAGCAGCACCAGTAGCATCGGCAGGAACAGCACGAAGTAGGCAAGCTCCGGCAGCAGCGCCTGGCCGAAGTTATAGATGAAGCCGATGATCATACTGCCGACGAAGGCGCCCAGCAGGCTGCCGGTGCCGCCAAGGATGACGACCACCAGCGCCAAGGGCAGCATGTCCTGGTCGAGCCCCGGATAGACTGACAGCATGGGCGCGCCGATGATGCCGGCAAAGCTCGCGAGGCCGGCGCCGAGCGCGAACACCAGCGTGAAGAGCTGCGACACGCGGATGCCGACCACGCGTGCCATGTCGGGATCGTCGACGCCGGCGCGGATCATGGCGCCGATGCGTGTGCGCTCGATCAGGACCCACAAGGCGACCGCGACGATGACCGCGACGACGATGATGGCGAGGCGATAGAGCGGAAAGGCGATGGCGCCGAAGCGTACGAAGCCTTCGAAGCCGGCGGGGGACGCAACGTTGATCGGGTCGCCGCCCCAGATCATCAGGCAGAAGTCGGCGGCCATGAACGAGATGCCGAGCGTGACCAGCACCTGCGCGAGCTGATCGCCGGGCAGGCGGCGCAACAAAAGACGCTCGATCAGCGCGCCGAAGGCGGCCACGATCAGTGCGGCGAGCACGGCGGCGACCCAGAAATTGAGCTTGATGCTGATGAGCCCGATGAGAAAGGTCGCGCCGACATAGGCGCCGAGCATGTAGAGCGATCCGTGCGTCAGATTGGGGATGCGCATCAACCCGAAGATCAGCGCAAAACCCGCCGACAGCAGGAACAACAGCCCACCGAATGTGATGCTATTGACGGTGAGCGACACCCAGAAATTCATCTTGGCCGGTTTTCCGCACTCAGGACAAAAGGAAACCGCGGACGCTGTGGCGTCCGCGGTGGTCGTGCCTTTAAGACTTCAGCGGCGGATAGTTGCGGCTATAGACCGGCTTCGACAGGAAGTCCTTCTCGTCATAGGTCCAGAACTGGCTGACGTTGTTGTAGGTCTTGACCGTCTTGTTGACGAGCTTGCCGTTCACCTTCTCCAGCCGGCGGATGAAGAAGTCGCCGATCACGTTGCCGAAATGGTCGAACTTGATCGGCCCGCGCGGCGTGTCCTTGAGATCGACCGCCCGCAACGCCTTGACGAAAGCCTCCTTGTCGTCGGACTTGCCGTTCATCTTCTCCAGACCGGCCGCCACCACCTGCGCCGCGACATAAAGGCCGGCAGCGTAGAAGCCCGGGTCGAGGCCGTAATCCTTCTGCATCGCCGCCACGAAGCGCTTGTTGCTGTCGTTGGCATAATCGAGCGTGTAGGGGCAGCAGCTATACATGCCGAGCGCTTCGTCGCCGAACGAGCGCAGCAGCGCGTCGTCACCACCGGTTTCGCCAGTGACCACCGGGTATTTCAAACCGGCCGCGGCATAGGTCTTCATAAAGCGCAGCGGGTTGGAGCCGGCAAAGCCCTGGCAGACGCCGTCGCAATCGGCGATCTGCGCGACGAAGGGCGTGTAGTCCGGCGTCACCAGCGGCGGCCAGATCTTGTTGACGATTCTGCCGCCAGCCGCCTCGAAGGTCTGCTGGAAGCCGCCCATCTGTTCATGACCGAAGGCGAAGTCTTCCGAGACGGTAATGACGCGCTTGAGCTTCAACTCTTTGGCGGCGAAGTCGGCCATGGGATGCATGGCCTGAGATGACGTCGCCGACGGCCGCAGGAAGTAAGGGTTCGGCCGCCGCTGCGTCATGTCCTCGGCGCCGGCGAGTGAGAGCATCGGCGTCTTCTGGTCCTTGACGTAGTCGGTGATCGCCAACAGTTCGAAAGCTGCGAGCGGTCCGAGGATGGCATCGACCTTGTCGCGCTCGATCAGCTCTTGCGCTTTGGTCTTGGTGCCGGCCGGATTGCCGCCTGTGTCGGCGGAGATGAACTCGACTTTTCGCCCGGCGAAAGTGTAGTTCTTCTCCTTGAGATAAGTGACGACACCTTGCTCCATCTGGATGCCGCCTTGCGCGAGCGGCCCGGTTTTCACCGTAAGCAAGCCGAGCTTGAACGGCGCGGCCTGTGCAATGGCCGGCGCGGGAAACTTGAACGTGGCGAGCGCGGCACCGGCGGCAGTGGTGCCTATGAATGCGCGGCGAGAGAACTTGCGAGTCATCTTAGTTCCTCCCTTGGGGCCCGTATCGGGCTACTTTTTCAATCGGCCTTACACGGCCGTCATTGTCCCGCGGCGTGCGACCGCGGCGTTTCCTCACATCCATCTTCGGCTAGAGACTTCGGCAATGTAAAGACGATTGTGTTGCTTGTTCTTGAGGCGCGGTTGCGCGCCGCAACTAGTGGGCAGATGCAGTGCAGCAGCGCGCCGTTCGCATGGATCAAATGCCGAGGTAGCTCGACTTGATCTCCTCGTTTGCCCGCAGTTCTTCGGGTTTGCCGGAATAGACGACCTGGCCCTTGCTCATCACATGCACGTAATCGACGAGCTTGAGCGCGAGATGCGCGCTCTGTTCGACCAACAGGATGGAAAGGCCCTGTTCCTTCAGCTTGCCGATGGCTTCCCAAAGTCCCTGGATGATGATCGGTGCGAGCCCTTCCGAGGGCTCGTCCATGATGAGGCAATCAGGATTGGTCATCAGCGCGCGGCCGATCGCGAGCATCTGCTGCTCGCCGCCTGACAGCGTCTTGGCGCGCTGATTGCGCCGCTCGTGCAACCGCGGGAACAGGGCAAAGACGCGGTCCACATTCCAGCCGTGCCGGTCGGGGCTGCGTTCGGCGACGAGCAGGTTCTCTTCGACGGCGAGCGTGGGAAATACGCGGCGGCCCTGCGGCACCAAGCCCATGCCGCTGCGCACCGTCTCGAACGAGGACTTGTTGGTGATTTCTTCGCCTTTGAACACGACCGAGCCGCGCCGCGGCGGATTGAAGCCGACGATCGAGTTCACCAGCGTGGTCTTGCCAACGCCGTTGCGCCCGAGCAGGCCGAGGATCTGGCCTTGCTCGATCTTGAGCGACAGGCCCTGCAACACGTAGGCGTCGCCGTAATAGGTGTGGATATCGTTGACTTCGAGGATCGCTACCATGCGCTAGTCCGTCCCCAAATAGATTTCCTGCACGCGCGCGCTCGAATGGATTTGCTGCGGCGTGCCGGTTTCCAATACCTCGCCGAAATGAAGCACGGAGATGTGCGAGGCGACGTCGAACACCACGTCCATATCGTGCTCGATCAAAAGGATCGCGAGATTGGGATCGAGCTTCATTAGAAACTTGGTCATCTCCACCGACTCGCCGGAGGACAGACCGGCTGCCGGCTCGTCGAGCAGCAACACCTTGGGATCGCTGGCGAGCCCGAGCACGATCTCGAGCTGGCGCTGCTCGCCATGCGACAGGTTGCGTACTTCGACGTCTTTGCGATCGAGGAAGTCGACCTGTTCCAGCAGGCTGTGCGCCTTGTCGTAGACGTCCTTGTAGGACGAGAGGAAGCGCCACATCACGAACTTACTCGCCCGCAGGCCTTTGATGGCCAGGAGTACGTTGTCGAGCACCGTCAGCTTGGGAAACAAGCTCGTGACCTGGAAGGTACGCGCCATGCCCATGGCGGTGCGCTTGTGGCTCGGCCAAGTGGTGACGTCCTTGCCGTAGAGCAGCACCTGGCCGGACGTCACCGGGTAGATGCCGGTGATCAGATTAAAGAGCGTGGTCTTGCCGGCGCCGTTCGGGCCGATGATCGCCTGTCGGTCGCCGGGCATGATGCGCAGCGATACCGAGCGCGTGGCCTGCAGGCCGCCGAAGCTCTTGCACAGCGCCTTCAGTTCGAGAACGGGCACATCGCCGTTCGCAGATTGCTCGATGCTCACACGCAAACCCTCTGCTGCAAGAAAGGACGCCGGAGCTTCAGCGAAGCCCCGGCGTGTCGTCGCTTATTCGCAGAACTTGCAGGGCGGGAAGTCGCGGCTATAGACCGGCTGCGCCAGGAACTTGTCCTTGCCGTAGGTCCAGAACTGGCCGACCTTCGGATAGGTCTTGATGACCGTGTTCCAAAGCTCGTCCTTCTCGTAGCCGAACATCTTCTTCTTCTCGACCTTCTTGATGTAGACGTTCTCGATCGGGTTACGCATGTCGTCGAGTTCGACCGGCCCGCGCGGAGCATCGAGCTTGATGCTCTGCATGATCTTGATGAACGCCTCAGGCCCTGGATATTTGCCGCCGGCTTTGGCAATCGCCTGGTCCAGCCACATCGCGGTCGAGTAGTTGTTCTCCGAATAGTAGCCAGGCACCTTGCCGAACTTGGCGCGGTATGCCTTTACGAAGGTTTGGTTGATCGGCGTGTCGATGGCCGCGCTGTAATGCAAGGCGGAGACGTCGCCGATCACCTCGTCGCCCATGAAGGGGAGCACAAACTCGTCGTAGCTCACGCCGCTGCCGAGGATCTTCGTCTTGACGCCCGCGCCGCGCAGTTGCTTGGGGAATTGCAGCGCCATTGGGCCGACCATGACGGTGAAGATGGCGTCGGCGTCGGCCTTAATGGTTGGGATGTAGGGGCCGAAGTCCTTGGTACCGAGCGGCGGCCAGATCTTCTGAACCACCTTGCCGCCGCAGTCCTCGAAGGCCTTCTGGAAGCCGCCGGCCACTTCGTAGCCGAAAGCGTAGTCGGCCGCGATAATGACCGCCTTCTTGTGGCCGTTATCGCACGCCCACTGACCCAGCGGGTGGTGCGGCAGTGAGGAGGTCCAGCTCGTGCGTAGGAAGTACGGGTATTTGCTGAGCTGGCGCTGGGTGAGATCGTCGGCGGAGGCGACCGAGGAGATGTAAAGCGTTTTTTCGGCGGTGCTTACCGGCGCCAGCGCGTAACCGCTGGATGCCAAAAGGCCGCCGATGAACATGTGCACCTTGTCCTGCAAGACAAGTTTTTTGGCCTTGGTGACGCTGGCATCCGGCTTGCCCTGGTCGTCCTCGACGATGAACTTCACGTCCATGCCGCCGAGCTTGTTACCGTGCTGCTCGAGATAGAGCTGGAATCCATCCACCATGTCTTTGCCGACTTGGGCGAAGATGCCAGTGGTGGGCGCGATGTAACCGATGCGCAATTCCTCGGCACCAGCGGTCGCAGTCAGGCCAAGCGCGAGACTGCTGCCGATCAGTAGCGGCGTGAGCCGCTGTCGGAACGTCTTTGTCATTGCCAGTCCTCCCGTTGTTGTCACGCCTTCCCCATTGAAGGTCAGGAAGGCTCCGATGCCAGTTCCTTGGTCGCGACTTTGGCCGAAGCTTCTGTTGGCCGGCCTTTGATTCGCTGCCGTAGGAGCGACGGGATGCCCATCAGCCCCATCGGCAGGTAGAGAATGGTGAGCACATAGACGCCGCCAAGCACGTATTGCCACCACGGCACCAGCGTCGAGAGATACTCGCGCAGGGCGAACACGATGCCGGCGCCGATGATGCCGCCGACCAACGTGCCGGCGCCGCCAAGCACGACCATCAGCAGCGCATCGACAGAGGTCGTGAGCACCACGGTCTCCGGGCTGACATGGCCGTTGGTGTGTGCCCACAACACCCCCGCCAAGCCGCCAAAGCCGCCCGCGATGATGAAGGCGATGTATTTGTGCAGCCACGTATTGTAGCCGAGGATCTGCATGCGGAGTTCGCGCTCGCGGATGCCTTCGAGACTGCGTCCGAACGGCGAACGCACCAGCACGTAAAGCATGATCAGCGACGCCACAAAGAACGCGAAGACGAGATAGAAAAACGTTATGTCGTTCGACAGATCGATGCCGAAGTTGGGTCGCCCGGTCATGTTGATGCCGTTGTCCCCGCCGGTGAGCGAGTTCCAGCGGTAGGCAAGGCCCCACACGCATTGCCCGAGGGCCAGCGTGATCATCAGGAAGTAGACGCCTGACGCGCGGATGGCGAAGAGACCAAACACGGCGGCGAGCGCGCAGCCGATCAGGATGCCGAGCAGCACAACGATCCAGAAGTCCCAGCCGAGGCCGAACTGCAGCTTGGTCGCCAGTACGGCGGTGAGATAGGCACCGACGCCGAAATAGGCCGCTTGTCCCATGGACGACAGGCCGGTGAAGCCGAGCAAAAGATCGACGCTCATTGCCAGAATGGCGAAGGCCATGGCGCGCGTCGCTAGCAGTACGACGAAGGAGCCGGAATTCGGCACGATATAGAGCAGCGCCAGAAGCGCGACCATGACCGCCAGGATTTTGAGTTTTTGGTCGATCATCGCGCCTTACTCTCTGCCGAACAGACCCACGGGCTTGATCGCCAGGATCAGGACCATCGGGGCGTAAAGGGTGAAGTAGGAAAGCTCGGGAAACAGTGCCTTGCCGAAATTATCGGCGAGACCGACGGCGAGCGCGCCGATGGCGGCGCCGCCGAGCGAGCCCATGCCGCCGATGATCACCACCGCGAAGGCGAGCGGCAGCATCTCGAAGTCGAGGCCGGGATAGATGCCGAGGAAAGCGCCGCCGATGACGCCGCCGAGCGCGGCCAGAAAAGCGCCGAGCGCGAAGATGAACATCGAGATGCGGTTGGTGTCGATGCCGACGCCGCGCGCCATCTGCGCGTCGTCGACGGTAGCGCGCACCGCGGCGCCCATGCGCGTCTTCTCCATCGCCAGCCAGAGCGCGATGCCGATGACCAGCGCCATGGTAATCATGAAGACGCGGTAGAGTGGCAGATAGATGCCGCCGATTTGAATGCTGCGCGTGAACTCGGCCGGCGGCGTGATGTCCATATTGTTGCCGCCCCAGATGTCGAGCGCGGCCTGTTGGAACAGGAACGCGAAGCCGACAGTGAGCAGCACCTGGCGCAGCACGTCATTGTCGATGGGCACGACGGAGATACGGTTGAACAGCGCGTAGGCGGCAAGCGCGGCGACAGCCGCTATTGCAACGAATTGCAGCCAGCCACCGCCGATGATCTGCGGTGCACGCGTGCCGACCGCGAGGCTGACCAGGACGCCCACGCCGACCGCAATCACGGCATTGCGCAGCCACTCCAGTCCGGCGGAGCGGAGAAACAGGCGTTCCATCGCGATGCCAATCAAGGCGACGGCAAGCGCGGCAACGGGAAGCGACAATGCCCAGGAGCCGGTTGCCCAGATCACCGACAATGCGATGTAGCCGCCCCACAGAAAGTAAGCGCCGTGCGACAGATTAACGATGCGCATGACGCCGAAGATGAGCGACAGGCCGCTGCCGACGAGAAACAGCAGCGCACCGTATGATACGCCGTTGAAAATCTGGACGATCCAGAACTGCGTATTCATCCCCCCAATCCTTCTTTTTTATCGAAGGTTGCGCGAAGCTTACCTCAGCTTGGCGGCGTGTGAACACTTAAAATCGCGCTACGCGATTTGGCGCGACGCTAATTCCGGTTGCGCACGCATTTGCGCGCTGCACTGCGGCTAACGGCGCGCGCGCTTTCCGCCGCTTGCCTGTTTTTTTGGCGGGATGATCGGCAGCAACAGGTACGGCGCTTTCGCCCCGCCAAATTTCAAGGTTGTGATGCCGTTGAAGAGCGCCGGCGGCCGGTCGCGCGGATCGTCGTGCAGGAACGGGCCGCAGCCTTTCAGTTCGTTCTTGAAGTTCGAGAGCTTGCCGCCGCTGCCACCGCCATACTCGTAGTCTTTGCCGCGCACCGAAAGTGCGATGCGGTAGCCGGCGGGAACCACGATCGACGTCGGCCAGATTTCAATGTCGAGCTCGACGACCTGGCCTTTCTTCAACGGCTGCTTCTCGTCGTGCGTATGATAGGGCCGGTAGGGTAGCGACAGCTTCTTGTCGAGTTTGCGGTGCGAGGCGCGCAGCCAACCTTGCGCGATCGGCGTGTGCGGGTCGATAGCACCCTGGAACACGATTTCCTTCATGTCGCCTGTGAATACGCGCAGCACGATGAAGAGGTCGGCGTCCGGCGTGGAGGATGAGGCGAAGAGCTTGAGCGCGGAGGGCCCGGTGATCTCCGTCTCTTGCGCAAGCGGCGGCGTGAGAAACGTCAAGCCGTCGCCCATGGCGGCAAAGTTCAAACTTGCGTTGCCGGACGATTTCCTGGTCGAGAGCGCCATCGTCTTGGGATCGAGATAGAACTTCGTCCATTTGGTGCGCTTGAGGGGCCACTCGTTCTCGGTGCGTGCGACAAATTTTTCACCTGGATGCCGTAGTTGCAGCAGCACCTTCGGCTGCTTGGACCAGGTCGTGTCCTTGCCGTGCAGGAAATAGTCGAAAAAGCGACGCTGCTGCTCGCGGCCAAAATCCGTGTAGAAGTGCGTCCAATGCTCGATGCCGTGCGCCTCGAGCCACTTTTGTTTCGAAGCCGCGCGCATGAAGCCTTCGAAGTTGCCGCGCGGGTGCAGGCCCTGGCCGCCCCAGTTGGCGGCGGTGAACAGCGGCACGGTGATCTTATCCCACCTCGGCGAGCGCGCCTTGTGATAGTCGTCGTCGAGCGCATGGCGCGCGATATCGGTGCCGAAGTCGGCGCGGTTCTTGGCGAGCTCTTCCTCCGACAGCGTCTCCGGCCCGCACACCAATTCGCCGTGCACGCGGCTGCGTTTGCCGCGCTCGCCGGCGCCGTATTGCACG
>Ga0255338_1001010_pt1 | contig 62806 bp, 55 predicted proteins | sample MeOH1_35cm_T4_19_FD_203715 | JGI IMG/M metagenome (GOLD analysis project Ga0255338, IMG submission 203715) | Sandy soil microbial communities from University of British Columbia, Vancouver, Canada - MeOH1_35cm_T4_195 | ecosystem: Engineered > Artificial ecosystem > Sand microcosm > Unclassified ... | reverse complement strand
GAGACGAATATTTTTGATTTCACTTGAAAGGGCCACTCCAAAGAGAGTCATTTGAATAATGGGCGCCACAAATAGGAGCATCCGCATCTTAGGATCACGTAAAACCTGACGAAATTCTTTTTTAATAAATCCGAGGATGGTGGGATTCATTTTCATGGTTCCACATCCGTTTTGAAATTTTTAACGGCGATGGCAACCATCACACAACAAATCGCCGCCAATGCCAAGAAGGGCACTTGCAGATCCATAATCCCCGCCCCTTTCAGAAAAACATCGCGCGAGATAATCATAAACCACCTCGCCGGCAGAATAGCCGTGAAATAGTAGAAAAATGTTGGCATGCTCTCGACCGGAAAAATAAATCCCGACAAAAGCAGCGACGGCAAAAGCCCCGACATCATTGAAAACTGCATCGCAATCTGTTGCCGGCGCGTCAGCACGGAAATCAGCAGGCCTTGCGCTAAATAAGTCGCCAAGAAAAGCAAAGCCCCTAGCAAAAAGACCCAATGACTTCCGCGAAAAGGCACTTCAAAAAAAATTCGTGCGACAAAATAAACAAAGACGGCACCGCCCAGCGCAAGAACCAAATAAGGCAGAATTTTTCCTAAGATAATCTCCAGTGGTTTTGCCGGTGTCGTGAGCAACATTTCCATCGAACCATTTTCCCATTCACGCGCCACGGTCAGGGATGTCAAAAGAACAGATAGAATCGACAAGATGACCACCATCAAACCTGGAACCACGAACCAACGGCTATTGAGCTCTGGGTTATAGAGAAACCGTGTTTGCAAATGCACAGGTTCTGGAAAGTCCATCTCTAGAATCTTTTGCGATGACAGCTGCTGAATCGAAAGCAGGTATCCCATAACACTACCAATGGTCGAATTGTCAGAGCCATCCACAAGGGCCTGCGCGTGTGCGGACCTTCCTGAGCGCAAAGCATATTCAAATTGCGGTGGGATGATCAGGGCAGCGCGAGCCTTTTCAGACTGAATTTTCTCGAGAGCTTCTTTTTGACTGTAAACGGGACTCAAGACAAAGTAATTTGAACTTCCCATGCTTTCAAACAACTGCCGCGTTGCCTGCGTTTTATCACCGTCAAAAACCGCGACAGGAATATTTTTGACATTGAACTCAATCGCCAAACCAAAAATCGTCGTTAGCATCACGGGGAATAGTAAAGCCATCGCCATCGTGAAAGGATCCCGCCAGATATGAAAAAATTCTTTTCGGGCCATAGCCCCTACCCGCGAAATTTTCACGACGGCTTCCCCTCTACCAGCCGGATAAAGACATCTTCGAGCGTTGCCGGAATCTGTCGATATGTAAATAGATCTCCCTCTGCTTGCAAAAACCTCTGCCAGGACTCTGGATTCTTTGGCAAGACATGATAGTGCAAGCCGTGAGGCTCGAAGGATTCAAAGAGGTGTGTTGCTTTGATGGCCTCCACTTTTTGAAAAGGAATTTCCTGTTTTGCAGTAAGCTCATAAAGTGGATCTGGAAAGGTTTTCTTTTTCAAGTCACTGGGGCTATCAAGGGCAATGAGCTCTCCTGTTCGCATCAGCGCAATCCTATCGCATTGCTCGACTTCATCCATATAGTGGGAGGTCACAAAAACCGTTTTATTTCTTTTTGCGAGGTCTTTTATGAGACTCCAAAACTTAGCTCGGACGGCAGAGGTCACTCCGGCCGTGGGCTCATCGAGAAAAATAATTTCTGGGTCATGTAAGAGAGATCCCACCAGAGACATCTGCTGCTTCATGCCTCCTGGCAGATCCTTGACGGCGGTATCGATGGAGCGATGGAACGATACAAAATCAAAGAGTTCCTGTTTGCGCTTTTCAAAAATGCCTTTATCGATTTTCCTTAATGAAGCAATAAACTCGAGGTTTTCTTCAACCGTCATGTCATCATACAGAGTGAATTTTTGCGACATGTATCCCACTTTGGATTTCAGCGCGTCGATGTGTTGGGGATCATTTCCGCAAATACCGGCAACAGAGACCTCTCCCTGCGTAGGAATCAAAAGCCCACAGAGAACACGAATGGTGGTGGTCTTACCAGCGCCATTTGCACCGAGAAAGCCAAAGATCTCTCCTCGGGGAACATCGAAGGTGATATTGTCAACCGCCTTGAACTCGCCAAATTGAACTACGAGATTTTTGACCTCCACTGCGTTATTCATGCTTGAGCCCTCTTGATAAAGAGTTCATCGAAACTAGAAACTTTTTCTCGAGCTAGCAAATCCGCCGGAACACCGCTCGCAATCCATTTTCCAGCCTCAATCAGATGGGCTCTCGCACAGCGTTCGGCTTCGTCCAAATAGGCTGTCGCCACGATGATGAGAATCTTCTGGTCTGCCAAAGAATACAAAAGCTCCCAAAACTCCCGCCGACTGATGGGGTCCACACCGTTGGTCGGCTCATCCAAAAACATCACCTGCGGTGAGCGCAGAAGTGCGCACATCAAACCGAGCTTCTTGTACATTCCACCCGAAAGCTTTCCCGCTGGACGATCGGTAAACTCCTTCAGACGCGTGATGTGTAGCAACTCTTCTCGTTTTTTCAAGTAAACGCCCTGGGGAATGGAATACATCTCTTTGAAAAATTCGAGATGCTCGCCAATGGAAAGATCGGCGTAAAGACTCTGCTGCTGAGGCATGTAGGCAATGCTGGGACTAATTTCCGAAAACGGCATCGACTGCCCGTCTTTGGTGTATAAAACTTCTCCCTGATCAGGTTTTAGCAACTTCAAGAGCGTGCGCAGTAAAGTCGTCTTGCCCGCGCCTTCAGGGCCAATCAGCCCATGCATCAGTCCCGCCTCAAAGTTCATGGAAACCCCAGCCAGTGCCTGATTGGGCCCGAGCTTCTTAAACAGATTTTCAACCTGAACTCCGATCGCGGAAGGAGAGTTCATTTTACTCCTTAGGAAGATTTACTTCCACGGTCATGCCGGGTTTTAAGATTTCATCCTTGTTGTCAAAAGCAATCTTTACGCCGAACACTAAGCGAGTTCGTTCTTCGCGCGTCTGGACATTTTTAGGTGTGAATTCAGCCTCGTCATTGATGTGACTGATGGTTCCGGCAAATTCTTTGTCTTTTAATTCCGGCAATATCCCCGTGAGCTTTTGGCCGATTTTAAGTTTAGCTACAGATTCTTGAGGAACATAAATATAAGCGTAGATGTCCTGCAGATTTGCCATTGTAAACAGTCTTGTCCCAGGATTCACCATCTCGCCGGGCTCGTGGTATTTATTGAGAATGGTCCCCGTCAAAGGGGCTACAATCTTACACCAGGCTACTTTGAGGTCCACGTCCTGCTTGCGATTTAGAATTTGATCGTAGGCTTCTTTGGCCTCAGAACCCTGACGATACAGACGAGCCGCTCGAGAGTAATTATCCTGAGCGATACCCGCCGCCAATTTGTAATCTTCGCAGGAAAGCTCCATCAAAACCTGTCCTTGCGTGACCTTGTCCCCTTCACTCGCAGTCCGAGTGGCCACCACCGATGTGACTCGCGCTGGTACATCAACTCGTGTGGCCTCGACGGTGCCAGCATACAGAAATTTGGCCGGGAACACATAGAACTTAAGGGCAAAACCAACGGCTGCAAGAATCAGAATTGCTAACACAATCAATGGCTTTTTATTTTTCATGTTGAATGTTCTCCGCTAAATATTCTAGGTTCGCGGTTTGCTCTAAAATCTGCTGATCGATCTGCGCTGAGTCCACTTGCGCTTCCAATAAACGAAAGTTCGCCGATTGCACATCTAAAAAACGCACTCGTCCGCTGCGATAAGAATCATATGTGAGTTTTTCGATCTGATGGGACTCCTCGACATTTTGCTGACTAATTTTCTGTTGACGCCGCAAATTGGTCAGAACATTTTGGATCTTGAGCCAATCACGGTCAAAATCGGAGCGTCGTTGCTCTCGCTGGAAAGCCGTGGCCATGGCCTCGCTTGTCCGCTGAGAAATCTGATGGGGCGTCAGATTGCCTTCGAAAATCGGAAAACTCAAATTCACGCCCAACGTATTCTGATGAGCCTGCTCTGGAATCACTAGATTTGGATACAGAATCTGCGATTTTGCTTGGAGCTGCAGTTTCGGCCAATAGCCACCGCGCGCACTTTCGGCGGCATAGCGCGAAGCCTCTTCGGATTTTTGTAAAGACACGATCTCCGGATGATCTGACGCCGGTTTTTCACTTTCACGCGACGTAAACTGTTTCAACGTCTGCTCCACTTGATCAAGATCGATCACCAAAGTGGGAGGCTCCACGCGCTGGGGCAATCGGTGTGAGACTTCCGCGGAAACCGGCCGTGTCGTATCCAGCCCTTCACCAGTCCCAATCAGTGCAAACAAATCACGAAGTGTTCTGGCTAAATCGGTTTGCGCCTGATTAAAACGCATTTGATAAGACAAAGTATCTTTATGTGAGGAAATCTGATCAAGACGGCTGGCGGCTCCTGCTTTGAAGCGCAGGTCGATATCTCGATTTTGCGCGAGCGAAAGCCGCAAAGCATCCGCAGTGAGAGCGAGATTTTTAAGAGCCTGCTGGACTCTAAAATAAATCACTCGCAGATTGAGTTTTAATTGCGCACGGCGAGCTTCATAATCTGCCTCACGCGCTTCACCGAGCGCATTGAGGCTGTTAAATGCTTTTCGATCTCTTCCACCATCGAACAATGTGTAACTCAAGACGGGGCCTAAAGCGTAATTATCATGAGTGCCAAAAGGAACTTTGCCAAATCCCAAATTTGCTTCAGGAACCTCAGTTTGATAAAAGTAATAACCATCGATACTCAAGCGTGGCCATAGAAGTGATTTTGAAGTCAGCGCTTGCGACGCCGCCGCGTCTTTACTGGCGGCAGCAGATTTTAGATTCGGCGAATTTTCAACCGCTTGCTTTTCAGCTTGCTCTAAACTCAGTGACATCTTTTGCAATTGAACATTCTTGATCTGAACATTCTTGGATTCTTGCGCAAAAGCCAAAGAGGCGCCGAAAAAAATAAGCAGCGATCCGTATTTCATAAGCCATATTTCCATATGGCCGTCTAATTATGTCAATGTTTATGCATGTGTATAGTTACTTCTTCTTAAAGAAGCCAGAAACCATTTTCTTGAGATCCATATTGAGGATATCATCTTTATTATTGCCGGCCGATACGAGCTGATTGAGCTCACGACGCGCCACAATCATAGAAGAGTTCAAGGCAAGACACTTTTCAAAAGACTTGCGTGCTCCACTGACATCCCCTTTGGCTTTTTGCAAAAGACCAGTGACAAATGGGAAAAGAGCATCGTACTTTTCATCCGGTGGAACTTGCATCAATTCAAATTCAATATCCTTGAGCTGTTGAATCTTCTTTTGCGGATCCAAAGTCCCAAGTTTCGCCCAAGCACTGTAAAGATGCACTTGAGCAATATCTGGATTGAATTCCAAGACTTGATTCATCCAGTTCATCGCTTTTGCATATTGATTCAATTGCAAGGCCTGCTTTGCTTCTTCCAGCAAAGAGTTCGCACGCAATTTTTTCTCGGCTTCAGATTTCAAGTTATTTTGCTTGAACTGCTGGCGTTGGCCCGCATCCAAGAAGGCGGTACAAGCTTCCGTCACGCGAATACGCACTTGTGTCCACAAACGGAAGGCTTCGCTCTTTTGATCCTTAGGCTCTTCGCCCAAAACAGGAAGGAACTCATCGACCATACTACTGACAGTCACGACAGTTTCATGACCTAAGCCGAAATACTCCACCACTTGCAGATGGTTTTTACCCTGCAAATCCGCCTGAATCTTGCGCAACGCTTTTAACTGTTCCTGCGGATTGACGACAGCCTGAGATTTCGAGAATGAAATCAGACCTTTCGTCAGCAAGAAATGCACAGCCTTATGAACCGCAGCTTCATGATAAGTCGGCTGTCCTAAAAGATCCATCAGCGTCACTCCACGATTGAGATGGTTCGCCAAGCCTTCAAGACTTTGGATCAGAGACATCTTCAAAGCAGGATGATCATCACGATAGGCCGAGCTGCGCGTAATACGATAGTTCGCCCACATCATATGCATAGACTTCAACCACGCGGCACTGAGCTTTGAGGCAATCCAGTCATGCAAGAAGTAAGATAACGAATCCGAGTCAATGCTGGGCTCGATCATCTCGACATCCACGGCCGCGAAATTGATGCGAATCATCTTATCGACGATCGTTCGCGACAAGCGGATATTCATTTGCTCAGTCAGAATCAAATCAAAAGCATGTGGGCTTAGTTTGTTGGCTTGAATCAGGCGCTGACCAAGACGACGCGGGCTCTTATCATTGAGAGCCTCCGTCACATCCTCAGGCAAGGCATAGCCGCTTTGAATCAGCATTTCACCAAGGTAAGTCGTTTTATCTTCAATATCCACACCGACGATCACACCGTTCGAGAAGGAAACGCCTGAAACATTGCCGTCCGCACCGTAGATATTTAAATGCCCGGAGCTTTTGGTCTCTACCAGCAAGCTGTAGACAAATGGCAAATCAAACCCACTGACCTCTTCCAAAGCTTCAATGAGTTTTCTCTTCTCGCGATTAGAAACCATGGTGCGACCGAAAATTTGATAAAGATTTCTACGTGGAGATGGTTCCTCTTTACGATTTGATTCGTCGACTTTGACAAGCTTCAGCGCTTCGTTCAAATCGAAAGGCTTTTTTAGGAATGCAACGGCCTGAGTTTTCTTCGTCGCATCTTGAATAAAATCTTTATCCGAGTAGATACCACTCATCAAAACAGTTTTAAAACGTGTTTTACTTGGAGCCTCTTTGCGGATTTTAGTCACATAATCGACGCCCATCATCTTTGGCAAAAGGCAGTCGACGAAGAGCATATCGATCTTCTCTTTATTAATAATTTCGGTCGCTTGATCCGGTTCATTCACCAAAAACACGTCATGACCCGCGCGCGCGAAAGCCTCTTTGAGAGCTTCTCCCAAAGTACTATCATCTTCTAAGACTAAGATTTTTATTTTAGAGTCTTCCACGTGTCTTCTTCTCGGTTGAAAACCCGTGAAAATGAAGGATTACAGGACCTAAGGCGAGGTCCTGATTTATTACTTCTTAATGAACTTGAAGTATTTGGACTCGATGACGTCCATTTCCATAGCATTTCCCTCTTCGTCCTTTACGGCCGCAGGAGGATTCACGCTGTTTTCCGTAAACTCTGTTCCAAGGCGAAACAGGACGTTCTTCTCGGCGCCAGAATCGTCGTTGTAATAAGGAACAAAAAACGACTGAACTTTCGCATTTGCCGGCAAAAAGCCGTCAACCATGTTGATCTGATCCACGATCACCTTAGGGCACTCATTGAACGTAATATTCGCAGAAGGAGCCGTGCTCATCCACTTAATCCACTCACGAATTCCGCATGAATTGATGCTCTTTAAACCGCCCATTTGGATCTCGATCTGTCCGGCACCTGCAAGGCTTAACTGAGTAAAGTCCGCATCTTCATCAATAGAACCGGCCATCACAACGTTGAGTTTTTCACCAGCTTTATTCATTTTCACATCAAACTTAGCCATGATGTCTCCTATAGCCTCTCAATTTAAACGCTCTAATCATTTTTGACTACAAAAAAGGTGACGTCATCGATCAGGGCCTCGCCTTGACGATAGTCCTGGATCATTCGCGCTAGTCGCATCACCGAATCATGAGCCGTCGGATAGTCTTTGTTAACATTCACCAGAGCTTTAATAAATTCGCGTTCGCCCCAGCTTGTCTTCGTCCCGTTTTGAATATCAGGAATACCGTCCGTGTAGAAGAACATCATGTCTTCGGGTTCAATGCGTACGACGGTTTGTTTGTACTTTGTATCACGGCTCTGACCCAAGCGAGGATTGTTAACTTCATTCAATGGAATGAGGTCTTTCTTTTTCAACGGCCCCTCGCCTTTGCGAATCAAAAACGGAGCTTCGTGAGACGCATTTACATAAGTCAATTCCGCCGCATCTGGATCGTAAGAAGCCAAAAAGAACGTCATCATGATACGCCCTTTAGAGACATCATAGATGGAGCGATTCAATAGCTCCAGTGCTTGCGATGGTGTGATATTCAGTCTTTCAATAATTGTCGATGCGGACTTCGCCGCACTCGTAATCAAGGCTGCCGGAGCGCCATGCCCCGTCGCATCTCCGATCCACAAGAAAATCTTTTTGCCCACTTGGCAGTAGTGCCACCAGTCGCCACCGCACTCACTTGCCGGCTCATAAAACCCGGCAATAGAGAGCGGACCAATCTTTGCTTCTGTTTCAGGGAACAGAGTTTCTTGCACCGTTTTCGCCGTCTGTAATTCAGACTCCATCCGCGCTTTCTGCGCAGTCTCTTCCAAGAGGCGCGAAACTTCAGCCGCCATCAAATTGAAATTTTCCGCCAAAGCACCAACCTCATCGGAAGAGTTCACATTGACGCGAATGTTGAAATCCCCTTCAGAAACTTTTTGCGTCGCTTGGAAAAGTGAAGTCAACGCACCCGTCAGTTTACTTGAAGCCAACAGGCTGATAATCGCCGTCATAGCAATCAAGATACCAAAAAAGATCAAAGACTTGCGGATCAAAATTTCCACGGCACCGAGGGCCTTCTTCTTCTCGACTGTGGAAACCACCATCAAGTCGCCAAAGCCGGCGCGCGAGTAAGAAAGAAGCCACTCCGTACCACCACTATCTTTCACGGTTTCAGCACCTTGCGCGACTTTTTTATCTTTGTTCTCCAAGAATCGCAGCGGGAAATTTGTTTGTAACTGAGTCCCGGCGCTGCCATCCGGACCAAACAACACCATTCCGTCTTGAGCCACCAAGTAAAGTCTTTGCGAAGATTGAGCGCGGAACATCTCGGCTACTTCCGAGAGACGCGCAATCATCAAGAAGATCGCGCTTTGATTTTCTTTCTCGCCTTTGACTTTTTCAAAGATAAACAATCTGTCGTCGTGATAAGGAGACTTAACGATGCGATTGCTTTGTTCGAGCTCCGCAAAGTAGCCAGGCATCACCTTTTCTAGACCCAACAAAATTCCGTCGGCAGAACGCGCCGTCTTCTCGACCAAGCTCACCTTCTCGTATTTCTTTGTTTCCGCTTTATAGTTGAAGGCAATCACGGACTCTAGACTAAAGTCGTTAGCGAAAATGAGATTTGTCTGCGCAGTAAATTCACCGTTTGTTAAAAAATCTTGAAAGATCGGCTTCGCTTCATTCAACAGCGAGTTGAGTTGTGCCTTGACCTGAGACGCCATCGCACCCGAAACGTTGCTGGACGAATCAAAAACGTATGCAACTTTGTCATTTTCAAAAATTTGCACCGCGAGAAACAAATATATAGACAAAGTTAACAGCGGAATGATCGTTAACAACAAAAGAATTTTATATCTTATTGATATGCCAGACTTTTTCACCATCTAAAGTCTACCCGAGGGCTTTATAGCTGTGTAGGTCTTGGTTTTCGATCTTAGCCCAAGGTCCGTACATTTTTTTTGCTAAGTAGCCGACATGACTAGTGGATGAGTGTATTTAACAGGTTTTCAACAACTGATAGAACGATCTTAAGTGGATCCGCCGTGATTCTCTTATTGCTATTGTATTTGTTGTACGACGACTCACTCCTATTCCCTTCAGAGAATAATACGGAACCGCCGATCGGTACGATCTCTTCTTCTGACAATGATGTGCGCAGAAAGAACAGCGGAAACTTCGTTTGGCTTCCAGGAAACAAAAAAGATCAGATCTATAACCGTGACAGTATCTTCACCGGAGATGGCTCAAAAGCCGCGATTCAACTCAACGACGGCTCACTCATCCAAATCCAAGAGAATTCCCTGGTGAATTTGAATCTGAAAAACGGTCAGATGGAACTCGATCTGCGCTTCGGTCAATTCGTCGGAAACGGCAATTCTACTCTTCGCGTGAAGAGTGGTGATGAGGAATACGTCATCCAAGGGAAAGACGCCAAGTTCGAGATCAACAAATCTCAGAACGGCGCCGTGGATGTCAAAGTTCTCTCCGGAAACGCCGAGATCACCGGAAAAGCCGGCAAGCAAAACTTGAAGTCGAATGAGTCTCTGCAAATTACCAAGAAAGGTGCTGAGAAAAATCAAGCCGACGCCAAGATCACTCTGCTGACCAAAAACGAGGCCCTGCTGTATCGCGAGGCCGATAAAGCTCCCCTCCCATTTGCGTGGGAGGGCAAAGGACCGATGTCGCAGTATCAAATCGAAATCGCCAAGACTTCAGACTTCAAGAAAGTCTTAGCGCTTCGTACAACGACAGAACAGAAATTCAACGTGAAAGACTCGTTGCAAGAAGGCGAATACTTCTGGCGCGTGAAGGGTCTTGATGACAATCGCAAACCTTTGGCGACATCTGCAACTCACAAATTCTATTTAAGCTATATGCTGGCGCCGACGATTACGACTCCTGAAGATAAAGTCACTCTGAAAAACAAGGCGCTCGATAAAGGCGAAGGTCTGCAAGCGGCGACTCAGGTCGCATGGGATGCGGACGAACGCCCGGTGAAGTATCAATGGCAGCTCAGCAAGACAGAAGAGTTTACAGAAAATCTTTCAGACAAAACTCTGACGGACAAATCCGCGACAACACCCACATTGCATCAAGGAACTTACTATACCCGCGTGCGCGGCTTCGACAAAGACAATCGTCCGTCCCCGTGGTCGAAGGTTCATGCCTTCAACTTTGAAATCAAGAATGAACAAAAACCACCAGCACCAAAGCTGGTGGAAAAACGCATTCGCTTCCAGACGCCAAATCTCGAGGGCCGTGCACCTTCTGCCGCAACTTCTCCACTGATGGCTTGGACATCCGTGGATATAGCGAAAAACTATCGCTTCGAAATAGCTAAAAACGCCCGCTTTGCTGGCGCACAAGGAGCCGAAACCCAGAATACAAAATTCGCTTGGACTCAATACAAGCCTGGGAAGTATTATTTCCGCGTCTTTGCTCGCACGGAGCTAGGGCAAAGTAGTGATGCCAGCGAAACCGGCGTACTTGAAGTTTTCGGCGATACGCCGGTCTTAAATTCTATTCCGTCCGTCGTCGTCAAGAAAAACGACATCCACGCCAAGGCCGAGCCGAAAGAGACTCGCGCACAATGGTCGCCGATTCCGGATGCTAAGACCTATCTGATCCAAATGGACAAGTCCGAAGAATTCGCGAATCCAACCCAAATGGAATTGCCGTCCACGGAAACGACGCTCGCTCTGCCAGAGCCTGGAAAGTATTTCGTTCGTGTCAAAGCGCTGAATGAATCCAGTCAAGATATGAGTGAGTTCTCCAATATCCAGACTGTGGATTACATTTTCAATCGCATGCTCAAAGGCCCGGAACTGATTGAGCCTTACGATAAGACAACAGTATTCTTGCAAAAAGACATGGAGCCTTTCATTTGGCTCGAGTGGAGTTCCGTTCCTGATACTGTGAAATACGTTTTGGAAGTTTCGACGAAGCCGGATTTCTCGAATGTGGTGATTTCGAAAACGATGACCAATACCCGCTTCCTGATTAAAGAAAAAATTCCTTACGGCAGTATCTACTGGCGGGTAAAAGCCATGCCACAAGATGAAGGCCTCAGCAGTGATTGGTCTGCACGACAGTTTATGTTTGTACACCAAAGAAATGATGGATTTTAATGAAAGCGCATTATCCTTTGTTTGACACCCTTTTAGAACCTACCTTCATCCTCGGTGCCGAGGGTAAAGTGGTCTATTGCAATGAGCCTGCAGCACTCATTTGCGAAATGTCCGTGCGCAAGATCTCCCGCGGGTTGCTTTTTAAGGATCTTTTTACTTTCAGTGAGACCATTGAAGGACTCGACAATCTGTCCGGCATCAAAGACCCCACTCCCTACAAGGAAGTCAACTTTGAAACTCCGGGCGGACAAAAAGGCAAAGTGCAAGTCACTATTCAGCCGATTCAAAATGAACAAGGCGAACAGCACTGGATCATCTTTGTTCGCGACGTCACTCTTGAAGAACGTCTGCAGAAAAAGTACCGCGCCGAGCTCGAGCAAAAAGAAGACGTGATCCTCGATTTGCAAAAAGCCCGTGCCGAACTCGAAAAGTACTCTAAAAACCTCGAAAAAATGGTCGAGGAACGCACGCAACAAATCTCCAACATGAACCGCTTGATGAAAGCGCTTCTGGATAGTCTCAGCCAAGGTTTCTTTATCTTCGACAAATCCGGCCTCTGCCTCGAGGTTTCATCAAAAGCTTGCGACAACACGATCGAGTCTCAGCCCGCTGGCAAAATGATCTGGGATGTCTTAAAACTCAGCGACACAAAAACCGACGGCTTTAGAAAATGGATGACGACTCTGTTCTCGGAGCTTCTACCGTTTGAGGACCTAGCCCCCCTCGGTCCTGCCGAGTTCCCGCACAGCAAGGGCCGTAACATTTCGCTCGAGTACTTCCCGCTTCGCAGCGATGACAATCAAATTGATGGCGTCGTCGTGGTTGCGACCGACATTACTTCTCTGGTCGAGGCTCGTAAACAGGCTGAAAGTGAAAAACAACATGCGAAATTAATCATCAACATGATCCGCAGTAAAAACGAAATGGGCCGATTTATCCGCGAGTCCCAAGTGATGTTGAAGGACTTGCAATTAGCAATAAACAAACCGCAACCGCAATGGGATCCGGAAGCGATCTTCCGTTCTCTGCACACCCTCAAAGGGGGCGCGGCCCTTTTCTCTGTTCACGGCGTGGCCGAAAGCGCACACCATGCCGAAACGCGCCTCACTGAATACAAAGAAAACAATACCCAAGAAAACGCCGACAAACTCAAGAGTCAATGTCAGGCCGTAGACTTGCAATTCAAAAATTTCCTCAATGAGACCAAAGAAATTTTGGGCACGTCGATCCTCTCGCACGACCGCCACATGGAAGTTTCCGTGACGGAGCTCAACACCTTGCTAGAAAAACTGCAACATATTCCTCAAGCGAAAGCCGTTGCTGAAAATGTCCTGGCACATCTTCTCTTTGAACCGATTAAGAACTTCTTTGAACCCTACAAAGAAGTCTCTTTCCGTGTCGCCGAGAAAGAAAACAAATTCATTCGCAATATTGAATTCAAAAACGATATGATTCCCGTTGTTCCAGAAATCTACGGACCACTGTTTGCAACTTTCGTTCACGCCTTCAGAAACTCTGTAGATCACGGAATCGAAATGCCCGAAGTCCGCCACAAACTCGGCAAAGCAGAAGGCGGAGAAATTTTCGTCCGATTTGAACGTCAAGACCTCCCTACTCCGACGCTCAAAATTTCACTCAGCGATGACGGCGGCGGTGTGGATCCAGCAAAAATCCGCGCAAAACTCGCGAGCAAAGGGATCAACACCGACAAAGAATCCGATCACGAAGTGATTCAGCATATTTTTGACTCACAATTCTCCACCAAAGAACAAGTCACAGAAACCTCCGGCCGCGGTGTCGGCATGGACGCGATCAAGTACGAAGTCCTCGCACTGGGCGGAAAAGTATGGGTGGAATCAGAACTCGGCAAAGGCAGCACTCTCATCGTCGAGGTGCCGTATATGACAAAGACGCTCGCAAAAAAGGCCGCTTAGCCCTTGTTGTGCTTCGCAAATGCGGTCTTTAATTTATCCTCGAAGATTTTCGCAGAGAATGGCTTCACGATGTATTGAGAAGCGCCGGCCAGAACGGCCTCGGTCACTTGATCGCGCTCGGCTTCGGAAGTCAGAAGTACAAATGGTAAATTCGCCCACTCACTTTGCGCGCGCACGTGCTTGAGTAAATCGATGCCCTTCATGTTGGGCATGTTCCAGTCGGAAATCACCAGCTGAATGCTGTTGTTGGGAGTGTTGAGCTGAATCAACATGCGAAGAGCTTCCTCGCCGTCGGCGGCCTCTTGAATGTTTTTGAATCCAAGTGCTTTAAGTTGGTTCTTCACCAAATCGCGGATTGAAGGCATGTCATCAATGACCAAGATTCGAGTGTCCGGTGGGAACATAGCAAGCTCCTAACTTTATGACTCTTTCAGTGTAAGAAAGTTCCCCCATGCTACACAAGCAGCTCTTTAGCGTCTCGACCTAAGGCGGACACAAAAAGTGATCTATTCTTGAGCGAACCAAATGTAATCAGCTCTCGGTCCGTAAACGGGAGACGGATTAATCTCGTGCTCGATCTCCTCTTGAGTGAGACCTTGAGTGTTTACGTAAGAAAGAATCACGGGTCGTACCCCCGTCCGAGCCAAAATGCGATCCGGCAGCCCCCCCCCATAGGCGGCATGAAAATCACCGACCGTGATGACTAAAACCTGATCCGGGTGAGTGGACATGAACTCCGCCACCTTCCACGCCATGGTATCGTCCCAGGTGCTTTGCGCTTCAAAGTAGCGATCCCCGGCCTCGGGGCTCGGCAGATGTGGCATCATCGCCAAAAAGCGTTCTTTATAAGAAGCGCGTCCCACTTGGAACGCCGGCGGCAACAAGAGGCTTTCCTCCGGAGTCAGCCCCGCCACCCCCACTTTGGAGATCCGGCCCGTCAGGGAGCGAGGCGCATTGATCGCCAAAGTTCTCTCCCCAAGTTCATAGCGGGGAAAGAGCGCTTGGGAGCGATAAAAATCGAAAGGTGGATTGCCCCATTGGATTTTTTGCAAGAAATCGACCTCGCTGAGACGCCCTTGGCGATAGTCCTCCACCAAGCTCTGATCGGGATAATAGAAGAACTCCAAACCCGTGGAAACTGAGAGTCCCTGGGCCCGAAGCGCCTGAAGGAGCTCCATTTGACCTTGTTGAGCCGTTTTAAAGCCATGATTTTCGCCCATGACAATGATAGACCCAGGACGAACCTGAGCTGCAATCTGGGTGACCGTCACTGAGTTTTGCGGCTGAAGGCCGTCGCGAAGGGGGATTTCTTGGGCTGTCACTGTCAGGTAGCTCATAACAAGGACTCCAAAAAGCATGATCGCATTCATTGCTGACTCCTAGGCAGAGAAATTAAGCTGCAAATAATCATTTTGGCTGTTGAATCTTACAAGGTCTTTTGTTACCTTGGCCCCCTTTGAAAGGGTATTGCGATCTTATTTTGGCGCAGTGCCGCAATCGTCTACAGTAGCGCCCTGGGCGCTACTAAGTTTTACGGAGAATTATCATGGCAAAGAAGTCTGGAAGAATCATCGTTACTCTTGAGTGCACTGAAGCTCGCGCTGAAGGTAAGCCTGTTTCTCGCTATACGACGACTAAGAACAAGCAAAAGACTCCAGGTCGTATGGAAAAGAAGAAGTACAACCCAAATCTACAACGTCACACTGTTCACAGAGAGACTAAGTAGTCCATGATTCTGACCGACCAGCAGATTCTGGAGAGCATGAACGCAGGGCTCATCAAAGTCGAGCCCTACCAAAGAGAATGCCTGGGTACGAACTCATATGATGTTCACTTGGGAAAAACTCTCGGAGTTTATGTCGACAGCGTGCTGGACGCTCGGAAGCATAATAAAATTGATCTCTTTGAAATTCCTGAGGAAGGCATTGTCCTAACGCCTGAAAATTTCTATCTTGGCGTCACTCAGGAATACACTGAAACCCTCAAGCACGTTCCGTTCCTCGAGGGTAAGTCCAGCGTCGGCCGCCTCGGCATCGACATCCACGCCACAGCCGGTAAAGGCGACGTGGGGTTCTGCAACTTCTGGACTCTTGAAATTTCCGTTAAAAAACCTGTGCGGGTCTACGCCGGTATGCCGATTGGGCAATTGATTTATTTCGAAATCAAAGGCGAAATCATCAACCCTTACAACTCTAAAGCTTCTGCAAAGTACAACGACAAACAGGCCATCCCTGTTGAGTCAATGATGTGGAAGAATCACTTTTAGTCGAAAACCACAGATAATCACAAAATCCGAATCTCGCGAAATCCGTCCAGTTATTGGAAAAATTTTTCTTTTACCTCCCACACAGCGCCGCTAACCCCTGGCGATTAAATTGCTATGGACTCTTTTATTTACAAAAGGGTCATTTATGTATATACATAAAGAGAGTGCTTGCTATCTGCAATGGGATAACGCCAAAAACTTAAAGAACATTGAGAAGCACGGAGTAGCTTTTGACGAGGCCGCAACTATTCTCTTCGACAGTAACGCTCTTGAATACTACGACCAAGAACACTCAGATCGCGAAGACCGGTTTTGGATCATCGGCAGATCTTACGATGGGCGAATCCTTTTAATGATCTACACTTTAAGGAGTCAGAATCATGGCAAAGAAATCTACTACCGTATTATCAGTGCCCGAATTGCTAACGAGAAAGAACGTCGGCCCTACGAAACCCAAGAAAAGAAGCTCTAAAATCGATTATTCGGATATTCCAGAGCTCAGCACGGAAGACCTAAAAAAGTTTAAACGCCGGGGCCGCCCCGTTCTTGGGGAAAGCCCTCGAAAAGCTATTTCAATTCGCATTGAAGAAAACGTCCTTGAGAAAATAAAAAACAAGGCCCGAAAAAGAGGCCTTGCGTACCAAAATCTTATCAATGAAATCTTAAAGAAAGCAGTTTAAACAACGTTACAGTTAATCCGCCGTAAATGCTGCTGTTGGAATCGCGATCGTGCGTATGGTTTGCGAGATGCGTACTTCGTCCAACGAGCCCGCGAACCACAGTGATGACCCTGTTCCGGTCGCACTTCCTTTACCTACGGCTAGCGCGCCTGAAGAAGCAAACAACGTCGATGTCCCCACACTGCCGCTCGATACTTTTGCGGTTGTCGAATTGAAGTAAATCTTCGTCTGACCTTTATTCCATGTAACGGCGAAATAATACCAAGTACTCGTCGATGCGGTGAAGGTCGAAGTAGAAACCGTTGCCGTCGTCGTGCCGTTTAAGCTCGAGACAAAATCAATCGCGTACTTAGTAGAACTCGCCTTGCGCAAGCGGATTTCCCAGCCTAATTGCGGCGAAGCCGCTGTCTTCGACAACAAGGTGTAATACTGACCCGTTGTGGAAATCGACGAGCTCATCTTCACGAAGCCTTCGATCGTCGCGGTGCTGGCTGCGTTATTGAGAACGTTCGTACTCGCCGTTGAAAGATAAATACTCGAACCAAATCCACGGCTGTTATTGAATTTACCGCTTGTATCGTTCGTGGTTGTGCCCGTCGATGACAATGTCTGGTTTACGATCGCATTTTGCGTATACAAACTGCTATCCGTGAGTGGGCTCGCCGTATCGAGATGATACAGAGCCACGGCATTATATGCGGCCTGGACCCAGGAGTATGTTTGTGTAGTACTGACGTTGCCTGCGCTGTCTGTTGCACGCACAGAGAATGTGCGGCTGCCGTTAGTAATCGTAGCGTAAGTCAACGGCGATGTGCAGCTCGCGAAGCTGCCTGTATCCAGTTTACATTCCAGTGTCGAGCCACTCTCGTTTGATGAGAACGTGAACGCGCCGCCCGTTGAAAGATTTGGATTACTTGGATTGGCACTGATCGAGACTGTCGGCGCCACGGTATCTCGCTTCCACTGCATCGTCGCCGCTGACGAAGTTACAGAGTTAAATGTCTGTGTCAGTTGGAAGTTAAAGGTGCCGTCCGAGCTCTTAGCAATTTCATAACTGAAAGCGCCACCCGCACATGTTTGAGTTAATGAATTCGCCGGAGTGGTTACATCCGACGCCGTCACATCTCCGGCGAGAGTCAACGCATAGCCGTCATTACAATTTCCCGAGATGACAATCGAATTCAATTTGGTGATTGATGGACTCGCAGCGGGACTTGTGATTGTTGGCGGCGGGACCGAGTTGCTATCGCGAATCCACTGGAAATTACGATTCGAAGAGGTGTTCCCGGCAAGATCCGTCTGACTCAAAATAAAATTATAAGTCGCATCCGTTGATTTGGTGACCGAGAAGCTATAACTCCCCGCCAAGCTACAAGTCACATTCTGAGTATCCGCACCCGTCAAATAGACGGTTGCATTCGGATCGCAGGCCCCACTCAGGGTCAAATTACCCGGAGCTGTAAACGGATTGGTTGATGGAGACGTGATCGTAGGCGCCGCTGGAACCACCGTATCACGAATCCATTGGATATCGGCTGTTGCAGAACTGGTTCCGTTGTTGGGATTCTCCTGATCTACAGAGAAATTATAAGTCCCATCAGCAGTCTTTTGAATCACGAACGTCACGGGGCTTGAAGTACAATTCTGAGAGAGGCTGCCCGCAGGCGAAGTCACCTCACCGGCGCTCACATCACCAGAGAGGTTCACTACTGCAGCCGTAGGCGAGAGCGAATCATCGCACGTGGCTTGAATAGTGATCGTATTTTGATTCGATCGGAATGGATTGCTTGCAGGTGCGGCGATCACAGGCGTTGACGGCACCGAAGTGTCACGAATCCATTGGAAATCAAGGCTCGCTGAAGTGTTATTTGCGAGATCCTTCTGGGTCACAGAAACGTTATAAGTTCCATCGACAGACTTAGAGATACTTAAAGTGAACTGTCCTAATGCAGAACATGTTGCCGTACCGGTGGCGTCGCCCGTCATCGTGACACTGGCATTCGGTTCGCAAGAAGCCGTCAAATTGATATTCGTGTCTCCTGAAGCGAATGGGTTCGATGCCGGAGAAATCAAACCTGGAACCGCCGGCGCCAGTGTGTCCCGCACCCAAGTCACTGATGAAGACGCTGAAACGTTTCCTGCTGGATCCGTTTGCGAAACGTTGTAACTGTAGTTTCCATCCACGGAATTGTTCACAGTAAAACTATAGCTTCCGGAGCTGCAAGCTGTCGTGTTTGTTGCGGCCCCCGCCAATTTGACAGTGGCGCCATTTTCACAGGCTCCGGAAACGGTTATTGAGTTGCCATTTGAATATTTAGGACTCGCATTCGGAGACGTGATCGTCGGCGCTGAAGGCACAACCGTGTCACGAATCCATTGCACCGTAGCCGCTGCAGAGTAAACTCCGGAGCCGCTTTTTTGTTTCACGGAATAACTGTAAGTTCCATCAGTACTATTGTTGACACTAAAACTGTAGGCGCTGCTTGCGCACGTCATGCTGTTCGTACTGGCACCAGAGAGTTCCACTGTATTTCCCGTCGTGCAAGCACCCGAAATCGTCAAGCTGCTCGTATTGGAGTTATATATACTCACGCTTGGAGTGGTGATTGTTGGTGTGCTTGGAACCGCAGAATCGCGAACCCATGTAAATGCGGTCGAAGCCGACGCATTTCCTGCTGGATCTGTTTGAGCGAGTGAATAGTTGTAAGTCCCATCAACGGATTTCGTGAGCGCAAAGGAGTAGGCATTGCTCGCGCAAGTCATTGATGAAGTCGCAGCACCCGTCAGACTTACAACCGCACCGTTTTCACAAGCACCCGACAGTGTCACAGACGAACCCGAAGAGGTATAGGGATTGCTCGCCGGATTGACGATCGTCACCGCCGTGGGAGCTTGGGTGTCTCTCTGCCAATTGAAGCTAATAGATGTAGAACTATTTCCAGCCAAATCCGTTTGCGCAATCGTGAAATTGAAATTGCCGTCCGAAGATTTTGTCACCGTCAGAGAGTAATTATTTAATGTACAAACCGCCGAAGTGCTCGCATCGCCCGTTAGTTGAACCGTCGCCTGACTTTCGCAACCGCCGGTGATGGTGACACTATTCGTGTTGGAAAGATAAGGGCTGGTTGGGCTCACCAAAGTAGGCGCTGCAGGACTGGTGGTATCGCGAATCCAGTTCAATGTCGTTGAAGTGGAAGAATTCGTCGCCGCATCTTTTTGTAAAAGCGAAAAATTATAATTACCATCTGTCGACTTCGTCACAGTGAAGGTAAAACTACCGCTAGCGCAGGCGGTGTTCGCCGCCGCATCGCCGGTGAGATAAACCACCGCACCGTTTTCGCAACTGCCATCAATCGACAAAGTGCTCGAAGAACTTATAAATGGGCTCGAAGCCGGATTCGTCAGTGCCAAAGCCGCCGGAGCTACCGTATCGCGAATCCAGGTCACCGACGCAGAGGCCGACGAGTTATTAGCAGGACTTTTTTGCAGGACCGAATAAGCCTTAGAGCCATCGCTACTGCTTGTCACTGTGAAACTAAATACATTGCTAGCGCAAACCTGGGAATTTGTCGCTGCACCGGAAAGCTCGACCGTGTAACCCGTTGTACAAGTTCCTGCGATCACTTGGGAGTTCGCATTTGTTGTCACAGATGCCACTGCGGGAGTCGTAATCACAGGAGTTGCAGGCACGCCCGTATCACGAACCCACTGGAAAGCTGTTGTTGCAGAGGTATTGTTAGCAGCGTCTTTTTGCGATAACGAGAAGTTATAGACACCATCCGTTGATTTCGTCACAGGGAAGCTATAGGCATTCGAAGCACACACCATCGAATCAGTGCCGGCTCCGCCCAAGTTAACTGTTGCACCATTTTCACACGCGCCAGAGATCGTGATATTAGTATCCGAAGAAATATATGGATTCACAGAAGGCGCGGTCACTGTAGGCGCTGTTGGCGCCGTCGTATCACGATTCCACTGGAAACTTGCCGTGGACGAAGAGTTATTAGCCGCGTCCTTTTGCATGAGCGTGTAGCTGTAGTTACCATCAGACGATTGACTGAGATTAAAACTAAATGCAGCACCGACACAGGTTTGAGAAGCACTGCCTGCTCCACCCAAAATAACAACCGCACCGGTTTCGCAGGAGCCACTCAATGTCACAGAACTGCCGTTAGAGGTCAGAGGATTTGTTCCTGGAGCTGTGATGACAGGCGCGATCGGTGCGGTGGCATCACGATTCCAAGTCACTGTCACAGGAGACGAAGCATCGGCTCCGCTTGTGCTTTGAACAACAGAGAAGCTCCAGTTGCCGTCGAGTGATTTACTGACACTCAAAGAGAAGCTGCCCGCAGAACACGGAGCCGACGCCAGCGCATCTCCGGTGACGGCGACAGTGGCACCGCTCTGGCAAGTACCAGCAATCATCAAGCTTGAAGCATTGGAGACCACCGGCATAGAACTTGGACTTGAAATAACAACGGCAGGCAATGCGCTGACTGGAGTTGGTGTTGGTGTCGGCGTCGCATCGATAGGAGTTTCAGAAGGAGCCTCTTGTTGTGGCGCTTTTCCACCTTTCTTGCCTGAGCAAGAAGTCGCAAAAATAAGAATTGGAATTAGCGCCAAGACCCTATACATGCAATAGGCTCCCTTCACACCTATTATATATCGGTCCTTCAGTCGTTCAGCAGAGTAAATAAAGCAAAGAATTTTTTTGAGATTTCTTTGAAGCGTTCGTTCGAAAAAACCAGACTAGTTCCAAAAATTACTAAAGATCACTCCCACTCCATACTTCGACATTTTTACGGGAGGTTGAAGGTTTTGCGAGTCTGTTCTATCGAAAGAATCGAAAGTCGCTTCCACATACAGTCCAACTTTTTTACGAATCGTTCGCAGAATGTTAATTGAATATCCACTTCCAGAATATCGAACGCTCTGCCCTGAAATTCCAGAGTTCGAAAAGGTATAGGTCGAGAGCCCCCTGTAGACTGCAGAAACGCCCCATTTCTGGCCAATCCACTGAAGCTCTAGGGCCGCCACTGCCGAAGAACCTTCGGCATTTTGGTCATTCACAGTTTCGGGATCCGTGACTTGAGTATTCTGAGCATACTCTGCACTGAGACCTGCTTGAAACCAATTCCAACGATAGCCCCCAAAAATACGAAGCGGAATGCTGCTCATGCTTCTCTCAGGAATGCTCTCGCCATCACCGAAAGTTCCCGAAGCATAACCCAAATACCCCGCCACGGCCCAAGAAGTGAGCTTCGCTTCGGAATTTTCCATAAATGAAAGAGACGTCAGAATGAAGGAAATTAAATACAACCAGCGCACTCAACTACGCTATCACAAAAGCGCGTGAGCTTCGGTCCAGAACCCGCTGTCCCAAGACTCTACAGCCTGAGAAACTGTTCTCGTCATGAAAATCTCTTGAAGGAACAACCCTGTCGAGCCTAGCTGCCTTGATAATACTGCTGATACTCAGGCGCGCGGCGAATCTCCGCTTCCTCTTCAGGAGTAATGATGGCCGCCTTTTTATTTTGCTCTTTGGCTTTCGCAACTTGGTCCGCGATGTAACCAAGAATAGAACCAAGCTCTTGGCGATCGGCGGACACGGTCCACTTGCTTTCATCACTCTTCCACGGGAGCCACTTAAAGAGAAAGTCTTTGATGCCGCCCGGAGGCTGACCGTAATGAAGGATGTAAGTGAAAAGCGCCAAGAGGTCTTTTTGCTTAATCAACGTTTGATCCTTGGTGAGTTCCTTTAAGACCCCTTGAAACGACGGGAAGGCTTTGCGTGCTTCGCCAAGATTGATCATACCATCATGATCGTCGTCGTATTTAGACATCGTCATTTCAATGTACTGAATCACATGCGGAGCCAAATCGGCGTCGGAAATTTTCACCGTGTTTTGATTATTAGGAACATGACCCGCGGCTTTTAAAATATTCTTCAAAAAATCCGTCGTATCATCCAAGTTCATTCTTCTGAAAAACTGAACATACTCTGGCGTTGCCGCCAAATAGGTCGAAGTCTTTTCAATGTAAACCTTTTGGATACACTTCTCTGCAGCCACCGGACTGTCTTTAGCGCGTACTGAAGGACTTACACAAAGGTCCATAACATCCTTGCGAAATAACTGATTAACTATGACCCCAGACATAATCATCCCGACAATGTCTGTCATCTCGGGGAAATTGACGTAGGTATCCCCGTTGCTGTGAGCAGTAAAAATGTTGGCTTCACGGAAGCGCGATTCCATGAAGGTCGTATTTGATTCGTCCAACAGCCCCATCGCCACCACAGCCGGCTTCACCTGATCAAACAAAGTCTGCGCTTCAGGAAGCTCAACGCCTTCGTAATTTTGCAAGCGAGTAAGGCTTGTGGTCGCCGCACGAATCAATATTCGTCCCAAGGTACGGTTCATATTTAATCGCGCCACGCTGTCCGTGTTATAGGAAAGCTTTAGGATATTACTGATCACCAAATGCCCTTTGGCATCCACCGGCTGCGCCACACTCCCAGCGATCATCATGGAAATTTCCGTCAAGCCTGTATTCAAAGCCGCAGAAATTTTAGAATCCTTCAACTTCTTTGCCACTTGAGTCTGCAAATCTGCCGGCCTCATCGGCGTCGCGGTGAGTGAATACAAGTATCTTTCAGTCTCATACCAAATCTGCAACTCATTGCGAACTGTATCGACACTCAAAGGAGTGATACCATTTGGCTGCTTTGAGCCCCCCTTCAAACGAAGCTCCGCCGGCCACAGAATGCGATTCAAAACGACTTTCACGAGCTGATCTAAAGATTGCGGCGTAATATCTTTGGGGATCAGATCGAGTTCCACCAATCGGCCTGCAATCACGTTCAACTCAGCCGCCGTGATAATTTGATTCTTCTTTAAGAGAACCACATCCTTCGTCACCGTGAGCACTTGATCCGACAACTTCTTGAAGGACTCCAAGAATTGCGAAGAGCCGTAGTTTTCGTTCTTCAAGAAGTAATTGTTGAACAAGAAAGTGTTGTAAAAACGCGCGGAGTACTTCAGGAAAGTTCCCCACTGGTTCTTCTTAATAAGGGAATCGTTCTCGGAGAAGATGATGTTTTTAACATCTTTCACCAATGGAATATATTTTTGCACTTCCAAAGCAAGACGCTTGTTCGGATCTTGCTTATTCGGATACAAGCGATCGATCTCCGTCAAGAGACTGATCAAGTTATCGATGCTGTACGCGTCTTCAAACAAAGCACCGAGAGCCTCGGAGCTGGTTTGGAGATTGTCTTGGGCCTCTTTGAAAAAGGCCTGCGCCGTATTGTAATCGTAATTGCCGCGATCCCATTCAAGACTGTACACAGGGAAATAAGGCAGGAACTTCTCCACCACCAGTTTCAAGCTGGCGACTTTATTTTTACCACGTTCGAAATCACGGCTGGTGATCGTACCATCGCTGCCACCGAAGTAGACCTTTTTAATTTTCATGGCTTCGCTCACAAGTTTTTCAGAAACTTGGAACTCTTTCCAAATTTCCGAGAACGTCGTCAAGATATCTGTGATCTCAGCTTTTGAAATACAAGATTGCTTTGGCGCTCCACAAGAAGAGTCCGCTGGTTTTTGTTCAATCAAATCCTGAAAGCCGCCTAAAAGATCTTCGAGAGAGCGCGCCAGGTACCCTAGACGGATGCCGGAGCCCGTTTCCGAAGCGGATTTAATAAAATAATAATAACGCAAGTACTGCAAATAACCGCGCGCCCCCAGCAAGACGAAACTGCGCCACTCCGTAGGACCAATGGAATTAGGATCCCCACCTGAGATCGCCTTCTTTACTTTCTTAATGACGGGCATGCCTTTTTCGATTTGGCTCGCCACCGGCCAATCTTGACCGGTAAAGTTTGAGAACTCACGCAAGAAGACCACAAAGTGATCCATCTCGTAAGACTGATTGTTCTCGACGATCATGTTTGCCAAAGAGCGTGCGGCGCTTTGAATTTCATCACTGGCTTTTTCGAAGTAACGAATGTCATCTTGAACGTTCGCAGAGCTAGAAACCGACCACTTCTGGCCGATCAATTTCATATAAGGATTCAGGTGTAACGAAATGCTCTTCAAATCGCCGAGCATCTCGATAATTTTATCAAGCTCTGTGCGCGTGACGTAATCAATACTGCCACCCAAGAAAAGCTGCTTAATACGCATCGCTTCGTTACGCAACTCTGGCGTGATGTCAGGGCTTGAGGGCTCTAGGAAATTTTTCTTGAGAAAGTCCGCAAGCTCGGTCGCCTCAAAGCGATCCGCCGTGCGGCCGTAAACATACTTTTTAAATTTGCCAATGGCATTGGCGGCACAATCCCAAGCAGCCGCCACGTCGGTATCCGTCGCATTCCCAGCGACGAAAGCTTCGATCACCGGCCGAAGCCCCGATAAGCACTGAGTCCCGCTCAGTTTTTGTTGCTGAGTTTCTGGCGGCGCCTCCCCTACTTTGGGAGTACAGGAAGTCATCACCAAAACAAAGCTGAGTAGCCAGCAAAGGTTCTTTTTAGAAAACATAAGTCATGCCCCCGTAAACACGGTCATTTGCTCGGTATTGATTGAGAAAGCCCGTCGGCCTGAGAGTCTCATCGTCGGTTCCAAGGAAATCCGCTCCCATCACCAGCGCCCATTGTTGCGAAGGATAGAAAAGGAATTCGGTATTCACCATGGAACCTTTTTGGTCTTGATCATACAATTGCGAAAACTTCATCACCAAGGGTTTGCGATAAATCCGCGCCAGCTCCCCTTGCACTTTCACGCGAACCGCATTGGTGAACTTCAAACGCTGATCGTAGAGATTCAAATCATCTGGCTGGCCGTCGCTGCCGGTATCCTGAATCTGCCCGCCATCCACGCGCAGGTAGCTGATTTGCATCAAGATCGAACGCGTAAAAAACTTTGGAATGATCCACTCGAGGCTGCCTGAATACGCGCGGATGCCACTGAGCTTTTGAATCACCCAATCCTGATCCGGGGCTTTCTCTTGGGGATTGTCTTGAATGTAAGACACGATCGCGCGCGCGCTTCCCAAAGTGTAACCCATGTCAGCGGAAACCACCGTGTGATACGTCACATCCGGAGACACGGTCACGCCGACGTCTTTGTTGATTTGGTATTTCACGTTTCGTTTTAGCAAAAGTTGATTCACGGGCGTGTAACCCGCACTGCCGGTCATCCAAAAGCCGTTCTCTTTGTTGCCCGCTCTCGCGAACAAAGCGGAACCACCGTGCCCCGCGAGCTTCGCCGTTTCAGGGATGCTCAGTTGATAAGTGATCGGTGTTGGTTTGTTGTTGATCAAATCCGCTTCGCGGCTGGGCGCATGATACCAGCGGCTGTCCGCCACCAGACTGCCATCTTCTTCGCGCACGGACGCGGACATGCTCGGAATAAAAATCGGCGTCACGAGCGCCATGACTTGCCAGTTCTCGCGGTTCACATCGAAGAATACGCCGGTCAGACCTTGCTCTTCAGGGCGGAGAGCATCCAGCTCGAAGTAAGGTTGCCATATGCCGAGGTTCCACTCGTGATCGGCCTCGCTCCAGTTATTTTTCTTACGACCCACATAAACGCGATAGTCTTGGGTGCGCGGCGAAGTGTAAAGCTCGTGCACCACGAGGTGCGACTGGTTCATCGAGAAGAAGGTTCCCGCAGAAATATCCGCCGCATTTTCAAGCCACGCGGTCTCGCCGATATAGCTCAACTGACCGGACAGGAATTGGCTGTAGTTCAAATTGGCCGCATTCGGAAGTTCCGTGAAGTACTTCATGCCCTCCAAACGGAGCTGGCCATACACGCGGTGCTTTGGGGTGTCTTCTACGCTGATCTCGGTCGTCAACTTCGGCAAAGGAATCACGCTGTCCGCTGCAGAGGCTTTGACAAAAGACAACAGCGCCAACAGGTACACCGTTATGACAAGAGCCGTTCGTATTGTAGTCCCTTTGGGAGAGATTTTACTCAACACAGACGGGAAAGAAAATCGGATTTCAGTCATTCAGTCAATGCCTCTTGATCGCTTCAGCTGCCAAAGAGCCCTCTAGAGCCCTCAATTGATTTTTGTATGACACGGTGAAAAAAAACATCATGGCCCCTGCATATTTTTCAAGCATACCAGAGGTCTTTGGCCAGGGACTCGTGCTTCAGGCGCTGCTCCTCAGAGAGGTAGGCCCAAGATTGGGGTGAAAGGGCGGCTCTGATCGCGAAGTCGAAAAAGGTATTGTGGCGACGCAAAGTCCGTCTCATACGATGGGACTTGGTCGGATTGAAATAGCCTTGCATATTCAGAAGCTGCAGTGGATTTTTCTTCACCCACATCCATGATCCCATCTCTAAACACAAAGGCAAGTAGACTCCCTCTTTAGGACCTTTTTCTGTGTATTGGTCGTAGAGATAATCCCAGAGGTCTCCATGGGTTGTGTAATTCAGAGCCTGTGGTTCGATGCGATAGAAGTGGTAGGGATAGGTACGGTCGAAAAGGTCCTTGAACGCATGAGCCACACCAATGCCCGGATAGGGCTTAGTAGTCTTCGCGTAGGGAAACCAGATCTGGTCCTGCAAGCCGAAACCGGAGTGAAAATCCACGGTGATCGCCATGCGCGACTGGAAGGTTTCTTTCCGCACGGCTTCGATCAGTGCCGCCGATTCGGACTCCAGTGGAGCCCCCTCCGCGCCTCGATACCACGGAAGCCTTGGCGAATAGCGATGCCCGCCCAAAAGTCGTGGTGGTGCCTCGGCCTCGACGGGAGCATTGCGCATCAGATCCACACCGCGGGGATTCGAACGGGTTCTCTGCAAAATCCCAATGGGATTGACGACCGGAATAAAGAAAATGCGCAGATTCTTCAGGGAGCTTCGCAAAGACTGATCCCAGAGCATCAGCTCCGAAAATGAATGCAACAGCGAGATGCACACTTGCGAGCCAATGCGTTCAAGACCGTGAATCCCGCCAACAAGTCCCACCACAGGAGCCTGTGGATCCTCACTGCCAAAACTCAATTTGTGAATCGGAAGACGCAGAGGGCCTTTTTCACTATGGGTCAAAACCTCAGCGCGCACCAAAGGACCTAATTCACGAATGATTTTTTCGACTTGTTGTATCTCGCTCAACATGACTTGATTAAAGTGCGTTTTCTCTTATAGAGTCAAGGAACAGCTTTGAAGGAGGCCCCATGACGATTCAACAACTTCTCGACATGATGTGGAAAGATTATTGCGAACTCAATCCTGCTGCTAAAAAAATCCACGATTTGTTTGTCGCTGAGGGCGAAAAAGTTCTTAACGATCATATCGCGCTCCGCACTTTCAACCATCCTCGACTAGGCCTTCGTTCCATGGCAAAGCACTTTGAAAAAATGGGCTACGTCATGGCGAAAAACGAGTATCACTTTACGGAAAAAAAACTGTACGCGCGCCACTGGGAACACCCGGATGAAACTTTGCCGAAAATTTTCATCAGCGAACTCGAACTTGAAAAAGTGTCCCCGTTCATTCGCGAAACTGTGAACAAACTCATCGAGCAAATTCCGGATTCTCTCATCAATTCCGAGACGTTCTCTCTCAGCGGACGCCCGTGGAATATGAGCTATGAGCTTTACAACAAGCTCGCCCAAGAAAGCGAGTATGCATCCTGGGTGGCGGCGCATGGATTCAGACCGAATCACTTTACAGTGTTTATAAATCCGCTCAAAAAATTCAATGATATTTTAACTTTGAATAAGTTCATTACATCGAAAGGCTTCGTGCTGAACAAGTCCGGCGGCGAAGTGAAGGGCACTCCGGCCGATTATCTTGAACAAAGCTCAACGATGGCGAGCGAGATCCCTGTGAAGTTTTCAGATGGCACTCACAACATTCCTGGATGCTATTACGAGTTTGCAAAACGCTACCCTTTGGAAAATGGCAAGCTCTACCAAGGCTTTGTCGCGAAGTCCGCAGACAAAATCTTCGAGAGCACCAACAAGATGTAAGATAACAAATTCCACTCCACGCGAAATCTTCCGGCTATAAACCGATTAAGGAGGATTTCGTATGGCGAAGGCAAACACGTTCCTACTGAAACTTGCGATTTTTTGGTTTTCCCTTTCCGCGCAGGCAGCACCTCTGATAACGGCCCCCTACGTCGATCTCACACGTTATGTAGGTCTGTGGTATGAGATTGCTTCGATTCCTCAATACTTTCAGCGCAACTGCCTTTCTGATACAACGGCTGAGTACGAAGCCCTCGCGAAGAATCGCATCAAAGTCGTCAACTCCTGCACTACGGCCGAGAGAAAACGCATTACCAGTGAAGGCCGCGCGAAGGTGGTCGATGCGAAGACCAATGCCAGATTAAAGGTCACCTTTGCCCATCTTGGCGATAAGTATTTTTACAGCTTTGGCGGTAAGTACTGGATTACTTATTTGGATCCGAACTATCGCTATGCCATCGTCGGTCATCCGAATCGAGAGTACGGCTGGATTTTGGCCCGCGATCCGATGGTGCCTGAAAAAAATTTGCACGAGCTTGTAGCGGAGCTAAGAATGCGCGGTTATGACAGCTGTCAATTCTTAGTGACACCACAAAAAAACGGCTTCCTTACGAGAAGCCGTCTCTGTGACGTTACCAATGTAGATACTTTGGACCGAGATCTCTAACCGCTGATCAAGCGATCTTTTTGATGAGGTGATGGAATGTTTCCATTTCAGTTTCAAGTGCATTCCATGTCGGATGCGCTTGCAAGAAGATGCGCACGAGTTGCGGATCAAACTGCGTGCCCGAGCAGCGCTTGAGTTCCGCATAGACGATTTCGTCCGGCAGGCCTTTGCGATACGCGCGCGTCTGCGACATCGCATCGTAAGTATCCACGACGAGAATCACTCGGGACAACATCGGAATTTTTTCACCGATGAGTTTATCGGGGTAACCTTCACCATCCAAGCGCTCGTGATGACCGCGGATGGGACTTAATAATTCACGGAAGAAACTATGGGTTGCAAGAGGACGAACAATTTGTTCACTCATGCAAGGGTGATTTTTCATAATATCAAGCTCACGGGGATCAAGCTTACCGGGCTTGCCAATAATTTCGGGATCGACACCGATCTTACCGATGTCATGGAAGATGCCTGCAAATTCTGCAAGCTTTTGTTCATACTCATTGAGGCCAGCGTCTCGAGCAAGTTTGCGTGACATTTCACCCACGCGCAGGCAATGCGCATAAGTTCCTGGATCCACAACTTTTAGAGACTGCATGAGTGCTTGAGCAGCGTCGTACGCCCAACTCGGAATATCACCCCACGACGAAGACATAGGAGCCCCTCCCCATATCTACTCTTCGACCAGTTTAGGTATTTCCTTGAGGCACTTTCCGCCCCTGTTGAGAGCATTTGACAATCCAGTCTCACATTGAAACACTTTAAATTAAGAATTTAGTCTAGAGTCCGAGGAGGTCCGATGAAAAACCTGTTGGTTTTGGCACTGATTTTGATTTCGTCCACAAGTTTTGCACAGCAATTCAGAGTGGAAAAGGTCAAAGGCAACAAAGCCGTCATTCAGTTTTCAGGAACGAGCCTCAGCCAAGGCGGCACCTACTCGATCGGCGGTGGGAGCAGCAGCACTCGCGCTACTGGCAGTGGAAGCCGCGATTACGTTATTGGTGGAAGCTTTGGCTACTACTCTGGATCTGACACAACGGAATATCCTCCACCATCAACGGCTTTCAACTCGAAAAATTCCTCGAGTGATTTATCTTTGCTGGCTCGATTTGGCTGGAACAAAGAAACTTACGAAGCCGGCGCCATTCTGAAGTATCGCAACGTGGACTCCGACTATACTTTCTATCACTACAACGCCTTCAGTGGCGGCGGCTTTTACGATTACAACTTTTCTCCCAACCGGCCTGGTGGCGACTCGATGATTTATTCTGTGACAGCAGAGGCTACTTTCGGTTCTTTCTCTCCGAAAGGAGGCTCCGGGGGAAGTGCCATGGACTACTTCTTGGGAGGTTCGATGAAATGGTTTGGTCTTAATTCGAACTTCGCTATTCGCACTGATTTAGGTTATTCCTATCAAAAAATTTCTCCAAGCGGCGGCACTCTTACCTCACAAGGATTCGGACTGCGTGCAGGAATTGCGAGTTATTTCTAGAACGTCAGACCGAGTCCCAATGTTCCGTAGAAAGTGTTGAGAGTGGCTTGCTGCTGCAACTTTTGGTCGATGATCGCGTAGCGCTTCATACCAAAACCAGCTTCGCCGAACCAATGCTTCGTCCAAAGAACTTTTCCATGGAAGTTCAAAGCAAAGTTGGCATTCAGCTGCACTTGTGGTGACAATGAAATCGGATACAAAATAAATTCCATATCCACCCATTTTTTGTATCTCATCAGTGGAATCAAATTGATGAAATCATCAAAGACCTTTGGCATCGAGCGCCCCCAGAAGGCCCCCACCCCGATCATTGGCGCCTTGATTTCTGCAAAATTCACTTCTTGGTAATCGAGCATGGCACCGACAGTCTCATCACGCCCCCACAGACCCGGATTGAAGCGATATTTCAAGTCGGCATTGGCAACGGCTAAATCCGCTTTGGTGCCTTTGTTTTTATCGACCGTCAGGTGCGTTAAGGACTTAAAGTACTTCGCGCTAAAACCCCAGCGTTGACGGCCCCATCGCGGATGAGTCCAACCGAAAAGATTTTCAAACCATTGACTGTAAGCCGCTTCACCCAAAAACACAGTCTCTCCGCTGGGCTGCAAGAGTCCCGACAGACGCGCACTGATTTCACGAGGAAAGCCTTTATAGATCTCATAGAAGGCTTTGTACTCTTTCCCTTGATATTCCATGCTCAAGTAGCTGCGATTGATCTCGCCACGCTCAGTGGCCTTAAAGCGCCACACGAAATACTTTGGATCTTTTTCATCCACCTCGATGGAGTTTTCAAAACTCGTGACTTTTACTTCTGGCAATTTTTTACCGTAAAGCTTCACGTCATCGACATAAGTTCCCACCGGTGTGTGATTATTCAAATAAGGACGGGCATTCGCGCGCGGCACTTCGGAAAGTTCGAAACGCTGAGTGAAAAGACCGCCCCCCTGCCCTGGCAAATACACTTTCGGATCATCGGCGCTGATGATGGCTTCCCAGAACTTTCTCATGTCGCCGATAGTGGCCTCAAAACCGATCGCTCGCGTGAAGGATGAGTAATCATCTGGATTTAGAATCACCGACGGGATTGTCGGACGCGTTCCCCATGCGACAATGCGGATCTGCTCGGGCTTCTTAGTATCGGTCAAATCCATAAGGTTTAGCTTGTTCGGAATGGCGATGAACTCGTAGGACTCACCGCTGGCAAGTTCCGCAAAGAAGGCCGTCGGCATATCGCGCGAGACCGGCGCATCTTGTTTGAGTGGAGCCGCCTGCGACTGCAACAAAACCCGCGGCGTGACCGGAGTCTTCACTTTTGCCATCGTTAAATTCTTTCCAGAACCACGAATCACATAACGTTGCGAACACAGGCGCGATTGCGCGCGCCCCGCAGTTTGAGTCAAACAGAAGCGAAACGATTCGGGCGGCGGCTTAATCCCCTGAGCACCGACATCAATGATTCCATACTGAGTGGAAAAGACGCTGGCTTTCGGCATACGGTTTGTTTTAACACCGCGGTCTTCGAGGCCCTTTTTCCATTCATCCAATTTGGCTTTCCACTGATCCCGTTTAGCTTGGGTCACTTCCTCTTTCCACAGAACAGCACCCGTACGCGAGATCATCTCGAGAGTTCCAGTTTGTTGCAAATTCTCGGGCCAACGCAAAACCATCACGACTTTTTTGGACTCGCGTGTTCCGACGACGGCCGCCATCTTTGTGTGGAAGCGCGCAATGGGCACCATCGCAAAGAAGAAAGTCTGATCATTGATAACAGTGTCACCAACACGCAAAGCATTGCCGTCATTGGTGGTCAGATCGTATTCCAACTCCATGGTCGGCAAAAGATTGTCCATCGACTCAAAGTAAACGGGCTTCGTGTGCTCATCATCGCGCGCCGTTTTAAGATTAAAACGTTGTGCCGCTTTTTTTTCTTCGGCCGTCATTTTTGGTTTTGGTGTGGCCGCTGGAGTGGGCGTCGGCTCTGGCGCCTCTTGCACTGCGGGACTTGCGAGATCGTCTGCCGCTGCCGCGGGAGTCGCTTGGACGTTAGGTGTTGGCGTTGCAGTAGGCGTAGATTTAACAGCAGGAGCGGCCGTTGGAGCCGTCGTCACAGGACCTTCTGTCGTCGCTGCCGCGGAGGGTGTTGTTGCCGGCGCGGGTGTATCTTCAACGAGACCATCCTCGTCCTCTTGCTGAGCCAAGCTCGTGTCGACAAGAAAGCAAACAAGAAACGGTAAAAGGAGCTTCCATAGGGAGGCTTTTTTGGGGCTTATACTCAATGCTTCTAACCACTCGAATAAATTCACATTTTTATGGTAATAAATGAAGTGTGTTGCCTCAAGTTAAATGATTGTACTGTCTAGACTTTTTGAATTATTCAAGGCAGTCTAATGTTCTTATTTTTCAGAGGTATTGAGATGTCCGCAGCAAGAACTGTTTACTCGATGAAAGTCGAAAAAATTATTGATCACACACACAATGTCCGTGAATTGGTTTTAAGAACCGAAAGTCCTGAAAATTTTCAGTATCGTGCCGGTCAATTTGTGATGCTTCATGTTCCTGTGCCCGACTCTAAGCCAGCTCTGCGTGCGTACTCGATTGCCTCCGATGAGCGTGTGAAAAGTGGATTCAGATTGTTATTTAAATTTGTTGGTACACCCGACCCAGGGTCAGGCATACCAGATGGTTTAGCGTCGACTTATGTCTGGTCTCTCAAAGGCGGTGAAAGCTTGAAGTTCACCGGCCCCTTCGGCAAAGTTTTTTTCCAAGAGCCACCCACAGATCAAGTGGTGTTCCTCAATACAGGAACAGGCGTGTCTCAGCATTTATCTTACTTGGTTTCTAAAAAAGAAATTTTCCCACACATTCAATATCGCATGCTGTTTGGTGTACGCTCTGAAAAAGATATCTATTTGAAAGACGAACTCGATGCGCTCGCGCAAGAGTTTCCGAATTTCAAATATGAATTCGTTCTCAGCCGCCCGAGCGACAAATGGAAGGGCAAAAAGGGCTACATCCAGCACTTCATCAAAGAATTTCATTACAAAGAAACTCCAACGACATTCTATCTTTGCGGTAACGGCGGCATGATCAAAGAAGTGAAACATCAGCTCCTCGAAGTCGACGGCTTTGATAAAACTCGTCTGTGGACTGAAGCTTTTGACTAAAGCTTCATGAGCCTTGCCTCTCCGACCAAGCGCCAAGCCGTTTTTGAATTGATTTTCACCGGAGCCCTCTGGGGCTTCGGCTTTGTCGCGACTCAATGGGCGCTGACCACTTGGAGCCCCGCCGGCGTTTTACTCTGGCGCTTTATGGGCGCGCTCATCTTGGGCGAAGTTATTTTTCTGCTGGCACAGCTTCGTCAGAAAGAAAAAACTCCTTGGAAAGAAGACTTCAAAGGCGCAATTCCCGCGGGCTTGTTATTGGGATCTTTTCTCCTCATGCAAACGATCGGCTTACAATACACCACAGCGACGAAGAGTGGATTCATCACCACTCTTTATGTCGTCTTTGTTCCTGTCGCCAATGCGTTGTTTTTTAAAAAGCGATTGTCACTATCAGGATTTGCCTTGGTTGGACTCGCGTTAGTGGGAACTTATTTATTGATGGGGGTACGACTTGAAACTCTCAGTGAAGATATCAATGTCGGTGATGTGTGGACTTTGGCGAGCGCTCTTCTCGCAACGGTGCATATCATCTATATCGGTCGCTTTTCACCACGCATCCACAATGCCTTTCGTGTGAACAACTTTCAGTCTCTGTGGGCTTTAGCGATCATTGTGCCAGCGGCGGTATTTATGTCGGCAGCTCCGGTGGCTGCAGTCAACGGACGTGCACTGACGGGCTTGTTCATTTTGGCTGCTGCTTGCAGTGTATTGGGATTTTTTATTCAGGTGCGAACACAGAAGGTGCTCTCGGACACAACAGCCAGCATGCTGTTTCTGTTAGAGAGCCCTTATGCTTTTTTCTTTGCCTATCTCTTGATGGGCGATCGGCTTAATGCGTGGCAGGCCGGCGGGGCTCTGCTGATTCTTGGTGCCGCACTCGGGATGGTGCTTCTGGAAAGCGCACCGACCAGTAAAACGAAATCATAATCACAAAGGCGCCAAGCAATCCCGTCACCCACTCGGGGATGTGCAGGAATGGATCCATCAACATGATCATCGCAAGACAACCGATGGCATAGAACGCGCCATGCTCCAGATAGAGGAACTTGTTGAGGGTTTCTTTCTCAACGAACAAAATCGTCAATGAGCGTACAAAGAATGCCCCGATACTCAAACCGATCATGATAATGAAAAGATTGTGAGTGATCGCGAAAGCGCCGACGACACCGTCAAAGCTGAAGGATGCATCCAGAACTTCGAGATACAAAAACATTCCGGCGCTGGCTTTATGCATGTCTCTGACGTTTTCTTGGGACATTTCCAAAACCGCGCCGATGCCGTCGGTGACAACGTAAGTAATCAAACCTGCCATCCCCGCCAACACAAAGGTCAGCTGCTGCGTTTCCGTGACAATGAAGTTTGAAAGAATCACCAGAGTCAGCAAGGTCAGACCGATTTCGATCGCATCGATTTTTCCAAGCTTTGCCAAAGGACGTTCAATGATCGCAATCCAATGCGTGTCTTTCGTCTCATCATAGAAATAACGAAGAGTGACCATCAGCAAGAAAGTTCCGCCGAAGGCGGCGACTGCCATGTGGGCCGAGGTCATGAGGTGGGCATATTGATCCGGCTTGAAAGCCGCCATGACGAGGGCTTCCCACGGATTGATTTTTGCCACAACCGCGACGATGGCCAGTGGAAAAATCAAACGCATCCCAAAGACCGCGATCAACATCCCCCAGGTCAGGAAACGTTGCCGCCAGATCGGTGTCATTTCTTTGAGCACCACAGCATTGACGATGGCATTATCAAACGACAATGAGATTTCAAGCACCGCAAGGACCGCGGCGATAAACAGGGCTTGGAGCGTGCCGCTCATCGTCCCCGAGTAGTAATAGCCTACGAAAGCAGCAAGTATAAGTCCTAAAACCGTCGCAATGAAAGAACCCGTAAAATACTTCAGCATACAAATCCCTTGAAGTTTGTTGAGCAAAGGCTACAACAGAAGGACCTATGTGGGCAATTCTGATCGGACTTTTGAGCCTTATTTTTGTGATTTTAACGGTGGGAAGCGTCTCGGCACTTTTCTTGTGGTGCTTAGAGCAGGCCTCTGATTTTTTTGTAGTTCATGATTATTTGATTTTCATCTTACCTCTTCTTGGATTGGTCACAGGCCTCGTGTATTGGTTTTTTGGCAAGCGCCTCCCCTCCACGAAAAAGATTCTCCACGGAGTGGAAGAGAAGCACGCTTTGATTCCCTTTTTGACGGCTTTCTTTATTTTTACTTTCACGATCTTGAGTCAACTATTTGGTGCCTCCACAGGACGCGAAAGTTCCGCGGTGCAATTCGGCGCGGCTCTTGGGGAATTCTGGAAAGATGTTTTCGAAAAGACATTTCGCAAGCAGCATCTGAGCCGCCAAGCCTACGTTCGCGCCGGCCTTGCTGCGGGATTTGGCGCGGTCTTCGGCGTCCCCTGGGCGGGAACTTTGTTCGCGCTGGAAGTAACGCCCACGCGGCGCTGGAGTTTGCGTTTTCTGCCTTTATGTTGGCTCGCCTCTTTTGGCGCGCATTGGACGGCGTTGTGGTGGGGCGCCCGTCACAAAACATATCCCGTGTTTCCCGTACTGCACTGGGATTTTGTACTGATCGCAAAGTGGACTTGCTTGGGAGTGATCTTTGGTCTTTGTGCACGGCTTTTTGTTCTGTTGATGCAGCTTTTTGAAAAGGGTCTTTATGGCCGACTGCCGTGGCCGTGGTTGAGACCCCTTGCCGGCGGCTTGTTGATTATGATTCTCACGCTGCTGATGAAAGACATTCGCTATAACGGGCTCGGCGTGAATCTTATTGATGCGGCGATGACTTCGGGAGTGCAGACTTTTGATTTCGCCTGGAAGAGCCTCTTCACGGCTCTCTCTTCGGCTTCGGGCCTCCGAGGCGGCGAAGTCACTCCGCTGATGGCGATCGGCGCGACCCTCGGGGTCAGCATTGCGAGCTTTCTGTCACTGCCGGCTTTGTATGCGGCGAGCATTGGGCTGATCAGCGTATTTGCTTCGGCCTCGCACATTCCATGGACTGGCGCCGTGATGGCGTGGGAACTTTTTGGTTTTGAAGCTTTTCTGCCAACCTTTGTCGTCTGCTGGATCGCTCGTCGCGTGCTGGGAATTCACGGCTTGTTCGCCGCAAAAGACTAGATCCAAGAACTAGACCTTGGGCTTGAGACGTGAAAGCTAGACCTACCAAGGGTTTGACGATTCACGTCAACCTCCAAAAAAGATCCACTCGTGGACACGGCGATTTCGCTCACGACTTCGACAAGTTTTAAAAAGTTCTGCGCCGCAAATATTTTTATGTTGCTCAATCACTCACACTTCCGTCGAGAATTCCACAAAGTTTTCTAGATTTTTCTGCGTGATTCTTTTGCATTGAAAAACTTTGATCAGATTTCAAAAATTTCTCCGAATGAGAATCCTTCGAAGTTCTCGGATGTTGCGCGCTTCGGGACGTACCTATTTGCGTCTTTCGACGTTGGCCCAGACTTTGCCTCTTAGACCTTTGTAATAAGAAAACGGAGACTTCCATGAAAACAATGCTGACGAAAACAACGATGATGATTGCTTGTGCTCTTTACCTGGGCGCTTGCAGTGACGCCAATATGAAGTTCATGGCGAGTGATACGGAACTCTTTAAAGCCGAGACGCCTCCTGCTGATGGCTGGATCCCAGGCACAGAACCGACTCCTGTTGTAGATCCGACTCCCGTCGTTGATCCAACTCCGATTGCAACTCCGCAGCCAACTCCAGTTGCTACGCCGACTCCTGTTCCGCCAACTCCTACACCAGTACCTCCGACACCAACTCCGGTGCCGCCAACACCTACGCCTGCTCCACCGACTCCGACGCCAGTGCCTCCGACTCCAACCCCTGTTCCGCCAACGCCGACTCCGGTGCCACCAACTCCTACTCCAGTTGTGCAGGATGATTGCGTGATCAACGGCCTCAGCCAAAAAGCGTGCTTACTCATGAAGGTGATGGAACTCGGCTGTCCATTGCGTGACCAAGTGCCTGCTGGTTATAAAGCTCCGTCTCGCGCACAAATTATCGCGAACATGGATCGCTGCGATGCCAATGCTTATCCTTATACGGCTCCGACGGCCGCCCAAGCTGATGTTATCAATCGTCTCCTCACTCAGGCAGACTTTAGAAAGTATATCTTCACAGGCCTGTACTATAAGCCGCCTTATACTGATGAGTTCAAAAAATACTTCGGTATTGAATTGTACAATGCAGAGTATACGTTCTGCGATAACTATGGTGTTCCTCCAGGAAATGGCTCCATCCTTCCTCGAGAAGCCATCAACAATGATAACTACGTCATGGATAAGGCCTACAAAGCAGCCAACGTCTATGCCGGTCAGTTACAGCAATGCGTGTACGACAGCAAGCGATAGCAAGCGAATATAACAACCGTAACCGCACACAACACAACCCGCGACTGAACCTCGCGCCCCGAACTCCCGGTCCTCAACCCGCCGGGAGTTCCCTTTCCAAACTGGCCCCTTTTAATGTTGATTTTACCGTTCGGACTTTTCCAATAAGACTGAGATTGTGATAAAGAGCGTACATTGCAAAATGCAAAAAGAGTCTTTCGGGGATTTTTGTCGTGCACCATGTTCTTCTGAAGAGGCGATTGATGTTTGCCCTCGTCATTGCAAAACTGTGATTGAGAGAAAATAATGGATCGAACCCTCCGCCTTTAAGCTCCCCCTGCCCCACAACACAGCCCCTTTTTCCTTTAAAAGCTTGATGGATTCCTCTAGGAAAATGTTTTTTTACATCAGGAGGATAATGGGGGTTCATGTCTGACTTAAATAATGCCGATTCTTCTACCAACTCTTTGAGATCACAAAAAAGCTTTTCTCGAGCTCGAGGCCTTTCATCTTCTCTATAGCCATATTTTTTCTTAGCCACATGAGTAAGTAACCCTTTAGCGGGCATTTTGGCGACTTTAAATCCTAAGATTCGTCTCGTGTCCTCTTCGACAGCCATTGTGACTGAAAGAGGTTTGCATTTACTGTGCTCAAAGGTTTCTAAATCATCAAATTGGACCGTGTGAGCCTTAGGATGAATTCTGTTTTCCATTTGAAAAAGATGATAAGAGTAAAAACCTAAGAAAATAAATTTTCTCACAACTGTTTTACGATCGACCTTTAAAACTCGAGCGAGCCTTCTTTGTGAGAGACCACTCACTAGAAGCTCAAAGATAGAACCATTGAGATGTCTTTTCTTTTGATAGTAGCAACGACTGAAACTTGCTTCCGAAAAGGTTCGTCGGCAGCACAAGCATCGAAAGCGCTGAAGCCGCTTTTGATCGCACTTCCTCGTAAAATGTCCGAAACACACAACGGACTTCGAATCTTGTTCCGATATTTCGGATTTGGTATGGCAATGGATACATTTTGGAATCATGGCTAGGGATCAAAGCAATCCCTCTGCCATCAACATTTATAGGGGCCAGTTTAAGGGCAATTCGTGCGTAAGGCGCCCGCACCCGGAGTAAAGTTCAGCACAGTCGCCCCATTATGAAGACAAATATCTCCACTCCCGCCATAGATGGTATTAACGGTAGCCCCATAAATATGTATAGCCCCGCTGCTACCATTGATTTGACTGATGGTCGAAGCAATAATGTGATTGGCGCCGGAGCCGCCAGTTATGGTTCCGATATTCTTTGCACTCACACAGAGGTCGCCGGCACCTACGTCAATCCTTGGAACATCCCTTAGGATGAATACTGAAACCGCACCACTGGATCCGCCGATCACATTCCCGAACTGCCCCCTCACCTGGATAGTTCCGGAGGACCCTGACAAATCCAGGAAGACCGCACTATCGATACGGGCGGCACCGCCAGTACCTATGAAATTAACATTTCGGGCGCTAGCAAGATAGAAATCATCATTCGCGGTCGGACTGCCGAAGAAATCCGTCGTGGACGACAAATCCAATGGGGTCGTGATGTCTAAGAACGCATGACAAGCAGGCGGCATAAATACGGATGCCGCTGCCAACTGGGTTAAGTTGTAATTATAGTAAGGATCCGGCATCGGAGTTGGAGTGGGCGTTGGTGTCGGTGTAGGAGTTGGAACCGGCGTTGCCGTCGGTGTTGGTGTTGGAGTCGGAGTGACTGGTGTCGCCGTAGGCGAGGGACTAGGTCCCGGAGACACTGTTGGTGTTGGGATAGGTGTTGGCGTCAATGGAGTTGGTGTTGGCGCCGGAGTTGGCGTCGGTACAGGCGTTGGTGTCGGCGTCGGTACCGGCCACTGACAAGAGGCTCCCCCTGCGCCGTTAGAGACCAACAACATATTTGTCGGGCAAGCATCCGCTAAAGCTTGAGCCGGATTAACACAATTGATTGAATTCGTCACATTATCTATACCGGCGTAAACGCGGCCCACGGGACATCCACCATTATTCAAAAAACGACAACGCACTACTGGATCCGGAATTCCCCCGGCAGCCACGCAAAGATCAAAAGCTTGATCGACCAGGAAACAACGATCGATGCTACCCGCTGGGCTCACCGACAGAATCAAACTGCCAAGCGATTGATCTCGATTGGTCATCATACTGGCATTATTGGGCGCGATGGCTCGGGCGTTGACAATGATTTCACCATATTGCAATTGATTTCCCGGAATACGAGGATCTTCAACGAAGTTTGCGCTTGAAGGGTACACCTTAAATTTGAGTGAATTCACATAGGCACCATAGTTTACGAGAGTTCTGTTGGAGCCGATCACAGAAACGCCGTCATTGGCTTTAAAGGCGATGTCCATACCCACACTGGAGAGAGCTGCGGTGGCATCATAAATCTTTGAAGAATCATCAAGGTGATCACGGCAGAGGTCTTTTGAATCCATGATCTCGCGCAGTGTTTGGTGCAATTGATTCATCTCACTACGAGATCTAAACTTAGCGGATTCTTTGTACATTGCATAAACAACAGTACCGATGAACAGACTTGTAATAATCACGACAGGGATGGCCGTTAGCAAGGAAACCAAGCTTTGGCCACGATTGTCCAGGGTAGGAATATGAGTCTTTGTCGAAAAAACGTTCATCTGAATAAATATTAACCGCTTTGCTCGAATATTTGTACTCAAGAACGCAGTTTGTCTCGTCTCAAAACAATTTTTTTTGTTGAAAAATTCTCAGCTTGGAACACACCAAACGTCTAGGGAGATTTGCACGTCATACCGCCAGCACCATCCGAGACCAAAAATTGGCCGCTCACAGTACAGGTAGAACCAACAATCTGTGCCATTGTCCTGCATTGAGCCACTCCATTTGCATCATAGCCCATGAACATCGCATTTAACTGACCTTCGCATGGATAACGAAGCTGGCACTTTGGATCTTTGGTGTCATCGTAAGTCCCGCCGACTTCCTCACACGCCTTACGCACATCCATAAGAGCATAGCAGTCCGTAATTTGACTCGTCACCGGATTTACAGAAACGACCATGGTACCTACTGTGCGCTCACGCAACTCATTTCCTCCAGCCACCGCATTTGGAGCTCCACTCTTTTTGAGTTTAAGTACCAGCTCTCCGGAATAAAGACGATTCGTTGGAGTTTGGGGGTCCATCTGCGAAAATGCCGCATTTCTATAACTCAGATAATCGACCTCGACATCATAATTTCGAAGCACACTACCCGCCTCTACTTTCGCCCCCGTTGAGCCACCTCCCAAGCGAAGAGACAGGGGCATACCATCTGGAGTGGTGGCTAAAGATAAATTGAAAGTTCTCGTCGAAGGATCCAAATTCTGAAAACAGAGCTGGCGGTAGGCAATGAACCCTTGCATGGTGGACATAAGTGCACGAGCACCGACAACGGAGTTGAAATGTTTTGACTGAGCATTGAATGTGTTGAAAAGACTTAGCACCGCCATTGAGATGGCGCCAAGAATACCAATAGCAATCAAGGCCATCACTAAGCTGAAACCCTTATTGTTATTAAGGCTTATCTTTCCCCTACTCATACACCTACTTATCGGTTTATTGAGGTCAAAGGTTGAGTTTGGACCCGGGGAATTTTAGCTGTTTTTTGATTTCTATTTCTCGTTTTGAAACAGTGGCAGGTAGCTCTCGTAGCCTTGTTCCTTCAATTTGCTCACCGGGATAAAACGTAGCGATGCCGAGTTAATACAGTAACGCAAACCACTTGGTCCAGGACCGTCGTCGAACACATGGCCCAAATGAGAGTTCGATTTTTGCGAACGCACTTCGACGCGGGTCATGCCGTAAGTCGTGTCGGATAGCTCTTTGACGACGGCCAGTTGCACCGGCTTAGTGAAGCTCGGCCAGCCTGTTCCAGAATCAAATTTATCGATGGAAGCAAATAGCGGTTCGCCCGAGACCACATCGACGTAGAGTCCTGCTTCATGATGATCCCAATAGGCATTTTGGAAAGGGCGCTCGGTTCCGCTCTTGGCAACAATCTCATATTGCTCGGGCGTGAGCATTTTTCTAAGCTCCGCATCGTTCTCAGGGAGACCGCAAACTAGATCGCAAGACTGTTGTTTCATGGGACACCTCCGCGCGGGATAGCTTAAATCTTTTTGTTTTGCTCTGCCACTTTCTTTCGGAGGCTTTCTTTGTATTTTGTCAGCTTCTTCGCCAAATCGCCGTCTGCGATCGCAAGAATTTGAATTGCTAAAAGTGCTGCGTTCCCCGCGTTTCCAATGGCCACTGTTGCCACTGGAATTCCCTCGGGCATTTGCACAATCGAGTATAAACTGTCCTGACCGCCCAGAGGTCCCACAGCGACTGGAACACCGATCACCGGCAATGTCGTGAGTGAAGCCATCATGCCCGGCAGATGAGCCGCCCCGCCCGCACCAGCGATAACAAGCTTATAGTTTTTATGAGCGCTCTCGCCTTCGGAGAAAAGCAACTCGGGTGTACGATGAGCCGAAACGACTTTTGTTTCAAAATCGACACCGAATTCTCTTAAAATCTCTTCGGCACGTTTCATCGTCGCGTGATCAGACAGACTTCCCATCACAATTAAAACTTCGGCTTTGCTTTTTTTGCTCATGCTTTCAAACTTTCCTGCCATTGCTGTTCCGCGACCTTGAGGTTGTCAATCAATTGCGGTAACTCCCCGGCTTGGGCTCCTGAGGAAATGATATGTCCGAGCTTTCTTCCTGGAGAAGTCATTTCTTTATCGTACCAATAAATCCGGCTGTTTTTCGGTTTCAACACTGGACCTTTGAGCCCCTCAGGCCCCAAAAGATTCACCATCGCAAAGGCCTTGGTGCAATCGAAATCTTCGCGATCGAATTTTTTCTGCCAATAAGATTTCAAGTGCATTTGAAATTGGCTCGAACGCGCCGCCCGCTGAGTGAAGTGGCCGGAGTTATGAACCCGCGGCGCCATTTCATTGACAAGCAACTCGCCCTTGCTGGTGACGAAGAACTCCACCGCAAACGTTCCTAGCATTTTTAACTTTGTCGCAATGACGTATGCAATTTCCGCGGCCTTCTTTTCGTTTTTCTCTTCATTCAAGGCCGTGACGGCTAAAAAACAAACACCTTTTTTCTGCTGGGTTTCAATCAAGGGATAATGACCGAAATCTCCGGCAAAACTTCGACACGAAACTAAAGCCACTTCTTTGGTAAAAGGAACAAATTGCTCGGCATACACTCGAGAATTCGCCGCAAACGCAATCTTGCAAAATGCTTCGATCGTTTGAAAATTCAAATCTTCATTCGGAGGAAGAACTAAGTTCCCCTTCCCGTCGTAACCCATGCGCGCTTTTTTTAGAACCAATCCCTGCCACTCTTTGTGCAGTGCTTTGAATTTTTCAAAAGATTCAAAATCTCCTGCTGTGATTTCTACAAACTGGGACGTCGGCAAAGAGTTCTGGGCAAAAAACTTTTTTTGTTCGAGTTTGTCCTGAGCAATGCGAAGGCCTGTAAAAGAGGGTGCCGAAAACTGACGGCCACGGCCCCAGGCATTTTCGATGGCATCGACGTCTAAAAACTCACTCTCGATCGAAAAGCTATCCACGGTAGAGAGGAAATTTTTAAGCTTCTCTGATTCGCTGACACTACCAACGACAATACTCGCTCCCGCGTGACTTGCGGGGCAGACCGCTTCCGCGTTGTAAACCGGCGACGGACGCAGATCCATCACCAGCTGACAACTAGCCTCCCAAAGCATTCTTCCTAACTGGCCGCCGCCAAGAATTCCAAATTTCATCAGTAAACCAACTTGGTACTTTCAGTTCCATCGTTCACAAAGACCTCACAATTTGCTTTTTTGCGAACCGTTTGTCCGATCCTCCAGGCCTTGAAATTATTTTTCTTAAGGTGTGTCATCACCGCGGATGCTTTCTTCGCTTCACAGACGATGACCAGACCGACACCCATATTAAACGTCTGCGTCTTTTCATGAAACGTCAGTGATTTGTCATGCAAAGTCTCAAGCCACTGGAACGCTTTCGGGCGTTCTTTGAGTGGCGGCAAGGTGATTTCATAACTCACCTTCTCGGACATGCGGGGCACATTTAAAAAACCAGAGCCCGTGATGTGAGCCAAACCTTTGATAGAGCCACCCGCAATCAACTTTTCGACGGCGCGGGTGTAGATCATCGTCGGCTTCAAAAGTTCTTTAGCTAGAGTTTTTTTACTGAGAGCTTTTGTCGGCTTCCAGCTCGCAAACAATTTACGAACCAAACTATAACCATTGCTGTGAAAACCCGAGGATGAAACCCCGATCAACACATCGCCTGGCTTGATGCTTTTTAAAGGCAAGGCTTCCTTTTTATCAACAAGACCCACGGCAAAACCGGCGAGGTCATATTCACCTGGCTGATAGAATCCTGGCATCTCCGCTGTTTCACCACCGATCAGAGCACAACCACCCTGCTGGCAGCCCTTGACGATTCCCGCTAAAACATCCTTCGCCGTTTTCGGTTGAAGTTTTCCCGTGGCAAAGTAGTCCAAGAAAAACAACGGCTTTGCACCAACACACAGAAGGTCATTCACCGACATCGCGACGAGATCAATACCGACCGTATCGTGAGAGTTCCAATCAAAAGCCAGTTTCAGCTTGGTGCCGACTCCATCGGTGCTCGCGGCGATGTATTGCTTCGAGTTCAAGTTATACAACGAAGCATATCCGCCTACAGAAGATTTTACGTTCGCATTCAACGTCGACTTCACCATTGTCGATATGCTTCCCACAAACTGGTCCGCCAAATCGCGGTTGACCCCTGCCTTTTCGTAAGCACCTTTTTCCATCTCTGCTCCTAATGTCTAAAGTGGCGGAACCCAGTGAACGCCATCGCGATTTTATGTTCATTGCAGGCCGCAATCACGGCCGAGTCTTTAATACTGCCACCAGGTTGAATGATGTACTTGATACCGGCTTTCGCCGCCACATCCACGGAATCGCGGAATGGGAAGAACGCATCGCTAATCAAAATACAATCATTGAGCTCGGTCCTGCCCAAAACATTTTGGGCGCGCGGAATCGCCAGCTTGCCCATGGCTTCCACCCGATTGGGTTGCCCTTGGCCCGCGCCCACCATGTGGAAATCACCCTCAGCATCTTTTTGAACCAAACAAACGGAATTACTTTTTAAAGTTTTATTACAGAAAATACCGAAGTGAGCGAGTTCATTCAATTGCGTCGGCCACGCGGCCTCGGTCACGCCTTTAATAGGCTCTTGCAGTTGCAAATCCAAAGTTTGGGTGAGAACTCCCCCGGCTACACTCATCTGCATCGAAGGAGATTCCAAATCCCAGTGGGTCACCGTCACCGCTTTCAGATTTTTACGGTGCTTGAGCAAATCACCTAAGTTGCCGGCTGCGAGCTTTGGTGCCGACAAAAGCTCAACAAAGCGATTATCAAAATAAGATAAGATTTCGCCGTCGATTTCATCAGTGAAAATTAGGACGCCACCAAAGGCCGACACCGGATCACAGGCCCATGCTTTTTCAAGCGCGCGCAATTGGGCTTTCGCAGCTGACTTCGGAACGGAGGCCACGCCGCAAGGATTATTGTGCTTCACAATCACAACACTGGTGCGATCTGGGAAGGCGGCTTTTAAATCTCGTGCGACAAAATAGGCAGAAGAAAGATCCACGATATTATTGTAAGACAATTCGGTGGCTGTGAGTGGATGGCTCCAATCCAGTGGGGAATTCGCATGGACTTTTAAGCTGGCTTTTTGATGCGGATTTTCACCATAGCGCAATGGCTTCATCCCTTCCCCGAACACCGACTGAATGCTTTGGTCATAGTCCGCGACCAAGTCCCACGCTTGAGCCGATGCTTTCAATGCTGTTTCTTGTTTTACTGTGCCTGAGGTGTTCAGCTGAGTGACTACTTCTGTATATTGAGCCGGATCCGTCAGCACTAAAACATCCGGAGAGTTCTTCGCGGCCGCTCGGACCAACGCCGGCCCGCCAATATCAATCAATTCCGTTAATTCCGCGCGAGAAAGATTTTTATCTAAGTTCTTATGGAAAGGGTAAAAATTCACAACCACAGCATCGAGGAGTCTAATATTCAATTTCTCCCAGTCCGCTTTGTCTTTGGCATCGTTTCGGCGTGCCAGAAGTCCCGAGAAAATTTTAAATGACAAGGTCTTCATACGGCCCTGAAAAGCTTCCGGTGTTTCAGAAAGTTCTTCGGCCTTTTTGCAAGGAATACCCGCTTCTTCGAGAGTTTTCAGAGTGCCACCCGAAGCGTAAAGCTCCGTTCCGGATTTATGCAACGCTTGAGCTAATTCCTGTAAGCCCGTTTTATCAGAGACACTTAAGAGTGCGCGGCGAATTTTTAAAGACACGATGAAATCTCCTTATAAGCATTTCTAAAAAACATCATTCCCACTTCTTCTTCATCCGCTTTTTCCGGCGTCTGGGTCCAAAGTGGATTCTGGGTCTTACGAACCGCGGCCTCTGGATGAGGCATCAAACCAAAAATGCGTCCGCTATTATTTACTAACCCCGCGATACGTTCGGTGCTGCCGTTCACATCTTCTGTGTATTGCAGGGTCACTTTGAAATCAGGGCTGTTAAACACATCCACCGAAGGGTCAAAAAGCAAGCGGCCCTCGCCATGGCGAATCGGCAAATACATTTCATCCATGCCCTGCAAAAAGATGTTCTTCGCTGCGGACTTTTTCATTGCCGCCCAGCGATTGAGGAACTTGTTTTGAATATTGTGGGTGATGGAGACTTTCTTGCCAAACGCCCCCATGGCAATGAGCGCTTGAAAACCATTGCAAACACCCAGTACGATTCCACCACTGGCCGCAAAATCTTCTAAATTCCAGTTGAGGCCCTTGGTCAGCTTGAGTGCCAACACACGGCCGGAACCCAAGTGATCGCCAAAGGAAAATCCGCCTGGCATAAAGAGCGCGCGGTAATTTTTTTTCAAATCATCCTGAGTGAACTGTCTTTGAATTAAATCATTGATATGAATGATGTCGACGGTAAATCCCGCCTTGCGAGCCGCGAAAGCCATCTCTTGCTCACAATTGATTCCGTCGCCGGCTAAAACAAGTGCTTTCATTAGAGACTCTCCCCATTCCACGCCTGATAGAGTTCATCGACGGAAACCTTTTCAGATTTCCAAGTCCACTCGGGCTTCGCCGTCAAAGTTCCGACAGGCGCAAAAGTAATTCCTTTTACAGACCATAGTTTTTCTGCTTCCGCGGCTTTTTCAGCTGCAATACTCACAACGAACTGATGAAATCCTTCGCCGAAAGAGGTTTCGGCGTTCGTGAGTTCTAGCGAAACCTCGAATTCTATTCCCAAATTATTGGTAAAGCTGGATTCAGCAACAGCTGTCAGCAAGCCGCCTTCACTCAGATCGTGTGCAGATTTCAAAATCGTCGCGGACTCTGCAGAACCGAGCCAGCTGTACAGCTTCACGGCTTGATCCCACGATGGTGTTGGTGCTTTTAATGCCGTTTGCGTTTTTTGCAGAGCTTGCCACTCCGACGCGGCCAAACCCAATTGCGATGGGCCTAGCTTATAAATCTTATCGCCAGCTTTTTTAAATTCCGCCGTGCGAGCTTTTTTATAATCTTTCATCCGTCCTATCGCAGTGACTAACAAAGTCGGCAGGACGGAAATCTTCACCGGCTTTCCAGCCTGAGTTCCCTTGTAATCATTCTTCATGCTGTCTTTACCGGAAATCAGCGGCGCCTTCAGTGCTAAACAAGCTTCTCGCAGACCGTAGCAAGTTCGAACTAGAGCTGCCATTTTACCAGCATCTTCTACCGGATCCGGCCAACAGAAATTATCGATCAACGACAAAACCGATTCATCACCGAGTGAGAACTCCGCCCCCACCGCCAACAAATTGCGAACGGCTTCGTCAACCGCCAGTTGCGCCATCAAATAAGGATCTACAACCGACAAGCGAGGGTTCAGTCCGCAGCCAACAACAACGCCAACAGAATTATTATGTGACAGAGCTAAAACCGCCGCATCGTTCGGCGTGGATCTCTGCGCAGGCGAAGTTTGCAGAGACTTGACCACCGAGCGTCCTTGCACTTCGTGATCGTACTGACGAATCATATTTTCTTTGCTGCGAATATTCGGACGGTTCAAAATCTTTTTGAGGGTTTCAAAGGGCTTAGGTTCTTGCAGTGTTTGAGTCGTTTCCGTCGGTGTATGAACCCAATGAGCTTTCAATTGCAATTTAGGATTTCCATCATGCAAGAAATCCAAAGAAAGATCCGCGACTTTATCTTTTGCATAGAGGATCTCAAAACGGCCGGAGTTCGTGAACTCGCCAAGCACGCTGACTTCCACGCCGCGAAGCTCTGCAAGCGCCAAGAACGTTTCACGTTGCGCTGGAGGTACTGCCACCGTCATACGCTCTTGCGATTCACTGATAACTAGTTCGAAAGGCTTGAGTCCCGGCATTTTGGTTTTCGCCAAAGACACATCCATGCATGCGCCGCCAGCGATGCCAGCCATCTCGCCGACCGAAGAGGACAATCCGCCCGCTCCGTTATCCGTGAGAGTTCTATAAAGGTCGCGATCACGGGCTTCCATCAAGAAATCCGTCATACGCCGTTGCGTGATGGGGTCTCCCAACTGCACCACACTGGATGGAATCGATTCTGTCATCTCAAGCGACGAGAAAGTCGCGCCATGAATTCCATCGCGGCCGATGCGACCGCCCACCATGCAAATCAAATCACCGGTGTTGATTTTCTTTTCCTCGCAATGTTTGTCCGCGATCTTTCGCGGCATAATGCCGCCCGATCCACAAAATACTAGTGGTTTGCCAATAAAGGACTCGTCAAAGTAAAGGGCCCCATTCACCGTCGGAATCCCGCTTTGATTTCCACCGGCTTCAACTCCGCTACGGACTCCTTCGAGCAATTGTGCTGGAGGAATAATTCCTGTCGGCAGATTTTCTTTCATCTCCAAAGGTCCGACACAGAAGACATCGGTGTTAAAAATCGGTTTTGCACCAAAGCCGCAACCTAAAATATCACGATTCACACCGACAATGCCTGTGATCGCTCCGCCGAAAGGATCCAGTGCCGACGGCGAATTGTGAGTTTCTACTTTAATGCAAACAGCGTTTTCATCATCGAAAGCAACAATCCCTGCATTGTCTTTGAACACAGACAACAACCAGGGCTTTGGCAACTCTTTCGTCGTTCCGGCGATCGTGGTTTTAAATAGGCTTGAAATCTTATTTGGAATTTGTGGTGTTCTGCCGCCGTCTTCGGTGTACTCCACATCGGCTGCGAAAATTTTATGTTTGCAATGCTCCGACCAAGTCTGCGCAAGAACTTCTACTTCCACGTCGGTGGGATTGCGCCCTTCGGCTGTAAAATAAGTCTGAATGGCCTTCATCTCTTGCAAATTCAAAGAGAGTAGGTTTTGGCGACTGAGCTCCATCAAACCGTCTTCACTCATACCTAAAAGCGGAACTACCTGCGCTTTGGATTGAACCTCGCCGGGAACTAAAAACTTCGGACCAATTTCCGAAGACTCGAAACGAGGATACTTTACAAATTCATCTTGAGAATAAACACGGTGACGATGAATCAAAGAGTTTGAAATCAATGCTTTCGTCAGCAGCTCGATCTCTTCGCGATGCAAATTCGCGCCTTCAAACAAATAAGCCTGACCGGAGCTGACTTGTGTTTTCGGCAGTTTTCTTTGCGCGCAGATTTCGAGCGCTTCGTGGGCTGTACTGCCTAAGTTGTCCGTCGTTCCGGGGTGAAATTCGCGCTCAACAATCCAATCGCTCGTCGGCCAGGATTTTTGCTGAAGGACTTCATCCCACCATACATCTTGAGCCAAACGGTCAAACTCGCTTTGATCACCTTCAAACTCGCTCCAGAAGAGATCCACCACCCGCAGGGATTTGATTTTCGCTGCCAATGTCGGATTCCATTTCTGAATCTTTCCGAGCAAGGCCATGCCTTTAGGGTCTTGAAGCTCTTTTTTTAGAATCACTTCAGTGCGGCCGTACATGCAATCGATCTCCTTGTTTTAAAATTTCAAATCGTTCGCCGAGAATCCAATTCAGAGTTTTTGGATAAAGCTCATGCTCAATGGCAAGGCCTCGCTTCTCGACCTCTTCGGCGCTCGCGCAATCAGCAATTGAAAATCTTTCCTGAGCGCAAATCGGCCCGGTATCCACGCCGTTATCCACAAAATGAACTGTGACACCGGTGTGAGTGAGTTTTTGTTCAAAAGCGCGCCGATAACTATCTAGCCCCGGAAGTTCCGGCAGCAAAGACGGATGAATATTCACGATCCGTGCAAAACCGCGTGTATCAGCGAAGGCATTAATAAATTCCGTTTTCAATATGCGCATAAATCCCGCAAGCACCACATAATCAACCTGCAGTTCGCGTAAAGCCGTCGCTAAACGCGCCTGATCTTTTTCAACCAAAGTGCGAATGCTTAAATCCCGAGCCTTTTCTAAAACCAAAGCTTGAGCGCGATCCGAACCGACCAAAACGATTTCGGCATTCAGAGTTTTATCTGCAACCGCTTTTGCGATCGCCGCAAAATTAGATCCGCGTCCTGAAGCTAAAACCGCAATGCGTGGTGTGCGCTTTACAGCCACTCGGCCCCCACGTCCTCACGATATTGCATTCCTGGAAAAGAAACCTGCTTCAAACGCTCGTAGGCTTTGCCACGGGCTTCAGCAATACTATTGCCAAACCCCAAAGCGCCCAGCACGCGCCCCCCCGAAGTCACCCATTGAGTGCCGTCTTTACGAACACCCGCAAAAAATCCGCTATGAGTTTTTAACCAAGTGTCGACACCAGAAATAATCCCGCCGTTTTGCACATCGCCTGGATATCCCGGAGCGGCGGCAACAACATACACCGCGTACTCATCAAACATCGGCACCATGCGAGGTTTAGCCGCCCCCAAGCGTCCTTCGACACAAGCGAGGCACCACTCCAGCAAGTCATCTTGAATGAGTGGCAATAAGACTTGAGCTTCTGGGTCGCCAAATCTAGAATTAAATTCTAAAACCCAAACATCTTCGTCCTGAATCATCAGGCCCGCATAAAGAATACCTTTATAAGGAGTTCCGCGCTTTTTCATTTCACGCAGAATCGGCATGAAAACCATGTCACGAATGCGTTCAGAGAGTTTGCTGTTTTCCAGAGGAACTGGGCACACTGCGCCCATGCCCCCGGTATTTGGACTGAGCGGATCTGACGTCAGCGTCTTGTAATCGCGCGCCGGCGCCAGCAAAGAACAGCTCTCGCCATCACAGAATGCGAGCCACGAAATTTCTCTGCCACGCAAACGCTCTTCGATCACGAACGAATGAGAATACTTCTGCAGTCGCCTCAAAGCCGCGATCGCTTGTTCGCGGCTTTCACAGATCTCAACACCTTTACCCAAGGCAAGGCCATCGGCCTTTAAAACCCAATGCTTTTTAACCCAGTTGAGATCCTTAATTAACTGTTCTGCTTCTGCGACGGAATGAACTTCGTAAGAATCTGCCGTCGGAACTTTGGCAGCCTTCATCACTTGCTTTGAAAAAATCTTGCTACTCTCAAGTTTAGCAGCGGCCTGAGTGGGACCAAAGATCGCCACACCTTCTTGCGAGAAAATATCCACCGCACCGTCTGCTAAAACATTATCAGGTCCTACCACGACTAAGTCGATTTTTTGACTCTTGGCTTTTTTTGCGAGCGCGCGAAGCGCTTCAGCCCCTTTAACGGAATCATTCCAAGCCGCAACTTCTTTTTGCTTGTACTGAGTGCGCATTTGCTCGAGGGCCGCGGTGTTTTCCGGGCACATCGTCAGGGTTTTGACCTTAGCTGATTCCAAGAGCTTCCACGCCATCGCGTGTTCGCGTCCGCCGGAGCCAAGAACCAGCACTCTCATCGAGCACTCCCTTCCAAGTAAGACGCCATTTCTCTGACGATCTCATCAAGATTCGCACACGGAAATACATCCTCTTGAGCGACATCGTTCACGAGTGCCAAATACATATGACTCACGAGCTCCTTCAAACGTGGCGGAAGTGGCGGCGGAGGATTTTTCACCAGCGCTTTCCAGTCGGCGTATCCTTTGGATTCACCTTCTTCTTTGGCGTTTTCAAGATCTTGATACCAGTCGGTCTTGCGATAGAACTCTCGCAAAACTTCTTTCGAGAGCTGAATATTTTGCTTTTCCAAGCGCATCTCATCAGGCCCGATGGCATCGACTAAAATCACTTCGCCATTCGCGGCCAAACCCCATTCGAGTTTTCCGTCCATCAAGCGAATGCCCTTTTCGGCAAACCAAGTTTGCAGAATCAATGCGACCGCAGAGGTTTTCACAATCACTTCTTCAAATTGCGCCGAGGTCAGGCCGCTTATCTTTAAAGCTTCTTCGTTAGAAAGAGGTCGGTCTTTGTCTTCAAGCTTTGTAAACATCTCGATATAAGGTTTTTCAAAACACTGACCGACTTTATAATTCTTTTCCGGATGGCGTTTTATAAACGAACTGCCCGCGCAGACTTCGAAGCGGAAAACCACTTCCAGCGGAATCAGATAAGGTTTCTCCATCGTCTTAGGGTAAGTGTAGAAATTACGCCCGCCTTCGGTGATGCGCTCTGGGCGATAGACACCGATTTTTTCAACCAGCACGTTGCGACCACCGTCAAAACCGCGATAGTGAGTCTTCACTCCGCGTGCTTCGAGGCGCTCAAACAGAACCGCCATTAATTTCGCCAGACCTTCGCCTTTTTGCGGAATGGTGTCCGGCATTTTGCCCCAGTCGAACACCGAGTAGTCATCGGTGAATTCAAAAACTAAATTGGACGCTTGGTCGGTGGCAAAAATTCTTTTCACCGAACCTTCATACATCAAATTCTTTTTTTGAAAACTACTTGTAGGCACTACGGTCCTCATTTCTGGTTTTGACGAGCTCTTTCACTCCTTCGGTTGCCGTCGGGTATTGCCCCGTCAAGCAGGCCATGCAAGGAGTGATTTTCTTTTCAGGGAAAAGAGCCTCTTTCAACGCTTCGACCTCTTGATAGATGACGCCATCAGCGCCGAGCTCCGCTTCCACACCGCTCAGAGATTTATTGTTGGCAATGAGTTCGTTTTCCATCGGGAAGTCGATGCCATAGTAACAAGGATGTTTAATTGGCGGACAGGTCGCCGCGAAGTAAACTTCTTTGGCGCCAGCCAAACGAACCAGCTCAATCAGCTTGCGCGAGGTCGTCCCACGCACGATCGAATCATCCACCAGCAACACGCGCTTATCTTTGATTTCTGACAACACCGGTGCGAGCTTCAAATGCACCGCTTGTTCCCGTTTGTCTTGGCTGTCCAAAATAAAAGTGCGCGTGATGTAACGGTTTTTAATCAAAACTTCGCGATAGGGAACCTTCAATTCTTCCGCCAAGGCGATCGCGGCAATGCGCGCAGTTTCCGGAACCGGGACGACCACGTCGAATTCGATTTCATCTTTTGCCATGCGCTCTTTAACCGAGGCCGCCATTTTTTTACCAAGCTCGATGCGAGCTTTGTAAACAGGACTGCCTTCGATCTCGGACGTCGGTGATGCAAAGTACACCCACTCAAACATACAAGGGCGATGTTCCCGCGCAAGCAACTGGCGGCGCTCGACCATACCTTCCATGTTGATCGCGACAATCTCGCCCGGTTTGATGTCTTCGAACTCGTCATAATTTAAGAACGACAAGGCCGTACTTTCAGAAGCAATCGCATAAGACATCTTGCCGGACTCTTCACGACGTTTGCCCATCACGAGCGGGCGCAGGCCATAAGGGTCACGAAACGCCACAAGGCCAAAGCCCGCAACCAGAGTTACGATGCTGTAACTGCCGATGGCTTTTTCAAAAACAAAATCCACAGATTCACACAAATCATCAAATGTCGGCGTGCGCTTTTGCACGTTTTTCGCAAGTCCTTCAGCAAAGAGATTAATAATGTTTTCGGTATCGGAGTCTGCCAGAGGCTGGCGTTGGTATTTCGTGCGGAGTTCTTGAGTCAGAGATCGGAAGTTTACTAAGTTGCCATTGTGAACGAGGCCTATGCCATAGGGAAAGTTGAGAAGGAAGGGTTGCACATTCCGCAGCTCACTCTTCCCCGCAGTCCCATAGCGGACGTGCCCGATGGCCACCTCCCCGGTCAGAGGGGCCATATTCTCTGGTGTGAACACGTTCTCGACGAGACCGAGGTTCCGCACGTAGTGAAAACCCGAATCGTCATAGGAAAGAATGCCGGCAGCATCCTGTCCCCGGTGTTGAAGAAGGCTCAGTCCCCTCAAGGCTCTTGAGGAGGCTTGGCTCGTGCCAATGAGTCCGATAACTCCGCACATGTTCACTCCCGTGTATTAAATTTTTTGGAATACATGCACGCTAGCACCCACCCCTGCTGATATAAAGCAAACAAATGTCAGGGTTGTGTTAAGACGTCGGGCATCATGCCTGTGATTGCAACAACTTAGTGTATTTGTTCTAACCCTGAAAGTTATTTTCACGGAGTTCTGGAAATCGTGTTTTGACTGTCGTATTCTACGATTCTGCGCACTTAAAAACCGCACCTATCGCGGCTTCAAAAATACTCCATTGTTTGCACGCAAATAAAACACTGTTTCGATTTCGTTTTGCAGGGGGCCGCTCTCCCCTCCTGTGGTGTAGATATCATCGTCCCTCATGCCTACGGCTCTCATACGAAAGCATTCTGTCGTCAGAGTAGCTTTCAATGTGGCCGACATCCACTTCTTGCTTTCGATTCCTGTCGCTTCAGAAAAAAGTGGATAATAGAGAGTTGGATCATCCAGCTTGCATTCAATATTGAATTGAGGATCTTCGACAAAACGGCAGGAGATTTGCCCTCGCCCCGGCAAAAAGAACCCGCCATTTTTTGTGAAATACTCGGGGCTTAAAATTTTCAGAGGATAATCCCGGTTTCCATCTGTCCAATTCGGCGAAAGCGAAAAGCGAAACTGAGTAAAGATATCCGACGGAAACGAGGGAGTTCTCCAAGTGAGATTGCAAGCTTTCATAAACGCCGGGCAGTTCAGCTGTCTTTCTCGTTTTTCAATTTGAAGGGCACCCCAGTTCGCGAGAACAAAGCCACCCGGATAATATTCATTGAAATCCTTGGCTTTCATCGGCTCGCCCTGACAAATGCGCTCGTCAAAAATATCCGACTGCACACCTGGAATGGAGAGCCCCATACCCTTCAGAGAATCTATGACTGCCTCGGGTGCCATAGTTTCAATTTCACGAGAGTGTAAAAAGCGGTTGATGCGACGATTGCGGTCGACATTTTGACTGAGATCCCAAAGCCACTCATGCACCATCAGCATCGACAACTGCAGTGGCGACTTCTGATCTAGCGACGCGACAATCGCAGGATCATATTTATAGATAATATGCCCCTTATCTGTGCCCGAGAATTCTGAAAACTGACGAATCACCGCTTGAGTGATTTGCACTTTGCCGTCTTTGTGACAATTGGCCGGAATCAAAGAAGTAATGTTTTGATCGTCAATCTCGACAAGGCCAAAGGGCGTCGGCTCCCAGATTTTTGTTTTTGTGTAATCTTTATTGAAAACGGTTTCACGAAATTCACGAAAGTACGGTGCCAATGTCGGCGTTTTAACCAAAAGCAAATTGTAAATGCGTTCCGCCGAGTCTTTCCAGCTCGAAACCGGCGTGAGGCCATCATCGCCCTGCGCGTTTGCCAAGGTCACAATATAATCTAATGAATAGGCACCGTTGAGTTTGTTGTCATTGCTAGGCTGACATTGAATCGCATCGCCGCCATTGCCGACCACAAAGCGGGCTTCGGCTGAAGAAACAAAAATCAGACTCAGGATGGATAACATCAAGAAGGATTTCATCGTTTTTCCTTTTTAAGAGGTTCTTTGTCGACTTGGAAGAGTTGAATATTGAACTGATAGAGGCTTTCGCGAGATCCCTCTTCCAAGCAATCGAGAATTTCATTGCTAAATTTATGAATCAAAGCTTTCGCTTTCTTAATTTTTGCCGGATTGATCGCCGCCGTGGTCGAGAAGAACTCACGTTGCTCCATTGGCTGCTCACGAAGGGCTTCGCTGGCTTTGGCCAGATTCTGAGTGTGATAGGCCTTGATTGCATCCGACGGGATGTCTTTGATCTGATAATGACTCTTCGAGCGTGTCAAAACTCCGTCGGTCTCGAGCAAAAGTCCTAAGCGCAGCAAGCGTTGAATCGCTTCATGGGCTTCGACCGTTGAAATCCCTAAGCGATCCGCCGCTGTTTGCGGAGTCAATTTGAATTTCTTAATCTCAGTCAATTCGACGATGGCGGAATGGTACCAATCGGAAATCAGTTTGAACTCGTCGACTTGGACATCATAAAAAACCGGCGCCGAACGACTGTCTTTGTGAATCTGCAGTAAGAGATGTTCGCGGAATTGAATGTCGGTGGAACCCTGCCAGCGCACAAGATTGATAAATAACTTTTGTTTTTCTTCAGGCCATTTCAAGCGGCTGACAATCCCGTAGGCTTTTTCTTCGCTCAAAATTTTTCGATTATTCAAAACTTGGCTAAGATACCCCGGTGAAATTTTCAGCTGCGTCGCAAAGGCCCGCAAAGAAAACGCGGGATTGCGCTGAATACGCGACAGCAGCTCTTCGCGAAGAAGAGCGGGAGCTTCCGGCAATATCTGGGTCGTTTCCGCCTGCATGTTTTCTCCTGAAAACAGGGTGTTTTCAGGGCGGTATAGGAAGGAATTTCCGGCGTTTCAAGTGTTTTCTGCAGAAAACAACAAAAGATCGCCGATGTTAGAGTGTTCGGCGCCCATCTAGCTCCTCAGGGCAGAAATTATAGAGCAAACTCCCGCCCTGAACCAGGGTCTTTAAGACACCATAGTCTTCGCGCGTGAGTTGTGTGCAGCCCTCACTCATTTGCAGGTGGCCTTCTTGTGCGATGGACAGCTGAGCTTCGGCCGCCGTCATATTAGGATGAAAAACAATGGCACGGTCATAGCTATTGTCGTTACGCGATTCGAGGCCTTTCATATAGAGAGCCGAACCAAAGTGCGAGCGTGGGTTCTCGTTAAGGACAACATGAAACCCCGGTGGCGTTTCGTAGCTGTTCACGCGATTTGAGCAGTGAAAAACTTTGGGTCCGACACCACTCCCCCACCCATGCGACACGAGCACACGATAGGCGCCGCCGTTTTGTAAATCCAAAACCGTCAGACGTTTTTCTGTCGAAGGCAAAGTGATGTCACTCAGACTCACAAACCGGCGATTCACGATGCGTCTTTCAAGAGCCGATTGATTTGCTGTCATATACTTGACGACACGATCGACGATCTCGGAACGCACAGGAGGATTCTGCGCCTGCGCGACTTGCGTGAAGGACTGTATATATTGAGACCACGAGTCTGCCATCGCGGAATGAGCAAAAGAAAATACGAGCGCAAACAACATCATTGATGTTTTCATATACAATCTCCTCGCGGCGAAGCCGATTGAAATACTTCACTGATCATTTTTCAAGAAGTGGATTGATGTGAGAAAATTTCTTCACGAACTCGGATTTACGCGCAGCTCACAGAAAAAGCGCTGCGTAATCCTTTGTTGGCGAGCGTTCTTTATTGATTTACCAAAAAACTGCACATGATACTTGGCCCACAACAAAACCTAAAAGGGGGAAAAATGAAAACTATCTTTATGTCTTTGGTATCTGTTCTTTTCGCGGCAACAGCATTTGCAATGCCAGCTGTCGGCGATTTGGCTTTGTACAATGTGACTGTTTCTCAAGGTGGCCAAACTATTTCTGGCACTGTTGAAACAACAATCACAGCTACGAACGCAGGGATGTTCACAATGCAAACAACTATGAACTTCAACGGCCAATCTCAAGTGAAGAGTGAACAAAGATCTGCTCAAGATCTTTTGAGCGACTCTACGATTCAACAAATCATCGCTCAATGCGCTCAAGTGGGCGGCAAAATCGAGTCTGTCACTGTTCCAGCAGGTACTTTCAACACTTGCGCAGTTCCATCTCAAGAGCACGGCACCACTGGCACAATGTGGGTTGCACAAGTTCCATTCGGTCTTGTTAAAATTGACCAAACGAATGCTCAAGGCCAAAAAACTTACGGCGAGCTTCAATCTTTCAAAATGGGTCACTAGTATTTAGATGACTTGATGGGGATTCGCTTGAACAATCAGTTCTATGCGAGTCCTCATTTTAATTTTATTCACTCTCACGATTCAGATTCCAAAAGCTCAGGCTTTTTTCGCTCGGCCGAATCATCCGCATGCCGAGTATGATTACGAAATTAATACAGCTCCCCTGGCATGGTTCGTCGACTGGGGCAGTCTCGATCTCATTCGCTATTTTAAAACCAAAGATGCCGGTGCTGCGAAAGTTGGGTGGGGCTTGTCTTACATCGCTTACAACAAGACGACGTCGTTTGAAGAAAACTTACCCAATAATAAAGGAAACGCTTACGGCATCGTTGCGATTTTGGATTTAGATCGCGGGAATTATCTAGCGACCCACGTTCTTTACGATAAGTACGACAAATACTTTAAAGACAGCACGCAGATCCAAGCTCGCGAAGGTTTGCGCGCCAATGCGGTGATCGGTGGTCAAGATATTTACTTTAATTGGATCATGGTGAAGTTCGGATTCGGTGTGGAGCTCGCGACGTACAGAGTGAATGAGTACAATCAGACCACACCACAGGACATTTCAACTTACAGAACCACCGGCTTCAATCCATTCTTTGAACTCAAAGCCGGCGTGGTTTTTTGATATACATATTCTACTGACGACAGTAAAACACGCCCGTTGTTCCGATTTCGTAATTGTCGTTACCCCCGCGATCGATGTTTTTTCTTAAAACACTAATTCGGCAATGGTAGCCATCAGGTGGAAGCTCGATATATCCGGACCCGCACTTAGCTTTTGCCCGGTAGTCGCATTGACTTTGGCAGTATGTGAGAGCCGTCCTCTTAGCTCCATCAAGATAGGGACCATACTGCTCGTATGTTAGACCATTATCGGGATAGCCACACTGATGTGCCACCAAAGAAGCTTGAGCATTGCCAAATTGAACAAGCACACAGAGTAGCAGCCACGTTTTTGTTGTGAAAAATTTATTGAACATACTTATTCGCAGCTCACTGTAATATGATAACTCAAACCGTTGTGACGATCTGCTGGGTAATGGATTTGCACTGTATCGCGGGATATTTCTTCTTGGTAAAGCTGCTTCTGCCCAAGGTGATTCGCGTCTTGCACCCATCGGCCGCCGCTAGAAGCGAAAACATGATTGGCCTTCGGATCGGTCCAGCTCACCACCGGTTGGTCTGTTGAAAAATCGGGGATTTGTTTTTCTCCAAGCCCCACTAAAATACTTTGTGCCAATGCCCAGCTCCAAGTCATAGAAAAATGTCCTCTCATGCCTCCTCGAGCTCTATCCATCACGAACGAGACTGGAATGGGTTGAACACCTGGAATGGAAAACTGGGTATTTACGCCATCGATATCTTGCATCACGGTCCAATTTTGCTGCGCTTTGAGGTTTGGAATCCCACCCGCTCTTATCATATTGGTGGACTCCAAATTGGGGCCGGTTGCAAAGGCCGTTAATCGCGGATCGTACGTGTTCGATTGAAAAAGTTGGAAGCCAAATCCTTGGATATAAGAACCGATGCCCTGTTCACGGACACCAACTTCCTGTCGAGTCGCACTGACAGAGCAGACAAGTTCGACGCCCTTGTAACTATAAACGTCCGCATGAGCTTGCATACCCATCGCAATGAGAACGCCGCTTAAAATCCATGATCGCTTCATTTTCTCTCCCTTGTAAGGGCATAGAAAATGAGAGCGCGCCATGTTTGTCAACGCTCCACCCGGGGCGAAGCTGTGGATTTTGTTTTCCATGGAAATCACCGCCGCTGTGGCGGTGGAAATGCTTCTAACGGTTTTTATTCAGAAAATTTGAGAAGCAGTGCCAAGGCCGTTTCTCATAAACCGCTATCATGTCCCCTATCCCCTGTTCGCAATAAAAAAGCCAGCGGTTTTAAGCTCGCTGGCTTGTAATTACTTTTTAAGTAGACCTTCTGCAAAGAAACTAGTATCGACTTGCAGATAGTCTTATTTTCAAAACTCTTACCACTTATAGTTCTTAATCACGCATACAAAGAATGGCTTTGCCGGATTGAAGCTGCGTTTATCGCAAGAAAGCCATTCCGCTTTGTAAGTGGAAACGGCCCCGCCAGTTGATAATGTCAGTCCAGCTTTCCCCATAATTTCGAAGAGGACCTTTGATGTTTCATTATCCAAGAAGAGTTCAGTTCCTTGAATCGTGATGGCCGGATTCACAGACTCATCAGATGCAACCAGGGAAGTGAGGGACCAGCTTTTGTCCGCTAAAGGGATACGTGAGAAGAAAGCGTAGCCAATCAAAGAATTAACAGGATTTTTTGATGAGAAAGCCCACAAAGGAGTTTGCGTGTATGTCGGATTTCCTCGTGAATCGATGGTCTTCGATGTCCCCGCTTTTTCCATCAAAGCAACTATTTCGGCAGCAGGACTTTTTGCTTCTCCATTGACGGTGACCAAGATGCTTTCATTCTCAGGACGCACCTGGAAAGAAGCCAATGTTGTTTCAAGGCACAAAGCCGAGTGGCTGAAAGCTAAACCCAAAAGCATCGCTAAAATACTGTAAGTAATACGCATACAATTTCCTCCAAAAATATAAGACTAGGTAACATGCGCTCCACATCTTGTAAATTCAAGAAATGGATAGGACATTGTGATTTGTCGTGGCAATGCAAGTGATGGAAAAATCCTACGGTCCAAATCAGAGACCTCTTGGGTTCGATCTCATTGCCAGTATCCAAATGAACGCCTGGTGACTTACTTGGCTTACTCTTCTTTACTGAGCTCGAATCATTAGGCTAGTATTTCATCAATGAGTCGAATTTTTATTTTTATCGCTTTTGCGATAATTGCAATTTGTACGAAAGGCTACGCAGAAGATCGATCTCTTCCACTGCATCATTTGCACCAAGAAAAGAGTCTCTGTGTTCCGACATCGGCCTCGATTGTTTTAGATTTTTATGGAAAGCCCCATTCGCCCCGCGAAATTAAAGCATGGTCGCGAGGAAGGGAATATGATCCGAAGGCCACATTCGATGACTTTACAGGAACTCCTCTTAATTCCTTAATTAAAGGCCTCAAAGCGCACGGGATTCAGTGGAGTAAGATCGTATTTGAAAATGATGCGAACGGATTGCAAAATGGAATCAAAGAGCTCAAACGGCAAATAGACCTAGGCCGTCCCGTACTTATTGATACGTCCTCTTTGTATAAAGTAGGGCATACTCTTGTTATTTCAGGCTACAAGGAGAGCGGCGCTGTTTTTATTGCCGTGGATCCGTTCCTCCAAGTGCCTGGGCTTAGAGAGCTTCCATTAAAAACGCTTGAAAGTGTGTGGAATTCAATAGCGGTAGGCGCGAACAATCGTGCTGCAGTTATTACTGAATAAAAGTATCAGTTTTTTGACCACGTGACGTACAATCTAAAAACTCGACAGTATTATCAAATGCGGATAAAATTCCACTCATATGAAGATATTGTTTGTAGTTTTTTTCTTTATTCAAATCATGACTCTTAATATTGCCATGGCGGACTCAAAAAAAGATGAAGCGCTTTTTCGCGCGCTAACGGCAGCATTCCCTACTGCACTACAGTTTTCTGGTCACTATACTCAGGAAATCTCAGTTGAGAACCTTCAATGTATCCCAATTAAGAATTCAAATAATTTTGACTGTCGAGCGCGTGACAATGATTCTAAAGAGATGATTGCCAAAGAAACTGATACCCTACTCAAAGCTTTAAACACTTTAAAATCAGTTAAGATCGCAGAAAAAAAGAGTCATTCCGCTGCAGTTTCCTTCAGTATCATTAGTTGTAGTATGAATAGTGAACGGACGAACAACGGCGGCCAGCAGCAACTTTTTAAGTGCAGTTTTGAAAGATAACGATTTCTTACCAGGTAGAAAAAAGCACCGTTTATCTGAAAACTTCATCGCCCTAGACAGCGTGGCGCCAATTCTATATCCTCAAACAAGAAGTATTCAGAGGAGCTTTCGTGAAATTGTATAGCTTTTTAATTTTTGCGATCCTAACAGCCACCGCATGTGTTACCACGAAGAGAGCAGTTGCCAATCAGCCATATTTGCAATGCCAAGACGATTCGGCAAGGCAAGAACTGCGATCAAAAGAATTGCAAGAAATCGTCAAGGCCGATCAAGATGACCGCGAGATACCTGCAGACAAAATAAATTGGGAACAGATATTGCCCAAAGACGAAGCTCGGAGAAAGCGAATTGGAGAAATTTTTGGCGAGGGATGCTTCAAGCACGCAAAAGACTATGCTGCCGCAGCATTGGTGTTCCAACACGGCAACGTTCCAGATCATTTCTATCAAACTT
>Ga0255338_1001009_pt1 | contig 62826 bp, 56 predicted proteins | sample MeOH1_35cm_T4_19_FD_203715 | JGI IMG/M metagenome (GOLD analysis project Ga0255338, IMG submission 203715) | Sandy soil microbial communities from University of British Columbia, Vancouver, Canada - MeOH1_35cm_T4_195 | ecosystem: Engineered > Artificial ecosystem > Sand microcosm > Unclassified ... | reverse complement strand
GCAGCCGGCCCGATCACCGCCATCCCGCTACTGATGTTCGCCACCGGTGCGCGCCGCATTTCCCTGTCAGTCCTGGGCCTGTTGCAATACATCGCACCGACCCTGCAATTCTTGCTGGGCGTGGTGCTGTACCACGAGCCCTTCGACGGCGTGCGCTTGCTCGGCTTTGCGCTGATCTGGGGCGGCCTGGCGGTTTATTCGCTCGAGAGTTTGTGGCGCAGCTGGGCGGACAAGCCACCCAGCGCCAATCAGGCCACTTAGAAACGATAGCCGACGCCGACGCCGATCAGCAGCGGATCGACCTTCACGTTGCTGAGCGGCGCACCGTTCAAGGTGACGTCGCTGCGGATCTGCACTTTCTTGACGTCGAAGTTAAGCGACCAGTTTTTATCGATCTTGAAATCGACGCCGGCTTGCAGCGCCAGTCCGAAGCTATTGTTTTCCAGACGGCCCGCACCGCCCAGCAAGTTGACGCTGGAAATGCGCGTGTAATTGACGCCTGCACCGATATACGGACTGATCTTGGCTTGCGGCGTGAAGTGATACTGCACGGTCAGCGTCGGTGGCAAATGCTTGAAGCTGCCGATGCTGGTGCCATCCAGGTAAACTTCGTGTTTCTGCGGATAGGTCAAAATCAGTTCAGCTGCCCAGTTCGGCGTGAAGAAATAGGAAATATCGATTTCGGGGATGGTTTTCTCGCTGACCGTGAGGCGGTCGGCAGCGCCGGCGCCACCAACTTGAGCCGATTTATCCGCGGGGTTGAGATGCACTGCACGCGCGCGGATCTGCCATGGGCTTTGCTCGGCCATCGCCTGGCCGGCAAACATGCCGAGGGAGGAAAGGGCAAGAATGATTGCGGTTTTTTTCATGATATTTCCTTCTCTGTGGTTAATTACTAAGATGTAAGTTAATCGAGCAAATCATTAATCCGCTTGATACAAATCAACCATTTCCGAGCAGGAATGTCGGGTTTGCCCTGTGGCGCCGTGTCCGCTGGCAACCCTTCGCTCCCCTGATGCGGTATCCTTGCACTCTTCATTTTTTTGGATTCAACCCCGGTATCTGCCATGGCCAACTACGTCTACACCATGAACCGCGTGGGCAAGATCGTCCCGCCCAAGCGCCACATCCTCAAGGATATTTCCCTGTCGTTTTTTCCCGGCGCCAAGATCGGCGTGCTCGGCCTGAACGGTTCAGGCAAATCGACGCTGCTGAAAATCATGGCCGGCATCGACAAGGACATCGAGGGCGAAGCCGTGCCGATGCCGGGACTGAACATCGGCTACCTGCCGCAGGAACCGCAGCTCGACCCCGAGCAGACCGTGCGCCAGGCGGTGGAGTCCGCGCTGGGTGAAGTCTTCGAGGCGCAAGCCAAACTCGACGCGGTATACGCCGCGTACGCCGAGGAAGATGCCGACTTTGACGCACTGGCTGCCGAACAGGGCCGACTGGAAGCGATCATCGCCGCCTCCGACGGCAACAGCCTGAACCAGCAACTGGAAATGGCCGCCGATGCGCTGCGTCTGCCGCCATGGGAAGCCAAAATCGGCGTGCTTTCCGGCGGCGAAAAGCGCCGCGTCGCCCTGTGCCGCCTGCTGCTGTCCAAGCCCGACATGCTGTTGCTGGACGAGCCGACCAACCATCTGGATGCGGAATCGGTCGACTGGCTCGAGCAATTCCTGCACCGCTTCCCCGGCACCGTGGTCGCCATCACCCATGACCGCTATTTCCTGGATAACGCCGCCGAATGGATCCTCGAACTGGACCGCGGCCACGGCATTCCATGGAAGGGCAATTACAGCTCCTGGCTGGAACAAAAGGGCGCCCGCCTGAAGCAGGAAGAATCCAGCGAATCGGCCCGGCAAAAAACCATTGCCAAGGAACTGGAGTGGGTGCGGCAAAATCCGAAAGGGCGTCAAGCCAAGAGCAAGGCCCGCCTGGCGCGCTTCAATGAATTGTCCGAGCATGAATACCAGAAGCGCAACGAGACCCAGGAAATCTTCATTCCGGTGGCCGAGCGCCTGGGCAATGAAGTCATCGAATTCAAGAACGTGTCGAAGGCTTTTGGCGACCGCCTGCTGATCGACGACCTGAGCTTCAAGATTCCGGCTGGCGCCATCGTCGGCATCATCGGTCCCAACGGCGCCGGCAAGTCGACCCTGTTCAAGATGATTGCGGGACTGGAGCAACCGGACAGCGGTGAAGTCGTGAAGGGCGCGACCGTGCAGATCTCGCTGGTGGACCAGTCGCGCGAGCAGCTGGAAAACAAGAAGACCGTGTTCGATGACGTCGCCAACGGCGCCGACATCCTCACCGTCGGTCGCTTCGAGATGCCGGCGCGCGCCTATCTGGGACGCTTCAACTTCAAGGGCGGCGACCAGCAGAAAATCGTCGGCAATCTGTCCGGCGGCGAACGCGGCCGCCTGCACCTGGCCAAGACCCTGCTGATGGGCGGTAACGTCCTGCTGCTGGATGAGCCATCCAACGATCTGGATGTGGAAACCCTGCGCGCGCTGGAAGACGCCTTGCTGGAATTCGCCGGCAGCGTGCTGGTGATTTCACATGACCGCTGGTTCCTCGACCGCATCGCCACGCATATCCTGGCGTTCGAAGGCGATTCGCAGGTGACTTTCTTCGACGGCAATTACCAGGAATACGAAGCCGACAAGGTCAAGCGCCTGGGCGAGGAAGGCGCCAAGCCCAAGCGCGTGCGCTACAAGCCGGTGACGCGCTAAGCAGCCGGGCCCATCCGGCGGCAAACGCAAACGGGGTGAGCGATGCTCGCCCCGTTTTGCTTTCAATCGACGGCGCCCTGCTCGCGCAGCCATTGCACCAGCTTTTGCAAGCTGGCCTGGTTGATGGTGATCGCGCTCGAGACCACGTCCTGTCCGCCGGTATCTTCGCGGATCTGGATATCGATCGAGGAATCGCTCTCCGGGTGCAGGCTCACCACCAGTTTTTCATTGCCGATCGCGGTGGCGTTCAGGATCACCGCCTGGCCGGAATCGGATGCCTGGAATGTGGAATGCATGACGTTGCTCCCTACTCATCCATGCCGTTCAGGCTTTCGATATCGCCGATGGCCAGCTTCAGCATCAGCGCAGGCGTCGCCTCCTTCGGCGGGATGCCGCTCGCCATGGCATCCGGAAAAGCTTTTTTCATGACGCCGTTGCGATGAATGAAGTATTCGGCTTGATCATACTCGATGATATAGGTCAGCCGCTGTCCGCCGCGGCGCGTATATTCTTCAACTGGCATGGCAGGTCTCCATGGGCGATGGTTAGACATCTATAGTAAGCACGCTACCATGTCATCTCGACCGACGATGCGCGTTTGATCAAATTTGCCAGCGAGGATGCGATGCCAACGACCGCACAGATAAGCACAGGCGGCAAGGAACAATTACCTGGATTGAATGCCTAATTGATCTGGTGAATGTGTATCAGGGTATCAACACCGGCATGGAGGCCGACATGAGCATTGCAAAACTACAGAAAGAAGCGTGGCACCCCTACTTCGACGCCATGTCGAAAGAGTTGACCGGCAAGACTGCCGAAATTGCCGTGGATTCGCTCAAGCTCGGCCATCAGATCGAGGCGGAATGGGTGCCGCTGTATGGCCTCGTCTACGACCCCAAAAGCGATATTTTCGAAGTCGTGATGGAAGGGCTGGACCACATGATCGCGCATCCGCAGGAAGTGTATGTCGATGTCGACGCCAGCGGCCTGAACAGCGTGGAAGTGATCGATGAAGACGATGTGCACCAGATCATCAGCCTGCGCTCACCACTGCTGCTATCCAAGCCATTGCACTGAGGCGCACGAGGGCGGCCGACGGCAATGGCTGGCGCGCCTGCGGGCGCCTGGCTTATACTGCCGCCGATGGAAGCCGCCAACCTGTTTCACCACATTCCGCAGCAATTGCCCGAGGAAATCGCCGAAACGCTGGCCGCCTCGGGCCAGGTGCGCATCGAACGCATCGTCTCGCGCGGACAATGCTCGCCGCCGGGTTTCTGGTACGACCAGGAGCAGCACGAATGGGTGCTGCTGCTCAAGGGCGGGGCCACCTTGCGCCTGGCCGGGCAGGACGATCCCGTGCATCTCGCCCCCGGCGATTACCTGAACATTCCGGCCCATGTGCGGCACCGGGTCGAGTCCACCGCCGCCGGGGAAGATACGGTATGGCTGGCCGTATTCTATTAGCTTGCCAACAAGCATTATCGGCCATGCGCCATGATATGCTTGCCAAATGATCCATACAGACGTCCCCATACCTGCCCCGGCCGGCTTCGGCAAGCCCGTTTCCGGCCTGCGCCGCGGCCTGTACGAGATAATGTTCGAGTCCGATACACGCACCGGCCGGCAGTTCGACCTGGCCCTGATCGGCGCGGTCCTGCTCAGCATCCTGGTGGTGGTGCTCGACAGCGTGTACAGCATCCAGGTGCGCCACGGCGCGTTGCTGGATGTGCTGGAATGGGGCTTCACCCTGCTGTTTACACTGGAATATTGTGCCCGCCTGTACTGCGTCGAGCAGCGGCTGCGCTATGTCACCAGCCTTTTCGGCGTCATCGACCTGCTGGCGATCCTGCCGACCTATGTCGCCTTCTTCGTACCGGAAGCGCATGCCCTGCTGGATGTGCGCATCCTGCGCCTGGTGCGCATCTTCCGTGTGCTCAAACTGACCCTGTATGTCGCCGAATATTCCGCACTGGGACAGGCGCTGCGGGCATCGCGGCGCAAGATCACGGTCTTCATTGCCTTCGTGCTGATGCTGGACCTGCTGCTGGGCACGCTGATGTACGTGATCGAAGGCCCCGAATATGGCTTCACCAGCATCCCGGTGGCGATGTACTGGGCGATCGTCACCATGACCACGGTCGGCTATGGCGACCTGACCCCGCACACCGACGCCGGCCGCCTGCTGGCTTCGGCGATGATGCTGCTCGGCTGGGGCATCCTCGCGGTCCCCACCGGCATCGTTACCTCCGAGATGGCGGCCCAGCGGATCACGCGCGCCCTCGGCACCCACACTTGCCGCAATTGCGGCGCCGATGGGCTCGATCTGGATGCGAAATTCTGCCAGGAGTGCGGCGCCCCGCTATCGGCCCAACGCCAGGATTAAGGACGAAAGAGCACCATGCAACGCGATACCCTGCATTATTGCAATCCCGCCGACCTCCCATGGGTGCCCTGGGCCTTGCCCGGCGCAGAATTCAAGCTGCTGCACGCCGATCCCGACAGCGGCCGTTTTTCCCTGATGATCAGGCTGGCCGGCGGCGTCGATGCGCCCATGCACCGCCATGTCGGCGCAGTCGAGGGTTGCGTGCTGGCTGGTGGTTTTTATTATGACGACCAGCCGGATGTCTGGTTCGGCCCCGGTTGTTATCTGCTGGAGCGAGATGGCGCGGTGCACCGTCCGGTCTGTCCGCACGGCGCGGAAATGTTCGCGGTGTATTACGGCGCGGTGGAAGGCCTGGATGCTGCCGGCAATGTGACCGGCAGCATCGACTGGCGCTGGCATGTCAAGGCCTGGCGGCTGCGCACGGCAAGCGCCGGCCGGCTGCGCGGAGGCCGCGGGTCGCCGGCATGAGCGGCACAAAAAACGGCACGAGGCCCAGCCGGCTCGCGCGCTATGGGGCCATTGCCCTGGTGTTGCTGCTGGCGCTGGCGGCGGCCGGTTTTTTCGGACTGCGCTATGCCACTGCCCTGCTGAAAACCCAGGTCGAGGCGGCACTGGGCGAGGCCAGTGAAATCGGCGCCATCGAAGTCGGCTGGTCGGCGATCGAAGTGCGCGACTTGCGCATCCGCGCGCCGCGCGACTGGCCGGCGCCGGAAACCCTGCAGGCAGCCAGGATCACCATCGTTCCCGACCTGCGCGGTTTGCTGTCGGACCGCTCGCGCGTGAATATCCACAGCATCACGATCGATGACGCCTACCTTTCGGTACTACGGACACGCAATGGCCGCCTGCGCCTGTTGCCCAGCCTGCTGGAGGCAAAAAAGGAACGGGAGCAAGAGCCGGCTGACGGCGGCATGGCCGTCGAGGTTGTCATTGGCAAGATCGCATTGCGTGGCGGCCGCGTGGAATTTTTCGATGCCAGCGTCAAGCAGCCGGCGCACCGCATGCAACTGGAGCAATTGCACGCCAGCGTGGAACAACTGCAAGTGCCCAGCCTCGCCGGCCGCACCGGCATCGCGGTCGATGGCGTGGTAAAAGGCGTGCGGCGCGACGGCACGCTGGCGATCGCCGGCTGGCTGGAACTGGCCGCCAAAAATTCGCAATTGCATAGCCGCCTGGCCGGGGTCGACCTCGTGGCCTTGCAACCCTACCTGATCAAGACGGCCGAAACCGGCGTCAAGCGCGGCACGCTGGACCTGCAGCTGCAATCGACGGTGAAAGCCAACCGCCTGCATGCGCCGGGCAAGGTCACCCTGACCAATCTCGAATTGAGCGAAAAAAGCGGCACCTTCATGGGCTTGCCGCGGCAAGCGGTGATCGCTGGATTGAAAGACCGCGACAACCGCATCACGGTCAATTTCACGTTGGACGGCAAGCTCGACGATCCACGCTTTTCCCTCAACGAGAGTTTTGCCAAGAGCATAGCTTCGGCCACCGCCGGCTTGCTTGGCATCAGTATCGAAGGCCTGGCCAGGCAACTGGGCAATGCTCCGCAAGCCGTCGGCTCCGCCATCAAGAACCTGTTCGGAAAGTAGCGCCGCCCATGCACGGCGCGCCGAACTTCCGCGGCGCGCGCGACTCCATTGGTATTGACCCGCACGGAGGCAATATCATGGAAAGCATACAAGGACTCGAAGGCTTGCGCGTGGCGATACTGCTCACCGATGGCTTTGAGCAATCAGAATTTACCGGCCCACGCGACGCCCTGCAACAGGCCGGGGCCAGCGTCACCGTGATCTCCACGCACCTGGGCAAGGTGCAGGGCTTCCGGCATGTGGACAAGCTGGATGCCTTCGATGTCGATCTGTGTTTCGACGATGCGGATCCTGACGATTTCGATGCCGTGGTCTTGCCTGGTGGGGTGGTGAACGCGGACCAGATCCGCATCGCGCCGCAGGCGCAGCAATTCGTGCGCCGCATGCAGGCCGAAGACAAGCCGATTGCCGTGATTTGCCACGGCGCCTGGCTGCTGATCTCGGCGGGACTGGTGCGGGGCCGCACCCTGACCAGCTGGCCCACCCTGCAGGATGACATCAACAATGCCGGCGGCCACTGGGTCAACCAGCAAGTGGCGGTGGATGGCAACTGGATCAGCAGTCGGCGGCCAGGGGACATACCGGCATTCAACGACAAGCTGATCGAAATACTCGGCGAGCGCATCAGCCTGAGCGTGCGCGGAACTGCGGATGAGCAGCGGCCGGGGCTGGGCAGTTGATTGCGACGGGCCGCCCTCAGTGCGCCAGCAGAAAGTGCGGCATGTCGGCGGCCAGCACTGGTTTCGTGAAGTAATTCCCCTGGAATTCGTCGCAGCCCTGTGAGCGCAGGAAGTCGAGCTGGCCGGTGGTTTCGACGCCTTCGGCGATGACTTTCAGCTTCAGGCTCTTGGCCATGATCAGAATGGCGCGAATGATCGCGGCGTCATTGGCGTCCTCCATGAGGTCGTGAATGAAGGATTGGTCGATCTTGAGCTTATCGACCGGAAAATGCTTCAGATAGCTCAGGCTGGAATAGCCGGTACCGAAATCGTCGACTGCCAGCAGCACCCCCATCGCGCGCAAGGCGTGCATGGTGTCCATCGCGCAGTCGGCATTATCGATCAGGACGCTTTCAGTGATTTCCAGCTCCATGTATTGCGGCGCCAGGCCCGTCTGCAGCAACACATCCCTGACTTTTTGCACGAAATTCTTTTGCCTGAACTGGGATACCGACAGGTTCACGCCCATCATGACCGGCATGCCCTGGTCATGCCAGCTCCTGGCCTGGCGACAGGCGGTCAGCATGACCCAGTCACCGATCGGCACGATGAGGCCACAGGCTTCCGCTACTTCCAGGAAATTCTTGGGCAGCAGCAATCCGGCGTCCGGATGCCGCCAGCGCAGCAAAGCCTCGACACCGACGACACGGCCGCTGGCGATGTCGATCTCCGGCTGATACTCCAGAAAAAACTGTTCCTGCTCCAGCGCCACCTTGAGCTGGCTTTCCAGGGTCAGGCGCGCGACGATGCGCACATTCATGTCATGGTTGAAGAACTGGTAGCTGTTGCGCCCGTGTTCCTTGGCATGGTACATCGCGGTGTCGGCATTCCTGATCAGGGTCTCCATGTCCTGGCCGTCGTCCGGGTACATGCTGATGCCGACGCAGGTGGTGATCGTCAATACATGTTCCTCGATGTGGTAGGGCAGGCGAGCCGTCTGCAGGATGTTGGCGGCAATATGCGCCACCTGTTCGATGCCGCCGATCTCGGGCAGCATCACGACAAATTCATCGCCGCCCTGGCGGCTGACGGTATCATTGCCGCGCACGCATTTTTTCAGGCGCTCGGCGACAGCCTGCAACAGCCGGTCGCCGATGTGGTGGCCGAGCGTGTCATTGATATTCTTGAAGTGATCCAGGTCGAGAAACAGCACAGCGAGCTTGCTGCGGTTGCGGCGGGCCGCGGTCATCGCCTGCTGCAGGCGGTCCAGCAGCAATACCCGGTTCGGCAAGCCGGTCAGGAAATCATGCTCGCTCAGGTGGCGGATGCGTTCTTCGGATGCCCTGCGCTCTGAAATGTCGTAAAACATCGCGATGAAATTGGCAATCCGGTGGTCGCCGTTGCGCACGACCGAGATCGAAGTCCAGGCTGGAAAAGACTCGCCATTGCGGCGCCTGCCCCAGACTTCGCCTTGCCAATAATCGTTGCGGCTGACGGCATCCCGGATGACATCGGTGCAGGCGGGATCATGTTCACTCGAACGCAGCGACGGTTCTTCCGCACCCACGACGTCCTGCTCGCCAAATCCCGTCATTGCCGTGAAAGCGGCATTCACGGAAACGACGCGCCATTGGGCATCGAGGATAATGATGCCTTCGTGGCAGTTTTCGAATACCTGCGCCGACAGCCGCAACGCCTGCTCGGCACGCTTGCGGTCGGTAATATCGCGCACCACGGCATACATCAGGGATGCGCCATCGAGCTTGAGCGCAGTAACCGTCACCTCACCCCAGAATGTGCACTTGTCGCGGGTACAGTATTGCCACTCGAAACGATGACTGCCCTTTGCCAGCGCAATCGCATGCATTTCTTCCATTTTTTCTTGCGACAGGCGACCGTCCGGCTGGTACTGCGGCGATATCCTGTACGGCACAGCGCCCTTCAACCCGGATTGCCTGGTGCCATAGCCAAACAGGCGCAGCGCTGCCGGATTGAATTCATGGAACAGACCGTCGCGCAACAGGATGATGGCATCGGCTGATTTTTCAAAGAATTCGCGGACACGGCTTTCGCTTTCAAGCAGGTGTTGCTCCTGGTGCTTGCGCAGCGTGATATCGATATCCATGCGATAAATTTGCCGGGTATCCCCCTTTTCAACGAGCGGGAACATGGTCGAGTAAACCCAGACCTGCTTGCCTGCGGGCGTCGTGATTTTCCAGTCACGCGGCAGGGCCGGCTGGCCGCTATCCCACATGGTCGCCAGCGCCGTCCCGAATTCGGCGGAAGTGCCGCGCAATGCCAGCAAGTCACAGAAATGCCGACCGATCGCATCCTCGCGCGCAATGCCGTACAGCTTTGCACTGGCGTCGTTCCAGAGCAAAATCGTACCGTCGCGGTTGAAACTCTGTACCGCGACCATCGGCGCTTGTTCGATGGCCTTGGCAAAGCGGGCATGCACATTCATGTCGATCCCGTCCCTCTGGCCGGCAAGCATTGACGGGCTATCAATGCCTTCGCATGCCGGCCCAGGTTTCCTATCAAGACTTTCGTCGCGCATGAGGCATTCCTGGCTTTTCGGGAAGAAAAAAACACCTCGCGCAGAAGTCTTCTTGCAGGACGGCAGAAGAAGGATAGGTACTTATCGCTTCAAGCGAATTGATCGGCAACCAAAAATCAGTGCGGCTTTTTGTCTAGTTGTTGGCTATTTGAGGAGGATTAATATTTTTCTTCACAGAAAACAAGGCTTCCTATAAAGCCAGGCGTTTTCTGGCTGCCAGATATTCGCGTTCCAGCCGCTCGACCACCTCGGCGACGGCAGGCGCATCATCGATCAGGCCGACGCCCTGGCCCGCCCCCCAGATATCACGCCATGCCTTGACGGCGCGATTGTCGCCGGAGGCGAAATTCATCGCGGACTTGTCGGCCTGCGGCAGATTGTCCGGGTCCAGCCCGGCCTGGATGATCGATTTTTTCAGGTAATTGCCATGCACGCCGGTAAACAGGTTGGTGTAGACGATATCGGCGGCGCTGGATTCGAGGATCGCCTGGCGGTAGGCATCGCTGACGTTCGCCTCTCTGGTGGCCAGCCAGCGCGAACCGATATAGGCCAGATCCGCCCCCATCGCCTGCGCCGCCAGTATCGCGCTGCCGCTGGCGATCGCCCCCGACAACGCCAGCGGCCCCTGGAAAAACCGTCGCACTTCCCCCACCAGCGCGAATGGCGACAGGCCGCCGGCATGACCGCCGGCGCCGGCTGCCACCAGGATCAGGCCATCGACGCCGGCTTCCAGCGCCTTGTGCGCATGGCGAATCGAAATTACGTCATGCAGGACGATGCCGCCATAGCCGTGGATCGCTTCGAGCATCTCGGAGGGCGGCGCGCGCAGGCTGGAAATGATGATCGGCACCCGGTGCTGCACGCATACCGCCACATCCTGCGCCAGGCGGTCGTTGGAATGGTGAACGATCTGGTTGACTGCAATCGGGCCGATGACTGCTTGCGGGTGGGCCGCCTGCCAGACAGCTAGTTCGGCCTGGATGTCGGTGAGCCAGGTATCGAGCAGCGCCGCCGGGCGCGCGTTCAGGGCAGGAAAGGACCCGACCAGGCCAGCCTTGCATTGCGCCAGGACCAGCTGGGGGCCGCTGGCAATGAACATCGGCGAACAGATCACCGGCAAGCGCAGGTTTTGCAATACAGCGGGCAAGGTCATGTTCTGGTCCTTTGACGCATCGAATGTCGATGATTATAGGTCAAAAAAAGCACGATCGTTCACCATTCGAAACGGCCTTATATGTTACCGTTATGCAATAAAGTAATCTGCTTATATGAAAAAATTTCCGATATACGCCCACCAGTTCCTCGGGCTGGCAATCGCCCTGTTCGGCGCGACTGTCGTGTTGCGCTGGATATTCCAGATCGAAGTGATCGCCCGCCTGATTCCCGGTTCGGAGCGAATGGGTTTGAATACCCCGCTGCTGTTCCTGGCCGGCGGCATCGCCTGCGCATTGCTGCCGGTGCGCAGGCCGACGCCGCAGGCGCTGCTCAGGCTGTGCATCGTGCTGCTGCTGGTGCTGCCGGGATTGACCATGGTCCAGCACCTGTTCGACGTCAATCTGGGGATCGATTTCGTGCGGACACCGACCACGCCAAGCGCCGCCAGCCCGCATCCGGGACGGATGGCGCCGAACACCACGCTGGGCTTCCTGTGCGCCGGACTGGCGCTGCTGCTGCTGTCGCGTCCCGGCTGCGAGCGCTGGCGCGACCGGCTGGCCGCCATGGCGATTGCCACCGCCATGCTGATCGGCTTTGCCGCACTGACCGGCTATTTCATGCGCCTGGACGCACTCTACCACCTCGCCACCTTCAACAAGATGCTGGTGCCAACGGCCGCCGGCATGAGCATGCTCGGCTGCTGCCTGTGGCTGCTGCGCCAGCATCTGCACAACCCAAGGCAGGGCACCACCACCGCCTACCAGCGTCGCGTCACCTGGCGCGCCGGCGCGGTGCTCACGCTGGTGGCGCTGGCTGCCGGCGTGGCCGGTTTCGCCGTGGTGCGCAATGTGCTCGAACAGGCATTGTCGAACAACATGCTGTTCGCCATCACAACCAACGCCACCTCCATGGCGAATATCCTGGACGACCGCCTGGCCTTCGATCGCGCGATCGCCACCCGCCCCATCGTGCAGCGGCATTTCGCCCGCCTCGCCGCCAATCCGCAAGACCGGCAAGCGCGCGACTTTCTGCAAACCACCGCCAGCAATCTGCTGACCGCAGGCCCAAGCGGCGTGCGCATGCGCAATGCCGACGGTCGCGTGATTGCCGCCAGCGGTGAGGTGCTGCGCGAGCGCGCGCCGCTGGTGCATCCGCTGCGGCGGGCAGGCCAGAACGCCTATCTGGTTTGGCAGGATGGCTACCGGCTGTATGCCGAAACCCCGGTCATGGCGAACGGCCGCCATGTCGGCACGGTGGTGGCCGAACAACCCTTGCCGGCGTTCGACAAGCTGCTGCAAGTGATGCAGAGCAGCGGCGACTCCACCGACGCCCTGCTGTGCAGCCGCCGGCAGGATGCGGCGCTATGCGCCCCCAGCCGCTTCAACAGCGGCGTCACCAGTGTCCCGGCGCGCCTGGAGGGCAAGGCGTACGACCTGCCCATCCACCGCGCGCTGGCCGGTCAGAGCGGCGTGATGACGACCCCTGACCTGCGCAAGATACCGGTATTCGCCGCCTACACGCCGCTGCAGGATTTCGGCCTGGGGCTGGTGATCAAGACCGATGCCGACAGCCTGTATGCGCCGCTGAAGACGCAGACGCAATTGCTGACGGCGCTGCTGGTGGCGCTGGTGGCGCTCGGCACAACGACCATGGGCATTGCGGTGCGGCCGCTGCTGGAACGGATCGAGCGCGACATTGCCGAGCTGCGCATGGCGGAGGAAAAGCTGGCCGGCAGCGAAAGGCGCCTGCGGGCCATCACCGACAATCTGCCGGTGCTGATCTCCTACATCGACCGCGAGCAGAAATACGGCTTTTGCAACCGCACCTTCGAGGCCTGGACCGGCATGCCGCCGCAGCGCGTGCTGCAGCGACATGCCACGGAAGTGATGGGCCAGGAAAAATACGCGGCGCGCCGGGCCAACATCGAGCTGGCGCTGAGCGGACAGCGGGTCGAATTCGACATTGCCACGCCTGGCGGCGACGGTGTCCTGCGCCAGCTGCACACGATCTATATGCCGGACATCGCCGCCGACGGGGCAGTGCTCGGCATCTACACCCTGAGCACTGACGTCACGGCCCTGCATGCGGTGCAACAGCAACTGCAGCAGATGGCGCGCTTCGACGCCCTGACCGGCCTGCCGAACCGCTACCTGATGCACGAGAAACTGCTGGAGGCGATCGCCCGCTGCCGCCGCACCGCGGCGCCGTTGGCGCTCATGTTCCTCGACCTCGATAATTTCAAGACGATCAACGACAGCCTGGGACATGGCGCCGGCGACGAAGTGCTCAAGGAATTCGGCCGGCGCCTGAAAGCCAGCGTGCGCGAAACCGATACCGTGTGCCGCCTGGCCGGCGACGAATTCCTGATCATCCTGGAAAATCTGGGCAGCGCCGCGGAAAGCGAAGGCATCGCCAGCAAGATCCTCGCCAACGCCGGCGCGCCCTGCGAGATCCAGGGCCAGCCTCTGCGTATCGGCACCAGTATCGGCATTGCGTACTGCCAGGGCCAGCCGCTATTGCCGGACGCCCTGATCGACCTGGCCGACCAGGCCCTGTACCTGGCCAAACAGGCCGGTCGCGGGACTTTCCGCCTGGTTCTCTGCTGAAGCGCCACGACGCCTCAAGCCGCCAGCTTCATGTCGAATATGGCGACGGCATCCTGCAACAGCGGTGCGTTCGGCGCCTGCGGATCGTTCAGCACCGCAAACAGGTAATCGACATTGATCGCCTGGATCAGCAGATCGCCGCCGTTGGCCTTGATGACCTGCGTGATCAGCATGCCGCCCTCGCCGTTGGCCAGCGGCGTCGGAATGATCTGCGCGGCGTCGAATTCCGGCACGCCATGCAGGTCCTCCACCAGCAGGCCGATGGTCTGGCCGTCGTGCGACACGATCATCACCTGGCTGGCCGAATCCACCGGCGAAGGCGTCCCGCGCATCAGGTGGCCGAGGTCGTACACCCAGGCAAAGCGCTTGTCCTCGCCCTCGTGCTCGAGCGAGACGATGCCGACGCGCTCGGGCCGGCCGCCGAGCGACACGCGCGAGATGCGTTGCGCCGGCAGCGCCTGCTGCGCATGTTCGGCGCCAATCGCGAACAGGGCGCCATCGAGGAAGAAGGTGGCGAATTCGCGACCGCCGGCGCCGGCGGCGAGCAGGGTTTCCTGGCGATTTCTGGCGGACACCTGACGCACCTGGCCGAAGTAGGTAAACACCACGGCCAGCACGTCGTCGACATAACCGTCCGTCTTCTTGAATTCGCGGTAGCCGCTGCATGCAGTGCACCCCACCACGGCATAGTGGCCGTCATGTTCGACGATGCGTGAAGCGCCGCTGCCGTTGGTCAGTTGCAACAGGGATAGGTCGATGTCCAGCACGCTGCCCACCGGGCGCTTCGCATCGGTAGTGGCAATGATGCGGCCCTGGCGGTCGACGTAAAAGGCCTGCGCGTCATGCTTGCCGGCCAGGCCGCTATTGAGCATCGCCGAAAACTCCACCGTGGCGTCGAACACGATGCCGATGCCGCCGACCACCTCGCTGTCGTTGCCGGGATCGCGGATCGCGGCGTGGTACACATACGTCGGCGCGCCACCATACAGGGACGTGGGCGCGAACGGCGTGACGTGGTAGTGCTGCTCGCCGCGCAAGGCTTTCACGCTCGCCAGCGTCGCCGCATCGAGCGTGACGCCGACAATCGCATTACCGCCTTCCCCCTCCCTGCTGCTGGCAACCACCACGCCGTTGCGGTCGTACACGAAGATGCGGGTGTAGACGGTATACAGGCGGTTGATGTAGTCGAGGATGGACGTGACCTGCTGCGCCGATTCCAGATCCAGCTCTGGCTCGGCCAGGCGCAGGCGCAACTCCGGCGTCAGCGCCCACCAGCGGCAGTCGTCCGAGCGCTCGTACAGATTGCGATCGAGCAGATCGACCAGCAGGTGCGAGACGAACCCGGCATCATCCAGACTGGAGCCGATCACCGTCTGGTACAGATCGCGGATCGATTGCGAAAACAATTCATTGCTGCGGTTGCCGGTTTCGCCGATCTGCTCGAGGATCGCTTTCAGTTTCTGCAGCTCGCCACGCTGGCCGGCGGTCATGACCTGGCCGTTCCAGACCACGCGGCGGATGGTGTCGGCCGCGCTCATGATCTCGAACAGCGGCGGGCAGAACGTGCGCGCGTGCGTCAGCAGCCCCTCGGCGCTGGCCGGGTCGAGCGCGTCCAGCGCATGGCTGCCGGCGCCGCTGAAAGCCACCTCGACCGGGATCATCACCTGGCCCTGCCAGCCCGGAGGGCCCATGTAACCCTGGTAACCGGCGGCGGAAAATGTGCGCACCAGGTATTCGCGGCCGCCATACACCATCAGGCGGGGGCTGCCGGCGCGGTTGACCGGCACGGTGGTGCCGATCTCGATCCAGCTGCGATCGGCGCTGGCGATGACGCGGTTGTCGCCGTCCAGCAGCAGCATGTTGAAGCGGTCCTCTTCCTCGCGCAGCGAGCGGAACACGCCCGCCATCTCCTCTTCGAAATTGAAGCACAGGCACAGCACGCCGATCACCGCGCCGGACTGCGGGTCCAGCATGCGCTGCGAGTAGATCAGCGCCTGCTTTTTGTGCGGGCGCAGATCAGTGGCACGGAAGGTCTGGACGTAGCCCGACGCGGCAAGCGTATGCGCGAGTAGCGGATCGACGCTGCCTTCGATGGGGCTTTCCTCGTCGATCTGCACCAGCACATTGCCTTTGGTATCGAACAGCATGATCTCGTCGTACACGGTGTACTTGTTGCGGTAGGCGCGCAGGCGGGAACGGATCGCATCGACACTGCCGGCATCGCCGGCGACGAATGCGCACAGCTCGCGGTCGGTGGCGAGAAAGCCGACGTCGGCGGTACGTTCGTACAGATTGCGCACCACGATGTCGATGACGTATTGCGCCTTGGCGCCGATCTTGGCCAGCACGGTTGCGACCTTTTCGCGCACCAGGCTGCTCACCAGTTCCTGCTCCAGGCGGTTGAAGCCGGCGCGCGTTGCAGCCATGGTCGGCAGAATGGTGCTGGCCTCGGCCGGGCAATTCATCTTGGCCGAGGCTTCGATCATGCGCCACATCAGGTTCAGTTCGTGCAGCGACTGTTCGCAGCGGATCACGTCGCGCATGTAAGGCAGGAAGTTGTCGATCTGTAGAGGTGCGGTATTTTCCATGGTGTCGGTCATTAATGCTGGGATATCGGTTGTCTGGCGTTGTGCCAGGCGATCAGTTGCTGCAGCGGCTGTGGCCGGCTCAGCAGGTAGCCCTGCAGGTAGCTGCAGCCAAACTGCGCCAGGTACAGCAGCTGGGCGTCGGTCTCCACTCCTTCCGCGACGACCTCGAGCCGCATGTGGCGCCCGAGGTCGAGTATGGAGCGCACGATGGCGCCGTCGCCACGATCGTTCGGCAAACCGGCGACAAAGGAGCGGTCGATCTTGAGGGAGGTGATTGGCAGGGTTTTCAGGCGCGAAAGCGAGGAGTGGCCAATGCCGAAATCGTCCAAGCTGATATGAAAGCCCAGTTGACGCAGCATTTGCATGACCGGCACCACCTTTTCCGGCTGCTTCATGACCAGGCCTTCGGTCAGCTCCAGGCACAGGTTTTGGGCGGCGATGCCGCATGACGCGACCACCTCGGTCAGCTCATACGGCAATCGGATATTGGTGAATTCCGGGGCTGCCATGTTGACGTTAACACGCAGGCCAGTCAGGCCGGCACTGTGCAGTACCGCCAGGTCACGGCATGCCTGCCGCACGACCCAGCGGCCGATCTGCACGATCAGCCGGCTTTTCTCGGCGATCGGAATGAACAGGTCAGGAGGCACCAGCTCGCCACGGGGTGTGCGCCAGCGCAGCAAGGCTTCGATCGCCACCATGCGGTCGCCATAATGGTCGAACACCGGCTGGTATTCGAGGTGGAATTCGTTTTCCGCCAGCGCGCGATGCAGCTCGGCTTCCATGGTCAACTGGCGCGCCAGCGAAGTCTGCTGCTGCGCCAGCAGCACGGTACCGCTGTCCGAGCAGAAACAATAGGCATTGCGCCCGCTCTTCTTGCTGCGGTACATGGCGTCATCCGCGCTGCGCAGCAATTCCTGCGGGTGCCAGCCGTTTTCGGCAAACACGCTGATGCCGATGCTGGAAGATACCTTGAGCTCGTTGCCTTCGAACTGGAACGGCCTGCGCGCAGCCTGCAACACGCCTTCGGCCAGCGTCTGCAGCGCGGCCGTCACGGCAGCCGCATCGGCCGCACCGTGATACGGCGCCAGGATGGCGAATTCGTCGCCGCCAAGGCGGCCTATATGAGCACCCTCGGGCACCAGCTTTTGCAGGCGCTGGGCGAACTCCTGCAATACCAGATTGCCGGCTTCGTGGCCGAACGCGTCGTTGATCGGCTTGAAGCGGTCGAGATCGATGTAGAGCAAGCCGAATGGGTGACCGTCCTTGCCGGCCTGTGTGCTCATTTCATCCAGCAGGTGGTGAAAATGGTTGCGGTTGGCCAGGCCGGTCAGGTCGTCGGTCTGCGCCAGGTGGCGCATGAGTTCCTGCTGCGCCATGCGCTGCACCGCCTGCGCGATCAGTCCGCCGATCACCGCCGACAAGTTGGGCAACTGGGCATCGTGCTGGCGCGTCAGCGTGCTGAAGAATTCCAGCACGCCGACATCGTGGCGCTGGCCGTCGGCGGCCACATATGACACAGGGAAGGCAAAGCCCGACTCCAGTCCGCATTCGCGCGCGCTGTCGCGCCGCAAAAAGCTGCCGTCGCTTTTCATGTCCTCGATCCAGTGGGCCTGGCCAGTGCTCCATACGTGTCCGACGAAGCCCTCGCCTGGCGCCATCCGTATGTCACGACTTGCGCGGGTAAACGCCGCCAGCGCATACTCCGAATGGTTCCAGTAGTACTGGCACGCCAACACCGGCGGCGCCGCCGGCGCATGCTGCATTTGCCAGTAAGCGCCCCACTCCCATCCGAGGTTTTCGCACACCAGCTGTATGACCTTGGGCACCGCCTCGTCCAGCGAATCAGCGCCGACCAGTGATTGCGTCATTGCAAAACTGAAGTGTTCGCGCATTTCCACATGCCTGGCGTTAGTCACGTCGACCAGCACGCCGGCATGCAGAGATGACGGGCCACCCTCTTGCGGCACCGACTGCATGCGCAGCCAGCGCAAGCCGCGGGTGCCCTGCAATACACGGAATTCAAGATCGATCTTCACCCCGGGCAGCCTAGCCCGCATTAATGCCATGATCAACAACAGCATGTCTTCCGGCACCACGTGGGTGAAACATGCTTCCAGCGAGCGATGCAAACCGGCATCCACATCGAGGAAATGCGCTGCGCCATGCGACAAGAGCAAATGTGCCTCGCGGGTATCTAGCCACCAGCGGCCAAAGCCGGCAGCGGTTTCCATCGCGTCCGGCAGTCCCGCTTGCGCCGGGAACTCGGGCAAGGCGACATTGGGCGTCACCTCGGTTGCCGCTGGCTGGCTCCGGGTAGATGACAGCTTGTTATTCATAGTGCTTTCCTGCATCCGAATGTTGTCTTATGTCCATAAAGCAACATTCGGGCCATGGCAAACAGGCAATCCTATGCAGGGGGCGGCGCCGCTACAGGGCATTTCTGCGCAATCCGCAAAGCGGTGGCAAGGCAGGCGCACAAAAATGGTGCATTCCGGTGAAGGCTTGCTCAGGTTCGGAGCAACGTAAAGTCATGTGACTTAATTTCCGTCAATGTAATGCACTATTTTGGCGGCAAGATGCTAGCTCGAAATCAAGTTGCCATCATGCTGGCGAATCGACGCGGATTCCCCTTGCGGTCCCGCGCCAATTCGCCGTTTCTTGTTAGCGTAACGGTTTTTTACCTTGGTATTATTACCAGTGGACAACGTCATGGCTGGCGTTTAGACTTTCTGCAATTATAAAAAAGCAAACGGCTTTCGCTGCGCCGGATGCATGGAGAACGGGCTTGCAAGTGCTGGCAGATAACGTGCACCCAAGCCCCACTAAAGGAGAAGTGCATGACCGACGCGCGTAATTACGATGCGTTGCCGATGAATTGGGTCGGCGATTATTCCGGCAAGAAGGCGCTCCTGACGCCGAACCTCGAAGCCATCTTCGACCCGCATGACGGCGCCCGCTACACCTACCGGCAAGTCGATGAACGCGCCAACCGGGTCGCGACTTACCTGGTGGACAGTCTGGGCATTGCCAAGGGCGACCGCATCGCCCTCATCGCGCGCAACCGCATGGAATGCATCGACTTGTTTTTTGCCTGCGGCAAGATCGGCGCCATACTGTGCCCGCTCTCCTATCGCCTGCAAAAGCCGGAATTGCGCGACCTGATGCAGCGTGAATTGCCGAAGGTGGTCTTTGTCGAAGACATGTTCGCCGCCCTGGCCGATGACAGTGTCCTGCCGGCGCCGCAGCCGACGGTCATCTGTTTCGGCGACGATCTCGCTGCCTATGATGCGATCCTGGCCACCGCAGCGCGTGACGTCACCGTGCCGATGGCGATGAACGATCCCTTCCTGTACATCCACACCGGCGGCACCACGGCGGTCCCCAAGGTCTGCATCGTGCCGCACCGGCAAATGATGTGGAATGCCTTCGAGGCGCTGCTGATGTCGGCAGGATCTGCGCAAGGCAGGGAGTTGGTCTTGTTCCCGTTGTTCCATGTCGGCGGCTGGAACGTGTTTTTCTGCCTGTTCATGCGCAACAGCCTGGCCATTCCGCTGCGACAATTCGATGCCGGCCAGATCCTCGACATGATCGACCGGAAAGTCATCAACCGGCTGGGGGCAGTGGAAGCCATGCTGCAAATGCTCAAGGCGCATCCGCAATTCGAACAGACGGATTTCTCCGGCATCGAGTTGATCACCACCGCCGCCGCCCCCTGCTCCAACGAAAGCCTGCAACCTTTCTGGGACCGCGGCATTGAGACCAACCAGGCATACGGCCTGACCGAGGCGGGTCCGTCGAATTTCGCCTTCCTGCCGCGCGAGCCGGGCCTCGAACACATCAAGGCCCATGCGCGCAAGGTCGGCACGCCGTTCTACTGCTGCGATTACAAGATCGTCGCCGAGGACGAGCGCAACACGCTGCAGCCGCCCGGCACAATCGGCATCCTTTGCCTGCGCAGCTACCACAACTTCGACGGTTACCTGAACGACCCGGAACGCACCGCCAAGATACTCGATGCCGATGGCTGGATCTATACCGGCGACCTCGCCGTATGCGACGAAGAGGGACTGGTATCCATCGTCGGGCGCGCCGACAACATGTTCATCACCGGCGGCGAAAACGTCTCCCCGGAAGAAATCGAAAACGCCCTGCGCAGCCACCCCGCGGTAGCGGCCGCCATCTGCGCCGGCATCCCCGACAAGAAGTGGGGCGAAATCCCGGTGTCGATGGTCATGCTCAATCCCGGCCTGACCGTCACTGAAGCCGAATTGCGCGCGCACTGCAAGGAATTGCTGGCGGCGTACAAGGTGCCGAAAATGGTGGAAATCGCAGCGGCAATCCCGCTGACCCCGGTCGGCAAGCTCGACCGCAAGGCCCTGAAAGCCTACTTCACCAGCAGGGAAGCTGCAGTCGCCTGATTTTTCCGCGCGCCTGGCCGGTGTGCAGATTTGTCACACCGGCACACTTTTCGACCACTTTATTTGCCTTTTCTAACCATTTCTAACCTTTTCTCAGTTTCTCTTAAGAATCAAACCAGTAAAATAAAAATGCGGTGACACTGGCAAATCAATAAAAAACATTGCCAGGCCCTGCCGAAAATAATAACGAGACAAGAGAGACGAAGGCAAATGAATCTGGCAAATACAAGCATCCGCGTCCGGCTCCGCCTGGGACTGGGCCTCCTGTTGTCATTCCTGGCCACCATGACTGCGCTGGCCCTTTTCAACGCTGCCCCGGACGCCAGCCGCCCCGCGATCGCGGGGGCGGGCATCGCCATGCTGGCGGCCGGCATGATGTGCGCATGGTGGCTGCATCGCAGCCTGATGGCGCCGCTGCAGGAAGCCCTTGCCATCGCCCAGCGCATGGCCGACGGCGACATCAGCGAAGCCATCACCGCGCGCGGGCACGGCGAATTGCTGGAACTGCAGCAATCGCTGCAGGCAATGGGCGAACGCATGTTCCAGATCGTCGCCAAGGTGCGCTCCGGCACTGCGGCGGTGGCCACCTCGGCAGGCTTCATCAATGGCGACAATACCGCGCTGTCGGGACGCACCGAAGCCCAGGCCAGTTCGCTGGAAGAGACGGCGTCCTCGATGGAGGAACTGACCTCGACGGTGCGCCAGAACGCCGACAATGCGCGCCAGGCAAACCAGCTGGTGGCCTCCGCCGCCGGCTCGGCAGTCAAGGGCGGCCGGGTGGTCGATGACGTGGTTGCCACCATGGGTTCGATCAAGGAAAGCTCGCGCAAGATCGTCGACATCATTGCCGTCATCGACGGCATCGCCTTCCAGACCAATATCCTGGCCTTGAATGCGGCCGTCGAAGCGGCGCGCGCCGGCGAGCAGGGGCGCGGCTTTGCCGTGGTGGCGGCCGAAGTGCGCACGCTGGCGCAGCGCTCGGCGGCGGCGGCCAAGGAAATCAAGACCCTGATCGGCGACTCGGTCGGCAAGGTCGAGACCGGCGGCAAGCTGGTCGACGAAGCCGGCCGCGCCATGAAGGAAATCGTCTCCAGCGTCAAGCACGTCGAAGACATCATGAGCGAGATCGCCGCCGCCAGCGCCGAGCAAAGCAGCGGCATCGAGGAAATCAACAAGGCGGTGATGCAGATCGACGCCATGACCCAGCAGAACGCCACCCTGGTCGAGCAGTCCGCCAAGGCCGTGGTCAGCCTGCAGGAGCAGGCGGTGCAGCTGACCCAGGCGGTATCGGTGTTCAATCTGGGCGCGCGCGAATTCGGCAATGCCGAGGAAGCGCAGGCGCTGGTCGAGCGCGGCTGCGAGATCCTGCGCACCTACGGCAAGCAGGCCTTCTTCGACGAGATAACCAACCCGACCGGCCAGCTGATCGACCGCGACCTTTACCTGTCGGCCTGCGACGCCACCGACAGGATCGTGGCGCATGGCACCCTGCCGCGCCTGGTAGGCGTCGACGGCAAGGTGGTCAAGGATCCTGACGGCAAGTTTTTCGTCGTCGAAATGCTGCGCATCGGCCGCACCCAGGGCAATGGCTGGCTCGATTACAAGTTCGTGCACCCAGTCACCAAGGAAATCTTGCCCAAGACCGCCTATGTCGGCACGGTCGGCGACATGGTGATTACCTGCGGCTTCTACAAGCGCTGAGGTCCTGAGCGCAGCGCCGCTGCAGCTTGCCGCACCGTCAGTTGGCGCGTTGCTGGACCAGTATCCAGGGCTTGACCACCACGGTCCACAGCGCCGCATCGGCTTCCAGCCAGCTTTGCGCCTGCACATCCGACACCTGGCCGATCTGGCCGGCCGCCAGCCATTGCGTGACGGCAGTCTTGTTGTCCCTGGCAATCTGCACGGCGACCTCGACCAGGTCGAGCGCATCATCCACCGCGATCACCGTGCCGGCGGCAAAAAAACGCTGCATTTCCTTCCAGGCGAAGCGCGCGGTTTCGCCGTTCAGGGTGGCGCGCAACTGTTCTTCCGGCGATAACGGATCTGTCATGTTTCTGAGGCCTTGCGAAAATTAAAGTGCCGCCATTTTAATCGCTCGGCGGGTGCAGCGGACAAGCGCCGTCTGGTCCTAGCGACCGAGCGCCAGGATCAGCGATATGCAGGCAGCGAGCACCGATAGGCCCATCGATGTCACGCAGATCCGCACCAGGCGTTTGGCCTTGGCATCGGCCGCCAGCGCGGCTTCCTCCAGGGCAGTCACAGCGGTTTGCAGCTGCTCGGCCAATTCGCGGATATGCGCATCGTTTTGCGCGGCAACCGCCTGCAGCTCGGCGATCTGCTGCTGCACCGATCCGGTCGCAGACAGGCCGGCAGCGTCGGATTTGGCCTTGGTAAACATCGGCTTGGCGGCCGAAATGATGGTGCCCACATGCGGCAGCACCGCTTTCAAGGCAGGTATGATCCAGGGGGCCATGCAGTGCTCCTTGCGCGCGACGATGTTAATAAAAACCGCTGAAACCCTGATGCGCGGCATCGCATTCAATGGTTTAATACCACTCTATCACTTCATAAAGGCACCGGCATGACCAGGCAAAACAGTGAAACCGAAGACGATGACTCGATCTGGGTCGTGTATGAAGCGCCGCCCGATTTCCCGGACCAGTACGTTGCCCGCCGTCTGCACATGAACCGGACGACCAAGGATTACGTCGTCGGCGACACGCTCAATGACGTACGCAGCAAGCTGCCCAAGGGATTGTTCAAGATCGAGCGCAGCGAGCGCGACGATCCGATGATCCGGGAATCCTGGATCTAGGACTCAGGCGCCCGGCGGCACGCCGTCAAAAAATTCGACCAGACCGGTTTCCAGGGAGTACTCGGCGCCCACCACCACCAGGCCCTCTTTCTGGATCAACTGCTCGATGACTTCCGAGCCGTGCCGCAGATGATTGGCCGAGACGCGGATGTTGGCGCGCACGGCGTGATGCACGAGGGCGTCGTGATCGTGCCGCAAATCGGTATCGAGCAGCGCTGCCACCGAGGGACGCACGCGGTCGACAATCGAATGCAGGTTGCGCGACTGGTTCTCGGTGGGGCGCTGCAACTCTTCCAGGGTGGCGGTGATGGCGCCACAGCTCGAATGGCCGAGCACGACGACCAGGCGCGTATGAAAGCGCTCGGCGGCAAATTCGACGCTGCCGACCTGCGATGGCGCCACGATGTTGCCGGCCACGCGGATGACGAACAGGTCGCCCAGACCCTGGTCAAAAACGATTTCGGCGGGCACGCGCGAATCGGAACAGCCGAGGATGATGGCGAATGGCTCCTGACCGGCGGCCACCTCGGCGCGGCGCGCATGGCTGATCAGTGCATCGCTGTTCTTTACACCCGAGACGTAGCGACGGTTGCCGTCGCGCAGGCGCTGTAGTGCTTCTTGTGCTGGAATCATGACAATTCACCCTTTCCGGCCAAGTCGGCCATAGTTTTACGGATGGGCGGTCCGGCTTGCGCGGCAGGATTGAGCACCAAAAAATCGATCTCGTCTGGACCGCCGCCAGCGCTTTGCCGGCGGCTGTTTTATGCGGGTTGCGCCCGGAGCCAAGCGCGCATGGGCGTGCGTGCTGCCTGCTTGCAGGATCTCGAATTTTGGCACGGCATTTCATGCCATGTCCTTGCCTCACACTGCCGGGCCGAGACGACCTTTACGACAGGCACGCCATTATAGAGGAAGCCTCGAAGGGCCGTCGTGCCATCCGTCGTGCTTATGCGTCGATCTCGCAGCGCGCATCCACGGCGGTGCCGCGCGCGACCATGCCGAGCTTGTCCAGCAGGGCGCGGTCGGCATCGATTTCCGGGTTGCCCGTGGTGAGGAGCTTTTCGCCGTAAAAGATCGAGTTGGCACCCGCCACGAAACACAATGCCTGCACCGCTTCGCCCATCTGCCGGCGGCCCGCCGACAGCCGCACCCGCGCTTTGGGCATGGTGATGCGCGCGACCGCCACGGTGCGCACGAATTCCAGCGGGTCCAGCGCCTCGGTGCCATACAGGGGCGTGCCTTCCACCTGCACCAGGTTATTCACCGGCACCGATTCCGGATACGGGTCCATGTTGGCCAGCTGGGCGATCAGGCCGGCGCGCTGCAGGCGCGACTCGCCCATGCCGACGATGCCGCCGCTGCAGACCTTGATGCCGGCGCCGCGCACCCGTCCCAGCGTATCGAGGCGGTCCTGGTATTCGCGGGTGGAGATGACGTCGCCATAGAATTCCGGCGCGGTGTCGAGGTTGTGGTTGTAGTAATCCAGGCCGGCGGCGCGCAGGCGCTCAGCCTGCCCCTGCCCCAGCATGCCGAGGGTGACGCAGGTTTCCAGGCCGAGGGCTTTCACCTCGCGCACCATCTCTTCGACCTTCTCGAGGTCGCGGTCCTTCGGCTCGCGCCAGGCCGCGCCCATGCAAAAGCGGTTGGCGCCGTGCGCCTTGGCTTCGCGCGCGGCTTGCAGCACGGTGTCGAGCGGCAGGATCTTTTCGGCCACCACGCCGGTGTCGTAGCGCGCCGCCTGCGGGCAGTAGCCGCAATCTTCCGAGCATCCCCCGGTCTTGATCGACAGCAGCGTGGCCAGCTCGACTTCACTCGGGTTGAAGTTTTCGCGGTGCACCTGCTGGGCGCGGTAGAGCAATTCGGTGAAGGGCAGCTCGAACAGCGCGGCGATGGCCTCCACCGGCCACTTGTCGGCGACGATGGGCGCAACCGGCGCCTGGGCAGGATGGAATACGAGAGTTTGTGACGACATGGACATGCTTCCTTTTCAGACTAGGGCTTCCAGGCGCATGCGGGCGGCCGTGGAAGCCAGGGTGTTATCAATTCATTGCCAATTCATTCAAGCGGACTGCGCGGGTTTGGGCCTGCCGGCCAGCCCGGCAGGCTGGAGAAATCCAGGTGCGCGGCGGCAGCGGCCGGCAGCGCTGCCGGCAGCCGCGGCACGCAACCCAACAGCGGCGCCGGCAAGCGCGCACTGAGGGTTTCGACGTTGGCGATGCCATGCTGCATTTCCAGATCGACCACATTGCCAACCCAGCCCACCAGATTCAGGCCGCGCGCGGCGATCGCCTCTGCAGTCAGGAGCGCATGGTTGATGCATCCCAGCCGCAAACCAACCACCATCACCACCGGCAGTCCCAGCTGCTGCGCCAGATCGGCGGTGTCAAAGCGCGCTGTCAGCGGCACGCGAAAGCCACCGACGCCTTCGACCACCACCGCCTGCGCCATGCCGGCGACGCGATCATAGCAGGACTGTATGTGTTGCGGGTCGATTTCCACGCCCTCCAGGGAGGCGGCAATATGCGGCGAAGCCGGCTCGCGCAGCAGATAGGGCGTGGCCAGTTCCGGCGGCAACGCCACCGAGGCAGCCGCGGCCAGGGCATCGGCGTCGCCGTTATGCAAGACGCCGTCGCGCATCACCGCGCCGGCGGCCACCGGCTTCATGCCGGCGGCGCGAATATGGTTTTGCGCCAGCACATGCAGCATGGTGGCGGCAACCAGAGTCTTGCCGATATCGGTATCGGTGCCGGTGATGAAGTAAGCGCAAGTTGCAGTCATCGTTAGCCTCCAGTGTGTTCAGGTTCAGTGTGCGGACGATCCGCGCTGGCGGCTTCCAGCGCATTCAGGGCAGTCGCCAGTTGCGCGACCTGTGCCGTGCTGTGCGACGCCGACAGCGTCACGCGCAGGCGTGCCGTGCCGGCCGGCACGGTCGGCGGACGAATGGCCGGCACCCACAGGCCTTGTTCGTGCAGGGCGGCGGCAGCGTCCAGCGCCTCCTGGTTGGAACCGATCACCACCGGCTGGATCGCCGTAATCGACGGCAGGCGGCGCCAGCGCGAAAGCTGCAGGCCGGCATCGAGCTCGCCGATCAGCCGGCGCAACTGCGCGCGGCGCGCATGCCCTTCGGCGCCGGCGATCAGGTCCAGGCTGGTCAGCAAGGCATGCGCCAGCGCCGGAGCGGCGGCGGTGGTGTAGATATACGGCCGGGCGCGCTGCACCAGCCATTCGATCACGGTGGCATGCGCGGCGATGAAGGCGCCGCCGACGCCGGCCGCCTTGCCCAGCGTGCCCATGTAGACCAGGTTGGGCGAGCGCAGGTTGAAATGTTCGAGGGCGCCGCGACCATGCTCGCCCAGTACGCCAAAACCGTGCGCATCGTCGATCAGCAGCCAGGCGCCGTGACGCTCGCACAGCGCCAGCAGTTGCTGCAACGGCGCGATATCGCCATCCATGCTGAAGACGCTGTCGGTCACCACCAGTTTGGTGGCGGCACTGCTGGCGGCGAGCATGTGCGCGAGCGCCTCGACATCGCCGTGCGGGTAGACCTGCAGCGATGCGCGCGCCAGGCGGCAGCCGTCGATCAGGGATGCGTGGTTGACGCTTTCGGAAAAAATCGCCGCATCGGCGCCGCCCATCGTGGTCAGCAATGCCAGGTTGGCCATGTAGCCGGTGCAGAAGTACAGCGCGCGCGCCTGCTCCAGGTGCGGCGCCATGAACCCGGCCAACCGTTCTTCCAGCGCTGCGTGGGCGCGGCCGTGGCCGCTGATCATGTGCGAAGCGCCGCTGCCGGCGCCGTACAGGCTGGCGCCCTCGCGCAGGGCTTCGACCACCTGCGGGTGCGCCGCAAGTCCCAGGTAATCGTTGCTGCAGAAGGCCAGCATGTCGCGGCCGTCGACGACGACACGCGGCGCACACGGCGATTCGGCAATGCGGCGGCGGCGCAGCAGGCTTTTTTCCTGCAACTGGTCTAGTTGCAGCTGCAGATCATCGAGCAGTTTCATCCCTTGAGTACCTTTTCAAATACGGTGTGCACACGCTCGGCCAGCAGGGCGGTTTCCTGTTCGTCGAGGATATACGGCGGCATCAGGTAGACGGTGGTGCCGATCGGCCGCAGCAGAATTTCATGTTCGAGCGCGATGCTGAAGAAGCGGCGCGAGAAGCTTTGCGCCTGCTGCGCGTCGTCGATCACGGCATCGAAGGCCCAGATCATGCCGCGCTGGCGGAAATGGCGCACCTGCCGGTGCTGCGCCAGCGGCGCCAGCGCTGCGGTCATGCGCGCCGCCTGCGCGCGGTTGCGGTTGAGAACATCGTCTTCCTCGAAGATCGCCAGGGTCGCCAGGGCCGCCCGGCACGCCAGCGGATTGCCGGTAAACGAATGCGAATGCAGGAAGCCGCGCGCGACATCCGGGTGGTAAAAGCTCTGGTAGATGGCGTCGGTCGTCATCACCAGCGACAGCGGCAGATAGCCGCCACTGATGCCCTTGGACAGGCAAAGGAAGTCGGGCCAGATGCCGGCCTGCTCGCAGGCGAAGAAGGTGCCGGTGCGGCCGTTGCCGACTGCGATCTCGTCGGCGATCAGGTGCACGCCATAACGGTCGCACAGGGTGCGCAGCTGCACCAGATATGCCGGATCGTGCATGGCCATGCCGGTGGCGCACTGCACCAGCGGCTCGACGATCACCGCGGCGATATGGTCGGCGCGCTGCTGCAGCAGCTGCTCGAGGTCGGCGGCGGCGCGCAGCGCCACATCGGCGGCGGACTCGCCTTCGCCGGCAGCGCGCGCATCAGGACTGGCCACCACATGCACCTGCTGCAGGAGGCTGCCGTAGGCTTCGCGAAACAGCGGCACATCGGTGACCGCGAGCGCGCCCAGGGTCTCGCCGTGGTAACTGTTTTTCAGGCAAACGAATTCGCGCTTGGTCGCTCGGCCGGCGTTACGCCAGGCATGCACGCTCATTTTCAGGGCGATCTCGACGGCGGACGCGCCGTCGGAGGCGTAGAAGCAATGTCCTAGGGCATGTCCGGTGCGCGCAGCCAGCTGCTCGGAAAGCTCGATTACCGGCTCATGGGTGAAGCCTGCAAGCATCGCATGCTCGAGGCGGTCGAGCTGGTCTTTCAGCGCGGCGTTGATGCGCGGATTGGCATGGCCGAACAGGTTGACCCACCAGGAACTGATGGCGTCGAGGTAGCGCCTGCCGTCGGCGTCATACAGCCAGGCGCCGGCGCCGCGCGAGACCGGCACCAGCGGCACGCTTTCGTGATGCTGCATTTGCGTGCAGGGATGCCAGACGCTTTTCAGGCTGCGGGCGATCCAGTCGGCTTGTCTACTTTGTTCCAAATGACTTCTCCAAAAACTTTTTTATTTTCCGTCTGCAGCAGGGCAGCGACCACGGCATCGGTGCGTTCGTCCAGCACCTCGGCTGCCACCACTTCGTGCACCAGGCCGCACTGTTTGGCGTCAAAGGCGGAAAAACGTTCCGCCGTCAACAGATAGCGCCGCGCCGCGCGCGCGCCCATGGCGTGCTCGAGCCGGGGAATATGCGCGAGCGGCGCCGATCCGGACGCCGGCTCGGGCAGGCAAAAGCCGGCATGGCCGGCTGCCAGCGCGATGTCGCAGGCAGCCACCAGGCCGGCGCCGGCGCCGTAGCAGTCGCCCTGCACTTTCGCCACCACGGCGACCGGACAGGCATGAATCGCCTCCAGCAGCGCGGCCAGACTGGCATCGGCACGGCAGTGCGCCGCAGCATCGGCGGCCAGCTCGGGGCGCCAGCCGGCGGCAATGCCCATGCAAAATTGCGGGCCGTGCGCCGCCAGCACGATGGCGCGCAACTGCGCCAGTGCGCCAAGTTCGGCAAATGCTGCGGCCAATTCCTCCAGCATGAGGGCATCGAGGGCATTGCCGTGCCCCGGGCGGCTCAGCCAGACCGTCGCCAGCATGCCGCCGCCATGCTCGACTTCCAGGGTGCGATATGTCATGCGGTCCTCATTGGCCGTCATCCGGAAAGCTGCCGTCCAGGTAATACCAGCGGCCTTCCTCCCGCACAAAGCGGCTGACTTCGTGCATGCGCTGCGCCCGCCCGCCCACCTTGTAGCGGGCGATGAATTCCACCGTGCCGTCGTCGCCGGCGGCGGCGTGGCGGCGCACTTCCAGTCCCAGCCATTTCATGCCCGGCTCGGAAGAGATCAACGGCCCTTGCGGCAGGGTGCGCGGACACCAGGTGGCGCGCACATAAGCTTCGTCGCCCAGCGTATAGGCGGCGTAGCGCGAACGCATCAATTCCTCGGGAGTTTGCGGAATCTGCCCCTGCGCGATGTACCGGCCGCAGCATGCCGCGTAGGCGCCGCCACCGCAGGGACATGCCGGCGCAGTTGCCGGCGTTGGCCTGGTCTTGCTCATACCTGCAGATTCCTGTTACGGGCGGACTGCCTTGCGGCAGTCCGCGTCTGACGAATTACACCAGTTCGATGGCCATCGCGGTGCCTTCGCCGCCGCCGATGCACAGCGAAGCCACGCCGCGCTTGCCGCCGGTGCGCTGCAGCGCACCGATCAGGGTGACGATGATGCGCGCGCCGGAAGCGCCGATCGGGTGGCCGAGGGCGCAGGCGCCGCCGTGGATGTTGAGCTTTTCATGCGGGATGTTGTGGTCCTTCATGGCGGCCATCGGCACTGTCGCAAACGCTTCATTGATCTCGAACAGGTCGACGTCGGCGGTGGTCCAGCCCACCTTCTTGTACAGGTTGGCGATGGCGCCCACCGGCGCAGTGGTGAACCATTCCGGCGCCTGCGAGTGACGGGCGTGGCCGAGGATTTTCGCAATCGGCTTGCAGCCGAGCTTCTTCGCGGTCGATTCGCGCATCAGCACCAGGGCGGCAGCGCCATCGTTGATCGACGACGACGAGGCGGCGGTGATGGTGCCATCCTTCTTGAACGCCGGCTTGAGGCCCGGGATCTTGTCGAGCTTGGCTTTCAGCGGGCCTTCATCCTTGTCGATGACGACATCGCCGCCGCGGCCCTTGACGGTCACCGGGGCGATTTCGGCGGCGAACCAGCCGTTGGCGGTGGCGGCCTGCGCGCGCTTGACCGATTCGATCGCGAAGGCATCCTGCGCTTCGCGGGTAAAGCCGTACTTGGCGGCGCATTCCTCGCCGAAGGTGCCCATCGAGCGGCCAGCGCCATTCGCATCGCGGGCATAGGCATCTTCGAGGCCGTCATACATCATGTGGTCAAAGATCATGCCGTGGCCGATACGGTAGCCCCCGCGCGCCTTCGGCACCAGGTAAGGCGCATTGGTCATCGATTCCATACCGCCGGTAACCACCACTTCGTTGGTGCCCGCAAGGATCGAATCATGGCCGTACATGGTCGCCTGCATCGCCGAGCCGCACATCTTGGAGAGCGTGACCGCGCCGGTGGAAACCGGCAGACCCGCCTTGATCAGGGCCTGGCGCGCCGGCGCCTGGCCCTGGCCCGCCATCAGGCAATTACCGAAAATCACGTCCTGCACCTGCTCCGGCGCGAGGCCGGCGCGCTCGACTGCGGCGCGAATGGCGACTGCGCCCAGCTCATTGGCCGAGAGCGACGAAAAATCGCCCTGGAACGCGCCCATGGGGGTACGGGCATAACCGACGATAACGATAGGGTCTTGCATGGTGGTCTCTCCAAGTAAGTTAGAAAATGTTGAGGAGCACAATAAAAACCGCTTTCCTCAATTAATAAATTTTTTAGGCCGCGTTCGTGGACGGTCCGGATGCATTTTCCTGATAACAAAAACGCATTTCCTGCGGATACGGAAACACATCTTCGATATACCCCTGCATTATCCGCTGTTTTCGCTCTTGCCAGAATTGCGGCGTGAGCAAGTCGGCATGATATTTGAGAAAATATTTGCGCACGCTGGGATTGCCAAGCAGGAAAGTTTCAAACTGTTCCGGGAACACATCGTTTTTGGCGACCGGATACCAGGGTTCCGCCGCCATTTCATCCTCCTCATTGCGTGGCGCCGGGATCTTGCGAAAGTTGCAATCGGTGATGTATTCGATTTCATCATAATCGTAAAACACCACGCGGCCATGCTTGGTAACGCCAAAGTTTTTGTACAGCATGTCGCCCGGGAAGATATTGGCGCCGACCAGATCCTTGATGGCATTGCCGTATTCCTTGATGCCATGCTCCAGTGCATCCTGGTCGCCGCGCGCCTCGGCCTGGGTCAGCCAGATATTCAGCGGCACCATGCGGCGCTCGATATACAGATGACGGATGATGATCTGGTCCTGTTCTTCCTCGACCATGGAAGGCGCCACGACCTTCAATTCCGCCAGCAATTCTTCGGAAAAGCGATGGCGCGGGAAAGCCACGTGGGAAAACTCCAGGGTATCGGCCATGCGGCCGACGCGGTCGTGATTCTTCACCAGGAGGTATTTTTCCGCCACCAGCGCCGGCGTGGTTTCCTTGGGCGGCGGGAAATGGTCCTTGATCAGCTTGAACACATACGGGAAGGACGGCAGCTCGAACACCACCATCACCAGCCCGCGGATGCCGGGCGAGGCCTGGAAGCGGTCGGAGGAATGGTGCAGGTGATGCAGGAAATCGCGGTAAAACAGCCCCTTGCCGAGCTTTTGCAAGCCGAGGATGGTATAGATCTCGCTGCGCGGCTTGTAGGGCATCATGCTGCGCAGGAAATGCACGTAAGCCGAAGGCACTTCCATGTCCACCATGAAGTAGGCGCGGGTGAAGGAAAACAGCACGGTGATCAGGGCCGGGTCGAAAATCACGGTATCGAGCAGCAGCTTGCCCTTGCGATTCTGCAGGATGGGGATGACGAAGGGATAGATGCGGTTGCCATTGATGGCCTTGCCGACGATGTAGGCGCCCTTGTTGCGGTAAAACAGGCTGGCCAGCACCTGTATCTGGTGGTTGGACTCGATCTCGTGGTGGCCGAAGGCTTGTTCCATGCGCGCCTCGACGTAGCCGATGTCGCGATCGAGATCGACGAATTCCGAGCGCAGCTGGAAATTGCTGATGACGCGCTTCCAGACATTGCGCAAACCCTCGCGCCCCGGGTAATACGCGCGGTAAGTCGGCACGCCCTGGGCGGGCTCGATGTATTCGGTGGAAACCGCCGGCCGTACGAAGATGAAATCGTTGTGGAAGTAGGTGCGGTGCAGGATATTGCAGCAGACGGAATTGAAGAAAATTTCCGCCAGTTCCGGCTGCTTGTGGTTGATCAGCAGACCAATGTAATGCAGCTTGACCTCGCGCCAGACCTCGTCGGACAAGTCTTCCTGGGCGTATTCATCCTCGAGGACATGCACGCATTCCTGCACCCGCTTGTCGTAATAGGAAATCCGCTCGCGCGCGGTCTTCTGGGCGCTGGCCCAGTCGCTCGCCTCGAAAAAACCCTTGGCTTGCTGGCTGACCTGGCGAAACAACCGGTAATGCTTGTCAAAGCCATCGAGGATGGTGCGGGCGATGTCGAAGGCGATTTGCGACGACAGCAATTTGGGGAAATCGGGTTGCATCTGACTCTTTACAGGAAAGCCGGAAGCACTAGTTTAACCAATTCTGCCCCGCCTCAGCAGGTTTGCGGCAACAGACACGCGGATGCTGGCCGCACCCATCCCGGCAATTGCGCTTAAAATCCGCTTACAGCCAGCGGCATGACTGCCTGCATTGCAGCGCATGCCTCCACCATTTTTTGCGCTCTTTCGCGACTTTTCATGAACTCACTTGAATCCCAGCTTGACTACCCTTTCGGCGACACCCTGCCAGCGCCGGCCGCCGCCATGCAGGTCGCGCCTGGCGTGTACTGGCTGCGCATGGGCTTGCCTTTCGCCCTGAACCACATCAACCTGTGGCTGCTGGAAGATGAAATCGAGGCGGAAGATGGCGGCGGCCCGGTAAAAGGCTGGACCGTGGTGGATTGCGGCATTGCCGACGACACTACCCGCGCCGCATGGGAAACGGTATTCGCCAGCCAGTTGCGCGGCTTGCCGATCCTGCGCGTCGTCGTCACGCATTGCCATCCCGACCATATCGGCCTGGCCAGCTGGCTGTGCAGCCGCTGGCAGGCGCCGCTGTGGATGAGCGCCGGCGAATACGCGTTCGCCCGCATGATGGCCGCCAGCCTGCCTGGCGTGGATGGCGCATCGATGTTCCCGCACTTTGCCCGCCACGGCATGCTCAATCACGCCCTGACGACACAGCTGGAAGCACGCAGAAATTACTACCCCTCTCTGGTGCCGGCGGTGCCGCAAGCCTATGTCCGCATGCAGGACGGCCAGGCGCTGAGGATCGGCGGGCATGACTGGCGTGTCATTACCGGCTTCGGCCATGCGCCGGAACACGTGGCCCTGCACTGCGGCAGTCTCGGCCTGCTGATTTCCGGCGACATGGTGCTGCCGCGGATTTCCACCAATGTCTCGGTATTCGCAATCGAACCGGAAGCCAATCCAGTCCGGCTCTACCTCGACTCACTGGAAAAATACGGCGACCTGGCCGCCGATACCCTGGTACTGCCGTCGCACGGCAAGCCCTTCCGCGGCCTGCATGTGCGCATCCGGCAACTGCAGGAGCACCACGCCGAACGCCTGGAAGAAGTGCTGGAAGCGTGCCGCGCGCCGTGCTCTGCGGCAGACATCGTGCCGATCATGTTCCGCCGCCCGCTGGATGCACATCAGTTGACCTTCGCACTGGGCGAGGCGCTCGCGCACCTGCACCTGCTGTGGTTTGCGCGACGCTTGCAGCGCGTGCTGGGCGCCGACAACGTGTACCGCTTCCGGCTTGCCGACCCAGGCACGGACGATTTGTAACCAACCGCCTGCCCTGACACGACTTTCGTTGACCAGCCAGCCGCCGCGAACGCGGCCGAAAAACCCCGCGGCCATCCTCGCAACCCCATGTAAACAGGCGGCATCAACCTGACAACAAGCTGACAGCCTGTTGCAGGCCAACACGGATGCGCGCGCATCGCAGCAACAATGTAACTAAAGTTACTGAATTTCCGCCTGACATGCCACGCAATTTCCCTTACACTTGCCATACGTTTTGTAATTATTCCTGTGTAATTCTGCGTAATGCTGCAGCAGCGGGCCATTACCGCACCGAGTCGTGCAAGACGGTCATAAAAAGAGACACTGTCCCCCCTTCGACATGGAAAATAGTGCACGGTCATGAAAGCATCAATAGAACGAGAAGATTTCAGTGAGCGCCTGCAGCAAGCATTGCGCAGCGCTGACTATTCCCCTGACAGCCCCACCCAACTGGCGCGAGAATTCAACATCCGCTTTACCGGACGCCCGATCACGGTCCATGCAGCCCGTAAATGGCTGGTGGGCGAAGCCATCCCCACCCAGGAAAAACTGCGCACGCTGGCGCAATGGCTGGGGGTGCAGGCTGAATGGCTGCGCTTCGGCAGCGGTCAGCAAGAACAGCGCGCCACCGGCTCCGGCGGCGATGCGACGGAGCGCTTCGACTCCGCCGATGTCAAACTGATCGCCGACCTGCAGCGCCTCGACGAGCACCATCGCACCATCGCGCGCGAAATGATCCGCCTGCTCGTGCGCATCAACCGCGCCAAGGACTAACAGCACCGCTGCGGCAACTTGCCAGGCTAGTCCGGCAAGTTGCGCGGCTTGCGTCCGGCCTGCGCCGCCAGGGCGTCATACACGGCATTGGGCAACAGCCGCAACAGCTTGGCCACCACCCCCATCTGCCACGGAATCACGCGATAGCTGACGCCTGCATCGATGGCGCGCTGCGCCCGCACGGCGAATTTGTCGGCTGCCAGCAGGAACGGCATGGCGTACGGATTAATGCGCGTCATCGGCGTGTCGATGTAACCCGGAGCGATCGTCACCACGCGGATGCCGCTGCCGCGCAATTCCACCCGCAACGATTCACAATAACTGATCACCGCCGCCTTCGAGGCGCTATAGGCGCCGGCGCCGGGAATGCCGCGGATGCCGGCGACGCTGGCAATACCCGCCAGGCGGCAGGCACCGCCCGCCCCCGCCTGCCGCTGCATCGTCGCAATGAACGGCGCGAAAGTGGCCACCGTAGCATTCAGGTTGGTTGCAACGATGCGCTCAAACACCGCGAGGTCTTCGGCATGCTCGGTCAGAGTTCCCGCCGAAATGCCGGCATTGGCGATCACGACATCCGCGCCGCCCATGACGTCGATGAAATCGGCGGCGGCTGCCGCCAGCGCGGCGTGGTCGGTGACGTCGAGCGGGTAGCAGCGATGGCGCTCGGGATGCGGCAAGCCGGCGGCGAATTGCCGCAGCACGTCAGCGCGCCGCGCCACCAGCCCGAGGCTGGCGCCCTGCTGCGCATAACGCCGCGCCAGGGCCGCGCCGATGCCGCTGGAAGCGCCGGTAATGAAGACTCGTTGCATGTTCTCTGCTCTTGAAAATAAAAGGTCCGCCGTCTTGCGAGCGGCGGACCAGGTGCTGCGGCCGGGCAGCCGCGCTGCTTATTTCTTCGCCGCCGGCTTGGCGGACATGGTCAGCAGGTGATCCATGACTTTCAGGGTGGCGGCGTGCAATGCCGGCTCCGGCATGCGGCCATTGCCTTCCGAGACGATCGACGGCGCCGTCATGTAACGGCCATCGACTGCCAGCGTCGGCACGCCCTGGATCTTGTATGCCGACTGCAGCTGCACGGCGCGCTTGACCTTGGCTTCGACGCCGAAGGAATTGTAGAGGTCGAGGAATTTCTGCTTGTCGATGCCTTCCTTGGTGATGAATTCGACGATCTGCGCTTCCGTGTCAAGCTGGCGGCGCTCGACGTGGATGGCGCGGAAAATCTTCGCTTGCAGCTCTTCGGCCTTGCCCATCGCTTCCAGCGAATAATACAGGCGCTGCTGCGGCACGAAGGATTCGCGGAAAGCCACCGGCACGCGCTTGAAGACAATCTTGTCGCCCTGCTTTTTCACCCACTCGGTGAGCGCCGGATCCAGCGCATTGCAATGCGGGCAGGAATACCAGAAGAATTCGGTGACTTCGACCTTGCCACCGGATTCGGTTTGCTGCGGCTTGTCGATGGTCAGGTAATCCTTGCCGTTCTGCGGATTGTCGGGCGTAGCGCTGGCGCTGGCCGCCAGCAGGGAAAAGCCGACTGCCATGAAAAATCGTGAAAGAAGACGCATATCGTTCCTTGTAAAAAGATTATTTCTGGATGCGGACAACCGCCACATCCACCCCATTTTCGGACAGCTTGGATCGGACCCGGTTCATTGCATCGACTTGCGCAAACGGGCCTACACGCACACGATACAGGGTGCCGGTGTCACCGCTGCGCTCGTTGATATTGCTTTCGACACCCAGCAAGGCCAGCTTGGCCTTGGCATTTTCTGCATCGGCCTGTTCGCGGAACGCGCCGGCCTGCAGATAATACGTCCACTTCTCGTCGGCTGCAGCGCCCCCCTTGACCGCCGCGCTGCCGTCAGCCGGCTTGACCTTGTCGGCCGCGACCTTGTCGGTGGCGGCCTTGTCAGCGGCTGGCTTGTCTGCCGCCTTGTCTGCCGCCTTGCCGGCCGTATCCGGCGTGGCTGGCGTGGCTGGTGGCTGGCCGGGCGCGGCAGGTTCGGCTTCCTTCTGGAATTCCTTGGCCGCCTGCTTGGCTGGCTCACGGTTGCCATACAGCGACTTGTTCAGATCCGGCATCTGGGCGCCGTCGGCACCGGTATCCTTGGGCTTGAAGCCACGATCGACGAAGGGGATCGGGGTCTTGTTGATGGTAACCGCCACCCCCACCGCGATGCCCAGGCCGATGATCAGGCCGATGATAATCCCGAGAAAAGTGCCGCCGGCTTGCTTGTGCCTGTAGTTCATGTAAATCCTGCTGCTTGCGTTAAGAGAGTCGATCACATCCGCGACGGCACCGAGACGCCGATCAGCGTCAGGCCGTTGCGCAATACCTGGCGGGTCGCCTGCAGCAAGGCCAGCCGCGCCAGCCTGGTGGCTTCGTCATCGACCAGCACCCGCTCGCCGTTGTAATAGCTGTGCAATGCGCCTGCCAGGTCGCGCAGGTAGAAAGCTACCTGATGCGGCCCCAGTTCGTCGAGGGCTTTTTGCAGCATGTCGGGATATTCCGCCAGCTGCGCCAGCAAGGCTGCCTCGCGCGGCGAGGTCAGTGGCGCCAGGTCCACGCCGGCCAGGCTGGCTTCGTCGCCGCCCCACTGGTTGAACACCGAGCAGATGCGCGCATGCGCGTACTGCACGTAATACACCGGGTTCTCGTCGGAGCGCGCCAGCGCCAGGTCGACGTCAAAGACGAATTCAGTATCGGCCTTCCTCGAAATGAGGAAGAAGCGCACGGCGTCGCGCCCGCGCGTGAGGTCGCGCGCGCCGCCGCCATTGACGGCACCGTCCGTCCCCTCAGCGGCATCGGCAGCCTCGCCGGCCGACCATTCGATCAGGTCGCGCAACGTCACGTAAGAGCCGGCGCGCTTGGAAATCTTCACTTCCTCGCCGTTCTTCATCACGGTGACCATCTTGTGCAGCACGTAATCGGGATAGTCCTGCGGGATGCCCAGTCCGACCGCCTGCAGCCCGGCGCGCACGCGCGCGATGGTGCCGTGGTGGTCGCTGCCCTGGACATTGATGACCTTGCCGTAGCCACGCTGCCACTTGGTGATGTGGTAGGCGACGTCGGGCACGAAATAGGTATAGGTGCCGTCGGACTTTTTCATCACGCGGTCCTTGTCGTCGCCGTAGTCGGTCGAACGCAGCCACAGCGCGCCATCCTGCTCGTAAGTCTTGCCGGCCCTGGTCAGGGCTTCCACTGCGGCGGCAACCTTGCCTTCGGTGTAGAGCGAAGATTCGAGATAGTAATTGTCGAACTTCACGCCGAAGGCTTGCAGGTCGAGGTCCTGCTCTCGCCGCAGGTACGCCACGGCGAAGCGGCGGATCGAGTCGATGTCGTCGGCGTCGCCGCTGGCGGTGACCGGCGCGCCATCGCTGGCCGACACGGTCTTTTTGGCGAGAAAATCGGCGGCGATGTCGCCGATGTAGTCGCCGTTATAGGCGGCTTCCGGCCAGCCGGCGTCGCCGGGCTTGAGGCCCTTGGCGCGCGCCTGTACCGAGGTGGCCAGGGTGGCGATCTGCACGCCGGCATCGTTATAGTAGAACTCGCGGGTGACGTCGTAGCCCTGCTGCTCGAACAGCGCCGACAAGGCGTCGCCCAGCGCGCCCTGGCGGCCGTGGCCGACGTGCAGCGGGCCGGTCGGATTGGCCGAGACGAATTCGATCAGCACGCGCTTGCCGGCGCCGGACTCTCCCCTGCCGAAACGCTCGCCCTGCTGCTGCACGGCGCTGACCACAGCCTGCCTTGCGGCATCCGCCAGACGCAGGTTGATAAAGCCGGGGCCGGCGATATCGGCGCTGGCGATGAGCTTTTCGCGCGCCGGATCGGCCAGCAGATTGGCCACCAGCGCCTGCGCCAGCTCGCGCGGATTCTTTTTCAGCGGCTTGGCCAGTTGCATGGCGATATTGCAGGCGACGTCGCCATGCGCAGGGTCGCGCGGACGCTCCAGCACCACTGCGGGAACCAGGTCGCTGCCGGCGACGATGGGCGCCAGCGCGTGCTGGAACAAGGCGATGATTTCTTGTCTTTGTATTGCGAGCATGAAAATTTCAGTCTATGCGGCGCCGGGCGCCAGGATTGGAGTACACGCGTGATTATACCGGCTTGGCCGCCCTGCTCGCCTGCTCATCGGCAATATGGCGCATCGTACGCTGGAGCAAGGCCGGCATCTGCAACAGAATGAAACAAGAGCAACAAAAGATGAGCGACGGCAGCAAAACTTGCGAAAAACGCAGGTTTTTCCTGCAATCTCGGGCAAAATTGCACGATCCCGTCCACTTGCATCGAGTACCAGACTCGGCCCCCGAGGAGCGCCACATGAAACCCACCATCCTGCTGCCCGTCTGCATCCTGGCCACCACCCTTGCGGGGGGCGGCGCGCTGGCGCAAGGTCCCGGCACTGCAACGCCGGGATCAACCGCCACTGCGGCATCGCCGGCGGCTGCGCCCGCCCGCATCGAAGCGACCAGAATTTACCGCCAGGTGCTGCCGGACGGCCGTATCGTCTACTCGGATGAAGCCATCGCTGGCGCCCGGCTCGACCACACCATCATCATGACAGCGCCGATCAAGGGCAACCTGTGGAGCACCGAGTCCGGCCAGCGCCCGCAGGTAGCGCCGCAAACCACCCCAACGCCGGTGCAGCGCGTCGTCCCGCTGCGGACGCCGGCGCCCGGCAAGAGCACCATTGCAGTGCCCGATGCGGCACTGGCCGAAGTCATGCGCGCAGAAATGCTGCTGGAAGATGCGAAAAAGCGCCAGGCAGCCGGCGCGAGGGCCTTGCCGGGCGAAGAGCACGACAACAGCGATGGCGGGCTATCCTACAACCGGGCTTACTTCAGCCGGCAACAGCGGCTGGCACGCGATGTCGACTACGCGCAAGATGAATTGAAAAAAGCCATCGCCGTGCGCGACGGCGTGCGCGCCACCAGGTGAGCTTGCACCGGAAGTAACGAGACTAGCGCACCACGCTGAAAAGCTGTTCGCGTACCGGCCGCCGGCCGAACAGCTTTTCGCACTCCTGCGGCGGCAGCGGCTTGCTGAAATAATAGCCCTGGCCGATGCCGCAGCCATGCTCGGCCAAAAAGGCCCGCTGCTCGGGTGTTTCTATGCCTTCGGCCACCACGCCGATCTGCAGCTGGCGCGCCATCGCCAGAATCGCCGTGACGATGGCTGCATTGTGCGTATCGGCGTTGACGTCGCGCACGAAGGAACGGTCGATCTTCAGGATGTCGATCGGGAACTGCTGCAGGTAGGACAGCGAGGAATAGCCGGTGCCGAAATCGTCGATCGAGATCGACACGCCGAGGTCGCGGATGCGATTCAGGCGCGCCGCGCTGTTGACGGGGTCTTCCATCACGATGCTCTCGGTCAGCTCCAGCTCCAGCAAATGCGGATCGAGCCCGCTGCTTTCGAGGCATTGGGCAATCTTGGTAACCAGTTCGGGGTCCTTGAACTGGCGCGCCGAGACGTTCACCGCCACACCGACCGGATCGGCGCCGCGGCTCTGCCAGTCCTGCGCCTGGCGGCAGGCTTCCTGCATCACCCAGTCGCCGATCGGCACGATCAGGCCGGACATCTCCGCCACCGGAATGAATTTCAGCGGCGCAATCATGCCCTGGCCGGGACGGTTCCAGCGGATCAGTGCCTCGACGCCGACAATCGTATTGGTCTGCAAGTCATACTGCGGCTGGTAATGCAGATGGAATTCGCGGTTTTCGATGGCATGACGCAACTGGTTTTCCAGGTTCAGGTGCTCGCGCGCCAGCGCGCTCATCTCGGCGGTATAGAATGCAAAGCCGTTGCCCCCGGCCTTCTTGGCCTGGTACATCGCGGTTTCGGCGCGCAGGACCAACTGCTCGGGGGTGTCGGCGTCGTCCGGAAAGGTGCCGATACCGATGCTGGGGGTGAGGTAAAGTTCCTCGTGCTCGATGGTAAACGGCGCCTCGAAGCAGCATTGCAGCTTCAGCGCCGCGCGCGCCAGGTCCTGCGAATCATGCACGTAAGGCAGCACGATCAGGAATTCATCGCTGCCGGGCCGGGCGATCAAGTCTTCGGTGCGCAGGTTCTGTTTCAGTCGCTCGGCAACCGCGCAGATCAGGGCGTCGCCGGCGGCATGGCCGAGGCTGTCGTTGATGCTCTTGAAGCGGTCCAGGTCGAACATCAGCAAGCCCAGCTTGAACTGCTGCCGCCGCGCCAGCGACAGCGACTGGCGCAGGCTCTCCAGCAACTGGCTGCGGTTCGGCAAACCCGTCATGCCATCGTGCTGCGCCAGGTAGCGCACCCTTTCTTCGGCGGCGCGCTGGTCGCTCACATCGCGCAGCGCCGCCAGGCGCACGCGCCGGCCTTCGTAATCGATATCGCGCGACTGCACCACCAGCGGCACCTCGCGGCCATCGCCGTCGACCAGCGTGATCTCATAAGCCTCGTCGCGACGCGAGCGCAGCATTTCCTCCATCCTGGCGCGATGCGCAGGGAGCGCGAATTCGAGCGTGGAACGGCCGACCAGGGCATCGGCGGAATTTCCCAGCATGCGGGCGAAAGCCTGGTTGGCGTTGATGATGATGCCCGCCTCGTGAAACACCAGGCCTTCGCTGGCGACCGCCGCCAGCTGTTCGAAACGCATCTGGCTGGCGCGCGCCGTGGCGGTCGATTGCAGCGCAGCCTCCTCGGCCGCCTGGCGGATCGCCACCTCGTCCTTGAGCGAAGCGACCAGCTCGTCATTGTTGAACTGCACGCGCAGCCCGGCCCGCAGGGTGCGCGCCAGCCGCGTCGAGGTCAGCAGCATCAGCACCAGGAACACCGCAGCCATCACGGTCAGCTCGCGGCTGGCGATAGAACCGGCGAGCATGCCCCAGGCCAGCAGTGGCGCCACCACGGACACGGCAAACACCCGGTAAACCCGCGGCACCGAAGAAAACATCGGCAAGGCGGCGGCGCTCACCCCCAATACCAGCACCGACAGCAGCAGCTGGTATTCGTAGCGCACGTAGATAGAGAACAGCAATGGACACACGCCCCAGCACAGCCCAACCAAGACACTGCTGGCGGCAAAGCGGTTGGCCCAGCGCACGGCGTCATTGTCGGCATCGGCGGCACGGCGCCGCCTGCGCTGGATCAGCGCCAGCAGAGCCGCGCTGACCGTCACAGCCACCAGCCAACCCAGCAACAGGATCATCGGCACCGTCTGCACGAGGGCCACGACCAGCAATGCAGTCACCACCGATGCCAGCGCGGCGCCCCTGGCTTGCTGATACAGCAAGTCTACCTGTCGGGAAAACAGGTGATTGTCTGTCTGCACGGCACTCTCCTGGACGAAATTCCAGCAAAGTATATTTCCATAAAGAAATACTCACTACGGGCCGAACGGCCAGTCGGCGCGACCATGTATCTTGCCGCAGCGCAGCATCCGGCAGGCAGGAGCAGACGCGACCTCAGCCCAGTTCCAGCAACAGCGGCTGATGGTCGGAGGCGTCGCTCACGGTATCGACTGCGATCGCGCGCAAGCGCGGCAGCAAGTCTTCGCTGGCGAAAAAATAATCGAAGGTGAAGGGTTCACCTGGCCATTGTTGCTTGTCGTACAGGCCCACTGTCGGCGCATGAGCGCAGCCCGGATGCAGCACATCCCAGGCATCCCGGTAAGGTGGTATTGCCACACCGACCGCTTGCAGCATCTGCACGCGGCTGGCCGAATCCGGCAAAAAATTGCAATCGCCGCAAACGATCGCCGGCGCCGCCCGCATCGCCCCGGCAAACGGCCCATCGGCGGGCTGGCCCGGCCCCGGCGCGCGCGCATGCGCCACCGCTTCGCCATGCAGTTCGCGCAAGCGGGCGATTTGCGCGGACCTTTGCATGGTGGAATAGTATTCGAGGTGCGTCGTGGTTACCCGCAGCAAGCCCAGCGGCGTAACGAGGTTGGCTTCCAGCGCCAGGCGCTGCATGCTCAAGACTTTCGGATCGCTCGGCCACGGCAGCAAGTGGCGAAACACTTGCCGCACCGGATACCGTGACAGGATCATGTTGCCGAAGCGCTTGCGCCGGCCATCATCGCCCGCGGTATCCATGGCGTAGCCGCTGATGGCGGCAAATTCCGGGAACAATTTTTCAATGGCGGCGAACTGGTCGGCGCCGTCATTGCCGGCGAGCTCGGTATAGGCGCAGGAAACTTCCTGCAAGCAAATCACATCGAACTCGCCCAGCGTCCTGACATGTGCGGCAATGCGGGCCAGATCGACACGGCCATCGGCGCCGCGGCCCCATTGTATATTCCAAGTCAACAGTTTCATGCGCACTCCTTGCGATCGCACGGCCAGGCAAACGCCAGACTGGATAAACGGTCTATATAATCTAGAACATTTACTCTCCGCGCGCTGTGATCCACTCCATGGAAGTCGAATTAAAGCTGCTGATTGACGCCCGCCACGCCGCAGCCCTGCGCCAGCTGCCACTGCTGCAGCAATACGCCGCCGCGCCGCCGCGCACGCTGCAAATGCATGACATCTATTTCGACACGCCCGGGCTGGACATACGCAACAGCCATGCCGGCTTGCGCGTGCGCCAGGCCGGCGGCGCCTGGATCCAGACACTCAAAGCCGGAGGCAGCGTCGCCAGCGGCTTGCACAGCCGTTTTGAATGGGAATGCGCCGTGCCGGGCCCGCAGCCGGACCTGGCCGCGCTGCTCAAGCGCGTCGATACCCACAGCGCCTGGGCCCGGTTGCTGCGCCAGCCCGAACTGGCGGCCAGCCTGGAAACAGCCTTCACCACCAGCATCGCCCGCACCATCTGGAATTTGCGCCTGCCGCAAGGCGACCTGGTTGAATTTGTCCTGGATGAAGGCAGCATCGCTTGCCAGGACAAGACATCGGCAGTCAGTGAAATCGAGATCGAGCTCAAATCGGGTACGCCGGAGCACTTGTTCGATTTTGCGCTGGAGCTGATCGGCCATGTTCCCCTGCGCCTGTGCAACAGCAGCAAGGCCGAACGCGGCTATGCGCTGTACCAGCCGCAGGCGCCCGCCATCGTCCATGCCAGGCCCGTGCGGCTGGCGCGCGAACTGACCGTCGAGGAAGGCTTGCGGGTCATCCTCGCCAATTGCCTCGCGCAAATCCAGGGCAACGAAGCCGCCGTGGTCGAAGGGCAAGACCCTGAAGGCATCCACCAGATGCGGGTCGGTCTGCGCCGCCTGCGCTCGGCGCTCAAGCTGTTCAGGAACCTGGCCCCCTGCCCGCCGGAGTTGCTGGCCGAGCTCACCTGGCTGGACGACGAACTCGGCCAGGCGCGCGACTGGGAAGTATTGCTGGTCTCGACCCTGCCGCGGATTGCCGATGCCGTGCCCGACCAGAGCGGGCTGGAACAGCTGAAACAGGCGAGCGCCAGGATCGTCCATGAGAAACACCGGCACGCTGCCAGCGCGGTCGCATCGGTGCGCTTCGCCCGGCTCGCGCTGGGCATGGGCGCCTGGCTGACCGGCATGCGCTGGCGCCTGCCCCTGCACGGACAGCGCCTGCGCAAGCTGCGCGCGCCGTTGCCGAAATTTTGCCGTAAAGTGCTGGCGCGCGACCAGGCCGCCCTGCTGCGACGCGGCCGGCGGCTGGCGCATGCTGACGAGGAAGGCCGGCACCGCTTGCGCATCGCCGCCAAGAAGACCCGCTACGCCACCGAATTCTTCCAGTCGCTGCACCCGCCCAGGCGCGTGCGGCCCTACGTGGCAGCGCTGGCGGAACTGCAGGATGCGCTCGGCTGGCTCAACGATGCCGCGGTCGCCGACGGCTTGCTGGCCACGCTGCAGCAGTCCGCCACTGCCGAACTGGCGGGCATCGCCGGCTTTGTGCGCGGCTATCTGAGCGCCGCAACCGCGCTGGAACAGCCGCAACTGCTGCAATTGTGGAAGCGTTTTTCCCGCACCAGGCCGCCCTGCCGCAAGTGACGGCGGCCGCCATGACGCCGCTATGCCTCGCTGTGATACACCTTGAGCATGACATGCGGATTGGCCACCAGGCGGGCGAACGGACCGGCGCCAGCCAACACGCTGGCATCGAGCAGGCCATCGGCCAGCGCCGCCGCCAGCGCCCGCGCCCGCATGATCACCTCCAGCTTGGCGGCGCCACCCGACCAGACATAACAGACGCGCTGCGCCGCCAGCGCCTGCAACGACAGCGACACGCGCGCATGCGGCGCATGCGCCGGCTGCAGCGCCACATAGCGGCGCTGGGTACTGCTGGCCTCCGGCCATTGCGGAGCATCGGAAAATAGCGAAGCGGTATGGCCATCGGTCCCCAGGCCGAGCACGATGGCCGCCGGCCGCACCAGCGCCGGACTGGCATTGGCGACCTGCGCCGAGCGGCACGCCCAAAGCCACGGATCGGTCGTCGCCGCCACAGCCGCCATCAGCGGCAACAACCTGGCTGCCGCGGCATGTCCCTGCAGCAAGTGCTCACGAATCAGCGCAGCGTTGGAATCCGCATGGCTGGCCGGGACGCTGCGCTCGTCCACCGGGGCGACGTCGATGTGTTCCCAAGGCAGCGGCTGGCGCGCCAGCGCCGCGAAAAACGGCAGGGGGCTGCGCCCGCCAGACACCAGCAGCAAGGCACGGCCCTCCGCCGGCCCCGACGCCAGGCTTGTGCGCAAGTCCTCACTCACCTGCAACGCCAGTGCCTGCGCCGCCTCGTCCGTGCTTTTGAAAGTCGTCAATTGCAAGGCCATAGCCACTCCCGGTGGCGCGAAATGCGCGCGAACCCGCATCATATCTGATGACGCGGGCAACGCGATTCGTGCCGAATTTTCCATGTCACAATAAATTCATCATTTATCCCATATTCATGGGATATCCAAGCGCCGTCTTTTGGCTTGTAATTGCTCCTACACAATAATGCAGGCATTCGGAGCACAAACATGCGCGCGCTCGACGACTTTACCGAACATTGGCGCGACCAGCCGAGCTTCCTGGTCGATTTTTCGGGCAATTCCACTTTTCTGGCCCAGGTGGAATACCATTCCGAGCAGGTCCACCACCGCCATTCGACGGTGGTGCGTATCCGCAAGCACGGCAAAGGCCTGGGCCAGATCAGCCTGCAAAAGGCCCCTGCGCTCTTGCCGGGCTTTCCGCAACTGCTGTTTTCCCCGCCGCTGCATGCCTACGATTACGACAGCGCCAGCCATGCCTTGCTGGTGCAGGGCCACTCGAACCTGCTGGGTGGCGACTACCGGGTAGTGATCATGCCGGCGCAAGGCATGTCGAATTAACAAGCCCCGGGTATTCGGATTGCAATATCCCGATTGGGGCTGGAATTATTTGCTATAATCTGCGGCTTCGCGCACTGCGATCCTGAATCCAGGAGAGATGGATGAGTGGTTTAAGTCGCACGCCTGGAAAGCGTGTGTAGGTTCATAGCCTACCGGGGGTTCGAATCCCCCTCTCTCCGCCAAGATGTAAGTAAAAAAGCGCCTTTCGGGGCGCTTTTTTATTATGCCCATGAATACACCCCTCAAAATTCGGAGCGATTGCTCGAAATAATCTTTAACCAGCCAGCCTCCAAGAAACTCAGGGCGGTTCAAACCGCCCAAAACTCAGCAAAGCAGTACGACGAACGGCATACCGAACAAAAATAGAAACAGCGACGGTATTGACGCCGCATTCGGGAAAATGGAAATTGATCGGGCGGAACAGGAACAACAGACGCGGCATGACGCTGCGGTTCAGTTCTGCAGCAGCGCCATTCAGGCCGAGCAGACCTGTCTGCGTAAGGGCTGCGGCGCACAGCCGGGTGAAGCAGTGTGCACGGATTTGCGAGAAGATCCGCCGCCCCCTGCGATGCCCAGCGAGGCCGCAAAGCCCTAAAGAGCACTACAGCTCGCTCATGATCTTGACGACCGGATCGTAGTATTTCCCGCGCTTGCCGTATTTCTTCAGATAGGCTCCTGCCCGGGCCTGGGCGCTGGCCTTGTCACCACTCTTTTGCAGCGCCAGAGCATAGTAGTAATAAAAACTTTCTGGCATTGCGGCGTCGCCCCGCAGCTTTTCCAGCATTTTGAAGTCGTCCAGAGCGCTTACGTAATCGTCTTTTTTCAGCTTGCCGACAATTTTTCCCATAACGATATCCGTGACCACTTCGGGAGCAAGTCCAGCATAGGGGTCGTCATACGTCAGGGACAGATTCCCGTATATCAGCTGCTTCAATCCACCTACTTGTTTTGATCGATAGCGTCGCAGAAACAATGACACAGGAACCCCGTCAGGCGTTACGCTGGAAATGACGTAATTATTGTTGTCGCCGTCATTTTTGATCTCATTGATGGGCAGAATGGCACCAGGCCGCAATCGGGTCAGCGCAAAATTGCTGCACGCATACAGATATGGATCGGTGCTTCGGTGATCACCAATTTTGACACCTGAACCATCCCAGGCGCACATGCAGTCGTTATGGCAGCTCAGATCGCCAGTAACCAGCAGCTTCGCAGAAGCCGGCAGCTTCAGTAGTAATGTATCGTCGGCAATCTCCGCGCTTCCAGCCTGCAACGTTGCCAACGCAAGCCAAAGCACAACGGCCAGCTTATAACTCAACTTATGACGCTTCATCATTGCCCTCTCTTTTTTATTCTCACACGCTTCTGAATTCTAGTAAAACAAGTCGTCGGAAGGCTAAGCATTCCGTCATTGATTTCATGTGGAAATTTTGTGCGCGATGCGATCAGGAACAATTCTATACGGTGAAGATTTATCCCTACAACCTAAAATCTGCATGGACAGCCCGGTCACCTGGACGGGCTGTATTTATCAACCAGCGCTGGCGGGGCAGGCATTACCTCGCTACCCGACAGAGGATCATCAAGCGTCCGTCGGCAGGGCGGCAACGATCCGCACTGCGATTTCTTGCAGCTGATCGTGTTCCGCAAGGACAGCCGCATGCCGCTTCAGCGGCTCCCCTTCACGCCTTGGGATCACATGAAAATGCACATGGGCCACAGTCTGGCCGGCTGCGCTCCCATTGAACTGGGCAATCATGATGCCTGGTGGATTTAACGCAGCCTTTACCGCCGTTGCCACTTTATGCGTAGTACGAATACATGCGGCCGCGCTCTCCACCGAGAGTTCAAATATCTCAACCGCCGGTTCTTTCGGCAAGATAAGAACATGCCCTTCGGTTTGCGGCATGATATCCATTATCGCAATGGTCGCGTCGTCTTCATACACCTTAATCGAAGGCAGTTCGCCGCGTAATATCCTGGCAAACGCATTCTGGGAATCGTATGTCATGTCAATTGCTCCGCCTCTAATTGAATGGTCATCCAGGATTTACTAATTTTTCTCAAAGTCGTTGCATAAAGCGTGTGACATCGATAATTGCTCGCCGGTGCGTTCCTTCGCCAATCAAACCCGCCGCCTCATCGCGGCAACTGACGTTGAACAGCAAAGCCTTGCTTGCAATTCCTATGAGCTCAACTTCAGCGGCAACCGTCATGCCTATCATAATCTACCGATGCGCATGTTGATGGGCCAGCAGACGATGCGTTTGATGTCCGGGTCGCCCCAGGCCTGTGAGAGATCGTTTGCGAATTCCACGAGTACCCTTGCCATCCCCGCCTCCCTTGCACTGCGCACGGCGGACCAGTCGTCTGTAGATAACCCGGAAACTCCGGCTGCTGCCTCTACGGTCGCGTAGCCTGTATCGACAAGCTTGCGCTCCGGGAATGCCAATCCGGCGAACTTCCCGATAAAAAGCCGGCAAATCGAACCAATGCGCAGCCTGGCTTGGCTTTGGCTTTAGCGGTAGCAACGCGCTCCGAGAACCCTTCGCGTTCCAGTTCTTTTGCTGCCGCCTCCAGCACTCGTCGTAGTGGATAACCGATTTCTTCTTCAAGACTGGCGATTGCGGCGAAAGTGGCTAGCCAATGCCGTTCAAGCTTGCCAACCAGAGTGCGCCCGGACGCAGTGCGCCGAATTGCGTTTTTGCGCCCATCGTCCACTGCGTGGCGCCAGATTTCTATAGGCGGATTATCGCGATGCATGATGAGAAGATTCCTTGCCAGCAGGTTGCTCATACTGTTTCCGGTAAGCCGGCAGCTCCCCGAGTTTCAATCCTTCCGGCACAGTGCGGTGATGCTTGGCCTGGCCTATCCGCTGGGCGCGGTAAATTCCCGTGTGCCCGGAAAACAAATAGCTCACCACGCAGGCAATCCCGGCACAGGGGCCGATTTCCGGGCCGAACAGTTCGATAGCCATGACGGTAGCGGCAATCGGCGTATTGGCTGCGCCGGCAAACACGGCAACGAAGCCCAGCGCCGCCAGCATCGAAAATGGCAGATGCAGAAGCGGAGCCAGGGCATTGCCGAGAGTCGCGCCGATATAGAACAGCGGCGTGACCTCTCCACCCTTGAAGCCGCTGCCGAGCGAGACAACGGTAAAGGCCAGTTTTCCGGCAAAGTCCCACGCCGGCAATTGCTGCTGAAACGATTCGACTATGGTTGGAAGACCCAGGCCGATATAACGATGCGTGCCGATGGCCCAGACGGCGATGGCAACCACCACGCCTCCCAGCAAGGGCCGCAAGGGTGCGTAGGTCACGTGTTTCTTGGAAAAATCGGACAGGCGATGCGTGGCATTCGCAAACACCATTCCCACCAGGCCGAATGCCATGCCGGCAAGCAGCGTGGCAGCGAGCGTCCCGGCATGAATCGGCGGCACCAGGGGAGCGGCGTAGTGCGTATGGTGTATGCCCCACATGAGCCCGACCTGGTCGCCGACGATGGCGGCAATGAAGCAAGGGAGAATGGCGTCGTAGCGCATGCGGCCGATCATGAGGATTTCCAGCCCGAAAATGGCCCCCGCGAGCGGGGTGCCGAAGACCGAGGCAAACCCGGCGCTGATGCCGGCCATGATCAGCAAGCGGCGCTTTTGCTGATCCATCTTCAAAACATGCGTCAGCTGGTCGGCAAGCGATGCGCCCATCTGGACCGCCGTGCCCTCGCGGCCTACCGAGGCGCCGAACAGATGCGAGACGATGGTGCCGCCCAATACCAGCGGCGCCATGCGCAGCGGAATCGTCTTTTTCGGGTCATGGATTTCATCGATGATGAGATTATTGCCTGCCTCGACATTCTTGCCGAGCCAATGGTAAATCCAGCCGACGGCAAAGCCGGCCAGCGGCAACAGCCAGATCACCCAGGCGTGGGCTTCTCGCCATGCCGTGGCCCATTCGAGGGAAAACAGGAAGAAGGCGGAAGCGCTGCCGGCAAGGATGGCGGCAATTATGGCCAGCAAGAGCCATTGCGCCATGTAGGGCAACAGATCAATCTGCTCGGGATATTTTGCGTTTTTCATGCGACCAGGCTCAGGGTTCATCAAAACCTGGCAAAACATGTGCTTGAGGCGAATACCTACAGCACCCTGCTCAACCAGGTATGTCTGTAGGCATCATCAGCCAGCCCGGCGAACGGGGCTGGCGGTTCGAGGAGGAATGCCATCTCCTAGTGCAGCCGATTATACGACCACCGACTTGGCATGGCAATACGGCTTAAGGTCTCCTAATTTCAATGCTTACATCAAGGCAGCACTGAAGCATCTCATCTTACTGAGGAAGATCGCCACAAAATATTTCTTGATTTCCATCTGCCGGCCCCAGCCGCACACTGATGGCGAATGGCGCGGACCGTACCTTTTCAAAGGGCACATCGACTTTTTGGCGAATGCGAACCGGTCCTCTGAATGCGCCGATGGCGCTCGGGTCGTCAACCGACTCCGCCAGAACGGTCTTGGTCAGCGCGTACTTCATCCCCGACTCCCCGCCCTTGCAAGAACCTTCGAACAGATAGGCATAAAGATGGATGGGCCGCGACGTCGTCGACGGTACGCCGGTGACAGTCAGCGTTATCGCTGTTTTTTTGCCGGCAGGTACCAGGATGGCGCTGCCGATTTTTGCGGGGTTGTTCTTCGTGGGTTGCAGTTGCGCGGTGATGGAATTCTTGCCGCCATCTTTACTATCCCCTGCGGCAAGCGCACTACAAGAAACTATCCCAACTGCCAGTACCAATGCAACGCGTGACTTGGACATCATGATGATCTCCTTCTTATTTAAGATTAGGACGCCGGATATCTATCGTAGACTTCGCCATAGCCTGAAAGTTGCGTGTGATTTGCCTCACATCCAGCAGTTTTCCAGCCCTGGCGGCGCAAGCTCATGCAACCGCAGTCTGCCCGCCCCACAAAGCCCGACCCGTCAAATCCATATGGGTCAGATACAGACGCAAATCAAATTCGAACTGATGGTAATCCGGCTCCATGTGCTGGCACAATTTGTAGAACGCCTTGTCGTGCTCCTTCTCTTTCAGGTGCGCCAGTTCATGCACGACGATCATGCGCAGGAACTCGATCGGCACGTTCCTGAAAACGGCAGCGACGCGGATTTCATGCTTGGCCTTGAGCTTGCCGCCCTGCACCCTGGAGATGAAAGTGTGCGTCCCCAGCGCATGCTTGAGCACATGAATCTTGTTATCAAACTCCACCTTGCTGATCGGCTCCGCATTGCGCAGGAAGGCGCTTTTCAGTTCCAGCACGTATTGATACAGCGCCTTGTCGGTGCGGACTTCGTGCGCCTCTGCATATTTTTTTAGCAGCACGCTCGCCAGTTTGTTTTCCGCGATCAACCCCTGCACCTGTTGCTTCAAATTTTCGGGATAGCCTGCCAGGTATTTCATTGCTTGCTTCAAAATGTCATCGAGGGTCTTGGGACAGAGGGATGGCCGCGCCGGAAGAGATTCACCTCTGATGGGCGACGCCTTGGGCGTGCCGGTGAATCTGCTGAGTCTATCATGACGACAAGCAACGCTCTAAAAACCTGGATTTCCGCATACGATGTGGTCAGCCAAAATACAAACCCATCAATTCCAAATTGTAAAAATTTTTTATTCAGACACAACTCAAACAAGCCCGACATCAACCGTCCGTGCATGCGGAAATACCTGCGCAACCTGCGCGTCATTCAACGCATACATCCGCCGGAACAGCCCCCCGAGCACCGCCCGGTATTCATTCAACACCGGATAATCCCGATTCTGGAACAGCGTGCCCTGCTCCACGCGCGCCTGCTCCCCTGCGATCTGGCCGCCCCGCATGCCACCGCCCAGCACCCAATAAACGCTGCCATGCCCGTGATCCGTGCCGCGATTGCCGTTTTCACGGAAGGTCCTGCCGAATTCGCTGAGCACCACCACCACCGTGTCGCGCCAGGCCGCGCCCATCTCTTGCGAATAAGTCGCCAGGCCGCGACCGAGTTCATTCAGGCGTCCCGCCAGATAGCCCGACGCGCCGCCCTCGCCGACGTGCGTATCCCAGCCGCCGATGTCGACAAAACCGATGTTGTACTTGTCCTTCATGAGCCTGGCGATGCGGCGCGCTTCCGCCTCAAAACCCTTGGCGGTGATCGCATTGCGGTTGGCGGCCGCCATCTCGCCGGCCATCTCCTGGCGCACGTCATCGCGGACGGCGAAGCCTTCGCTGATCTGCTTCGCCAGCGCCGTGTCCTTGTACATGGAGGCGATGATATTGCTCTGGCGCGCATCGACGCCCGCTGTTGCCATTGAACGCAATCCGGCATTCGGGATCTGGACATTGCCCTGAAATATCAACGGCAACTGATCGGTGAAGGAAAGCGGGGCGCTGCCATTCAGCACGCCGACCAGGCGGTTCAGGAATCCGGACTGGAAATTGCGACGGCTGTCGAGTGCCTGGCCGAGTTCGATGCTGTCTTGCGTTTCAAAATGGCTGCGTGAAGTATCTTCCGTTCCCGCGAACGGGATGAAAGCTGCCTGGCCATTCTGGTAGAGCGGATAAATGCTGTCGCGCAGCGCCGGGTGCAGCCCCCAGTCGGCATTCAGCGCCAGCGCCGCATTGACGTCGTTGCCAGGTCGCGCAATGGCGATGTTGGGCCGCGCCTGGTAATAGAAATCGCTGGAGACCGGCACCAGCAAATTGGCAGCGTCATAGCCACCGCGCAGGAACACGAACAGCAGGCGGACGTTCGTTGCAGGCGTCGCATACAAACTGCCAGCCATGGATGCGAGCGGCAATACGCCCAATGCTTTCAAGAAGTCACGGCGTTTCATGGGAATGTGCTCCGGCAGTGATCAGCGATACATCATTTCGGGAGACGACAGGAAAAATGCATTCCATTCCTGGGCAGTCCGGGCCTGGTCGAGCGCCTGGCGTGTGGGCATGCTCAACGATTTCTGCAGATAATGGTAGTACAGGGCGTTGGCCAGTTGTGGAAAGGCCGGACGCTCCGCGGGTTGCGGGCCTTCCGTCCTGAACAGTCCGGCGCTGCCCGAACCGATCGCGCGGGCAATCTCGAAGCGTGTCGCCATTTGCCCGGAACTGTTCCAGGCGCTTTCCGTGAGCGGATAGCCATCCGGCGTCTGCCGGCCGTACAAAGGCTCGCCCATGCGGAACAGCCAATTGATCATTGGTCCGGCATTGAGCACAGGCTTGTCGTCGTAAGCCAGGCGCACGGCAGAAACGACGTAATGCACAGGGTCCTTGAACTTGTGGCCAAGCGAGCGCGCAAATTCCGGCGCAGTAAACATCACCTGCAGTGTCGCGGCGATATCGCCGTCAGTGGCCATGAAGGTTTTTGCCATGCGCTCGACCAGCGCCTGGGGCGGTTCATCCGCGACAAAAAACACCGCCAGCTTGCGGCTGATGAAGCGCGCAGTCGCCGGGTGACGGCACAGCATATCGATGGCCTCGTCGACTTCAGCCAGGCCGCGGCCCTGCACCGTCTTGCCGAGAAATTGCTTGTCGCCGTAGTCGTGGCGATTGGGATTGAATTCAAACAGCCCGTGGCGCACATACTGCGCCTGGCGTTCGCGCCGCACGCTGGGGGTGTCGGCGCCCGGATTGATGCCCATGCCGGTCAGGATGCGCGCCAGTTCCTGCACATCCTTCTGGCCATAGCCGCCATCCACGCCAAGCGTGTGCAACTCCATCAGCTCGCGCGCATAATTTTCATTGAGGCGATTCGCGGCATTTTGCGCATTGTCGAGATATTGCAGCATGGCCGGGTGGTGCACCGTCGCCGCCAGCAAATCACGAAACTTACCCAGCGCGTAGGGATGGATGGCCTGTTCCTCATAGTCGCCCACCATCGCCCGCAAGTTGTGCTTGCCCTGATGGATGCTGAAATGGTTCATCCAGAACCAGGTCATCTGTTCCTGCAGCTGGTTGGGGGAATACAGCGCGCGCAGCAAAGAGCGCGTGGCAGACTCGCGCGCCAGGCCGTTCAATTCTTGCTGGTAGGCTTGGCGCGCGGCTTTTTTATCCTCATCGCTGGCCATGGCGTCGGCTTCCTTGCGGCGCTGCTCGAGGTCGCCAAGCAGTTGCGCCAGGGGCCGCTGCGTGATGCGCATCGCAGCGATCTGCGCCTGCACCGGCGCGGGCAAGGCAACCGCGGCTGGGTGCAGCTGGCGCTCCAGGTAGTGCGCCAGCCCCATGCGCTCGACTTCCTGCATGGTGCCGGCATCGACGCCCCAGGTGATGCGGTTGATCACCTGGATCGCGCTGGCGTCATTGACCGGCGCGCGGCTCGACGAGGCGCAACCGCCAAGCAAACTGAAGGCACCGATAGCGGCGATGCACGCCGCCCTCCATAAAGATCGATCTGCCATGGCATGCCCCGCTCTGCATACAATGCAAAAACACCCGCCTGGGCGGGTGTGCCGATAAGATGCAAATCAAATTGCGTTATTTGCCAATCTGCTTGCTGACGGCGTTTTCCTGCTGGTTCAACACGCGCTGCTCGGCCTTGGTGATGTGGCCGCCGTTCTGGCTCGCCATGATACGCTCTTCCTTGCGGATCTGATGGTCTTCACGGTGCAACTTCTGCGCTTGCGCCCTGGTGATCTCGCCTTCCTTGCGCTCCTCGTTGATGCGCTTGTTTTGATTCTGCAGGCGCTCGTTGACCTGTTCACGGCGCGGATGTTGTTTTTCCCATTTGGTATCTTTGTCTTGGGCCATGGCACTGCCCGAAGCGGCAACAACGGCGAGCAATACAGCGGCAACAACGGCTTTGGATTTCAACATGTGTTCTCCTGAGGACTGGTCTGTCGTGGGTAAAATATCGTGCAGCCCTCCCATAACGAGCACGAATTTATGCGCGTTGACCAACGAAGATGTTTCTGAGGTAACAAGTTGTAACGGCAAAGCTGCGCGGCCGTTACGGCGGCAAGACATACCCCTTGTCTTTCACCAGCCGCACCGCCGCATCCGCCGTCTCCGGGTCGTACAGGCTGCCCCGGCCCCGCACCACCTCGGCGATGGCAGCGTCCAGCCCCAGCGCAGGGCGGTAGGGACGGTGCGCCGCCATGGACTCGATGACGTCGGCCACCGCCAGCACGCGGGCTTCGGGCAGGATCTCGTCGCCCTTGAGCCCCCTCGGATAGCCGCTGCCATCCACACGCTCATGGTGCTGCCAGATCGCCTCGGCCACCGGCGCGGCGAAGGGTACATCCTTGAGGATGTCATGGCCGGCTTGTGCATGCACCTTCATGAGCTCCATTTCGATCTCGCTCAGGCGCCGCGGCTTGGTCAATATCTCCGACGGCACCGCGATCTTGCCGATGTCGTGCACGAGTCCGATCAACTCCAGGCTGTCGCAGCGCTCGGCGCTCCAGCCCATTTCATGCGCAATCGCGCTGGCAATCAGCCCGACCCGGCGCGAATGGCCGCCGGTATAAGGATCGCGCAATTCCACCATGTTCGCCACCACCTGCAGCGTCCCGCGCATCGACCCTTCCAGCTGTTTCACGTAAGCGGCGATCTGATCCTCGGCACGTTTGCGCGCGGTGATGTCCTGCGCCATGACGATGGTGGCCGGCAAGCCGTCATCCCAGGTGATCTGGCTCGCGCTCACGCCGAGCTCGATCATTGCGCCATCCTTGCGGCGCACCGGGGCGCTGTACGAAACGTTGTGCTGTCCTGCCGCGATCCGGTCCCAGGCCTGGTGGATATGCATCAGGTTTTCCTCGGCGTCGGAGGTGAAGCTCAAGACGTCATGGTCCAACAGCTCGTCGACAGACCATCCGGTGATTTCGCAAAAGCGCGGATTGACGTAGATGAAACGGCCATCGCGGCGCACGTACATGCCGGTGACGGCTTGCTCGACCATGCCGCGAAAGCGCTGTTCGCTGTCGCGCAGCGCCTGCTCGCCGCGGCGGATCTCGGTCAGATCGGTCCAGGCAACGATGATGTCCTCGCCCACCATGGTCATGGTGCAGATCGCCCGTCGCATGGCGCCACTCTTGCCGTTCAGCGTAGTCTCCGGCGAATCCACCGCCCCCCCCGCGCGCATGCGCGGCAGACTCCGCTCCAGGTAGGCATGGATACTCGCATCCTGGGCAGCCCGCTGATCCACGTGCGTCAGCCATTTTTCCATATCGCCGATCTCTTCCAGCGCGTAGCCGAGCCAGCGCTGGTGGGCGTGGTTGATGGCAGTCATGCGCAAGTCGGCGGCGCGGTGTATCTGCATGGGCACGGGCGTAGCCTCGAACATCTTCTGGGCGTGCAGACCGGCTTCAACCACCGTCGCATGGTAAGCCCGCGTAATGGCTTCGGAATCGAGCTTGTCGAGCGCGAAGCTGATCTGCGCCGCCATGCTCATCAGCAGCTCGCGCATTTCGTGGTCGTACGAGCCGGTCTCGGCGGCATAAAAGGTCAAGACGCCGACGGGCTTGCCGGCGCGGCGCAACGGCAGCGCAGCAGACGATACCCAGCCGTATCGCGCGGCGCGATCGCGCCATGGCACTGTCCGGGGATCCGTCCTGAAATCCTCGATCCAGACCGGCTGGTTTTCCCGCAATGCCGTGCCGCTGGCGCCCTGACCATGCGGATCGTCGGCATGGATCGAAATCTGGATACCGTCCAGATAATCGGCGCCTTCACCGTAGAAGCTCACCGGTACCAGCTTGCCGGCAGCGTCGTCGACGAGGCCGATCCAGGCCATTTTCATGCCGGCGGACTTGACGACCACTTCGCAGATGCGCGCGAACAGTTTTTCCTGGGTGGTGCAGCGAACGATGGCGGCATTGCTTTCACTCAGCGCGGCGTGCATCCTGGCCAGATGCTGGATGCGCAAGATAGTCTGCTTTTGCGCCGTGATGTCCGCATGAGTGCCGATCATGCGCAGGGGGTTGCCATCGGCGTCACGAACGATGACCGTGCCGCGATCATGTACCCAGATGTAACGGCCATCCTTGCAGAGGATGCGATGTTCCGATTCGTAACTCGGTGCCGAGCCATCCAGGCAGGGCTGCAGCCTGGCGCGAATGTCTTGCATGTCGTCCGGATGAACGCGCTTTTCCCATTCCTCCAGGCCATTGCCGATTTCGTGCTCGGCATGCCCGAGCATTTCCTTCCAGCGTTTCGAAAAGAACACCGTGCCTTGCGCAATGTTCCAGTCCCAGACGCCCAGTTCCGAGCCATCGAGGGCGAAGTTCCAGCGGTATTCGCTTTCTTTCAGCAATTGCGCCTGCTGCTGTATGTCGAGGGTCAGCGCCTGCGCGATGCGGCTGGCCTGGAAGCGCGTATTGAGCAGGGAGCGGCCCAGCCAGAACAACAGGCAGCTGACCAGAATGCCGCCGGCCAGGGTTCCCCACGCCGCGGTGTAAGCGATCTCTCCGCTGCCCGGTTCACGATGTAAAACCAGTAGCCACTGGTGGCCGTTGAAGTCAATCGTGCGTTGCTCGGAAAAAAGCGATTGCGGGTGCGGCACCTCAACAGCGATGCTGCTGTAGAGCTGGGCAGCGGGCTCTGCCCGCACACCGTCATAGACGACGAGGTGCATTTCCTTGCCGAGCTGCTGCTGCCATTCCCGCAGCATTCCCTGCATCAGATCGCTCATCCGGTAGGGGCTGTAAGTCCAGCCGATCAACGCGGCCTGTCGTTGCGCAACCGTGTCCGTCGGCACGTCATTGCGATAGACAGGTACATACATGAGTACGCCCGGCTGAACTTCCTTGCCGGTCTCCTGCACCAGCTTGACCTTGCCGGTCAATGTGGCGTGACCGGTATCGCGCGCCTGCATCAAAGCCGCACGCCGCACCGGTTCGGAGAGCATGTCATAGCCGAAGGCGCGCAGGTTGCGATCGCGGAAAGGCTCCAGATACACGATGGACGAATACAGCTCACGCGCGCCGGCAGGCCCCACTACATAAGCCGGGAATCCTTCGCTGCGAACCTGTTCGATGTGGCTGGCCAGCTGATTCGCGGCAATCAGCTGGGAATAGCCGAATCCCTGCACGCCGGGGAGAATCCGCTCCGGCTTGAGCGCCTCCCAATAGCGCCGCCATTCGGCCCGGCTGACCGCCTTGGAGGCGTTAAAAAGACCTGCGGCGCCACGCAGGATCAGCTCTTGCGCGGCAAGCCGTTCCTGCACTTTGAGCGCAATCTGGTCACTGGCGTAGGCGAACTGCCTGAGCGCGGCCTGCTCGACTTCCTTTTTCACCTGGAGGCTGACCAACCCCGTCGCCAGCAAGCTCGCGCCTAGCGCCACCCAGGCCCACCTTGTTTTCAGTGAAAGACGCTCTTGATTCATACGGAAATTCGGGACGGGGAGGCCAATCTTTAGCAGATCCGTCGGAGTTTATCATGAGAAACAAGGCGCTCGGCGAAACCCGGATCGCGCTGTTTTATACATGCGCAGGTTGCCCGATACTCAGGCAATGCGCAAGCAAAAGGCGGACTGCGCAAGATGCGCAATCCGCCCGGCACATCGCGCGCGGTCGCGGATTTACGGCAGGATGAAGTCGATACCTGACTTGTCGCCGGTGGTCAGGTCAACCGAGGGGGCGACTTTCGACGCAAAACCAAACGCGGACGCTTCCACCGCATACTTGCCGGTGCCTGGCGTGGTGTTGGCCTGCACCACGAAGCTGAGCGGCAGGATGGCACTGTATTGCGCCAGGCGCGGCGCTATCGTCGGCAGATTGTCCAGCGTGTAGACGCCACTGACATTCGCGCCCTGGTACTTGACGGTGACCATCGGGCCAGCGGCGAAACGCTGCTGGGCGGCGACGAATGCCACCTCGGTTGCAGCGAGCGGCAAGCTGACCGTGCCGCTGATGGAACGTGACGGCTCCACGATAGCCGCCTGCAACGCCAGCGGTGCGGTCCTGGTGCTCAGCGCCACGGTGGCAGTCGGGCTTGCCACGGGCACGCCGGCAACGACCGCGGTGGCATGCGCATTTGCGGTCATCACTACATCATAGTTACCCGGCGCCAGGCGCGCCAGGAAAAATTCGCCAGTGACAGAATTGGGCACCGTGCTGCGCACGATCACGCCATTCTGCTGCGCCGTTACCAGCACGTTATCGGGCGACAAGGCGGGATCGATGAAACCGCTGATGCCATTCAATACGGTCGGAATGACTTTGACGACCGGCTTGAGAGCGTACTGGCCATTGCCTTTTTTGACCACCGATTTGCAGGCATCGAAATCCAGCACCAGATCGACGCGCTGGCCGGAGGCGACATCGAATTCGTTGACCAGCTTGATCCCGCTCTGCACCGCACTGGGGGTATCCAGCGGGATTTCGGTCGTATTGGCGGGGCTGGTGGTCAGCACAACCGTGTTTGCCAGCCCGGAGCCGCTGTTGGGATCGAGCACCAGGCGCATCTGGGTGTAATGGCCTGCAGCCAGCGGTGTCTGCCCCAATTCTTCCAGCGCGCCATTGGTCAGATCGAGCAGGTTGATCTTGCGCGCAGGAACCAGCGGTATCTCGACCCAGCCACTGTCGTTGTCATTGGCGGTTGCGCTTTGATGGACGCGTATTTTTTGCACTGTGACATTGACCTTGTCAAATCCGCAAGCGGGCGCATCCGTCAATGCGACGCTCAGCGTCCCCGCGGCTTGCGCACTGTTGCCGCTACCGCCACCGCCGCCGCAAGCGGCGAGCAAGGCGGCAGCGCTGACACTGCCCAGCAAGGAAAGATATCGGTTTGAATGGTGCATGTTTTCCTCTTCTAAAAATAGTGCTGCATCTGTGCGTGCAGGTTGAGCTCGGGCCACAAAATATAAGCTTGTAAATTTAGCGATGGGGAATTGTTTCATTTGGAAACAACTTAAGCTTTGTCCCGCCATCATCTTCGCCATATACAATAGTCCCGATGCGGAGCGTTGCATGAAACCCTAAGGAGATCCATACGATGGCAAGGTCACCGAATTACATAAGGATGCGGGGCATCACCATCGTGCAAACGATGCTGATCCTGATGGTCATCGGCATCGCCGGTTCGTTGCTGGTCAATTACATCATCGACAAACGGTGTGAGGCCGAGCCGTCACGGGAAATCTGCGCAAGCAGAAAATAGTCCTGGCAAAATTGCGCAAGGCCGCCGCCGGGCCGGCGGCTACAGCACCTTGGCGGATTCTTCGGCGCGGACGGCCAGCACCCGGTTTTTTTCTGCCAGGGTTGCGATCAGCCCATCGATGCCGCCGCGGCTGATTTCTGCGGCAAAGGTATTTTTGTAAGCCTCGCTCATCCACACGCCGACGACGTTGACGTCATAGATTTTCCAGCCTTCCGGCGACTTGGCCATGCGGTAGCTGACCCGGATGGGCTCGGCATTGTGCCTGGGGCGCTGTACCTGAAAGCGCACTTCGACTTCGGTGGCGCCAGGCGCCGCGCGTACCGGCAAGTATTGCAGGGGATAGTCTTCCTTGATTTGCGACATGGCGCCGGCGTAGGTGTACATGAGCAAATCGCGGAACTCGCTGATCAGCCGCTCTTTCTGCTCCGGGGTCGCCTCGCGCCAGTGGCGGCCCACCGCCAGCGCGGTGGCGCGCTGGAAATCTGCGTGCGGCAAAATCTTTTCATTGACCACCGCCAGGATGCGCTTGCGGTTGCCGGCCTGGATTTCCTTGTCGCTGGTCGCCAGATCGATAATTTCCTTGCTCACACGCTTGACCAGTGCATCCGGCGCTTCCAGCGCATCCTGCGCGGTGGCCCGGGCGGCGAATGCGGATGCAGCAAAGACCGTGGCGACCAGCACCATCAGGTAATAGTGGTATTTTTTCATTTGCGCGCCCTCTCTGTCTGCGGCTCGCAGCCAAGCCGCTGTTGGATATTGTTGCACGCAGCGCGGGGCCATTCTTTGTTTCTCGTCATTAATCAGCATGGACATTGGAATTTAGCGCGGCCAGATGCATGCAACGCCATTCCAATATCCTAATTGCAACTTTTTATCCGATTTCCTCGCCGCGATTTCGCTGAAAATTTCGCACTATCTGTCGCCGCAGATTTACAAGAGCATCTTCAACGGCGAACTCGAAGGGGGCCTGCATACGCAGCGCAAGAAGCTGACGATCTTCTTTTCGGATATCAAGGATTTCACCGCGCTGACCAAACAGCTGCAGCCGGAGGAATTGACCGCGCTGATCAATGAATACTTCACGGAAATGTCGGCAATTGCGCTACGCCACGGCGGCACTATCGACAAATTCATTGGCGATGCGATCCCGGTGTTTTTCGGCGCCCCGAAGACCCTGGGCACAGAAGGCGCTGGCTGCGCTGGAACAGCAAGAAACAAAGTCTGGCTGACCCTATTTGCTCAAACCGTCGACCAGCGCATATCCCTTGACGAAGCCGGCCTGAATGGCAGCTTGCCTGCTGGAAAAGTCACCGTCGTCACCAGACTCGCCGAGCACTTCGCTATCGCTGCTGGGATCGTCTCCCGGCCAGGCGATGCGCACGGCGTAATCCCAGAGCGTGGTGGAACCTGCGTGCGGCAATGCCGTGACATAAATTTCCATGTCCTTGTACAACTCGGTTTGCCAATCCTGTTCATTTGCCATGATCGCCTCCGTTTTCAATCCAGCATAGCCGATTACGCAGGCAATGGCAGGACGATCGCTCAACGTGCCTTTGAAAGAACGATCAACCAGCGGCGCAGCAACAGGATTTGCAAATGGCCCGGGGCAAAGCCGGCACTGCATTCGATGAGGGGATGGGCGCGGTAATAGCGGATACGGTAGTCGCGTGCGATGGACACTTCGCGCCGGCCGACGCGCAGCTGGATGGTCGTTGCAATATGAGCGGGGTTGAATCCGGCCGTGAAAGAGGACGTCATGTTTGCCATGGTGCTAGCCTTTCTTGTGTATTATTGACAGTGAACGCAACGCAACTTTAGCATAAATACTGTATAAATAAACAGTATTTATGCGGTCCGTTGTTTTCCCGTCAAATACATCCAGGCGCCGTAGCCTGGCCCTGTGGCTATCGGTTTGCGGGCGATGCGCCACCACCACCAGCCTCGGGTTGTCGCTGGCAAGCATCAGACATTTTCACGCCTTCACGACGGACTTGCACCAGTTGCTGGCTGCTGCCCGCAGCATCCAGGTTGGGTGCTGCGTCGCCAGCTGATGTGGATCCGCCGGCACAACTGATATCGAAGGCCGGTGTCGCCGTGGCAGGCGTAGCGCCGCTGTCGTCGCCGCTGCCATCTCCAGTGCCTCGCGCGCCACCGCCGGCACCCGAGCCATCGCCGACGCTGCCACCAGCAGTGCCTGCACCGCCCGCCCCACCGCCGGCACCAGTGCCGGAACCAGTGCCATCTCCTGCGCCGCCTCCGCCCGTGCCTGTACCACCAGCGCCACCGCCGCTACCGTCTCCTGCACCGCCACCGCCCGTACCTGTACCGCCAGCGCCACCGCCGCTACCGTCTCCGGCACCGCCACCGCCCGTACCGG
>Ga0255338_1001008_pt1 | contig 62876 bp, 54 predicted proteins | sample MeOH1_35cm_T4_19_FD_203715 | JGI IMG/M metagenome (GOLD analysis project Ga0255338, IMG submission 203715) | Sandy soil microbial communities from University of British Columbia, Vancouver, Canada - MeOH1_35cm_T4_195 | ecosystem: Engineered > Artificial ecosystem > Sand microcosm > Unclassified ... | reverse complement strand
CTTAGCTGAAAGTAAAGGATCGCTAACATTCCATTTAATACCAATATCAGGATCATTCCACATTAATGAATCCTCAGATGCCTTATTATAAAAATTGGTGCACTTGTAAGAAAAAATAGTATTATCTCTAAGAGTTAAAAAACCATGGGCAAATCCTTCAGGAATATACATCATGGTTTTATTTTCTTCATTCAGTTCTAATCCAAACCATTTTCCGTAGGTGGCTGAATTTTTTCGTATATCAACTGCTACATCAAACACTGATCCGGTTATTACCCTTACCAGTTTTCCCTGCGCATGAGGAGGATTTTGAAAATGCAAACCCCGGAGTACACCTTTTTGAGAAAGGGATTGATTATCCTGTACAAAATCCAGATCCAAACCGGCCTGCCGAAAAAGATTTCTGTTATAGCTTTCAAAAAAATATCCTCTGGCGTCTTCAAATACTTTAGGCTTTAGTACTACAAGGCCTTTTAAATCAGTTTGTATAACTTCCATAATTATTTTTTCCGTTTGGTTTTTCTTTTAAACTCGTCTTCTTCACTGTAATAACCGCTGCCATAGCCATAACCATAGCCATAACCGTAACCATAGTTATAGCTGTATATTTTACGGCTTATATCAACATCGTTTAATACCACAGAGAGATCTTTGATATTGCTTTCGTTTTTAAGTTTATCAAGTATTTGGGTGAACATTTTCTTGGAATACCCTGCCCTGAAAACGTAAATTGGATAATTTGCCCTTTGTATTGTGGCAATACCATCCGTTACAAGACCAATTGGCGCGTTATCTATTACAATGTAATCGAACTTTGTTTTCAGATAATCGATAATTTGATCGAGCTTGGAATTAAGAATTAATTCAGATGGATTAGGTGGCGGTGGGCCAGCTGTAATGAACTTTAAATTATCCATTGGGCTGTCATTAAAACATTCATCTACCTCCGTAGATCCTGTTAAAATTGTGCTCATTCCAATATTATTTGTAACCCCAAAGCCCCGGTGAATTTTAGGTTTCCGCATATCGAGGTCAATAATAATTACTTTCTTTCCGGTAAAGGCAAGTATACCAGCTATATTAATAGCTACAAACGTTTTTCCTTCGCCGCTTATAGTGGAAGTAATTGAAATAATCTTCGATCCGGGGGTATTGTCAATAAAACTAAGATTAGTTCTTACAGTACGGAATGATTCGCTTATCAGAGCTTTCGGGTTCCTGTCAACTATCAGTTGCGAAACAGGAATATTGCTCGCGTATTTTGGAATAATACCCAGGAGAGAAACATCGCCGCTGGAATATTTTGTAATATCATTAAGCGTATAGATTTTATCATGAAATAAATAGCGAACAAACACAAGCCCCGCTGAAAGCAACAATGAAGCAAGGAACGCGATGAGAATGGAATTCCTGCGGTTTGGTGATACCATAGTTCCAAGTCCCTGCGCCCTTTCAAGAATAATGTTTTTAGACACGTAACTTGCTTTTGAAATCGAAAACTCTGTCTTCTTTTCAAGAAGCATAGTGTAATATTTTTCGCTGATAGAATACAAACGACTTAATCGTGAAAATTCCACTTCGTCATCCGGGTTTTGATTTAGTTTGATTTTAAAATCTGACGACTTTTCAAGAAGGTTCTTATAATTGGTTTTGTACTTGAGTTTAACAGCATCAAGACTTTCAATCAATAATTTTCTCTGGTTTTCAAGCTGATAATTAATCTGCTTAATATTTTCAGAATTTGGAGTTACCTGATAAAGAAGGTTTTCTTTTTCCAAAAGAAGCTTTTGTATGGACTGTGTGATGTCTTTAATCAGGTTTTCGTATTCAGTTCCTGAAATCAAGGAAATAAGCTGATAGATATCAATTCCTTTATTCTTTGAAATATTCTTCTGTATTTCTGCAATTAACTTCTCCTCCATTTCAACCTTTAGCAACTGGTCTTCAATGGTAGTGTAACGCATCAATTCAGAATTAAGAATTATATCCTTATCATTAAAATTTTTTTCTTTCTTAAATTTCTGAAGATCTCCCTCGGTTGTTTTTAAATCGTTGTATACTGAGTTTAACTGCCCATCGATAAAAGCAAGAATATTGCGAGAGCTTTCACTTTTACGTTCAACATCGTAAGTAAGAAATTCTTCGGTAATTGCATTAACAATATCCGTAGATTTAGCGGAGTTTACGTCCTGTACTTTTATCAGAATTGTTTTAGCACTTTCGTTCAGCAATCTTAAATCCAGTTTAGTTTGCAATCCTGCTGTAACCGCGTCAACATCAGATACTGTAAAATAAAAAGCTTTGTTTTCCTTAATAATCTGCTTTATATGATTAGGTGTGATTTTTGGATTCAGGAAAATATTAATATCAAATTCATTTAGCTTTAGCCAGCTGTTAATATCAAATTTCACATTTCGTCCACCAATTTTTAAAATCCCGCCGGTTAAATTATTATTCAGTTCAACGTATATTTTTTCACCATATACAACACCTGGTTTGGTATTAATTTTAATAAGGTATGGAGAGGAATGGTAAAGCTCATTATTTTTAAACGTTCCTTCACTGTAATAATTCACGCTGATATCGAGTTTTTCTACAACACGTTTTAAAAAAACTTTGGAACGAATCTGCTCAATTGCCTTCGACAGAACGTTATCCTGGTTCTCAATATTTTCTATTTTTAATATGGCATCGGCACGGTTGGCTTCATCAATCTGAAGAACAGCTTTTGATTCATACACAGGCTGACTGTAACGTAAATAAAGAAATGCCCCGATAAATGCTATAATAAAAAAACCGATTATGAAGAAACGGCTTTTATTAAACAAGTATGCAATGATCCCAATATCAAAATTGTTATTAAGCCTTTCGGTAATATCCTTTAATTGATTATTGGAAGCTGCCTGGGGATTGAACATTCTTTATCTGAGCCTGGTAAATTGGTAAAGTATCAATAAGCTTGTTACAAGACTTACTAATGGTGCTATTTCTGTTATAAATGTTTTCAATGGTCTGTACCGTTGTTCAATGTAAATAATATCATTGGCCTGCACCTTGCTTCTGCCTAATGGCAATCCTTCAATTCTTGAAAGATCCATCAGGTAAACCAAGGGTTTTTGTTCAGGGTCCGGATTATTTCTGATAAGTTTTGCCTTATAGGCCTTTCCATCATCAGGTATACCTCCCGCACTAGCGATAGCCTCAAGTATTGTTGTATTATTATTGGCCAGGTTAATAACCTTTGCTGAACCGCCTGAACCAGGAAATACAATTACACGTTTATTGTTTACGCGCAGGGTAACAAATGGTTTCACATAATATTCAGAATATTTTTCTTCCATTAGCTTTTCAGCCTCTATTAAACTAAGTCCTCCAATTTTAACCCTTCCTATCAGTGGCATTTTAACTTCACCGGTACTTTCAACTATAACATCAATATCACTTCTGAAATTGTTGTTATTGGTACTTGTTAAGTCAATAAGCTTAAACCCGTCATTGGTAAAAACACGGTATTGAATAGCATCATTTGGAGCTATCTTATAATCTACCCTTCCAAGAGAATCTACAAGTTTATCATAATTAAAATCCTTAGGTGTTTTTAACATTAAGCTTGGCTTAAACAGCTTACAAGATGAGAAAACTGACAGGGTTACGACTAAAAAAATTAACTGACGCATACTTATATTACAAATATATTGATTTTTGACGGTATTATGAAAATCTCGGATACTATGATGGATACTCGATCCGGGCATGGTAAATGTTCATTAAGCGCTTTTTAAATATTTTTTTGATAACGGTAATATCCCTAAAAGTTATATCGGAATTGATGAACTGATTTTGGGTGATTTTATAGTCAATTATCTGGTCTACCAGGTCATTTATAGCTAATGCGTCCTTTTGGGCTAAGCTCCTGGAAGCCGCCTCCACTCCGTCCGCCATCATTAATACCGCCGTTTCCTTGCTGAATGGAATGGGTCCCGGATACCGGAATTCATTCTCCAAGTCCCGGTTAAGGGCTTTTTCTTTTTTGTACAAACTAAGAAAGTAACCTACATAAGTAGTTCCGTGATGGGTTCTGATGAAATCAATCACCTGCTCAGGCAATTTGTGTTTTTTGGCTAATTCCACCCCCCTGATCACATGATCAATTATGGTTTTGGCGCTTTCCAGTGGGAGCATTTCTATGTGCGGACTGTAACCATTCGCCTGGTTTTCTGTAAAGAATTTTGGGTTAGTGAGTTTACCAACATCGTGATACATGGCCCCTGTTCGCACTAGCAGGGTATTTCCCCCAATGTAGTAAATGGCTTCTTCAGCCAGATTGGCCACCTGCAGGCTGTGCTGAAAAGTGCCCGGAACTTCCTGAGAAAGTTGGCGAAGCAATGGCTGGTTAAGATCGCATAACTCAAGCAATTTAAAATCAGAAATAAATCCAAAAACTTTTTCCGAAAAATAAATTAGTGGGTATGCGAGTAAAACAAGCATAGAGCTTATTGCAAAAGGCACATAAGCGCTTATTTTTTTAACGAGTTGCGGTGTTCCAAATCCAATCGAATAAGAAACAAACAGAAAAATGTAAATCAAAAAAACAACAAGCGCCGCGTTTAATATTTGCTGGCGTTTTCTCATTTCAGCAACCATAAACAAAGTACCTATTCCTGCAACCAACTGAAGTAAAATAAATTCAAGTTTATCTGCCATAAAAAAGCTGCATGCCAGAACAGCTATCAGATGCGTAAACAAAGCGGTTCTGCTGTCGAAAAAAACCCTAACCAATATAGGTACAAGTGCAAAAGGCAATGACAGAATGATTAACCCGTATTTAAAAAAAATGGAAGAGGCAAGCACGCTAACAATTACAACAAAAAATAAAAAGAAAACCTGTTTATTTTGACCGAATACCTGTTTTCTGAAAAATACAAGATAAAACAACAGAACTAAAAGCAGAACAAAAGCCATGGCCCATTTGGCTAAAAACGGAAGAATAGATGAAAATCCATCGCTTCTTTGGGAGAAATAATACCGGTTGATCAGAAACCGTTTGTCGTTAGTTAGCGGTTCGCCGCGCTTTACCAAAGGTTGACCAGCTTTTACAATACTCTTGTATATTGAAACCTGCTCGCGCCTGGAGTTAACATACCAGTTTGTTTTTTCCTTGTTTAAATAATGGGTTACAGCCAGAAAATCTGCATAATTGATAACGCCCAGGTTTGCTTTCTCTTTTTCGTCAAGTTGAGCTTCAATATATTCCAAAGCTGAACGAATTGTAAAAAAATTGAAATAAATCCCTTGCTCGGCATAATTACCGGATACTATCATTATTGATTTCTGTTTTTCACCTTCACTTACCGATTCAATAACACCATGGGAGTATATAGTATCGAATAATGGCTTAAGAACCCTATAGGCTAAAGCTTGACTTTCTTTTAAACTTTCCAGTTGTTTGATTTTTTCAACCTTTTCAGCACTATTTTCCTGAAAGAATAACGGCGCATCTTTTTCAATGGCAGCATATTCCTGCTTGAGCTCAGCCTCTGTCTTTTTTATATAAAAATCTTTTTCGGGAATAAGGTCCGGATAAGGCCATATGGCATCAAATGCTCCTACACTATGACCTTTTACTTCTTTTTCCGGAAGAAGCGCTGCAATTAAAAGCGACCCTGTAACAACAATCAGCAACTTTAAAATCAGATTGTGTTTGGTTCTTAAGTAAGAAAGTATATTCACTAACACAAAGTAAATTGTAAAGCGTTTATATTTAATACAATGCCAAAAGGGTTGTTAACAAAGAGCTTTTGATTTCCGGAAGCCTTATTTATAAATTCCAAACACAACCGGCACTTTTTGAATTGGAGGTTTTGGAGATTTTTTCCATTCACCAACTGATTTTGTTTTTAGAAACTGCTGTTCAGAGGTAATATCTTTTCCAATAAATAAATGTATAGAAGGCGATAAAGCAGAAAGCAGGGTTTCCAGCAATTGTTCATTCCTATATGGAGTTTCAATAAAAAACTGGGCCTGATTACCTTTGATTGCAAGTTGTTCCAGTTCTTTTATCCGTTTAATTTTCTGGGATTTGTCAATAGGCAAATATCCTACAAAGGCAAAATTCTGTCCGTTAAACCCTGAAGCCATGATGCTGAGAACTATTGAACTTGGCCCAACCAAAGGCACAACTTCAATTCCTTTTTCATGAGCCAGTTTAACAACATCAGCGCCAGGGTCTGCAATTCCCGGACAACCTGCATCGCTCATTAACCCAACATTCTCTCCTCCTGTCAGCGGCGCCAACAGTTTGGATATCTGGTCCTGCTGTGTATGCTCATTTAAAAGCAGCAATTCCGCCGCGTCAATCGGGCTGTAACCATAATACTTTAAAAATCTTCTGGCTGTTTTAGGATCCTCAACAATAAAGTGTTTTAAAGATTTTACAACTTCGCTGTTAAAAGCCGGTAAATTGCTTTTACCATTCTCTTCAGCGATGGGCACAGGTATCAAAAACAATTTTCCGGCTTGCTTCACCCTGTAATATTAATTAAAATTTTTTGTTGTTACTTTGCAGGCGTTTAATTTTTATAAATAAAGCATCTGATTAAATACAATAACATACTTATTATTCAAACGGCCTTTATTGGCGATGCTATTCTCGCCTCTTCTCTTTTAGAAAAATTGCATCAGTATTTCCCGTCTGCATCATTAAGTATTCTGGTTCGAAAAGGAAACGAAACAATTTATGATAATCATCCTTATTTGAAAGAAGTACTTATCTGGGATAAAAAGAAGGATAAAACAAAAAACCTTTTTAAATTACTTTTTAAAATTAGGAGGAATAAATACGATTGCATAATAAATTGCCACCGCTATGCAAGCTCCGGTTTTCTCACAGGCTTTTCCGGAGCAAGACACAAAGCCGGATATAAACAAACACCTTTCGCTTACCTTTTTGATACTACGGTTAAACATCAAATTGGTAACGGTTCACATGAAACCGAAAGGTATAACCAGCTTATTGAAGATTTTACAGATACAAAAACTTTTAAACCAGCTTTATATCCATCAGGCACCGATTTTGAAAAAGTAAAGAAATTAAGCTCAGGCTCCTATGTATGTATGGCGCCGGCTTCAGTATGGTTTACAAAACAATTGGGAGCCAATAAGTGGGTTGAACTGTGTAATAAAACAGGTAATAATACAACTATTTATCTGTTAGGAGCCCCTGGAGATAGGGATCTGTGCGAAAGTATTAAAGCAAAATCAACGCACAAAGACATAAGAATTTTAGCCGGAGAATTATCTTTATTACAATCCTGCGCTTTAATGAAGACTGCTAAAATGAATTACGTTAACGACAGCGCCCCGCTGCACCTGGCTTCTTCCGTGAATGCCAACGTAACAGCCTTTTTCTGTTCAACGGTTCCTGAATTTGGCTTTGGTCCGTTAAGTGATTATGCAAAGATTATTCAGGTCGAAAAGCTTGAATGCAAACCCTGTGGCCTGCATGGCTATAAGGCATGCCCACTCACGCATTTTAAATGCAGTGAACTGATAAACATAAATAAGGTTGAAACCTTTTAACTATAGATAAGACAAAATTTTCTTCTCTACCTCTTCACTATCCCACTTTTCATCAATTCCGGGCATATCCATTACTTTGTCCATAATAGCCTGCTGCTTTTGGCCTTCTTTTAATGCCGTGCTGTAACGGATTTGCGGACTATATGTAACCATACTGTATAATGGTATCCATTTGTTTGGATATTTTTCAGAGAACCTCGCTTCAATTCTTTTCTGTAATAAAAATTTTGGATCGGCGGTTTTATCCCGCATTTCAATGAAGTTAGCGATGGCAAGATCCGCGATCGCGTCGGCATCAGGCTTACGTAACAACTGGTAATCGGGCATTATTTTATCCCAGTCTTCCTTGTGTTTATCAATCAATTCGTTTAAAACAACACAATCTTCAAACCCACAATTCATGCCTTGTCCAAAAAACGGAACAATAGCGTGAGCGGCGTCCCCAATTAATCCTATTTTATTATCAAAGGTCCATGGAAAACACTTAACCGTAACTAAAGATGAAGTTGGGTTATTAAAAAAGTCGTCCAGATAAGTTGGCATCAAAGGAACAGCATCCGGAAATTCTGATTCAAAGAAGTTTTTAACTGCGTCACGGGTTTTTAATTTATCAAAAGATTTTTCGCCTTCAAACGGCAAAAACAAAGTACATGTAAAGTTGCCATCAGGATTAGGAAGCGCGATCATCATGAAATTGCCGCGAGGCCATATATGAAGAGCGTTTTTTTCAAGAAGAAAACTATTATCCTTTCCCGGAGGAATAATTAGTTCTTTATATCCGCAATCAATATAATGCTGATTGTATTCAAATCTATCGCTATTTAATTGCATACTCAGGCGTGAAGCGGAAAAAGCCCCATCAGCTCCAAACAATAGATCTGAAGTGTTGTTTGTGGTCTTCCTGGTATTATTGTCTTCGAAGCTGGCAGTAAGAGTACCGCGGTCTACCGAGGTGCAGCGCTGATCAAAAAATATTTTCACATTTTTCTGCTGCTCGGCAAGGTCCATCAGGCGCATATTAATCTCTGCCCTTGAAACTGAATAAATAGCCTGGTTTTCTTTCCCGTAAGGCTGAAAGGCCGAAGATCCATCCTTATGATGGATAAACCTGCCGTACATTGGGATAGCGATTTTCTTTATATCATCAGATATTCCCACACCCGCCAGTCCACGCCAGCCACGATCACTTAAGGCAAGGTTTATTGACTTACCCGCGCTCATTTGAACTTTGCGCATATCACTTCTGCGCTCGTAAATGTTTACCTTATAACCGCGTTTAGCTAAGTATATTGATAATAAGGAGCCAACCAATCCGGCCCCCACAATAGTTACCTGTTTACTCATAATGAAAATTTCTTACGCAATATTACACACAAAAGATTAAAAAACAGTCTTGATTTTCATCATATCTCATACTATCTCCTTCACGTTCTGCATTTTATTACCTTTGTACGAGTGCAAAAACAATTCGAATCAAACATACTTAAAAATAAACTTTTTACCAAGCATGATAAGCTGCTGCTTGCTATCAGTGGCGGAGTTGATTCGGTGGTACTTACCCATCTTTTAACAAGAGGGAATTATAGCTTCAGTTTGGCCCATTGCAACTTTAAACTTCGTGGCAAGGATAGCGATATGGATGAAAAATTTTGCAAAGGTCTTGCGGACAAACTTAATGTGAAATTATACAGCACTACTTTTAATGTGAAAGAATACTGCCGCCAAAATAAAGTTAGCATTCAAATGGCGGCCAGGGAACTGCGTTATAACTGGTTCTATAAAATTTTAAAGGAAAACGATTTCGATTACATTGTTACTGCCCACCACGCTGGTGATGTTACAGAAACAATGCTTATTAATTTACTCAGAGGCACGGGCATTAACGGTTTAAAAGGTATACCTGAAAAAAATGACAATGTGGTAAGACCTCTTCTTAGTGTTTCAAAAGAAGAAATTCTCGAATACGCGTTAAAAAATAAAATAAAATTCAGACAAGATAAAAGTAACCTTGAAGATAAATACGAGAGAAATTTTCTGAGACTCAAAATTATTCCGCTTCTTAAAAAAATAAATCCTGATATTCATAAAACCTTTCATAAAAACACATTGCGCTTTGCTGAAGAAGCATTGATTGTGAATGAATATTTGTCAGAAAAAGCGAAATCAATTGTAAAAAAGAGAAACAGCGAAATAGTTCTGGATAAAAGTTTATTATCACGTGAAAAACATCTGGGCAGTCTTCTTCATCATATACTAAACCCTTATGGATTTAATGAAACTCAGAAAGGTAATATCAGAGAAAATGTTATTTCTGAAAGCATACCCGGCAAAAAATACGTTTCGGCTATGTATGAACTTGTAGTAGACAGAAAGGAACTTATTATTACAGAGATTAATTCAAATTCTTTTGCTGAAATTAAAATTCAATCTTATAATGAACTTTTGGAACAAAAAGATTTTAAGGTTTCAAAAGAAACGAAATTGCTTTCCCCCCGGAAAAATGAATTATTAATAGAAAAAGATAAACTTGTTTTTCCATTAACAATCAGAATAAAAAAAACAGGAGATAAGTTCAAACCCTTTGGCATGAAAGGCTTTAAGCTTTTAAGCGATTTTTTAAAGGATGAAAAAGTAACCGCAACTGAAAAGAAAAACTGTAGGCTTCTGATAAACGGAAACGGAGAAATAATATGGGTAATAGGTTACCGCAGTGACGAAAGATACAGGATCGAACCAGGTAAAAAAGAATTCTTAAAAATTTCTGTAGTTGAATAAAACAGAGGTAATATTTGAGGAAAAACAATATATGGGCCATAACAGGTTAAGTATTGTTATTAGGCTTTTGTTAGCTATGTTTTGTTTTATAGGATATTACTGGAGTCAAAACCCCAAGCCTGTGCAAGTTTCATTTTTTCGCATCGGTTCATATCCAATTCAAAATCCTGATGAATCAGGAATCATATTTTTTGTTCTGGGCCTTAGTATTCTTGTGTTTTCTGCCGGACTAACGTATATTTTGCACATTAATACAAAAGTTATAAAAGGAGCTTTAATACTGGATGGTTTCTGGACCGCCAGAAAGGTAAAAATTGATTTAAACAGTATTGTGGCTATCAGAAGAAGCCGGTACAAAAAAAACATTTTCAGGCGTGCCGTGTATAATTTACACAACCGGGGAGTTATCCGTTTTTATACCAGTGGCGAAGATTTTGTGGAATTAACCGATAAAACGGGGTTAATTTATCGAATCGGAAGTCAAAGAATCGATGAACTATATAAAACCCTAAAAAATGAGCTGAAAATTATCAACAAATGAAACCCAAAACAGTTAATTAAAGTTTAAGATAGTTATAAATGAATAAATATGGGGGCAACATTAACAAACAGATTTGAGAAGATAGATAAAGAAAGTATAGAAAAACTGAAATTTCCGTCAAACGAGGTTTTAACTGATGCGGAAAAAATTAAAGAGCGGAAAAGCGATCTTGATAGAGCATTATCGCTTGGTAATCTTGAACACACCAAGATTAAGATCTACTTTGAGGATGATATCTCGTTTAAAGTTGTGGAAACTACAGTTTGGGGCGTTACTGATAAGAGGGTAATTCTTAAACAGGGGGTAGTAATTCCTATACACAGGGTTCACGCTATACAGCTGTAAATTTTAAAAACAGCATAAATAAAAGGAGATACAAAAATAAGACTGTCAAAACGGTCTAGTATTCCTCCATGACCGGGCATAATTGCACCGCTGTCTTTTATTCCTGCTTCACGTTTTAATTTGCTTTCAATCAAATCTCCTATTGTAGCCACAATAGGAACAAGTATACCCAACACTGGCCACAAACCATCAATTCCAGAAATAAATCCTGGGATTATAAAACTGATTCCGAAGGTTACTATAACACCAATAGCTGTACCTTCCCATGTTTTGCCAGGAGAAATTCTTTCGATCATTTTATGCTTACCAAAAAGACTTCCACCGAGGTAAGCAAAGGTATCATTACTCCAGATAAGTACAATAATAGCTAGTAATGGATATGGGTTAAAATCATTTCTGTTCACTACAAAGTTCAGCAACACAAATGGCATAACTGTGTAAATAATCCCTCCTATTGTATAAATACTATCGGTAATTGTTGCATTCTCTTTTTTAAATACTGGTATCGAAAGAATGAGAAAAGATGAAATAATTAATACAGGAAAAAAAACACTTTCACTACCTGTAAGAAAAGCAGAAGTTGAATCAGGAAATACAAGCTTGTACTGAAAACACGATACAAGTATTAAAATAGCCGCTGCAAAACCAAAAAACTTAAAAGGATGCGCGCCAAGCTTAACGGCAATTTTGTAAAATTCTTTTAACCCAAGTATTGCAACTGCAAAAAAGAAAATGAAGAAGGAATAATAATTCCACAGAACTGACCCCACCAGCAATATCACAAAAACCGCAGCACTAAGGCTACGTATTCCAAGAGTTTTTAAATTTAATGCCATGTACTGCAAAAGTAAACTTTATTTAAATATCGCTATCAATAGGGGAACTCCTTAAAAAAGAATAATTCTTAATAAAAAAGACAAACCTTATTGGTGTATTATTCGTAATTTTATACAGCAAGTTGTTCTATCGCTCATGGTTTACCATGAGAGGAAAGTCCGGGCAACACAGGGCAACCCGCCGCTTGAAAAAGCGGGTATCCGGCACAAAATGCAGGATAACAGAAAGTGCCACAGAAACCAGGTAGCCACGAGGTTAAACTCGCGGTGATAGTGAAAATGTGAGGTAAGAGCTCACAGGCGTGGTTAGTGATAGCCATGTCTGGTAAACCTCGGGTGTTGAAAGGCCAAATAGGTTGCGGTTAAGGCGGCCCGTCTTATCCCGATTCGTCGGGAACCGCAATGGGTAGGTCGCACAGATCAATGATAGATATATCCGGAGATAAACTCCGGATGAAACAGAACCCGGCTTACAAACTTGCTTTTTATATTGGTTAACATGTATGATAAAACGTGTACTATTTTTTATTTGCCTCTTTGCCTCACTTAGTTACAAAGCTCAGTGTCCGCAGGTTTTTGATTATCTGGGCAACCTCTCTTCAAATCCATACTGGATAAGCTGCACAGGTGCCTCCTATAATCTCAATTTTCAGTCAAACAGCAGTTGGGGAACTTATACTTTACAATGGGGTGATGGTTCTCCCAATCAAACGGGCGCTTCCTATTCGTCTGGAACTATATTAACCCATAGCTATTCGGCCACAGTCGATACTTTTGTTGTTACCCTTATAATCCCCGCACTTAACTGTACACTAACCGGAGTAGTTGTTATGGAAAAACCGGTAAACGCTTCCATACAGATTCCCATTGGTGGCGTTACACAGGCCTGCGCTCCTAAGGCCCTTCAGTTTATAAATTCAAGCACGGATGTAAGCCAAACAACTCACTTTCAATGGAATTTTGGCGATGGCACACTTCCTGTGAACCTTACGTATACAAATGTAGGCGCTACCGTAACTCACACCTACAATAAAGGCACGGTAAACTGCCAGACACAGGTTACCCTGCTTGCGTGGAATTATTGCAGCCAGGGAAACACAACCATTGCTACTTACAATCCTATTCAGATTTACGATATTGATAATGCAGCCATTACTCCTGATGCATTCATTAAGTGCTGGCCCGATAATATATTCACCTTCACAAACACAACCAACCGAAATTGTCTTGCCCAAGGTAACACATTTCAAAGACAGGAATGGTGGAACTTCGGAAACTACTGGGGCCAGGGCTACGACTCTATCATTAACTGGAAACCCTGGCCTCCAACTACCCCTGTTAGCATTGCTTATCCATCAATAGGAAGTTATACGGTAATGCTGCGCGACAGTAATTTATGTGGTATTGATACAGCAATTATTACCGTGAACATTGTTAGCCCGCCAACAGCCAGTGTAATTGCACCCGCCGGACCCAACTGCCAGAACGCTCCTGTTACATTTACAAATGCAAGTGCGCCCGGTTATTTTTATTTATGGAATTTTGGAGATGGAGGAGGCTTTGTTAACCTTGGAACAGGACCTAAAAGCCACACCTACGCTTCACCAGGAACTTACACCGTGCAGCTTGCAGCTTATATTCCAGGAGCTGGAACAGCATGTACAAGCACTGCCAATGTCGTCGTCAACATTTTGCCAGCGCCTACTGCCAATTTTGTGCACAGCCCAACTGTTGGCTGTAACTCTCTTTCAAATGTAAACTTCAATGAATCATCCATTGGTGCGGTAGGCTGGGCATGGAACTTTGGTAACGGCAATACAAGTACTCTTCAGCTTCCTCCTCCGCAAAACTATACCACAACAGGAGCTTACACTATTTCTTTATCGGTAACCGGTGCAAATACCTGTGTAAACACAAAAACATCTTCTGTTATTGTTCATCCAAATCCAGTTGCTAATTTTTCACCAAGTGTTGCTTGCGTTGGCAGTCCGGTTACTTTTACAAGTACTTCAACGGTTACAGGAACTAATGCAATAACAAACTATACCTGGAATTTTGGAGATGGTTCATCATCCACTTTTTCTCAAAATCCTGTTCATACTTATACAGCTCCCTCCACCTATAGTGTTGAGCTGATAGTTGCCACAGCGTTTTGTTCAGATACCGTGGTAAAGAATTTTTTAGCCAATATTAAGCCGGTTGCCGATTTTTCATTTTCTCCAATTTCCGGATGCCCTCCTTTTCCGGTAACATTTAGTAATAACAGTACAAACGCATCAACATATATTTGGGATTTTGGAGTGAGCCCAACTGCAACATCTGCTGTAACCAATCCTGCTTTCACTTTTACAAATACTTCACAATCTAATCAAAACTTTACGGTAACCTTAATTGCTCTCACCCCTGCCGGCTGTAGTGACAGTATAAAAAAATCATTGACAGTTTATCCTAAACCGGTAGCCTTTTTTACAGGAAACCTGAATCCAGGCTGCTCTCCCCTCCCAATAACTTTTACAAATAATACAATTGGGGCCACGACATACAGTTGGAGTTTTGGCGACGGAACATCATCAGGTTCCATAAATCCAAGCCATACTTATACCAATAGTTCATTATTACTACAAACAAATACAGTTCAATTAGTAGCCACTAACAGCGTAGGCTGCACCGACACCACTTCGCAAATTGTTACTGTTTTTCCAGAGCCATTCTTTACGTTTACCATGATTCCTGCCAGCGGTTGCACACCTTTAAACGTAAACTTCCCATCGGTACTAGGAGCAATAAGTTACACCTGGAATTTTGGAGATGGCAGTCCGGTTTCCAACGCATCTAACCCATCCCATACTTTTACAAACAGTACTTCCTCCAATCAAACTTTCACTGTTTCCCTTATGGCCAGTAATGCATTTGGCTGTATGGACACAACCTATGGCTATCCGCTTATTTTTGCAAAACCGGTGGCTAATTACAGCCCTACTCCATCCTCAGGTTGCCCGCCGCTAACCGTTAGTTTCACCAATACAAGCTCTGGTAATACCAATAATAATTGGGATTTTGATAACGGTCAGCTTTCCGCGCAAACAAATCCTGTTATAACTTTTACAGCTGCTCCGGGGTCCAGCGCATCAACATTCAGCGTTAAGCTGGTAGTTGGTACTTCTAATAACTGCTATGATTCAATAATAAAAAACATTGATTTATTTGCCAGGCCAAAAGCCCAGTTTACTCCTGATACTCCAGCATGTTCACCTAAAGTTATGACTTTTACAAACAGCTCTACCGGAGCAACCTCTTACAACTGGGATTTTGGCGACGGGGGAAATTCCTCAAACACAACCCCAACACATACGTTCATCAACACCACCAGCAGCAGCCAAACAATTATAATTACCCTTATTGCCAATAATATTAATAACTGTACCGATACAGCCAGGGTACCTGTTGGTATTTATCCAAAGCCACAGTTTTTTATTTCAGCCCTTCCTGATAGCGGTTGTACGCCGTTAAAAGTTTTTTTTCCTCCATTGGTAGGTGTACAGCAATACCTATGGACCTATGGTGACGGAAACACCGCAAACACAGGAAGTGTATCGAACACTTTTGTAAATGTTGGAGCAGGTATAAAAATATTTACGGTACAACTTATTGCCAGAGACAATCATGGCTGCGCTGATACACCAACGAAATACATTAAAGTTTTTCCTACGCCAAGCGCTTTTTTCAGAGCAGATCCAACAACAGTATACGTTCCAAACCAGCCAACAGAATTTACAAATCTTACAACCGGAGCGGTAACCTATAACTGGCAATTTGGAGATGGAGAAACCTCAGATGTTTTTTCTCCTTCGCATATTTATATAACCGCTGGTGAATATGTTGTAACTTTAATAGCTACCAGTAACAGGGGTTGTAAAGACACGTTCGATCTGCCAGAAAAAATAATCGCGCTGGAAGAATCTTCTGTTGAAGTTCCAAACGCTTTCACTCCAAATCCATCAGGATCACCAGGAACAATATTTGACCCTCTCGACAAAAGTAACGACATCTTCCATCCAAATATAAAAGGAGTTGAAAGATATACCTTAAGCATTTATTCTCGCTGGGGTGAGCTACTCTTTGAAACCCGTGACCCACTAGAGGGATGGGATGGTTATTATAAAGGAAAACTTTGTACACAGGATGTTTATGTGTGGAAGATCAATGCTAAATTTCTTGATGGTAAAATATTTGATAAAACCGGCGACCTTTTACTTGTGCGATAAATGAAAAGCAGAAAAAAATACATTATTTTATTTTTGCTGTTTTTTAGCTGCACTGTTGTTTGCAACGCACAGGGTAAAGCTGAAAAAATTCTTCTAAAGGAAGCTCAAATGTATTTTGATATGGATGATTACTATCGTGCCATCCCTCTATACAAACGCGTGCTGGAAACGGACCCTAAAAATGAAAAAGCAGGGGTAAATTGCGCTATCAGTTTATTTAAATTAAACTTAATCATCGATAGCATACAATTTTTAATTCCAAATCTTTCATCTTCATCCTTACCCGATGCTAAGTTTTATTTAGCAAGAATTTATCATCAGCAGAAACACTTCGATGAAGCAATAGATCTTCTTGAAAAATATAATAAAATAAGTGTAAAAAAACGTTTGTATTCTGTTGATGAAACTAACTACTGGATACAGGTTTGCACTAACGCAAAAGCGTTTGTTTCCAAACCTCTTCGTTCCATTATTAAAAATATGGGGCCAGAGATTAATTCTCAATATGCAGATTATGTTCCTGTAATAGTTCCTGATGAAAATACACTTTACTTTACATCAAGACGAGAAGGCAGTTCCAATAACAAAAAGGATGGTTATTCACGCTATCACGAGGATGTTTATGTTAGTCATAAAGCAGGTGAAAATTGGCAGAAAGCGGAAAACGTTGGAGCGCCTATCAATACCGAAACCAATGATGCCTGCGTGGCCATAAGCCCGGATGGTCAGAGGATGATTATTTATCGTACCGCAGCAGACATGGTAACGGGTGATCTTTATATTACAAAGGCAGGACCGGATGACCGTTGGGAAGCCCCTGAAAAAATGGGAAAAGAAATTAACTCGCAGTTTATTGAAACAAGCGCGTGTTTCAGTAACGACACAGGCTCCATTTATTTCAGCAGTAACCGGCCTGGCGGATATGGGGGAAAAGATATTTATCGGATCAAGAAATTACCGAATGGCAGATGGGCAATGCCTTTTAACCTTGGACCAAATATTAATACCATTTATGATGATGATGCTCCTTATCTTCATCCTGACGGTGTAACGTTGTACTTTAGCAGCAAAGGTCATAATACAATGGGTGAATACGATGTTTTTAAAAGCACGCTTAATCAGGAAACAAATGAATTTTCAAAGGCCGAAAATTTAGGCTATCCCATCAACAACGTTGCAAACGATATTTTCTTTGTGATGAGTGTTGATGGACAACGAGGGTATTATTCTTCGATAAAAGATGAAACTTATGGAGATAACGATATTTATCAGGTGGATACCCGATTTGGAGACAACGATCTTAAAGTAAAGCATGGAACAGCATTTAAAGAAAATATTCCAAGTAAGGTTAAGATAACTTTACTTGATAACGAGGGTAATCTCGTAAACGGTACCTATTATTCTAATCCCAAAACCGGTAAATTTATTCTTGTAATGAATCCTTTAAAATCTTACAAAGTAATTGTAGAATCAGAAGGATACAACACTATGGTAGTAGATTTAGAGCCGTTGGCTTTTGAGAAAGAAGACAAAGACTTTGAATTTAAGCTAGATAAGAAAGTAAATTGAAACGATTTTTACAAATACTATTTACCATTGCAGGCTTCGCATCATTTGCTCAGGACCCGCATTTTACACAGTTTTATGCTACACCGTTATTTCTTAACCCCGCCTTCACTGGCTTAACATACGAACATCGTTTTAGCGCAAATTACCGGAACCAATGGCCGGGAATTAAAACTACGTATGTTACCTACATGGCCGCTTACGATTATAATATTAGTAACATGAACAGTGGTGTGGGACTTTTTGTACTTCAGGATAAAGCAGGAACCTCGAACCTTGTTTCTACGCAATCGGGATTAAATTTCGCGTACCGGATAAAACTTGGAAAATTTTCAGAAGCACGTGCTGGCGTTATGCTTTCTATGAATCAAAAGAAACTGGATTTTACAAAACTGAGATTTAACGATCAATATATTTCCGGATCTTCCGTTTCGCACGATGCTCTTGCAATTGATAAAGCAAATTATTTTGACATGGGAGTTGGCGCTCTGTTTAACTCTGATAATTTATGGTTGGGTATGGCAGCAAAACATATTAACCAGCCTAATGCCAGCATGACCGGTAATATTGAACCGCTTCCGGTTTATGTGAGCATTCATGGTGGTTACAGATATATTATCGAAGCCCGCGGTTCGGGTAAAACAAAACTTGAAGAGTTTATCAGCGCATCGTTTCATTACAGACACGAGCAAAAGTATGACCAGTTTGATATTGGAGCTTATTATTTTAAAAACATGATCAATGTTGGCTTGTGGTATAGAGGCCTGCCCTTTAAACGTTATAAGCCAGGGTATCCTAACCGTGAAAGCGTAGCCTTATTAGTTGGCCTTGAAATTCCTGACAAGAATTTCAGAGTGGGATATAGCTTTGATATTACGGTAAGCCGTTTAGGATTTAATAATAGTATTGGGGCGCATGAAGTTTCGCTGGTGTATGAAATTGCCTCTAAGAGAAAAAGAAACCGAAGAATACTGGTTTCCTGTCCGAAGTTTTAATTATTTTATTTTATAAATAAAAGCTGTCTGATTATCATTTAATGGATTTAACCAGTATAATGTTTTATCGATCAGGCTTGGCTGAATAGTTGCCTCGTATTGAAGACCAGGAAAACGTTTCTTTAAAGAATCGACTCTTGCATTAATATTTTCTCCCTGCATAAACACAACATAATTAGGGCGTATTGAAGGTTCCTGAGCATTATAAGCAACAAGGGCACTGTCCGCGTTATTTGTTTTATTAATTCCAATAACTGAAAACCATTTACCAAAATAATACAATGGCGGCATTAAAAAATCATTTTCCTTATTACTGTCCTCAACCATAAACGCAACAGCATCTGGTTTGTTATAGAGATAAGTCATCGATTCAACACGATGCCGTTTACTGTACGAAAGGCTAAGCACCGGCAACAGTAAAACATTTATTACAATAACAAAAATTTTACAAAACCTTAAAAACCGGTAATTGACCTTTGATCTGTAAACTTCATACAGCGTAAACATTCCGATAGTTCCTGAAATAATAATCAATGGGAGGATGGTCATTATAAAACGTTCCTGCTTATTTGGGAAATAGGTGTGAAAAGCAAGATATAACAATACAGGCCAAAAGATAAGAGCGGTTTTTTTCCAGGAATAAAAATAACCCGCAAATAACAAAATACTCAGTGGTGGAATTAATAAACCAAATATCAGGTCAAAATACATATGCCAGTTATCTGTTCCGTAAACGCCGGCATTATCAAGATTATATTGAACATAAGAAAGAAATTCAGCAAATGGTTTTTTCCAGATAACATAATCAACAAGGCCCTGCGTTAATACTATAACGGTTAAGAAAGATAAAACCAGCAATACAATATTTTTAAACAAAGTTTTGTTTAGCAATAATGCTATTCCTATACCTCCGGCAATAAATACAGTTTGAAACCTGACTGAAAATGCAATTCCCAAACAGATTCCAGCCATCAGAACATTTTTAGTATTGATCTTTTCTTTATGCAATAAATAAATGGCAATAAGAATAGGAGGCACACAAACAAACTCTACTAAATTTCTTACACTCATAAATGGCATAAACCAATACAACGCGGTAAATAATCCAACATACCACGCAACTTTTTTACTACTGTATTGCTCTGCAATTTTATACGAATATTTTATAACCAATAACGACCACAAGGCATGTAGTAATCGAATAAAATACATTTTCAGCTGAGGATCATAAATACCAATAAGTTTAAAAAATTTAAAAATATAATAATGAATTCCTATATAAAAAAGACTGTGACCCTGCGGTACGCGTGAAGGATCGTTTTCAGAGGGAAGCCAGTTGTTATAATCAAAACCATCAACCCAACTCTGCGAAGATTCTATGATGAGAAAATGATCATCATGCCATCCAAAGCCCTTGCTAAAAAATACTGAGAACAAGCGCGCCAATGCGCCAACAATTAATAATTGTTGCAGGGGACTGTACCGCGTTTTAAACCAAAGAAAAAAGTTTTTCATTACTTCTGGGCTGTTTTGTAAAAATACAGGGCAACAAATGAAAATATTATGTTAGGCGTCCAAACTGCAAGCCAGGGCCATCCGAACCCACTTGTTGCCATAATAGTAAACACGTACATGAGCATGATATAAATACAACTAAGTAGTAATCCAAGGGCGATTTGCAATCCAACTCCTCCCCTTACCTTCCGTGAAGAAACACAAACGGCTATAATTGTGAGAATGAAAGTGGCAAATGGAAATGAAGTGCGTTTATAATTTTCCACCTCAAAGTATTCAATACGGCTTGATCCTTTTAATTTTTCACGAATAATATAGTCCTTTAATTCGAAATAGGTCATGGCTTCGTACTTACTTTCAAACCTGTGCATGTCGTACGGTTTAAATTCCATTTTCATTCGTTTGTTAGGTACAAAGGTGTTGATCTGCTTAAAAATCGGCTTACTGTTTTTTAAAGTATCCAGCCTGTCCTGCTCTATAATTTTCCGCTCATAAACCTTGTCAAGAATCCATTCGCTTTTAATGCTGTCCCATTTCATGAAATCCGCACTCAGAAAATAAGTTTGCTTATTATTGATCACATCTTCTATGGTAACCTTAAATGCAGTGTTTATTCTGTTATCAAAGCTTTCAAAATAAAGGACCCGGTTAGGGCCAATTTTTCTGTGGAGGTTACGTTCTTCGGTGTTGTAACCGCTATTGATGTATTTGTCTTCAAATCCGATTTTAATCTTAAACACTTTTGGCAGAATAAAATGGTTCAGCATCAGAGAAGAAAATCCAATAATAAAAGCTCCCATAATATAGGGCCTCATAAGACGCCGGAAACTTGTACCACTGCTAAGGATGGCTATAAATTCAGATTGATGCGCCATCTTGGAAGTAAAAAACACAACAGCTATAAAAGTAAATAGTGGGCTGAACTGATTGCCGTAATATGGAATGAACATCAGATAATAATCAAAAATAATTTCCTTTAAAGGGATGTTCTGGGTTGTGAAGGTCTGAATCTTATCCTTAATGTCGAAAACAATAAAAATAAGAAGGATGAGCGTTATCGAAAAGATAAAGGTCTTTAAAAATTTACCAAGAATATATTTGTCTAATGTTTTTAAAAACATGTTATAAACGCTGGCTCATTTGAACAACCATTTTATTCTTCCATTCCACAAAAGTTCCATCAAGTATTCGCTTTCGTGCTTCTTTTACAAGCCAAAGGTAGAAACCAAGATTGTGAACACTTGCTATTTGCGCGGCCAAAATTTCATCGCAGGTAAGCAAATGTCTTAAGTACGCTTTTGAATACTCTTTGTCGGCGAAAGTAGTTCCGTTTTCGTCCAATGGCGAAAAATCATTTTTCCATTTTTCGTTGCGGATGTTTATTATTCCGTTTTGTGTAAAAAGTAAACCGTGCCTTGCATTCCTTGTAGGCATAACGCAATCAAACATATCAATTCCAAGCGCAATGCTTTCCAGGATATTTGCCGGAGTACCAACTCCCATCAGGTATCGCGGCTTGTCCTTTGGCAGAATAGCGGTAACTACTTCTGTCATCGCGTACATCTCCTCCGCTGGTTCACCAACACTAAGTCCGCCGATGGCGTTGCCAAAGCAATCTTTAGAAGCTATGTATTCAGCGGATTCTATCCTGAGATCTTTGTAAACGCTTCCCTGAACAATCGGAAATAACTCCTGCTGATATCCGTAATGAGGTTCTGTTTCGCGGAATCGTTTCACACACCTGTCAAGCCAGCGATGTGTTAACCCCATTGAATTTTTGGCGTATTTATATTCGCAGGGATAAGGAGTGCACTCATCAAAGGCCATTATAATGTCGGCACCAATTGTGCGTTCAATATCCATTACACCTTCAGGAGTAAAAAAATGCTTGCTTCCGTCGATATGACTTTTAAAAGTAGCGCCTTCTTCGCTTAGCTTTCTTTGTTCGGCAAGGGAAAAAATCTGGTATCCGCCACTATCAGTTAATATGGGCCTATCCCAACCGTTGAATTTATGCAGCCCTCCTGCGTTCCGTAAAACATCCAATCCTGGACGAAGGTAAAGATGATAAGTATTTCCCAGAATTATTTGCGCGTTAATATCCTGTTTCAGTTCCCTTTGATGAACGGCTTTAACGGTGCCGGCGGTTCCAACAGGCATAAAAATCGGAGTTTCAATAGAGCCATGGTCTGTTTCAAGAAGTCCAACACGCGCTTTGGATTGCGGATCAGTATGTTGTAAGGTAAATTTCAAGAAAACAAAGATAGCAATTACAGGGTTTTGACTCAGAATAGTTCCTTAAATAGTTTTAAAACATCCTGCATGCTTTCGCATTGATAATCCGCTACCGCGAATTGTTTCATGTGCATGTGCTCTATATCAGGAACTGCAATAGCCCTCATTTGAGCTGCCTTTGCAGCAATAACGCCATTTATAGAATCTTCAATAACAAGACATGAGTTAGGGTAAATATCAAGCAGTTCGGCGCATACCAAAAAAACTTCAGGATGCGGTTTGCCATAAGCCATTGATTCCGCTGATACTTCAGCCTGAAAAAAATTCTCAAGTTCCAACTTTTTTAAAACCGCGCTTAAAAGCCTGTGTGATGAAGAAGTTGCAAGACCAATTTTTAAACCGGATTGTTTTACGTAATTAAGCGCTTCTAATGCTCCCGGCATAGGCTTTCCCTCATTTCCAATTAAATCAACCAGGGCATCCAGCACATTGGTCTCAACTTCATGATTTGTTATGTGCTTCAAATCGTAATGGTTTAGCCAGATGTCAACTACCTCTTTAAAACGCATACCGGTTGTTTTGCGGCAATCCTGCTCGGTAAAAGCTACCCCATAGCTATTAAAACCTTTAATCATTGCTTTGCGCCACAGAGGTTCGCTGTCAACCAGTACCCCATCCATATCAAAAATAACCGCTTTTATAGGTCCAAACATTGTTAATTATTTTGTTTAATAAATGCAAAGATACAGATAATTAGGGCCTTCCATGGGCGTAACTTTGCAGCTATGCTATTACCTCAATTTAAAGAATTCGGGCTGCCGGAACTTTTATGCCTGATAGGTGCCGTTGGATTTATTCTTATCCTTATTAACTACCTGGTTAATTACTTACCACTTGCTACTTATAAACGCAAGCAGGCAAATAATTCTTTTGAACCTGTTTCCATTATTATTTGTGCGAAAAACGAAGATGAAAACCTTACTGAATTTTTGCCTAAAGTTTTAACCCAGGATTACCCTGCTGAATTTGAAGTTATTGTTGTAAATGATTGTAGTTTCGATAATACAGAGAATGTAATTGATGAGTACGCTAAAATTTTTCCGAATCTGCGTAAAGCAAATATTAAGGAAGACCCTTATTATAAGCACGGCAAAAAATTTGCAATGCTGGTTGGAATAAAAGCGGCTAAGTATAATCATATGCTGTTAACCGATGCGGATTGCTTTCCTGCATCAAATTACTGGTTAAAGGAAATGTCAGGTTCGTTTATTTCAGGTAAGGAAATTGTATTAGGTTATGGCGCTTATGAAAAACAAAAAGGATTTTTAAATAAGTTAATCCGTTACGATGCTTTCATGATTGCTGTTCAATATTTGTCGGCGGCCATTAAAAACAAAGCTTATATGGGTGTTGGAAGAAACCTTGCCTATACAAAAGAACTATTTTTCAGGCACAAAGGATTTGCAAATCACTATCATATTAATTCAGGCGATGATGATCTGTTTGTGAACGAAGCGGCCACATCTCAAAATTTAAACGTTTGTATCAGTCATGAAGCAATTACTTATTCAAAGGCTAAGAAAAGTTTCAGGGATTGGAGGATGCAAAAAGCGCGCCATCTCACTACCGCGCCCCACTATAATTCTAAAGCAAAGTCCAGACTAGCATTCAGCTATTTCAGCCAGTATTTTTTCTATTTATCGCTAATTGTTCTGTGCTTGTCGATTAACACTATTGTTTTAGCTCCAATTGTGTTATTTTTGAAGATGATAGCTCAACTTGTTATTCTGAATAAAGCCGCAAAAAAGCTAAATGAACCCGATCTGTTGTTCGCGGCCGTTATTTATGAATTTCTTCTTTTGTTCATCTATCCGATCTTTCAACTAAATAAACTTTTCTATAAACCAAATAAATGGACGAATTAGAAAATACGGAAAGATTAACCACCAAAGCTGTTTATGACTATAAACTGGTTAGGGCGGCATTGGATAAAGGCGATCAAAAAGCATTCGCGGAACTTCTTCAGCGTTACAGGGAAAGCGTTTACTTTATGATGCTGAAAATGTGCGGCAATAAAGATGATGCTGAGGATCTTACCATTGAAGCATTTGGACGCGCGTTTAAAAAACTGGATCAATACAGCCCCGATTATGCGTTCAGTACCTGGCTATTTAAAATTGCAAGTAATAATGCTATTGATTTTATCAGACGTAAAAAACAAATGACCTCCGTTTCGCTCGATAATAAAATTGATAGTTCGGAGGGAAAAGAGCATTCTTCCAGCATGAAATCGCCTACTCTCGATCCTGAGGAGCATTTCATTAAAAAACAGAAGGTAGAGTTGGTTCGTGTTTTGGTAGATAACCTCAAACCAAAGTATAAAGAAATGATCGAGCTGTTTTATTTCCATGAAATGAGCCATGAAGAAATTTCTAAAAAATTAAACCTGCCGATAGGAACCATAAAAGCCCAGCTATTCAGAGCCCGTGATCTTTTATATAATGCTTTAAAGAACAGGCAGGGCAAGTTTTGATCTCTCTTATTCAAAAATATTTTCCGGATCTTACTTCTCAACAGCTCTCGCAATTTAAAGAGTTGGATGAGCTATACCGTTACTGGAATAGCCAGATTAATGTAATTTCAAGAAAAGATATTGATTTGCTTTATGAAAGACATATACTTCATTCACTTGCAATAGCTAAAGTGATTAGATTTAAACCAGGAACAAAAATTCTTGATGTTGGTACTGGTGGAGGATTTCCGGGAATTCCGCTTGCCATACTTTTTCCCGAATGTGAGTTTCTGTTAGTTGACAGCATTGGAAAAAAAATTAAAGTGGTAAATGAAATTGCTTCCGCTCTTAACCTTACCAACGTTACCGGAAGACAGCAAAGAGCCGAGGAAATAAAAGAAAAATTTCATTTTGTTGTGAGCCGCGCTGTAACTGAATTTCCTGTATTTTATTCATGGGTGAAAGATAAATTTCTGAAAGAAAGTTTCAACGATCTACCCAATGGAATTCTTTACTTAAAAGGCGGAGACCTGAAAGAAGAATTCGGAAAGTATTATGACCGTGCTAAATTTTACGAACTTAAAGATTACTTTGAAGAAGAATTCTTTGAAACCAAAAAGGTGGTTTACTTTAGAGGTGTTTAGTTTTTAATTAAGTGTAAACTATTTAATAAACACTAAAACTTTACTCCTCCTTCATAACCATCTGATGGGTGGTCCTACTCCTCTGCTCCAGTAAAACTATTTTATTTTCGCTTAGTTTGGAAATGATATCATTATCATAATTACGGATTGTCATTAGCTGAACATCCTTATTATACAATACTTTAAAATGCTCCTGAAGTTCGTTCAGTAACGGCTCTATTTTATACTCATCATAATCTGTGCAAACGCTGAAGCTAATGGCCGAATTCTGAATCATGTTGGCATGCACATTATATTTAGAGAACATGCTGAATATCGTGCTCAGGTTATCTTCCGCAATAAAGCTGAAGTCCTTTGGCTGAATTGATAAAAGAATCTGATGAACCTTAAAAATATAACTGGTAACGTTAATGCGTTTATCACTGTCCCGTATTACAGTTCCTTCTTCTGCAGGTTTTAAAAAAGATTTTACATACAGCGGAATGTTTTTGTTTTGCAGAGGCTTGATGGTTTTAGGGTGAATTACTGAAGCTCCGAAATAAGTCAATTCAATGGCGTCGTGGTATGTGAGTTCATCAATCTTTTTAGTATTCTTAAAATATTTAGGGTCAGCATTTAAAACGCCAGGCACATCCTTCCATATAATTACTTTCTCAGCATTCGAAAAGTAAGCCAGCAGGGCCGCAGTATAATCGCTTCCTTCCCGACCAAGCGTGGTTGTAAAGTTTTCTGAAGTTCCACCAATAAAGCCCTGGGTTACCACAATATTATGAGATTTTAATTGAGGTAATAATTGCGTTTGCACAAGCGTTTCACTCAGCTCATAATCAACTTTTCCTTCCCTGAATGTGTCATCGGTTTGAATAATACCTCTGGCATCCATCCATTTATTATTAATTCCATTTGCATTTAAATATGCTGAAACAATTTTAGTAGCCAGCACTTCGCCCTGTGAAACTAACTGATCGTAATGGTGATTATAGGAAAAAGACGGATCTTCTTCCAGCGCCCAAAGAATTTCTACAAATACATTTTCAATTTCGTTATTAATTGAAGTAGGATCAGAAAAAAGTTGTGATATTATGTTTAAATGAAACTCTTTTAACTCGTTGAATATTGAGTGAACATCTCCTTTACCATAAAAGTAGGCGTTCACAAGGTCCTCCAGCTTATTGGTGGTTTTATCCATTGCCGAAACCACAACAATAGTAGGCTGCGTAGTAAAAGTTTTTAAAATAGACGCAACGTTTTTTACGGCTTCGGCATTTTTTACAGATGCACCGCCAAACTTGAATACCTGCATAAAAACAAATGTAAGTTCTATTTTAAAAGTAAAATAAATCCCTTTAAACATTAATTGAACATTGGTCTTTTAATTATAATTAAAGATGTTCCAAAACCCTTATTTTTGTATTAGACCATGATTTTCCTTTCTAAATACAAACCTGTTTTTATTTATGGTATAGCTCTTGCCTTATTATTGTTCCTTCTTAACTGGTTGAAAATAAAGTTTATTATTATTGATCACGCCTTTGAAGTTTACGCCTTAGGCATTGCTGCTATTTTCATGACCCTGGGTATTTGGCTGGCCATTAAACTTACTAAGCCAAAAATACAAACAGTAACCATTGAAAAGGAAGTGTATATAAAAAGTGGCCAGTCTTTCGTATTTAATGAAAATGAGTTTGAAAAACTGGGGCTAAGCAAGAGGGAAATGGAGGTTTTGAATCTTATGGCAAAAGGTTTGAGCAATAAAGAAATTGGTGAACAGCTTTTTGTTTCCTTAAACACAATTAAAACCCATACCTCCAAGATTTTTGAAAAACTGGAAGTGAACCGAAGGACTCAGGCCATAGAAAAAGCTAAACGACTGAATTTGATAGAGTAAGGTATAATACTTATGTATTAAAATTAACTTTATAAGCAAAAATCACCCTTAAGTATGACCGATTTTTTTAAATATAACCCCATTTTTGCGCAAAAAATAAATCAAAAACTATGAAGAAAATTGTAATTGTTAATGGCCTTATTGCAGGTCTAATTGTAGCTATAATGATGATAATAGGAACCTCAATGGCTTATCGTAATCCCGACTTTGAAGGCAGCATGCTCCTGGGATACGCCGGTATGCTGGCAGCCTTTTCACTCATTTTTGTAGGCATTAAAATGTTCAGGGATAAACATAATGAAGGCCATATAACCTTTGGCAAAGCTTTTAAAATAGGTTTGCTGATAGCACTTATCGCTTCATCAATTTATGTAGGTGTATGGTTAATTGAGTATTATTTCTTTATTCCTGATTTTATGGAGCTATACTCAAACCATATGCTTAAAGATATTCAAAACAAAAATTTAACCCCAACTGAAATAGATGCCCAGTTATCGGAAATTGAAATGTATAAGAACTTATACAAAAATCCTTTTTTCGTAATCCTGTTAACCTATACTGAAATTCTGCCGATAGGAATTCTTGTTACTCTTATATCGGCACTGATATTAAAACGTAAACCGGTTGTTTCTTAACAAAAAACCCGCAATTAGCGGGCTTTTTGTTTGTAATAAATTATTTTACTCTACCTTAAAACGGGGGCTCATTAAAATCTTCGATATCGTTTCGTTTAATTATATCGCTATTGCTATCATCAACTCTATCCCAGTTTTTTGAAGCAACCGTTTTTGTGCCGCTATTTAAAAAGTCGTTATTCTGTTCAAGTGCGCCAGTTGCAGGTCCTGATGAATAAATCTGATCCTGACCTTCCATATAATCCAGATCGGCGAATTTGGCATACTGGCCAACAAACCTGAGCTTCACAGTTTCAAGAGCTCCATGCCTGTTTTTGGCAATAATCACTTCTGCCCTACCCCTTGTAGGCTCATTGTTTTCATCAACTTCAAGACCATAATATTCCGGACGGTAAATAAACATTACCATATCCGCATCCTGCTCAATAGCTCCCGATTCACGAAGGTCGCTCAATTGCGGACGTTTACTGCCCCCCGGCCTGTTTTCAACCTGGCGACTTAACTGAGATAAGGCTATGATTGGAATTTCAAGTTCTTTGGCAAGGCTCTTTAATCCACGGGAAATCTGACTAATTTCCTGTTCACGGTTTCCTTTTCCATCAGGGCCACCACTCATTAACTGAAGGTAGTCAATGATAATTAATTCAACCTTTTGATTTTCCTTTAAACGTCGGGCTTTGGCACGAAGTTCGAAAATTGAAAGTGCCGGGGTATCATCAATATATAATGGGGCAACAGCAAGCTTTTTAATGCGTTCATTTAACTGAACAAACTCGTGGTTATCCAGGTTACCTTTTAAAATTTTATCCTGAGTAATTTCAGTTTCGCTGGAGATTAAACGTTTTACCAACTGAAGGCTGCTCATCTCCAAACTGAATATGGCAACCGGCTTATTGAATTCAACGGCCGCATTTTTTGCCATACTCACAACAAAAGCCGTTTTACCCATACCGGGACGTGCAGCAAGAATAAGAAGATCAGACTTTTGCCAGCCGCCGGTAATGCGGTCAAGGGCTGTAAAACCCGAAGGAACCCCAAGCAAGCCATCGGTTTGATTAGCGGCCGTTTCAATTTCTTCAATAGCCTTTGCTATTAACGTACTCATTTTATCGTGCTGCTTGCGCACGTTTGAATCCAGAATCTCAAAAATGTTTTTGGTTGTTTCATCCAGCAATTCAAAAACATCCGTACTGTCTTCATAGGCAGTTTTAATGGTTTCGGTGCTTATGCGTATAAGTTCACGCTGAAGATATTTCTGAGCAACAATACGCGCGTGAAATTCAATATTTGCAGATGAAGCAATTCGATTTGTAAGGGCTGACACATAATACGCGCCGCCAACCAGTTCAAGCTCGCCAGTGCGTTTTAGTTCTTGTGTAACGGTTAAAATATCTACTGGTTCTGAACGGTTAAATAAAGAAACCATTGCAGCAAACACTCTTCCATTTTGTTCTTTGTAAAAGGCTTCGGGATTTAAAATATCAATAACGGTGCTAAGCGCTTCTTTTTCAAGCAGCATTGCGCCTAAAACCGCTTCTTCCAGTTCAACAGCCTGCGGTGGAAGTTTTCCAATTTCGTTCGACGCAGAAACTGTGCTTAAAATACGTTTACGGGTTTTATTTTGATTATCCTGATTCATAGAAGGGGGACAAATGTGCAATTAAATTGCCTCATAATAAATTTACAAAAACGGCAGACTTATTAATAAGTTGTGTATAACTATTGTTTGAATATGTAAGCCCAATGAAATCAGCATCTTCACGAAATGCGAATGTTCATAATTACAAAAAACAGTTTCCAACATAAGTAATGTTAGATATTTGTTAATTGTTTAACAGTTTTCATTTTCAGTACATTAAAGAATCTTATCATAATTTATATTTGACGTCTGATAAATTATATTAAACTCTTATGCGAATTCTATTAGCCGATTCAAACCATTCTATACTTCACGAAACTCTTATGGCAGCGGGATTTTCCTGTGATTTATTCTGGGAAAAAACAGCAAAAGAGCTGCAGGAGATTTTGCCGGAGTATGATGCGCTGGTTCTGCGTAGCAAATTTAAGATCACAAAAGATTTGATGAATGTTTGTCCGCGTCTGAAATGCATTGGACGCGTTGGCGCAGGCATGGAAAACATTGATGTTGAATACGCGAAGCAAAAAAATATCATTTGCGTAAATGCTCCCGAAGGAAACCGTGACGCTGTGGGTGAACATGCATTAGGCATGCTGCTTATGCTGATGAATAATTTAAAAAAAGCGGATAACGAAGTAAGGAAAAATATATGGCTGCGGGCTGAGAACCGTGGACATGAAATAACAGGCAAAACGGTTGGAATTATTGGATGTGGGCATATGGGCAGCAGCTTTGCTCAAAAATTAAGAGGATTTAATTGCAATGTCCTTGTGTATGACAAGTACCGTACAGGTTTAACCAATGAGTTTATCAAACAAACCGAACTTCAGGAGCTTTTTGAAAAAAGTGATATTGTAAGCTTACACGTTCCCTTAACCAGCGAAACTGAGTACATAATTAATTCAACTTTTCTTTCACAGTTTAAAAAGCCTGTTTATATTATTAATACTGCCAGGGGTAAATGTCTTAATACGCCTGACCTGGTAGAAGCTATGAAAACCGGAAAAGTAACAGGCGCCTGTTTGGATGTACTTGAGTACGAATCGCTCTCTTTTGAAAAATTAGAGAATAACGAAACACTTCAATACTTATTTCAATCGGATAAAGTGGTGTTAAGTCCGCATATTGCAGGGTGGACACACGAAAGTAATTACAAAATGAGCAAGATTGTAGCAGAAAGAATGATTACAGCTTTAAAATCTAGAAGTTAATGGTAAATTGAGGAGTGGTAATAATGTTGGATTTATTTCCAGATTCGTCAACTACAAAAACCGTGTACTTAAATATCTTCACAGAATCCCCGCTTCGGAAAGGAGCCCATGGCAGGTACATATCCCCACGAACCGATTTCCCTTTATAATTCGCGTCATTAGGATTAAGTGTGCTAGGTTGCAGTACTGTTTGGGTAATTCTTGCAGTATCGTTTGTAATCAAATCCTTTATGGTCGTGAATTGTTGTGTGGCTGAATTAAGGTAATAAAATGTACCAATAAGATTTGGCCCCTTAGCATTGCTTTCCCTGAAAATATCTCCGTCGCCATCTTCGTAACTAATTACAAGAACGGCAGTATCGTTACCTGCTGAGGTTTTCCATGCCTGAAAGTCTTTAAACTCAATTGCAGGTACAGGATTGGTAACTTTCTTTTTCACGCAGGAAAAGGAAAACAGGGTGATTATAAATATGATTGCCGCAACGCGCATTAAATCGAAAATCAATATCTAAATTTACAAAAGAATTGCCAGATACAAAAAAAGTGAACCAATTAAGCTCCCTGATATTTAACATTAATTCAGACGAAGAGTTCAAACAACTGGCCTTGAATGTTTTTCAGTTTCAATACAGTAATAATGTAATTTATCATAAGTGGGTTAATGCTTTAAAGATTAGTGCATCTAATGTCTTGAGTGTAGAACAAATTCCCTTTTTACCCATTCAATTTTTTAAAAACAATAAAATAATTTCTTCTGCTGAACACACGAATAGTGTTGTTTTTACAAGCAGTGCAACAACTTCTCAAACGCCATCCCGGCATATTGTAAACGACATTAATCTGTATGAAAAAAGTTTTTTAACTGCTTTTGAATTGTTTTATGGAAAACCGGAAGAATACTGCATTCTCGCTCTTTTGCCAAATTATTTGCAGCGCAAAGGATCATCACTTGTGTACATGTGCAATGAGCTTATTAAAATAACTCAACATCCGGATAGTGGTTTCTTTCTGAATAATATTGATGAGTTGATCGCTAAAATTGAGAAACTAAAAAAGATAAAACAAAAAACACTTTTGATAGGTGTTTCCTATGCCTTAATGGATCTTGCCGACCAAAAAATAAAATTGAATGAAAATTTTATTGTTATGGAAACCGGTGGTATGAAAGGAACGCGAAAGGAAATGCTGAAGCCTGAATTGCATGCCTACCTGCGGCAAGGTTTTTCAAATGAAAAAATTCATAGCGAATATGGTATGACCGAATTATTAAGCCAGGCTTATAGTAAGGGAGATGAAAAGTTTCAAGGTCCGCCCTGGATGAAATTTCTGATCAGGGAGGTGGCGGATCCTTTCAACCTCATGAAAACCGGGAGAACAGGCGGCATTAACGTAATTGATCTGGCCAATCTATACTCCTGTTCCTTTATTGCAACACAGGATTTAGGAAAGCTGGACGAAAACGGAAAACTGGAATTAATGGGACGTTACGATAACAGTGATGTTAGAGGTTGCAACCTGATGATGGAATCTTAACCATTTATTGTTATTATTTTTTGTTTCACGTATTATAACTTATAATACAATTAAGCTTATTTTTACGGATCTATGTTTGTACTTTATTTAAAGGAAATACGCAGTTTTTTAAGTTCCCTGATAGGATACATTGCTATCGCGGTATTTATAACGCTGATTGGGATTTTTATGTGGATCATTCCTTCTGAAAGTACAGGCTCTAACGTTCTGGATAATGGTTTTGCAAACATTGACCCGCTTTTTTTTATAGCGCCCTGGGTTTATCTTTTCCTGATTCCGGCAATTACCATGCGTACTTTTTCAGAAGAAAAGAAAACAGGAACCATTGAGCTGCTTCTTACCAGGCCCTTAAGTGATCTTCAGATTGTGCTTGCCAAATATTTTGCGGGACTCACACTGGTTATCATTTCATTGCTTCCAACACTTATTTATTATTATACAGTTCATGTATTAAGTTTCCCTAAAGGAAATGTGGATACCGGAGGAATGTGGGGGTCTTATGTAGGATTGCTTTTCCTTGGGGCAGGCTTTGTTTCAATTGGAATTTTTGCCTCTGCTATTGCTGAGAATCAGGTAATAGCTTTTATTATCGCATTATTACTTTGTTTTTTCTGCTACATAGGTTTTGAGTTTATTGCCGACAGCGGATTGTTCGGTAAATACGATTTCCTCTTTAAAAATTTAGGCATTAACGAACATTATATTAGTATGAGCCGTGGCGTTATTGATACGCGCGATGCCATTTATTTTATCAGTGTAATTGCACTTTTTAATTTACTTACAAAACTTGTACTTGAGAGCAGGAAATGGTAAAAGAACAATCACATATGTCACGCAATAAACGCAGGGATATCATCATGCTGGTTGCTCTCATTGGTATTGTTATTCTTGCCAATTTTGTCGGAACCTTTTATTTCAAACGTTTTGACCTTACTTCTGAAAAAAGGTATACTCTTGCCGAAAGTACCAAATCTTTACTAGGCAATCTTAATGATGAAATACTGTTTAAGATTTATCTGAGTGGTAATCTTAACCCTGGTTTTACCCGCTTAAGAAACGAAACAAAAGAAATACTCGACGAGTTCAGGGCTTATTCAAATAACCAGATTCAATATGAATTTATAGCGCCGGGTGAAGGATTGACCAAGGAAGAAGCCCTTAATATTGAAAAACAGCTTTACGAAAAAGGGATTGTTCCTGAACAGGTGATAGATAGTAAAGATCCAAATACCTCGTCACAAACGCTAATATGGCCGGGAGCAATTGTAAGTTATAAAGGAAAAGAAACATCCTGGCAAATTTTTAAACACCAGCTGGGAGTGAACCGGGAAGTTTCAATTAATAACAGTATCGAAGAACTTGAATATTCTTTAACTACCACAATACGAAAATTACAGCGCGATAAAAAACAGGAAGTAACATTCATAGAAGGACATTATGAATTGGACACCCTTCACCAATACGATTTCATGCGCGCTTTAAATGAATATTATGATGTAAACCGTACACCGTTGCTTGGTAAACTCGGTGCTTTAAAAGGCAGCGACGCGATAATCATTTCTCAGCCAGATAGCGCGTTTAGCGATAAGGATAGATTCATTATTGACCAATATATAATGAATGGGGGAAAAGTGTTGTGGCTTATTGACCCGGTTGCAATTAACAGAGATACTTTTAATCTTAAGGGGTACACAATGGGACTAACAAACCAATTAGGGATTGAAGAAATGCTGTTTAAATACGGAGTGCGTTTAAATCCTGTTTTGGTGCAGGATATGCAGTGTGCTAAAATTCCGATTAATGTAGGATTCAAAAAGGGTCAGCCTAACTTTAAATTTTATCCTTGGATTTACTCACCACTCGTAATGCCGGATATTAATCATCCCATTGTAAAAAATCTTGACCTGATAAAATTTGATTTCCTTAGTACACTGGATACTGTTAAGGCAAAAGGAATTAAGAAAACCATTTTACTTCATACGTCAAAGTATTCTCGTGTGCAGCCAACACCGGCGCGAGTATTCCTTGGAATGGTTCAGTATCAGCCTAAAGAAATTCAGTTCAACCAGAAATATTTACCTGTTGCCTGCATACTAGAAGGCGAATTCAGCAGCTTTATTGAACACAGAATTCCAACTGTGTTATTGAATGATTCATCGTTTAAATACATTGACAAAGGTAAACCAACGAAAATGATTGTTGTGGCTGATGGAGATGTTTCCAGAAATGATTTCCAGAGAAGTTCTGGTCAGATTTATCCGCTGGGCTACGATAAATACACCGGCCAATCTTTTGCCAACAAAACTTTCCTTCTTAATTGCGTTAATTATTTATTGGATGATGAGGGAATGTTACAACTTCGCGCAAGAGAAATTAAACTAAGACAACTTGATCCAAAGAAGATAACCACGCAGCGATCAAAATGGCAAATAACAAATGTTGGATTGCCCCTGCTTCTTGTGATTGCGTTGGGACTTGTACAGTTCTGGTACAGGAAAAGAAAATATTCCGCTTAAGAATTTTCGAACAAGCTGAAATTGGTTTCCAGCAATTGATTTTTTACCGCAAACATTACCACGCCGGCAGTATTGTTAACCCCAAGCTTACTCATGATGTTTTTGCGATGAGTATTAACGGTATGTGTGCTTAGCTTTAATTTATCAGCAATTAGTTTATTGGATAAACCTTCCGCGATACCACGTATAATATCAATTTCGCGATCAGTAACCGACATTCCTTCGCAACCAATCGATTTAATAAAACTATTGTTTGTTTTAATTTCAGAAGCGGCTGTTAAAAATGAAATGATTTTTCCGCAAACAAATTTTTCTCCTTTGATGGTTGAGTTGATGGCTTCAAGGATTTCTGTTTTATCGCAATCTTTTAATAAATAACTTGTTACCCCACTCGAAAGGACTTTATTGAGATCGGTTTTACTTAACATTTCTGTTATAGCAAGAACACGGGTGCGGGGACATTTTTTTACAATTTCACTCAGTTCAGAAGTTTGCATTCCAAGTGAGATAAAATCCAATAACAAAAGGTTTGGTTTAGATAACTGCAGCTGACTTAAAAGGGTGTGTTTATCACCACACACAGTAGGAACCAGTTCAAAACCTTTTAGTTCACCAACTAAAAGCTCAAGACCAACCCTTGAAAGAAAGTTTTTATCTGCAATAAGAACTTTAACCATTTATTTAGAATAATTTTAAACAAAAATAGCGAATAACGTCGAAAAAAATAAGTTAAATTTTAATTTTTTTGCCATCAATTGCTAAATCACAATTGTTGAAAATTGGCAGAGCCTCCTCAACAAATTCTTCAAGATTGCCGTATCTGGCAGAAAAATGTCCGAGCAATAATTTTTTAACCCCAGCCTTATTCGCTATTTCTGCGGCCTGTGAAGCAGTTGAGTGAAATGTTTTTTTTGCGCGTGCTTCATGTTCTTTTAAAAAAGTGCTTTCGTGATATAAAAGATCTACATCCTTTATATATTCACAAACCGGAGGATTAAAAACAGTATCGCTGCAATACGCATAACTCCTTGATGGCGGCGGATCACGGGTTACATCTTTATTTTTTATTAACTCACCATCCTCATTTGTTACATCCATTCCTTTTTTTAAGACAAGAATATCAGCAGTTGAGATTTTTAACTCTGCCAGCTTTTCCTTATCAATATTACGTAACAAAGGTTTTTCCCTGAATAAAAAACCTGTACAGTAAATCCTGTGCTTTAACGGGAAAGAATATACTTCAACTTTTGCATCCTCAAAAAGCAGGTTAAGACCATTATTTTCAGTAAACTTCCAGTTAACAGGAAAATTTAACACAGTTTCCGAAGCTTTATTCATAACATCCATAATGGTTTTAAGGTCTTTAGGACAATAAATAGTTAACGGCTGTTTTCTTCCGAGCAGATGCATACTGCTAAGGAGACCAGGCAGACCAAAAAAATGATCGCCATGCAAGTGAGAAATAAAAATGTGGTCTATTGACTGGAACTTTGCTTTAAATTTTCTAAGTTGTATCTGTGTAGCCTCCCCGCAATCAATTAAAAAATAGCGCTCAGCTATGTTTAGTAACTGAGCGCTGGAATTTCTTTCGGATGTGGGGCTTGCAGAAGAAGACCCGAGAATTAAAAGTTCAAAAGTTTGCCTGGTCATTAATGCGTTGAATTTACCACCATTCGTTTGGATTCAGTATAGTTTTTATATTGAATTGAATATAAATAAATGCCGCTGTTCCAATCAGATACGTTTAGCTCATAAGAATTATCGCCAACATTGGTTCTAAACTTATCTTCAAATATTTTATCACCAAGAATATTATAAACCTTTAGCTTAGCCAGCGCTTCATCGTTAACATGAAAGCGAATTGAAGTTTTTGATGAAACCGGATTTGGAACATTAACAAGATCGAATGATTTGGAGTTTACATTCTCACTAATAGCGGCCGGAGGGTTTACCTGAATCACATAATACGAAAGTGTTGTAGAATTAACTGCGCTTCCACCATTAACATTCGGACTCGCAGGACATGTACCAGACGCGGTAGTAGGAGTTCCATAAGCCACAACTCTGAATTGAACTGTATAAGTTCCTGCTGTAGTAGGTGTTCCTGAAATAACCGCGCAACTGTTTGCATTTCCTGGAAATTTAAATGTTCCGCTGGTATTGGTTACGGTTGGGCCTGCCAAAAAATTCAAACCAGGAGGAAGGTTAAAATTAGTATAACTACCCGGCGTGGACACTTCGAAGCGATTAAAACAAATTTTAATAAATCCCTGAAGTGTATCCTTTGGAATTTTAACTGTAATGTTTTGTCCGTATGGCTGCCCTACATATGCCTGAACAAAATTAGTGGCGCTATCAGGCCAAATGCCATTTTTATTGGAAGCTACAAATGCAGGATCCAATGAACATGTTGTTGGAGCCTGAGAAAAAGAGGAAAATGCAATAATAGAAGCAATGAGGGTAAATATTTTTTTCATACTAAATGTAATATTTGCCTAAGGTAACAAAGTATAGGCAATCTTTAAAATTGAAGAGCCGTAAATAAAACTTGCAGGAATTTAATGTTTTAAATACTTTTGCGCCTTCAAAAAAGAAAACAAATGACAGGAAATATAACCTTTACAATGATTAAACCTGATGCCGTTGAAGCTAATAATATCGGGCCTATTTTAAATGTAATCAACAAAGCTGGTTTTAAAATTTTAGCCATGAAATACATGCGCCTTACCAAGGCTCAGGCCGGACAGTTTTACGCGGTTCATAAAGAACGTCCGTTTTACGGCGAACTTACTGAATATATGAGCAGCGGGCCAATTGTAGCCGCTGTATTAAGCAAGGATAATGCAGTGGCCGATTACCGTAAACTTATTGGTGCTACAGATCCTTCAAAAGCTGAAGAAGGAACTATTCGTAAAATGTTTGCCAAGTCAATTGCAGCCAATGCAGTTCATGGAAGCGACAGTAACGAAAACGCTGAAATTGAATCGAATTTCTTTTTTTCTCAATTAGAGCGTTTTTAAGCAAATAAAGCTTATTTTTAAACCCTGCCGTAAAACCGGCAGGGTTTTTTGTTTTTATGAAAATGACCAGTAATTTGCAAAAAGCTACCACTTCTAAGAAAAGAACGGGTAATTGAAAAAAAGTAATAAATAACACTTTGTAGTCTGATAAAAATTAAACAATTTTGTTAAAAATATATAATATAAGAAACAAATAATATGATAAAGTTCCTATCCAAAAAACTGTTTAAAACAATAAGCCTTGTGGCTTTGACCGGGTTAACAGCCAACATGGACGCGCAAACCCTGAACTGGTCTCCGGCCGGGCCAATTTATACAGCCGGACGTGCGCGGAATATGATTGTTGACAAAAACGATGCCAGTGGAAATACTCTTTATGTGGGAAGTACCACCAGTGGTATTTTTAAATCCACCGATGGAGGCGTTAACTGGGCTCCTCTTAACGATCAGGGTACAGTTAGGAATATCAGTTATATGGCTCAGGCGTCCAATGGAGAAATTTTTGTTGGAACAGGAGAGGGTTTTTTAAGGCCAAGTCAGGCTGCTAAGGCTCAGCCAGGTACTGGCTTGTATAAACTTGTTGGTAATAATCTTGTTTTAGTAAGCGCTGCTGCTAATACTGGAACTGTTATTAACCGTATTGCTTGCCACCCTTCAGATCCCTTGAAACTTGCAATTGCCACTAATTCCGGAGTTTTGATTTCAACAGATGGAGGAACAGTTTTCACCGCTGCCAACACCGGAACATTTGTTCAAACAACCAGTGGCTTTTTAGGCCAGGATGTGAAATTTAATGGTAACGGGATTTTATATTTCTCAGTTGGGCCAGTAGCCGGAACTTCTACAGTTAGTTCAACTGTTTGGAAATCAGATGACGCCACTTTATCTACCTTCAGTAATATTACTCCATCTTCCAGCCAACTGGCTTCCTCAGTATTTGGAAGAATTGAGCTTGCTGTAGCGCCTAGCAATCCAAATGTTATTTACGCGTCTTGCTCAAAAAAATTCACTACCAGAAACTCAGCCAATTTGCAGGGTTTATTTGTTACATACGATGGAGGCACTAATTGGGGATTAATTCTGGTTGGCTCTTCTCAGTTAGATCCGCTGTCAAACGGCGGTACCATATCTTCTGGTGATTATGCACATGTTATTAAAGTTAGCCCTTTAAATTCAAATGAAATTTATCTTGGAAGTTACCAGCTATATAAATTTGTTCGTACAGGTGGATCTAACTCTTCTCCTTTCGGAACCTGGACAAAAATAGGTTATCATTTTCTTTTAAATACTCAATTGTACCTTCATGAAAATGTTCATGATGCACAATTTGTTACTTCAGGCAGTTCTATTTCCAGATATTATATTATTACTGATGCCGGTATATATCGTTCTGTTGATGGATTAACCACACTTCAGCCTTTTTACAAAGGTTTGGTTACAGGACAATTTAACTCAGTAAGTATCGACCGATTCCCTGGTACAAATGTGCCGCCTACTTCAGCAACTAACACATCATTAACCCCTTATCAAGCATATATTGGAGGAACAGGAGGAAATGGTTTGACTTATTTTAATGGAAATTATCCCTTGGTTTCTCAAGAACTTTCTTACGAAAGCGGAGATATCTTTAACGCGGAATACTCTAAAATACTTCCAAAAGCAGCCTATTTTTCAGCTAGCTCCGGTTCTGTTTTCAGAACAACAGATGTTACAACCGGCAATTATGACTTAGCCAATTTTGTTCAGAACACAAAATCTCAAACAGTTCAGGATCTTACTAATTCCACTTATACCATTGCAGGAACACCTTTCAAGTTATGGGAAAATTATGGAAATGTTGTAAAAAGCCCTGATTCTTTGATTTTTTATAATGATACGGCAATTTCGAGAAGCACTATTACCTCATTAACGGCCACTGCGCAGTTTTCATTCAGCATTGGTCGCCCTCAGGCCACTGCACTTATAGACAGTATTATTATCAGAACAACTACTGTTGTAATTGCAGCTACACCATCACAGGTAGCAGTTGGCGGGTATTCTGTTGTAAATACTAAAACTTTGTCAATCAAATTAAGTAATAGTTACACAGCGGCATCAACCGGAACCACATCTGCCCCAATTTCAAGTATTCTAGGATATACCAATGGGACTCCAATGACTTCTAATTCGGTGATTTTGAATTCAACTAATCAACTTGACCAGATATTTATTACCCTGGCAACTCCATTGTTCACATCAACCCCAACATCGGCTCCTAGCGTTGCAAATGTTGCTGATTATTTAAGGGTTCAGGCTACTGTTTATTACCGTTATAATCCAAATTCTGTTATACAGTTAATTGATAATAGTATGTCTACTATTTCCAACACTCTTACCACGCTTTCCCCTGCAGATACATTGAGTTGGAACAGAACATCTATTGTTACCGTTGGAACCACAACATATACCGCGGTAAATCCGGTTATTAAATTAAAACAAGCTGTATCAGCACGTATCGCTATTCCGTACTCAAGCGGCTCGGGAGGTTCTTATGTTCATTCAATCAGAGTTTCAAATGCCCCTCTTGATATGAATACACCGCTTAGCTTTGTTACTGTTAGTCAGGATAAATGCTTAACCACCGACGCGAATGGCGCTCCTACCAGTAATACAATTAATATACAAGGTAAGCCTACGCTTATTGAATGGGGTAAATCAGGGGCAAATTTATATTATGCTACTGATGCCAATAAATTATACCGTGTTTCATATTTGTATACTTTGGTTGACTCAACCGCTAAAGGATATTCAGGAAAAAAACATACTAACGTATTCACATACAGTAATACTCCTGCGCCTCCACAATATACTGCAACCGCATTTTTTACCCCTAATCCACGTTCTCCATACCGCACTACCTTGCTTGGCTCATTCTCCAATAAAATCACAAGCATCAGTATTCCTCAGAACGACTCATTAGGTATGGTGTTAACTTTTGACGATTCATCTCCAACCGGTACCTTAGTTATGACCAGCACCGGAGACATTCGTAAAAACGATTTTTCAAATATCGGATGGGTTAATAAAACAACTTCAGCTATGAGCAACTTAAAAACTTATTGCTCATTAATTGAATTGAACGATAATAACAAGGTTTTTGTTGGAACGGATAATGGAATGTTTTATACAAGCGACATATCGCAGGCAACACCAACATGGAGCAACGTTAACAACAGCCAGTTGCCTAATGTACAGATTTTCGATATCAAACAGCAAACACTGGAACCATGGAACTGTTATAACTCAGGTCAAATTTATGTTGCAACAAACGGAAGGGGTATCTGGACTAATAGTTCATTCTTTACTCCATATGTTGTAGCAGTAAACGAAATTGAGTCTAAAGCTACTTTCGAAAATAATCTTGCATTATTCCCAAATCCAACAAATGGAACGGTAAATATGTTATTTACTGGAATTCAGGGTGAATCGGCTAAAGTTTCTTTAATAGATATTAATGGAAGAGTTGTTCAAACAGAAGTTCTTGGCAAACTAAACGCCGGTGAAATTAACTACCGTTTCGAAACATCTAATTTAGCAACCGGTATGTACATTGTTAATGTTACAAGCGATTCAGGAATTAAACGCGTTACCAAATTAATAGTTACCAAGTAACAATTGTCTTTTAATAAAAAAAGCTGTCCGCTATGGGCAGCTTTTTTTTTGACTATATCTTTACCCTAAAATGAAAATCACAGAGTCCGAATCATATTATAATAACCTCGAACAGATGAGCATTAATGATCTTCTGGTTAATATAAATAAAGAAGATAAAACTGTTCCAATGGCTGTGGAAAAAGCAATTCCTCAAATTGAACTTTTGGTAGAGTCACTTGTAAACAAATTAAAAAAAGGTGGTCGCCTCTTTTACCTGGGCGCAGGTACAAGCGGAAGATTAGGAATTGTTGATGCAAGCGAATGTCCCCCAACATACGGAATTGAACATGGCATTGTGGTTGGTTTAATTGCAGGTGGAGACTCCGCTATACGCAAAGCAGTTGAATTTGCTGAAGACGATATAAATCAGGGATGGCTGGATCTGCAAGAGTATAATATTAACCAGAAAGATTTTGTAATTGGTATAGCTGCTTCCGGATCAACACCCTATGTTATTGGCGCACTGAACCATTGCAATCAGAATAATATTTTAACAGGTTGCATAACATGTAATACAAAAAGCGAACTTGCCGCGGTAGCCAGATATCCTGTTGAAGTTATTGTTGGACCGGAGTTTGTTACAGGATCAACACGAATGAAAAGTGGTACAGCTCAAAAGCTTGTTTTAAATATGATTTCAACCACGGCTATGATAAAATTAGGACGTGTTAAAGGAAATAAAATGGTTGACATGCAATTAAGCAATAACAAACTTGTTGACCGCGGCACAAAAATGCTGATGAAAAATACCGGTATAGAAGATTACGAACAAGCTAAAAGTATGCTCCTGAAATATGGCAGTGTGCGTAAAGCTACGGAAGCTTATAAAAAATAATCAATTAACCCTTAGCTGTTCTCCTGGTTTCAGATAATGCCTGCGCCCTATTCCATTAAGCGCCATTAATTCTTTTGTTGATAAACCATATTTACTGGCTATCAAGCTCCAGCTTTCTCCTCTATGAACTGTATGAATATTGCAATTACCAGGAAATGCCGCCAGATTATGCTTTGAATTTCTTATGGTAATTGTATGATGATACAATTTGTGTTCACTAAAAGAAATAAAAGCCGCAGGATTTAATGGATGCCCTTTATATCTCAATTCAAAATGAAGGTGTGATCCGGTACTATGCCCTGTATTACCTCCCAAACCAATTGTTTGTCCACTTAATACAATATCCCCTTCTTTCACTTTTATTTTTGATAAGTGAGCATATACTGTTTCCAGTCCGTTCGGATGCATAAGAATTACAACATTTCCAAAGCCTCCTTGCTTTTTTGCAAAACGAACTTTACCATCAAAAGAGGCCGATACCTTATCACCCTTTTCAAGGTCTATATCAATTCCTTTATGAAGACGACCCTCTCGCCAGCCAAAATTAGATGTTACCACTCCTTTAAAAGGCGCAAAATAAAAGCTTAAATAATCATTCTCGAGTAGCAGGTTAAAAGATGTAGGAATGCTGTCGAGACTTACCGGCGGAAATAAAAGATTTTCATCTGCCCTGGAATAAAAACTCAGTTCATTGAGATTAAAATCTGAAATTCTAACAGAATCGCTGTTATTATTTTTAAGCACGCTTGCGTAATAATTTAATAAATCAACATCTTTAGTTGTAACGTTTTCTTTTTCAAAAACAGAATCAATAATGTGCGCTAATTTACTTTTCGAAATAAACTTGAAGGTTTTAACCGAATCACTTCTTAAATCGGGATTACCGAAAGAAAAAGCAGTGTGCCATAGAAGACATATAACGAGTATGTTAAAGGCTCTCATCAAAAAGGGAACCACTAAAATACTGTTTTTTAACTAATTAACAAGTTCTTAACAAAAAAATTATCTTATTCTTTCCGTGCTCTTTAATAATTCAATGTCTTTTTTGATGAAGCGAGCCGCAAGAAACGCAGAAAGAACACAAACAGCGCAAATGATGTATGCAAAAATATTGGTTTTGGTTGCGAATCCTTCTTTAATTGAGGTAACAAAAGGACATAAAGCTATCATTGCAATAAGCACCAAATATATAAGCATTAAAATGTAACAAAGCCTAACCTGCAACTCTCTTCTTTTAAATAGAAAAATGGTAACCAGGGCAAGAATAATTCCTGCCATATTGAGAGCAATTGCACCAAAATGACCAGTAGAGGACTGATAATTTGCATCCTTTAATGGAAGCAGAGTTAAACCAATTGTGTTTGTTGCATCATTAATAAATTGAATAGGGACAAATAATAGCGAAATACTTAAAAACGCTAATTGCAATAAAAATAAGGTCTGCTTACGTTGAATCATAAATCAAAATTAAGAAAGATATTACCAGGTAAAAAGTTTTAATTGCATTTTGTCACCGGCAACCTGCCTGCATAGAATAAAATTATTATCGGACACCTTATAAAAAACCGCTTGTTCTGCCCTATTAATTTCTTCAATCTTTGTAATTTGATAAATCTTTTTAACCGGGCTTAACACTGAAAAATTTTCAATTCCTTTTTTAGCATCACTCTTTCGTAAAACCCACACTGGATTTCCTTCAGTATCTTTCTTAAAAGCCATTTTAACCGGCAATGAAATATTCCTGTAATATATTTTTTCAAGCTTCAGTAAACTGTCATAACATATTTTGCCACTCATATCAAGTTTATCCGTATTGAAATAATATTTTTCAATATTAGGATTAGGCGCTATTACATTTTTTTCAAGCATTAGTTTTTCATCTTTTAAAGTAAGGTTGTAGTTGCTGGTATTGCAATACGCAAAACAATTTTCGCCCACACCTTTAAATATATCCAATTCAAATACAAAGCCTTTATCCCGAGTTTTTATAAAATCGTTTACCCTGAAAATATAACTTCCCGCAACTTTACTCCCCTGACTTTTTACATCTACAACAGGAATTTTAAATTCTTCCCGCGTGGTCATTTCTCCTGTTGAATCCATTTCAGCAAGATAAAGCAACGCAACCGACTTACTCCCGGATAATTTATTTTCTTTAAAACTAAAATCCGTAGCCGGAATCTTCTGACCGCAAATGGTAACACTTCCAACAACTGTATCCAAATAAAACCTTCCAAATGAATAAAATGCTGTATCCTTCTTTGCATTTATCTTCGTACCACGAATAAGCGTTCCGTCAGTGGAATTAACTTTCAGAAGCCATTGCCCCAATTTAGGACCAGAACCAACATTCACATATAAAAGCACAAACTTTTTATTTACCATAAGTATATGTGATACGGCAATATTTTTTTTCTCAAATGGAAACTGCCACGTTTGTGTGTATTCAAAATTTTTAAACCCGGATTTCAAACTCCATTTATTCAGATAAAATTGAGTGCCGGCTGAATCGGTGTTTATCACCTTTATTGTATAAACATCCTTGCCATGATAGAATATTTCATTTTCAAATGCTGAAATACTGTTCAAACGCGCTATATCCACCTCTGGAATGTCCGCAACTAATTTTAACTGTTTGTCAAACCTTAATATTCTTACCAGTTTCTTATCTTTCTTCTGGAGGTAGATGTTTAGGAAACCATGAAGCGAATCTGAATTTAATTGAAGGTAATCTTCTATCTCATCCCGGCCTATATTAACGCTGCTACTATCATTAATTTTCAAAGCATTATCAATTCTGTAAATTTTACATACCGTGGTTTTATTTTCTTCCTGCAATCCAATAGCAAACAATTGCCCCCACACTCTTAACAGGCATCCTTTCGTTAAATTCAGTTCAGTTGTTTGCGCAGAAACGCTAAATGAAAGCAGAAAAGAAAAGAAGAATATAAAGTTAATTTTCAATGAGACCTTTTTCCTCACGTTTATTATAATCTAAGATAAGTAAATAATACATTACCACGCCAAAAGCATACAGAAGTGAAGTAATTAAAAATATATTCACAAAATGAAAACCATGTGAAAATAATACTGTAACCATAATACCGCTTAATACCCAGCTACCGCTCCAGATGGCTGAAGTCAAAGCGCTGGTAATTTCGCGGTTTTTTTGGCCAACATATTTTAATACAACCTCCGTTGTCATGGGTCCGGCCATGTTCATTAACGGTTGCCTTAAAAGGTAACAACCGGCCGCAATTACAAGTGCCACAGAATATTGATTATAAAATTGCGTGGTTGCTAATGCAACCAAAGATATTACGGCAAGGGACTGAGTGGTTGGAATTGCAACTTTATAACCAATATGTTTTTTTATTTTAGGCACAAGCAAGGCGCCATACGCCACAAGAATAGCGGCCACTGAACTTAAAACAGAAAATCCGCTGGTACTTTGATGGTGCACCTCCTTAAAAAACAAACTAATAAATGGAATGGTTAACCCCGCACCGGTAGCAATAATCAATGTTGGTACAAGCGCTTTGATAACTAAATTCCAGTCTGTTTTATGCGCCCTAACTTCAGTATCATGCTTATCATTTGCAATCTCGTTAAAATTTTTGATTTTAATAAGAAACCATACACCTCCAAATCCTAAAACAGAAAATAATAACAGTATTATTTGCTCATCAAAAAATTTTGGGTCAATATAGTTTAATATGGCTATTATTATTCCACTGAATATACCGCCGAAGCTCCAGGTGCTATAACTCAGCGAAATTCCGGCGGTATGATTAGCTGCAACTGAATTTCTTAAAATAAAGGGTGAAATAGGAATTTGCATAAAAGTAAAGGACGCCCCCCACAACAAAAGGGAAATAAGAGTCAGTAATTTCAATTTAAATGCTATCGAAGCAATAATGGCAATACCAAAGGTTGGAACCGCGAATGCAGATAGATAAAATAAAGGCATCAGCTTTTTGCCTTTTATGAAATTTCCAAGGGGCAAGGCCAAAATAAATACTCCCAGAAACCGAAATGTGATAAACAATGCAATTTCTTCTTTTGAAAACCCTTCAACATGCATATACAAAGGAAGTATATTCATAAAAGTTGCGTTAACTGTCTGAATAAAAAATTCAGACATTATCACATTGAAAACAGGTTTCTCCAGCTTTCTGTAATCATCAACAAATGCGAAAATATTAGCCATGACTGATGATTAAATCTATATACGCTTTAATTTTATCCATATCATCAGGTTCAAATTCTCCAAACTCGTCGCGATTCTTAAACCAGGTTAACTGCCGCTTGGCATAATTTCGGGTATGCTGCTTTATTTTTTCAACAGCTTCTTTCAAATCATATTTTCCATCAAGGTAATCATACAATTCCTTGTACCCTACAGTTTTAAGCGCATTGGCATTTCTATATTCAGAAACCTGCTTTACCTCTTCAAGTAATCCGTTTAACATCATTTCATCAACCCGCTTATTAATCTGCTGGTAAAGCTTCTCGCGTTTTGTGTTGATGAGTATTTTTATTGGGATGAAATTTCTTACGGGCTTTTCTTTATTCAAAAAAGAAGAATAAGGCTGCCCTGTATGTACGCATACTTCAAGGGCGCGGATAATTCTTTGCGGATTATTAAGGTCAACCTGGCCGAAATAAGTTTCATCCAATTCCTTTAATTTCTGCTGGATAGCAGGCAAACCTTTTTCTTCAAACAGCTTATTCAACGAATCCCTTACCTCCTGCGGAACATCAATAAATTCATCCACTCCATGTAAAACCGCGTTAATGTATAACCCTGAACCTCCAACCAAAAAAACAAGATCGCGTTTTTCAAACAATTCGTTCAGGAAAGGAATAACTTCTTTTTCGTAGTGGCCAGCGCCGTAAAGCTCTGTAATGGATTTATTGTTAACGAAATAATGAGTTACCTCATTTAATTGCTCATCTGTAGGTTTGGCAGTGCCAATGTTTAATTCCCTGTAAAATTGCCGCGAATCGGCTGATACAATAACCGAGTGGTATTCCTTTGCAAGTTTAATGGCAAGTGCCGTTTTACCCACTGCCGTAGGCCCTGCTATTACAACCAGATATTTGTTATTTGAATCTATCCTGCAAAATTAAGCTTATTATTCGTTTACATAATTATTCAAAATCGGTTGTGAACAACTCTTTTTTAATGACTGGAATGATACCCATTTAGGGTTTATTTTTATTGAATGCACAGGCCCTTACATAGTTTAGCATTCGCGGCAATCGTTTTTCTTGATCTCGGACTTATCTGTGCCTTCTTTCCTGAGAAAGGAATTAATATTGGCGATACGGTCACTCTGAATTTTCCTACCCTGCAATCTCTTTACCATAAGCAGCAAAAAAAAGACATATCTAAAATTCTTGCCGCTGCAGATCAGGCCGACACTACGGTAACCGTACTTGAAACCGATTCGCTCCCTTCTTCAGATACGCTCGACAAAAAAAATATTTTTAAAGACACTGTTCCTAAAAAACTTATTACATCGCTTCAGTATACCAATAAAAATGCTCTGCTTAATTTTTTTGAATCGCTTCAGGAACTAAAAACAAACCCAGCCTCTATTCGCGTTTTGCATTACGGCGACAGCCAGATTGAGGGCGACCGAATTACTGATTACCTGCGTTTAAAGTTGCAGGGTCAATTTGGAGGAAGTGGTCCCGGCCTTTTGTCGCTAATGCCAATTGCTCCAAGTGTTACAAACAAAATAACCTGGGGCCCGGGATGGGACCGTTACACAATTTTCGCATTTAGGGATAAGCGTGTACCGCATAATAATTTTGGTGTTATGGCTGCGTTAAACCGATACTGCGGTTACAGAAAGATAACAGATACTACTTCCACAGTCTCATCAAATATTCAGATTGTTACTACAAAGTTTGGTGGCAGCAACGCCACCTCTTATAAAAAGATAAAACTGTTTTACGGCGGGTCGCAAACCAAAACGTGGTGCGAGTTTTATGACGGGCCTGCATTGAGTGGTGCTGATAGCCTTGAAGCGGGTGGTTCGTTCAGGGTTAAAGAGTATAACGTAGGTTTAGGATCGCTTAACCATCAATTTAAATTCAGTGGAAAAGATAGTCCTGATTTTTACGCGGTGTCCTTAGAGAGCAATACCGGCATTATGGTTGATAATATTGCACTTCGAGGAAGCAGCGGAACTTTTTATCATCAGTTGAACATGTCACAAATGAAACAGTTTTACAATTACCTTAATGTAAAACTTATCATTCTTCAGTTTGGCGGCAACGCCCTTCCTGCAATAAAGGACGGTACTATGGCTGTAAATTATGCGGGTTATTTAAAGGGACAAATATCCATTATTAAAAAAATGGCCCCACAGGCAAGTATTATTTTTATTGGCCCTGCGGATATGAGCGTTAAAGATGGTACCGAGTATGTTACACATCCATATCTTGAAACAACACGTGACGCCATTAAAAAGGCTGTACTTGAAAGCGGCTGCGCATTTTTTGACATGTATGATTGCATGGGAGGTTCCAACAGCATGGTTAGCTGGGTTGACCAAAAGCTGGCTGCAACAGATTACATTCACTTTAGCCCGCAGGGAGCACGAAAAATTGCCACCTTGTTTTACTCCGCCCTCATCAGCGAATACAATAATTATTTAAAAGCAAAAAAGTAATGAAAAACAGTTTACTAATAATTACTCTTTTTGTGTTTCTGGTACTTCCTGTACTGTCTCAACAATATTCGTTTATTGAATATGACCTTAACAGAATCAGTTTTTCTCCGGACAGCACATCGTTTATGAAATTTTATCAAAAGCTGGATTCATTTGAACAAAAGAAAAGAAAACAGATTACAATAGCGCACATTGGTGGATCACACGTTCAGGGAGGAACCTGGAGCAATGCATTTATTGCCGACCTTCAGAATGAATTTAAGCCGGCGGGCGGTGGTTATTTTATATTCCCATACAAACTTGCAAAAACCAACAGTCCCCATTACGAAACTTCCTTTAGTAATGGCTCCTGGAAAAAATGTCGCTGTGTTGGTAAAGATTTTTGCTTACCTCTTGGGATGTCGGGCATGAGTATTACCAGCAACGACAGTGCTAATTATTTTGGAGTGGCTTTAACCCGCAGGTCTTTATTTAAAGGATTTAACAGCGTAAAGGTATATCACAATTTCAATCCAAGTTTTGAGTTTACCCTTTCCCCTAAAAGTAACCTGCAGGCCGTGCGAATTGATAAGAAGGACGAAGGTTATACCCAATTTGATATTGAAATGCCTGTTGATTCGATCAGTTTTGAATTACTAAGAAAAGATACTTTACAAAAAGATTTTATTCTTTACGGTTTTAGCGTAGAGTCAAACCTGGCCAATAGCTTATATCTGGCTGCGCTTGGCGCTAACGGTGCAACCAGCGAGTCCTTTTTAAAGTGCACCTATTTTTCACAACAGCTAAAAACAATTGCCCCGGATCTTGTAATTCTTTCCCTTGGGGTTAATGATACACAATCAAAAGACTTCGGAAAAAACGAGTACATCGAGCATTACGATAGTCTTATTATGAAAATAAAAGAAGTGAATCCTGATGTTGCGATACTTCTTACAACCACTACAGATAATTTCATCAGAAGACGCACTCCAAATAAAAGAACTATTCCTGCCAAAGAAGCAATGTTCGAACTGATGAATAAACACAATGTTGCTGTTTGGGATTTATACTCGGTAATGGGTGGCTATAAATCCATGCTTAAGTGGGTTAAATCCGGTTTGGCGGCTAAGGACAGGGTCCATTTTTCTCCAAAAGGTTATACCGTTGTTGGAAATCTAATGTCAACGGCCGTATTAAACTCATACCGGTATAACATTAAAAATAAAAAGCAATAGAAATAATAAGCGAAATACTCACTTATTCACAGGACAAACCGCTTCTGTTCACCCACCTGTTCTTCTGGGCATTTTTTCTGATTGTACTTTTGGTTTACTCGTTGATTTATAAAGTTAACAAGCTGCGTACTATTTATCTTCTGGCTGTAAGCTTGTTTTTTTATTTTAAAACAAGTGGACTTTTTGTTATCCTGTTGTTGTTTACCATTACCAGCGACTTTACACTGGGTCACCTTATTTTCAGGGCTAAAACTCAGACCCGAAAAAAATTGCTTTTAATTATAAGTGTAGTATTAAACTTAAGTTTGCTTTCATATTTCAAGTACTCGTACTTTTTTCATGAAAGTATAAACCAGATAGCGGGAACAGCGGATCCTTTCTTCAATCATTTCGCACATTTTTCGAATACTTTTTTTGGAACAAAATACATAATCGACAAGCTTCTGCTTCCTGTAGGCGTTTCGTTTTTCACTTTTCAATCTTTATCCTATACAATTGATATGTATCGAGGGAAGATAGAACCCGTTAAAAGTATTTTTGATTATGGTTTCTTTGTATGTTTTTTCCCACACCTGGTTGCAGGTCCAATTGTAAAAGCGCACGATTTTTTATACCAGATCTACCAGCCATACAGTTTAACCAAACGCGAATTTGGAATGGCTCTGTTCTGCATACTTAATGGCTTCTTTAAAAAAATAATTGCTGATTATATGGCCGTTAATTATATCGACAGGATTTTTGATAGTCCAACATACTACAGCGGAGTTGAAGTTGTGATAGGAATTTTCGGATACTCCCTGCAAATTTACATGGACTTTAGCGGATACACTGACATTGCGATAGGCCTTGCGCTCATATTGGGTTATCGTTTAAAAACAAATTTTGATTCGCCTTATAAGGCTACGAGCGTAAGTGAGTTCTGGAAACGCTGGCACATTTCCTTATCAAGCTGGTTGCAGGAATATTTATATATACCCCTTGGAGGAAATAAAACAGGTACCATTGGTTCCTATATCTGCATCACAATCATTATAGGATTTCTGATCCTGTTAAGTGGAAAGATATGGTTATTGTTTGCTTTAGCGGCGCTAATGCTGGTTTTTCTTTTTGCCGCTTATTTTTCTGATAAGATTTTAAAAAGCATTAACACAAATATCAATTTAATGGTAACCATGCTGCTAGGCGGTTTGTGGCACGGTAGCAGCTGGCTTTTTATCATCTGGGGAGGATTAAACGGTATAGGACTTGTGATACATAAGTTCTGGAAAAATATTTCGCCGTTTAAAGGAAACGAAAACATGGCAGTGAAGTTTTTTTTGATGCTGATTACATTAACCTTCATCAGTTTTACAAGGATATTTTTCAGAAGCAGCGATATGCAAACGGTTAACATGATTTTTTACCGGATACGATATTTTTTTGGTGCGGATAAGTTCCTTGAAATTATCTGGGGTTACAGATTTGTTTTTGCTATTATACTAATTGGCTACCTGATCCACTGGATACCAGTTAGCATTAAAGAAAAATACCGCAACTGGTTTGCAAACCAGCATTACGTAGTAATGGCGTTGCTTGCAATAATTACTGTATTTGTTGCCTACCAGTTTATGAGCGGAGAAATGCAACCTTTTATTTATTTCCAGTTTTAATTCAACAACCTGCCAAAGATTGAGAAGATCATCTCTGTGATACGAATTCTAACCGGAGAAGTAAATTTGCAAATCGAAATGCATCATGAGGACGCAATAGTGTCTTTTGCTATATCCAAAGACTTGCTGAAATACTTTTCCCCTCTTCTACTTGCTTACCAGAATATATAACAATAGAATGCCCGGTTTTAGTTTCTGCTAAAAGCTCGTAACACTTTCCGTTAAAGCTGCAATTATTGATAGTTACAGGAAGCGTGTAATTTCCTTTTTGTGAAGAAATGCTGATCTTATCGGGCCTTACCAATGTTTTAGCCTTTAATCCAGAACTTTTTTCAACATCTTCTTTCCTTATCACATTGCAATCTCCCAGAAGTCCTGCCAGCTTAGTGTTTTTGGGTTTGTAATACACTTTCCACTTTTCTCCAATCTGGGTTATTTTTCCTGAATCAAGTATAGCAATGCGGTCAGCATACTTTAAGGCTTCATCAGAAACATGGGTAATAAGCAAAACTGAAGTCCTGTTTTTTTTAACTTCTTTGATAATAAAAGAAAATAATTTATCAGTAAGAATTTTATCAAGGTTGCTGAATGGTTCGTCAAGCAACAATACTGGTGGTATAATTGCCAGTGCCCTTGCAATAGCTACACGTTGCTTTTGCCCGCTTGATAAAAACCTTGCTTTAGTATTTTTAAGCGCCGTAAGTTCTAGTAATTTTAAAAGCTGGTTAGAGCGTTTTAATTTGACATCGTTGGGATAACCAATCAACTTATCCCAAATATTTTCCTCTACCGAATGATTATCGAGTACATAAAAATCCTGGCTCACAAGGCTCATGTCTTTATGACCGGGCATTAATGTATAAGCGGGCCCAAGAACTTTTTCTTCACCAATTAAAACTTCACCATCCGTAAGATCTTCAAGGCCGTAAATACACTTAATTAAGGTAGTTTTTCCGCTGCCACTCTTTCCTAACAAAGCAAGTACTTCGCCCTGATTTAACTGGAGCGAAATGTTACGGATTCCTTTAAAATAATTTTGATTGCTGTAATTAAAAGATATGTTATTAACCCGGAGAATAATCAGCGAACTAAAGTAAGGTTGTTTTTTATCTTATAACTTTTACCATCAAAGCCTGTGGCTTCAATAACATAAAAATAAACTCCGGCCTGGCAAGGTTCGCCACTGGTGGTATATCCATCCCAAAATCCATTTACTTTATCAGATGAAAAAACTATAGTTCCATACCTGCTGTATACCCACATATTCATTTGCGAAATTCCTCGAACGATTGGTTTAAACACATCGTTTACATTATCATTATTTGGAGTGAAAATATTTGGGGCGGTTATTCCTGACGAATCGCTGATAAAGAATTTGTAAGAAGATGTATCATTACAGCCGTTAGAACCAACAGCAACAACCATAACACTGTATGACCCACTGGCTGTATAATTTTTAACGGTATTAAGGCTTGAATCCTTACCTGCAAGTCCCGCAATATCACTAAATATCCAGTAGTTTTTGATGAAGTTGGTTGAATAATTGGTTAAAACCAATTGAGTAGGAAAACCTGAGTTGGTTAAACTGGCATTAAACACAGCTTTGGCCGATTGCGTAACATTTACAATGCGTGTAGCAACTGTTGAACCTGTACCATTACTGGCAACAAGGGTTACTGTATGTGTACCGGGGCGACCAAAACCTAAAACAAGAAATGTACTGCTGAAATCGGGAAAAGCGGTAACTGAAGTTGACGGACTTACCGACCAGCTATAACTTGTTGGGGTATTTGTGGTTAACGCTGTAAAAGTAACAGACACATCTGTACAAATCGTAGAACTGCCAGTACTTATGGTAGCGGTAGGCACCTGAGCTGTAAAAGTCAGGGATATAAAAAGTAAGATACTAAACTTTAAAAAGTTGCTCATATAACCTTTTATAAAGTTACTAAAAAATCAAACGTATTTACATTATCGGCAAAATCAGTAATAACAGGCCGTTGTGAATAACCGAAAGGCGTATAGTCCTGACCTACTATGCATTGGATCTGATCCTTGTGATTTTGTATGTATTTTTTATAATCCTCAGCAGTATTATAACGTTCAAAAAACAAAACTCCTACAGGCGAGTGAAGGTCATGGCTTTCCTTTACCATTAGGAAATTATTATCCAGAAATTTATGCCCTTCAAGCAGGTAAATAGCCCTGTGATATTCGTAATTATTATTGTATTTTTTATTTTCAATCACAAAACTAAAATCTAAAATAGATTCGAAAAACGCGTCAAAAGTATAATCCTGAGGCACCAGCAACTTACTTACATTACGACAGCCTAGTCCGTAATAAAGAAAAATATCGTTTCCAAGCTGTTTTAAATCTTCTTTGCTCTCTGTTCCTTTAAGAACAGCCACTGAAGTTCTGTTCTTTCTGATAATATTCGGGTATTTACCAAAATAATAATTAAAGTGTGTTGCGGTATTATTACTACCCGTTGCAATTACCGCGTCAAAGTTGCTGAGTTTGTTGCCTGCAAATGATATATAAGACTCAAAGGCAGGTTCATAATGCACCAATAATTTTAAAAAGAATGGCAAGAGAATGTTATCGTCAGAAGAAAACTTAATCAGAGCCTTATTTCCACTTAAAAGCACGCACATGATATCATGAAAACCCACCATTGGAATATTGCCAGCGCAAATTACAGCAACCGTTTTGGAAACCTTCACCTCACGGTTAGCAACAAGCCGCTCAATATCAGCTATGTTTAACATTGTTCCTATATTCTCAATTGCCAGCTTAACAAAATTTGGATTGAACCAACCGTTATGAATGTACGCGGCCTGTATGATCTCGTCTAACCCTTGATGTAATTGGGGTTCAGAATTATAAGATCCGTCTGCATGCTGTTTTATAAACAGCCCCATCTTCACAAAAGCACCTATTCTTTGTTTTAAAATCATACGATTAGATAGTATATTTGCAGTCTTGTTTAAACAGCAAAACTAAGTAAAAAAATGGCAATTAAAATTACTGATGAATGTATAAACTGCGGAGCCTGTGAGCCTGAATGTCCTAATAACGCCATTTATGAAGGTGGTGCCGAATGGCGCTTTGCCGACGGAACCGGAGTAAAAGGAATTTTTAAGGGAAATAATAGCGGAATCGAAGTAGATGCCGAAGATCCGCAGGTTCCTAAAAGTATGGACGTTTATTTTATTGTTACCGATAAATGCACCGAGTGTGTTGGTTTTCATGACGAACCACAATGCGCGGCTGTTTGCCCGGTTGACTGTTGCATTAAAGATGAAGATAATGTTGAGACGGAAGAACAGCTTCTTGCGAAAAAATCATCTTTGCATCTTTAAAATCTATCCATGTCAAAAATTCTTTTCGTTTGCCTTGGTAATATCTGCCGTTCTCCCCTGGCAGAAGGTATCATGCTTCATTTAAAAGAAAAACATTCTCTCCCAATAACTATTGATTCTGCCGGAACAGCTTCCTATCATATTGGAGAAGCCCCCGATTCAAGAACCATAGCAAATGCAAGAAAAAACGGGGTTGATCTTAGCGCTTTAAGAGCCAGGCAGTTTCAGGTTTCTGACTTCGACAATTTTGATTTTATTTATGTAATGGATAAAAGTAACCTGAGCAATGTGTTATCAATGGCCAAAACAGAAACCCACAAACAAAAGGTTTCCCTGTTTCTTGATACTATGCAGCCAGGAAAAAACCTTGAGGTTCCTGATCCCTATTACGGTAACGAACAACTGTTTGAAGATGTTTTTCAGCTGGTTTACAAAGCCTGCGAAAACCTCCGGCTGAATTTTTCAAGAGCCATTTAGGCTTTTTGCTTCATTTCCCGATAATACTTATATTGTTTTCTTTTAACGGATGAGAGTTGATTAAGAAATATTTTTCTTATCTAAAACTTTCGTTAAAGAAGAGACAATAAAATAAACTTTTACCCTTGTGAAATATCAAAAAGGAATATGACCCGACTTTTACTGATATTTTTTATTGTCTCCACGCTCCCAATATTTTCTCAAAGCAGTTATAAAGAAAGTAAGCTTGATTCGCTAAAACAACGTTTGCATAACGATTCACTTCATATCTACCGCTTTAGAAAAGCGAGGCCCTATCTGAATTACCATGAGCGTAATTCATTATCCGATATAAAAACAGTAAATTTTTATGGGCTTCAGCTTGGAGTTGTTTTGTTTGAACGGCATATTGTAGGCCTGGGTCATTATTTCTCAACTAAAAACACAAAAAAATCCTTTACGGTATTCGAAAATGAATTTCCGGTTACGAAAAGAATCAATATTCAGTATACCAGTCTTTTTTATCAATATGTTTTAATCAACAAACGTTTTTTTGAAATCCATCTACCCCTTGAAATAGCAAACGGAAACATGCATACCAGATATATTGATTCACTGAACAGAGTATACCTGCTAACCGATCAGAACCTTTTTATTTCTTCCTGTGGCGTGCAATTAATTTTAAAACCGGTTAAATGGTTTGGGCTTTCTGCAAATATTGGATACCGTACCTCCAGCGAAAAATTAGTTACCGGTTATTATTACGCTCTGGGCTTATGGATTGGCTTTAAGCCGGTAAAAACCGATTTACATTATTATCTTTTCAAAAAAAGACGTTATAAAGAAGCTGTTGCTGAACTACTTAAAAATTAATATTTCTTCTCATCCTGCCATCCCCTTCAATACAGTAAAAATTTTATCTTTGCCGTTCAAAAATTTTAAATCATGTCAAATACACTTGCCAATAAAGGACCAATTTCTAATTTCATTACAGATCATTACAAGCACTTTAATGCTGCTGCTTTGGTAGACGCGGCCAAAGGTTATGAAACCCATTTAACTGAAGGTGGAAAAATGATGGTTACCCTGGCCGGGGCCATGAGTACAGCCGAATTAGGAAAATCTCTTGCAGAAATGATTCGCCAGGGAAAAGTGGATATCATTTCCTGTACCGGAGCCAATCTGGAAGAGGACATCATGAATCTTGTTGCGCATAGCCATTATAAACGCGTTCCGCATTATCGTGATCTTTCGCCACAGGATGAGTGGGATCTTCTTGAAAACCATTACAATCGTGTAACAGATACCTGTATTCCTGAAGAAGAAGCATTCCGCCGTTTGCAAAAACATATTTACAAAATCTGGAAAGACGCAGATACTGCAGGCCAGCGTTTTTTTCCTCATGAATACATGTACAAGATATTAAACAGCGGCGAGTTAAAACAGTATTACGAAATAGACCCTAAAAACAGCTGGATGCTTGCTGCGGCAGAGCGTAACCTGCCAATTGTTGTACCAGGATGGGAAGACAGCACCATGGGAAATATTTTTGCTTCTTATGTAATAAAAGGCGATATCAAAGCCACCACAATGAAAAGCGGGATCGAATACATGGCCTGGCTTGCCGATTGGTATGTTAAAAACAGCGAAGGCAAAGGAATTGGTTTCTTCCAGATAGGTGGCGGAATTGCGGGTGACTTCCCAATCTGCGTAGTGCCAATGCTTTATCAGGATATGGAAATGGAAAATATTCCTTTCTGGAGTTATTTCTGCCAGATATCCGACTCTACAACCAGCTACGGTTCATACTCCGGGGCTGTGCCTAACGAAAAAATAACCTGGGGTAAACTCGATATTCATACACCAAAATTTATTGTGGAGAGCGACGCAACTATTGTTGCTCCCCTAATGTTTGCTTACATTCTGGGCTGGTAATAACCTGTTCAAACTCTTAGTATTTATTGGGGAAAAAATTGAAATTCCTGTCAGTTTTTTCCCTAATTTTGTTTGCAGTTTTTGAAAAACTGCTATGTCTACTAACACTAAATACATCTTTGTAACCGGCGGCGTTACATCATCTCTCGGAAAAGGAATTATATCGGCAAGTCTCGCTAAATTATTACAGGCGAGGGGCTATACCGTTACAATTCAAAAGCTGGATCCTTATATTAATGTTGATCCGGGAACCTTGAACCCCTATGAACATGGAGAATGTTATGTTACTGACGATGGCGCTGAAACCGACCTTGACCTGGGGCATTACGAACGTTTTTTAAATGTTCCTACCTCACAGGCCAATAACGTTACAACCGGTAGAATTTATCAATCTGTAATTGAAAAAGAACGTAAAGGAGAATTTCTTGGAAAAACGGTTCAGGTTATTCCGCATATTACCGATGAAATTAAAAACCGCATTAAAGCTTTAGGAAAAACCGGACAGTTTCAGTTTGTAATTACTGAAATTGGAGGGACAGTTGGTGATATTGAATCGTTACCATACATTGAAGCTGTAAGGCAGCTGAAATGGGAACTTGAGCACGATTGTACCGTTATTCATCTCACACTTGTTCCTTACCTTTCTACTACCGGCGAATTAAAAACAAAACCAACACAGCACTCTGTAAAATTGTTACTTGAGTATGGAGTGCAGCCGGATGTACTCGTTTGCCGTACAGAACATCCAATTAATAAGGACATAAGAAAAAAACTGGCTTTATTCTGCAACGTTGGTCCTGAAGCGGTAATTGAAGCAATTGACGCGAGTACTATTTACGAAGTTCCATTGCTAATGGAGAAGGAAAAGCTTGACGTTATTGTATTGAAAAAACTTGGCATTGCCGCTACTGACGAACCGCAACTTGACAACTGGAAAAACTTTCTTAATCATTTTCATAATCCGCACAAAGAGGTTAAGATTGGATTGATTGGAAAGTATGTGGAGTTAAAAGATTCATACAAATCTATTTCAGAAGCGTTTATTCATGCCGGTGCCGTTAATGATTGCAAGGTAAACCTCGAATGGATTCACAGTGAGGGTTTAACTGAAGATAATGTTGAAGAAAAACTAAAAGACCTTAAAGGAGTTCTTGTTGCACCAGGCTTTGGAAACCGCGGCATTGAAGGTAAAATTGCCGCAATAAAATATGTTAGGGAACACAATATTCCTTTCCTTGGAATTTGCCTGGGTATGCAATGCGCGGTTATTGAATTTGCAAGAAATGTATTAAACTTAAAAGATGCCCACAGCCGTGAAATGAACCCTGCCACTAGCAGCCCTGTTATTGATCTGTTGGAAAACCAGAAAAGTATTTCGCACATGGGAGGAACCATGCGCCTGGGAGCTTATGCCTGTGAGCTGGAAGAAGGAACACTGGCCCAGAAAATTTACGGATTAAAAAATATTTTTGAACGTCATCGTCACCGTTACGAATTTAATAACGAATACAAAAAACAATTTACAGATGCCGGTATGGTACTTTCGGGAATTAATCCTGAAGGAGGCCTTGTTGAAATAATTGAATTGCCAAATCATCCATTTTATATTGGGGTGCAGTTTCATCCTGAATATAAAAGTACCGTAGAAAACCCACATCCTCTTTTTGTAAGTTTTGTAAAGGCCTCTTTAAGTTAATGGAGTTAAAGGAAATTGGATATTTCAGTAAAACTCATGGAATTAAAGGACATCTGATTTTAAAAAGCGAAGCAGAATTTTATTTCGAAGAAGTTAACGCGTTTTTTATTGACTCCGCGGGAAGCAAGGCGCCTTATTTTGTTTCAGAAATCAAGGAAACTAATAATGGATTAATAGTTCTATTGGAAGATGTGAACTCTGTTGAAAAAGCCAAACTACTTCTTGGAAAAAAAGTATTTATTGACTCTCAATTCTTAGCCGAAGAAACTGAAGACTGGGTTGGTTACGAACTGATAGATACAAATTATGGAAGCCTTGGTAAGGTTACAGGAGTGAGCGATAACGGTCATCAATTATTGGTAAATCTGATTTACAGAGAAAAAGAAGTGATCTTACCTCTAATTGAAAACTTTATCGAGAGTATTGATGAAGATTCAAAAACGATACGTTATAATGCTCCCGAAGGATTGATAGACCTGTACCTCGAAGAAAAATAACTTCACCTTTAGAAATATTCCTTATCCTTTGTATTAAACTTCTTTTTATTCTTTTTAGGCTTTAATTTACCTTTAGCTTCACCGTTTTTAACTTGTAACCCTGTTTTCATACCTGGGCATCTGTCAAGTTTCTTAGAAGAACTGCCCGCGCCAAACATCTGACGCTTTTCCAGATTGAAAGTAAAACCAATAGAATGCAGCAAATACCAGTCGTTATATTCTTTCACATGATAATCAATATCATCAGCAGAGGTATACATGAAGGTTTCCTGAATTTGAATTGCAACTACAGGGCCCAATCTTATGGTTAAACCAGCTCCGCCTGTGGGCACAGCATATTCCAGGGTATTGGACCGTGTCGAATGATGACCTCCAGCACCTTCCTGCAAGATTGCACTGCCACCGGCAAATACATAGGGAATCAAATACGATTCACGATCAACAAGATTATAACGCAAAACCAGGTTGGCTGTAGTTAGTTTTATTCTGAAATTAAAATTCACATTATCACTCACAGAATAATCGCGTGATGTCATATACCCTGCTTCTCCCCTTGTCAACATTAATGAAGCATCAAACCTTTTTGTAAGATAACGGGATACAGAACCACCAACAAAGCCATATGCTGCCTGGTCCTTTGCGTACCAACCGTTCCCAAGGTCGCCCCTGTACTGGGTGAAGCCTCCATGGATTCCAACGTTCCATTTTTCATCTTCTGTTTGCGCCCCTACCCGACTAAAATAGAAAATACAAGCAGCTATTAATATTATTTTTTTCATTGTCTTTCAAATTTGATTACTGTTTAAAGCTGTCCAATCCCCATACCACAACTCATAAAGAAATGTTAAGAAACCAGTAACAGATTTAATCAAGGTTATATATGATTTTAAAGGTGCTTTTTAATTCTTGAAAAAACGGAAAAGGAGATTTTGAACTATTGGTTAAAAAAGCGAGTGGAATAAAATCTTACTCAGTTTGTGGAAATAAAACTCTCTGTTGGTTGACAGGAAATGGTGTTTAAGCAGCTTCTACTAAAAGGATAAAAGTGAGTAAAAATGGGATTTTTTAAAGATTCTTTCGAAAGAGGTTACCTTACATTTAACCCATTGATAATCACTAAAACTATATATAACAAGTAAATAAAAATCCCTTTTATGATTAAAAATTTATATTTCTATAAAAAATAATTACATTTGCACAGCAATTTTGGAGAGGTGGATGAGTGGCTGAAATCAACGGTTTGCTAAACCGTCGTACGGTGTTAAGCCGTACCGGGGGTTCGAATCCCCCCCCCTCCGCACAAAGGTTACCTCACAGGTAACCTTTTTTATTTATGCCATTCTATATTTACATAATTCAAAGTGAATGTGATAGCTCATATTATAAAGGATTTACAGAAGATTATTTTAAGCGGCTTACTTATCACAACTCAGGACTATCGAAATATACTTCAAGGAAAATTCCATGGAAATTAGTTTATCTTGAAATTTATAATTCGAAAAGAGAAACACTGATTAGAGAAAAAGTTCTTAAGAAATACAGTCATAAACAAATTCAGGAATTGATTAATTCATCAAAAAATAAATGTCGCCATCTTGTGGATGAGTGGCTGAAATCAATCCCCAACATTGTTGGGGACTAAACCGTCGTACGGTGTTAAGCCGTACCGGGGGTTCGAATCCCCCCCCTCCGCAACGAAGTGGAACCAACGCCCCGCATTTTTGCGGGGTTTTGTTTTTTAAAGGAGTGAATCAAATTTATTTGAATTCACGGATTTAAAAAATAAAATAGCGTAGCGCGTTAGTTCACTTCGTTGCAGGCCATCCTTATCGGGATCAACAAAGTTTAATCCCCCCTCCGTTGATAAATGCAAAAGGCGCCAGAAAGGCGCTTTTTGAGTTTATGGAGCATTGATAGCTTGCTTACAAAACGGAATAAAATTCAAAAAGCGGGATGCGCAGCAGACCAGGCATTTATGTTATAGCCACCCTCATTTGGAATCATAAGCGAAGCGATATAATCCCCCCTCATTGAATAGATCAAATAAGTCACGCAATCACGTAACTTATAGTTTTACAAAAACCGAAATCCAGCTTTCACGTTTTGGAGAAATATTTTAATAACGTTACTGGGGTTTTCTCTAATTTTTTAAAACCTCTTACCAATAAATAAAATATCATCTATTTGTTTATGGCCCTGCATCCATTGTTCCATCTCCGATTCGAGTGAAATTTTTATCTCCTGCATGCTAAGTGAATAATTTTCGGTTATTATGTTTTGGATGCGGGTGCTCATAAATTTCTTTTTTTCAGCGCCACCCAATTGATCAGGTAATCCATCTGAAAACATAAAAAATGCGTCACCCTTTTTAAAGTGTGTTTCATAATCCTTAAACGGAACCCTTTTCTTTTCATACTGAATCCCGCCTATTGGGAATTTATCCCCTTTTATTTCCTCGAAAGTGTTATTTTTCATGAGGTATAACGGACGATGAGCCCCTGAAAAAACAACTTCGTTTGTTATATCATTTATTCTGCAAAGCGCAAGATCCATACCATCATTAGAATTACTGTTTGGTAAATTTTGCTTCAGGGTTACAAC
>Ga0255338_1001007_pt1 | contig 62944 bp, 58 predicted proteins | sample MeOH1_35cm_T4_19_FD_203715 | JGI IMG/M metagenome (GOLD analysis project Ga0255338, IMG submission 203715) | Sandy soil microbial communities from University of British Columbia, Vancouver, Canada - MeOH1_35cm_T4_195 | ecosystem: Engineered > Artificial ecosystem > Sand microcosm > Unclassified ... | reverse complement strand
GCGTGGTCTTGTCGCAGACCAGCCACATGGCCGTTTCCTTCTGTCCGGCGCAGGCGCGGGTCAGGGCGGCGCCCACGTCGTGGTAGGAGTTGGACTCGTTGGTGAAGCGCTTGCCGTTCTTGAGCACGCCGATCACGCCGGGCTTGTAGCGGTCCAGCAGGTGCGGGAACACGCCGAACTCGCCATTGCCGAAGGGCACGCGCGACACCGGCATCCAGGCCGAGGTGTCCTTGAAGCGGATGTCGACCACGGCACCGGCGGCTTCGGCCATGTTCACACCGTCGCCGGTATTGCCCACGGGGGTGGGCGAGAGGTGCTCGCCGCCGCGCTGCAGGTGCGGGTAGGCCTTGGCGATGCGCTGGATGTCGTGCGGAAAGCCGCCGCAGGCCAGCACCACGCCGTGGCGCGCGGTGATGCGGCGCTCGCCGCCTTCGCCGCCGGCGCGCACGCCGATCGCCTTGCCGTCCTTGAGCAGGATTTCCTTGGCCGGGGTGTTGGTCAGGATCGGGATGCCCAGATCCAGCGCCGACTTGGCCAGGGCCGCGGCCAGGGCGTTGCCGCTGGTCACGTTGATGCCGCGCTGGTACAGGGCCAGCTCCTTCAGGTGCGTGGCCAGGCGCTTGGCCACGTACAGGAACGAGGTCAGCGACTTGGTGGCGCGGAAGAAGTGCTTGAGGTCGGCGTTCGACGAGTTGAACATCATGCCGATGAAGGTGATGGTCTTCAGTGGCGGCTTCAGGCGCGGCATGTCCTTGCCCAGGCCGCGGATGTCGAACGGCGCGGCGAGGATCGAGCGGCCGATGTCCACGCCGCCCGGCACGTCGGGGTGGTAGTCGGGGTAGAGCGTGGGGATGAATTTCATCGCCGTCTCGCGCTCGAAGAACTCGACCATCCTGGGGCCGTTCTCGATGAAGGCCTCGGTGGCGGCCTCGTCGAAGTACGCGCCGGTCTCCTGCATCATGTACGTGCGCACGGCCTCGCGCGTGTCGGCCGCGTTCTGCTTGCGCCCGTGGGGGTTCAGCGGGATCCACAGCACGCCGCCGGACAGAGCGGTGGTGCCGCCGAAGACGGGTTCCTTTTCCAGCACGACGACATCGAGGCCGCGCTTCTTGGCGGTGATGGCGGTGGCCAGGCCGGCGGCGCCGGAGCCGACGACGATCACGTCATATTCAAGGTTCTGGGTCATTTCGTTCTCCGGTCGGGTCAGGCAGTCTTGTTGTAGCCAGGGCGCGGCACCATGTCCATCAGCATGGAGTTCATGCCGCCATCGACGAGGATCTCGGCGGCGTTGACGTAGGCCGAGCGCGGGCTGGCCAGGAACAGCGCGACATCGGCGATGTCCTGCGGCTCGCCGACGCGGCGGCTGGCGGTGACGGCGGCGCGCTTTTGCTCGAAGCCCGGCTCCTCGTAGAACTTGGCCGACAGGGCGGTGCGGATCATGCCGGGGCAGATGGCGTTGCTGCGCACGCCCTGCGGGCCCCATTCCACGGCCATCTGGCGTGACATCAGCAGCACGCCGGCCTTGCTGGCGCTATAGGCGCCGCTGCCGGTCTGCGGCGTCAGGCCCGCAATGGAGGCCACGTTGACGATGCTGCCGCGGCCCGCGGCCCGCATCGGCGCGGAGAAGGCGCGCGCGCACAGCAGGTAGCCGGTCAGGTTGACGGCCAGCACGGCGTTCCAGTCGTCCAGGCTGACGTCGGCCAGGCCGCCGGAGCGCAGGAAGCCGGCGTTGTTGATCAGGACGTGGCAGTCGCCGAGCTCGGCCTGCACGCGCTGCGCGGCGGCCTGCACGCTGGCTTCGTCGGCGATGTCGCAGGTCACGGCGATGGCGCGAGCGCCCTCGGCGACGAGTTCGGCCGTCACCTTCTCGCAGCCCGCGCTGTCGCGGTCGAGCAGCGCGACCTGGGCGCCGGCGGCGGCGAGGCTGCGCGCGATGGCGGCGCCGATGCCGCTGGCCGCGCCGGTGACGACGCAGACCTGTTGCGCCAGGCCCAGCCAGTGGGGGGTGGAAGCGGTCATGGAATCTCCTGAAGACGAATGGCGGGATTGTTCGTGTTCAGACCCGTTTCCGGTTTGACGATTCCCGCAAAGAACAGGACAATTCGTGCATTCAATCGGGAGGATTCGTTGGCAACAAGGGTTATCCCTAACTATGCGCTCTATGGGGATCCCGCCCAGCCGGGCTGGCAGAACTCGTTCGACTTCGAGTGGATTTCGCAACGTTCTGGCCGGTATAACTGGGAAATACAGCCGCATCTGCACGATGCCTTCATCCAGATCCTGTACCTGGTGCAGGGCTCGGGCGAGGTGCTGCTTGACAACGCCAAGTGGCGGGCCCAGGCGCCCTGCCTGTTGCTGGTTCCGGCACAAACCGTGCATGGCTTTCAGTGGGATGGCCCGGTCGACGGGCCGGTGGTGACGGCGGCCCAGCGTCCGCTGGAGTCGCTGGCGGGCGTGGTCATTCCGGACCTGGCCCAGACCATTCGCAAGCCGGCGGTGATCCCGCTGGAGGAGCACACGCGCCACGCCGATGCCCTGATGCCGCTGTTCCTGGCTATCGAGCGTGAATCGCGCCTGCACGCCATGGGGCAGGTGGCGGCTGGCATGCTGCTGCTGACGGCGCTGATGGTGCAGGTGGCGCGCCTGAGCAGCGTGCTGGCGCCTGCGCCGAGTTCGATCAGCTCGCGCAAGGCGGTGCAGATCGAGAAATTCCGCGCCCTGGTGGACGAGAACTTCAAGAAACACCTGCCGATGGAGACCTATGCCGGCCAGCTGGGCATCACCGTCGGCCAGTTGTCGCGCCTGTGCCGCGAGGCGCTGGGCCTGTCCAGCCTGGAGGTGATCCATGCGCGCCTGATCCACGAGGCGCAGCGCGAGCTGGTCTACACCAGCAGCAGCATCAAGCAGCTGGCCTACCTCCTGGGCTTCGCCGACGAGGCGTATTTCGGGCGCTTCTTCCGCAAGCACACCGGATTGAGTCCGCGCGAGTTCCGCGCGCGCGCGTTGCAGGACATGCTGCGGCCGGAGGGCGACACGCCGGAAGCCTGACGGCGGCCTGCGCCGCTGCGAGCGCGGTTTCTTGCATGGCATACTGGACCGCGATGAGCCCGATCACCCTGTTCCTGCGACGCCGTTCCTTCCTGCCCCGAGCCGGGAGACGCCGTGTCGTGCCGCCAGAGAAGACGGGCTGATCAGCCCTCATTCCCCGCCCAAAGGCCACGGTTTCCCCCGTGGCCTTTTTCTTTTTCTGTTCAGGAGATTTGACGATGCCCAGCCTCCCGCCCCCGTCGCTACCCGGTACCCAGGCCCTGATGTGGACCGCGCCTCGCCCCGAATTGCTGTTTGCTGCCGGGGAGGGGTCCTGGCTCACGGACGATGCGGGTAAGCGCTACCTCGACTTCGTCCAGGGCTGGGCGGTGAACTGCCTGGGGCACAGCCCGCCCCAGATCCGCGAGGCGCTGGCCCGGCAGTCGGCTCGCCTGATCAACCCGAGCCCGGCCTTCTACAACGAGCCCGCCCTCAGGCTGGCGCGGCTGCTCGCGGCGCACTCCTGCTTCGAGCGGGTGTTCTTCGCCAGCACCGGCGCCGAGGCGAACGAGGGCGCGATCAAGCTGGCGCGCAAGTGGGGGCGGGTGCACCGTGGCGGCGCCCACGAGATCATCACCTTCGAGAACAGCTTCCACGGCCGCACCCTGGCGACCATGTCGGCTTCCGGCAAGTCCGGCTGGGACCGGCTGTTCGCGCCGCAGGTGCCCGGGTTCCCGAAGGCCCGGCTCAACGACCTGGCGTCCGTGGAGGCCCTGATCGGCCCGGACACGGTGGCGGTCATGCTGGAGCCCGTGCAGGGCGAGGGCGGCGTGGTACCGGCCACGGCGGCCTTCCTGCAGGCCCTGCGCCGGCTCACGGCCGAGCGCGGTCTGCTGCTGATCGTGGACGAGGTGCAGACCGGCATGGGCCGCACCGGCCGGCTGTTTGCCTACCAGCACGCGGACATCGCGCCGGACCTCATGACGCTGGGCAAGGGCATTGGCGGCGGCGTGCCGCTGTCTGCCTTGCTGGCGCGGGAGGCGGTGTGCTGCTTCGAGGCGGGCGACCAGGGCGGCACCTACAACGGCAATCCGCTGATGACGGCGGTGGGCGTGGCCGTGCTGGAGACCCTGCTCGCGCCGGGCTTCCTCGCCGACGTGGCCGCGAAGGGCGACCACCTGGCGCGGGGGCTGGGCCGCTTGAGCGATGAGCTGGGGCTGTGCGGCGAGCGGGGCCAGGGACTGCTGCGGGCCCTGGTGCTGCCCGGCGACGATGCGGCCGAGGTGGTGGAGGCGGCCCGGGGGCTGGCGCCGCAGGGCCTGCTGCTCAACGCGCCACGCCCCAACCTGCTGCGCTTCATGCCCGCCCTCAACGTGAGCCGGGAGGAGATCGACCGGATGCTGGAGCTGCTGGGGCGGGCGCTGCGCCGGCGCTGATGCCCGACGCGCCCGTGCCTGGGGTCGGCGCGGCGTGCCGCCCGGGGATGGCGGGCCGCATCTGCCCATGAAAAAGCGCCTCCGGCCTGGGGCGGGAGGCGCTGGCGGCCGGAGGCCGGCGCGGGCTTACAGCGAGTCGATGAAGCTGCGCAGCTTGTCGCTGCGGCTCGGGTGCTTGAGCTTGCGCAGGGCCTTGGCTTCGATCTGGCGGATGCGCTCGCGCGTCACGTCGAACTGCTTGCCCACTTCCTCCAGCGTGTGGTCGGTCGACATCTCGATGCCGAAGCGCATGCGCAGCACCTTGGCCTCGCGCGGGGTCAGGCTGTCGAGGATGTCCTTGACCACGTCGCGCAGGCCGGCCTGCATGGCAGCGTCCATCGGCGCGGTGTTGGCGCTGTCCTCGATGAAGTCGCCCAGGTGGCTGTCGTCGTCGTCCCCGATCGGCGTCTCCATGGAGATCGGCTCCTTGGCGATCTTCATGATCTTGCGGATCTTGTCTTCGGGAATCTCCATCTTCTCGGCCAGGATGCTGGCGTCCGGCTCGAAGCCGAATTCCTGCAAGTGTTGGCGCGAGATGCGGTTCATCTTGTTGATGGTCTCGATCATGTGCACCGGGATGCGGATGGTGCGGGCCTGGTCGGCGATCGAGCGCGTGATGGCCTGGCGGATCCACCAAGTGGCGTAGGTCGAGAACTTGTAGCCGCGGCGGTATTCGAACTTGTCCACCGCCTTCATCAGGCCGATGTTGCCTTCCTGGATCAGGTCCAGGAACTGCAGGCCGCGGTTGGTGTACTTCTTGGCGATGGAGATCACCAGGCGCAGGTTGGCCTCGATCATCTCCTTCTTGGCGTCGCGCGACATCGCCTCGCCTTCGTTCATGCGCTTGTTGATGCCCTTGAGCTCGTCCAGCGGCACCACCACGCGCGACTGCAGGTCGGCCAGCTTCTGCTGCAGGTCCTGCACCGGCGGGATGTTGCGGCCCATCACGGTGCTCCAGGGCTTGCCGGCGGCGGCCTGCTTCTCGATCCACTGCAGGTTCAGCAGGTTGGAGGCCACCTTGTTGCCGTTCTTGTCGCGGCCGCTGAATTCGGCGATGAACTGGTCCTGCGGGTAGCCGCACTTGTCCACGATGATGCGGCGCAGCTCGCGCTCCTTCTTGCGCACGTCGTCCACCTGGGCGCGCACCAGATCGCACAGCTTCTCGATGGTCTTGGCCGTGAAGCGGATCGTCATCAGCTCGGCCGACAGGGCGGTCTGCGTCTTCTGGTAGGCGGGGGTGCCCCAACCTTCCTTGTCGTAGATCTTGTGGATCTTCTCGAACAGGCCGGCGATGCGGTCAAAGCGCTCCAGGGCCTGGTTCTTCAACTCTTCGAGCTTCTTGGTCAGCGCCTTGGAGCCGCCCTTGCCGTCGTCGTCGTCGGCTTCGTCGAATTCGTCGAAGTCTTCCTCGGCCACGTAGTCATCGGCCTCGTTGGTGTTGACGAAACCGTCCACGATGGTGGAGATGACGACCTTGCCGCCGCGGATTTCCGCGGCCATGGCCAGGATCTCGGCGATGGTGGCGGGCGAGGCGGAGATCGCCTCCATCATGTTCTGCAGGCCGCCTTCGATGCGCTTGGCGATCTCGATCTCGCCCTCGCGCGTCAGCAGTTCCACCGTGCCCATCTCGCGCATGTACATGCGCACCGGGTCGGTGGTGCGGCCGAACTCGCTGTCCACGGTGGACAGGGCGGCTTCAGCAGCTTCCTCGGCTTCCTCTTCGGTGGAGCCGGTGGGCGCGTTGTTGGTCAGAATCAGGGTCTCAGCGTCCGGGGTCTGCTCGTACACCGCCACGCCCAAGTCGTTCAGGGTGGTGATCACGGCTTCCAGCGTCTCGGCATCGACCAGCTTGTCGGGCAGGTGGTCGTTGATTTCGCCGTGCGTCAGGTAGCCGCGCGTCTTGCCCAGCTTGATCAGGGTCTTCAGGCGCTGGCGGCGCTTGAGCATTTCCTCCTCGGTCAGGACGGTCTCGTCCAGGCCGAATTCCTTCATCAAGGCGCGTTCCTTCGCCTTGCTGATCTTCATGCGCAGCGGCTTGACCTTCTCGACCGTCGCCTCCGGCACCGGTTCGCCGACCAGATCTTCCTCGATGTCGCTCAGGCTCAGATCCTCGTCCTCCAGCCCGGCCTTGGCGGTGGTGGCGGCCTTGGGCTTGCGGCCACGCTTGGCGCCCGTCTTGGCAGCGGCCTTGGGCGGCGTGTCCGACTCAGCGGCGGCGGCCTTGGGCGGGCGCCCCGGTTTCTTCTTGGCGGCCGGGGCGCCTGCCTTGAGGAGGGCGTCTGCCGCCGCCTGCAATTCCTGGGACGACATTCTGGTGGGAGACTTCGATTCGGGCACTGTTTGAGCTTTCGTTTCAGGCGTGGCGGCAGCAGTCGCGACGGCCTTGGCCGTCTTGGTGGTCGTGGTGGCCGCCGACTTCTTCGGGGCAGCGCTGGAGGACTCGGCGGGTTTCTTGGACTTTTGAGCGGGCATGAAATGACCTCGAAACTTCAAAAACGAACAAGGAAACACAAGGCGCCATCAGTCCCCGGCGCGGGCGGTGGAAAACAGGTTCCGGTGGAAAACCCGTTTTCAAGGGCAAGATGGGTGGGCGAACATTTGGTGTGCAGTCCTTGCGGTAAATTGGCCGTCCCGTTGTGGGAGATGCGCTTGTCGCGGTGGCCGGCCCGGAGGTGCTGCTGTCGCTCTTGCCAGTAACAAACCTTACATTATACCTTGCGGTTGAATTTTCAAGGGGTGGGGGAATTTATTCCTCGGCCTGCAGTTCGCGGCGGCGCTCATGCAGGCTGCGCCAGCGCTGCAGGGCCCCGGGGTCCGTGCCGGCGGCGGCCAGCGCCTCGGTCTCCAGCTGCTTGAGGCGGTCGATCAGCATCAGCTTGAGCAGGGCGCGCAGTTCGCGGAGTGGCTCCTGGGCGTCTTCAGTAGGTCCGGCCGGCAGGTGGTGGCTCATGAGTTGCAGCGCCAGGGGCTCGAAGGGGCGTCCTTGCAGGTCGTCGCGCAGCGCGCCCCAGGGCAGCGGGCCATGGTCATGGAACTGGCTGTCCAGCCAGGCGAACAGCGGCCCGTGCGGCGGCGCCAGCTCGCACAGCAGGGCATGGTCCTCGCTCGACAGGGTTTCCCACAGCGCCATGTTGGCCAGCAGCAGCCGCGCCGCATGGTCGGCTCGGCTGGCGGGCACGACGCGGCCGCCGGGGCGCGGGGGCGGCGGGGCGTCGGCAAAGCGCCGTCCCGAACGGCCCTTGCCGGGTGGGCGGCCGGAGGGTTCCCGGGGGTAGGCCTCGCGGGCGGGATACGGATCGCGGGCCGGCGAACCGTGGCCCGCCTCGCTGCCGCTGGCACGGCCCAGCCAGAGGTTGCTCAGTTCGCTAGGGGGCAGCTGCACCAGCTCGGCGAACTCGGCGAGCAGCTGGCGCTTGAGGGCGCCGTCGGGCAGGGCGCTCCACAGGGGCCGGGCGTTGCTGGCCAGGTGGGCGCGGCCCTCGGCGGTGTGCCGGTCCAGGCCCTCGCCAGCCGCCTCGAGCAGGAAGCGCGACAGCGGCGTTGCCTCCTGCACGCACTGGGCGAAGGCGTCGTGGCCGTGTTCGCGGATGTAGCTGTCCGGGTCGTGCTCGGCCGGCAGGAACAGGAACTTCACCGTGCGCACGTCGCTGGCGTAGGGCAGGGCGCCTTCCAGCGCCTTGCGCGCGGCGCGCCGGCCGGCGGCGTCGCCGTCGAAGCTGAACACCACGGCGTCGGTGAAGCGGAAGAGCTTTTGCACATGTTCGGGCGTGCAGGCCGTGCCCAGGGTGGCGACCGCGTTCGGGAAGCCGTGCTGGGCCAGCGCCACCACGTCCATGTAGCCCTCGGTGACGAGCACGTAGCTGGCCTCGCGCAGCGCCTGGCGGGCCTCGAACAGGCCGTACAGCTCGCGCCCCTTGTGGAACACCGGCGTTTCGGGTGAGTTCAGGTACTTGGGCGTGCCGTCGCCGAGCACCCGGCCGCCAAAGCCGATGCACTCGCCCTTGACGTTGCGGATCGGGAACATGATGCGGTCGCGGAAGCGGTCGTAGCGCTTGTCGTCCTCCTCGTGCACGATCACCAGGCCGCTTTCGGCCAGTAGCGGGTCGTCGTAGTGCGGGAAGACGCCGGCCAGCGTGCGCCAGCCCTCGGGCGCGTAGCCCAGGCCGAACTGCTTGGCGATGCGCCCCGACAGGCCGCGCTGCTTGAGGTAGACCACCGCCCGGGGCGAGGCCTTCAGGTGCTTGCGGTAGGCGTCGCCGGCTTTCTCCAGCACCTCGGACAGCGTGGCCTGCTTCTCGCGTTGCTGCGCGGCGCGCTCGCGTTCCTGCGGCGTGGCGTCGTCCTCGGGTACGGCCAGGCCGACCTGCTGGGACAGCTCCTTCACGGCTTCGACGAAGCTCATGCCGGCGTGCTCCATCAGGAAGCGGATGGCGTCGCCGCTCTTGCCGCAGCCGAAGCAGTGGAAGAACTGCTTGCTCGGGCTGACGGTGAAGCTGGGGGATTTTTCCGAATGGAATGGGCACAGGCCCATGAAGTTGGCGCCGCCTTTTTTCAGCTGCACGTAGCGGCCGACGACTTCGACCACGTCGACGCGGGTCAGCAATTCCTGGATGAAAGACTGGGGTATGGACACAACGCCATTTTCGCCGATCGCCATCAGCCCGTTGTCAGCCTGGCCTGCTGCAATGGACGGTTACCTGTATGACCGAGGAGATCCGCATGACCAGCATCTACGACCAGGACCTGCCGCGCACCGAGGCCAACTTCGCCCCGCTGTCGCCCCTGGGCTTCATCGAGCGCGCCGCCGAGGTCTATCCGGACCGGCTGGCCGTGGTGCATGGCGAACTGCGCCGGACCTGGGCCGAAACCTATGCGCGCTGCCGCCAACTGGCCAGCGCGCTCAGCCGCGCCGGCATCGGCAAGAACGACACCGTGGCGGTGATGCTGCCCAACACCCCGCCGATGGTGGAGGCGCATTTCGGCGTGCCGATGGCCGGCGCCGTGCTCAACACGCTCAATACCCGGCTCGACCCGGAGACCATCGCCTTCATGCTCGACCATGGGGAGGCCAAGGCGGTGATCGTCGATCCCGAGTTCGCCCCCCTCATGGCCAAGGCGCTGGCGCTGCGCGTGTCTCGTGCGCCGCTGCTGCTCATCGACGTGGAGGACGCGCTGTACGGCCCGGCGGCGCAGCGCCTGGGCGACGTGACCTACGACGCCTTCGTGGCCGGGGGCGACCCCGCCTTCGCCTGGCAGCTGCCGGCGGACGAGTGGGACGCGATCGCGCTCAACTACACCAGCGGCACCACCGGCAATCCCAAGGGCGTCGTCTACCACCACCGCGGCGCGGCGCTCAACGCTGTCTCCAACATCCTGGAGTGGGACCTGCCCAAGCACGCGGTTTATCTCTGGACGCTGCCGATGTTCCACTGCAACGGCTGGTGTTTCCCCTGGACGGTGGCGGCGCGCGCGGGCGTCAACGTCTGCCTGCGCCGGGTCGAGCCGCAGGCGGTCTTCGACGCCATCAGGGACCACGGCGTCACCCACTACTGCGGCGCGCCGATCGTGCACGGCCTGCTGGTGAACGCGCCGGCCGCGATGAAGGTCGGCGTGCCGGCCGGCGTGAAGGCCATGGTGGCCGGCGCCGCGCCGCCGGCCTCGATGATCGAGGGCATGGAGCAGATGGGCTTCGACCTCACCCACGTCTACGGCCTGACCGAGGTCTATGGTCCGGCCACGGTCTGCGCCCGGCACGACGACTGGAACCGGCTGGACATCGGCGAGCGCGCCCGGCTGAACGCGCGCCAGGGCGTGCGCTACCACCTGCAGCGCGACGCGCGCGTGCTCGACCCCGACACGATGCAGCCGGTGCCGCAGGATGGCGAGACCATGGGCGAGATCATGTTCCGCGGCAACATCGCGATGAAGGGCTACCTGAAGAACCCGAAGGCGACGCAGGAGGCGTTCCGCGGCGGCTGGTTCCACAGCGGCGACCTGGCGGTGCAGTACCCGGACGGCTACCTCAAGATCAAGGACCGCAGCAAGGACATCATCATCTCGGGGGGCGAGAACATCTCCTCGATCGAGGTGGAGGATGTGCTCTACCGCCACCCGGCCGTGCTGGCCGTGGCGGTGGTCGCCAAGCCCGACCCGAAGTGGGGCGAGACCCCCTGCGCCTTCGTCGAGCTCAAGGCCGGCGCGCAGGTGACGGCGGCCGACATCGTGGCGCACTGCAAGCAGCACCTGGCCGGCTTCAAGGTGCCGCGCGCGGTGGTGTTCGGCGAGCTGCCCAAGACCAGCACGGGCAAGATCCAGAAGTTCGAGCTGCGCCGCCAAGCCGGCTCGGCCGCGGCGATCGATGTCTGAGCGGCAGCAACCTCAGAGCAGCGCGGGGAGTTCCCGCAGGTCGCGGATCATCCGCACGGGCGGTGCGACCAGGCCGTTCGGGTTGAACCAGATGGCTGGAATGCCGAAGCGCTGAGGCCCCAGCACATCCTGTTCCAGGCTGTCGCCGACCATCAGCGTCTGGTCGCGCGGCAGCGGGACGCGCGCAAAGACGGCATCCCAGAAAGCGGGCGAGTCCTTGCGTGCGCCCAGCTCGCTGAAGCAGAAGATGTGGGTGAAGAAGGGCAGCAGGCCGACGCGCGCCAGCGCCTGCTCGATCTGTGGCCGGCTGGAGACGGCGGCATTGGTGCACAGCGACACCGGCCGGGCGCCAGCGAGGGCGGCCAGTGCGTCGTGCGTGCCGGGCAGGGCCCTCAGCGTGGGCCACTGCACCATGGGCAGCTGTGCCGGTCCGTCCTCGGCCATCAGCGTGCCGCCCCAATCGAGGAACAGGTGTCGGCAGGGCATGTCAGTTTCCCCTCACCACGCCTTCGCGCCGCGGGTCGGCGCCGCCCAGCCAGACCGGCTGGCCGTGGCTCCGGCCGCGTGCGAGGGCCTGCAGGCCGCTGGTCAGTGGCAGCTCCTGCACCGTGTGGCCGCGTGCCTGCAGCCCGGCGAGGGCGGCGGGGCCGAAGCGGCCGGCTTCCAGCACGATCGGCCCCTCGGACGCCGCGAAGTTGGGCAGGTCGATCGCCTGCTGCGGGCTCAGGTGCCAGTGCAGCACGCCGTACAGCAGCTTGGCCGTGTAGTGGATGATCAAAGCCCCGCCGGGGCTGCCGCCGCTGAGCAGCAGTTCGCCCGAGGCCTTGTCGAAGACCAGTGTCGGCGCCATGGACGAGCGTGGCCGCTTGCCGGGCTGCACCCGGTTGGCCACCGGATGGCCGGCGGCATCGGCCGGCGCAAAGCTGAAATCGGTGAGCTGGTTGTTGAGCAGGAAGCCGCCGGCGCGCCTGGGGTTGGTGCTCACCATCTGGCGGGCACCGAAGGCATTCTCGATGGTGGTGGTCATGGCCAGGGCTTGGCCGTACCGGTCCACGACGCTGATGTGACTGGTGCCGTGTTCCACCTGTTCCGGCATGGCGGCCAGGGGGGCGGGGAGGTGGCCTGGCGTGCCCGGCCGTGCCTGCCGCATGCGCTGTGCGCCGATCAGGCGGGCGCGACCGGCTAGATAGTCGGGTGCGAGCAGGCTGGCCCAGTCGCCGCCAGGCGGCACCACGAAGTCGGGGTCGGCCACGTACTGGGCGCGGTCGGCCAAGGCCAGCCGCGCCGCCTCGGTGTAACGGTGCAGCCAGTCCGCGCCTGGCGCGAAACCTTGGCCGTCGGGGGCAGTGACCGGCGGCAGATCCTGGGCCCCGCTCAGGTTCAGCAGGCCGAGGATCTGGCCGATGGCGATCGCGCCCGAACCCGGTGGCGGAAAACCGCAGATGCGGACCTCGCGTCCAGCGGCCTGGTGGTCATGGCACAGGGCCGCCCGTTCCCGCGGCTGGTAGCGGGCCAGGTCGGCCAGCGTCAGCCGGCCCGGACGTGTGGGATGGCCCTGCACCTTGGCCATGATGGCCTGCGCGATCTCGCCCCGGTAGAACGCCTGTGCGCCTTCCTGCCCGATGCGGCGCAGCAGGTGAGCCAGTTCCGGGTTGCGCAGTCGGTGGCCCACCGGCCAGGGCCGGCCCTGGGGGTCATAGAAATAGGCGGCGGCGACCGGATCCTGCCGCAGGTCGTGGTCGGCGGTCAGCAAGTCGTGCAGGCGCGGGCTCAGCGGGAACCCTTCTTCGGCCAGATCGATGGCTGGCTGGAACAGCTCCGGCCAGGGCAGCCGGCCATGCCGGCGGTGCGCCAGTGCCAGCATGCGCAGCACGCCGGGCACGCCGACCGCGCGACCGCCGACGACCGCCTCGTGGAACGGCAGGGGACGGCCCTGGGCGTCGAGGAACAGCCGCTCATCCGTGGCGGCCGGCGCTGTTTCGCGTCCGTCGAGCGCTTCCACGGCCTGACCATCGAAATGCAGCAGGAAGGCGCCGCCGCCGATGCCGCTGGACTGCGGCTCCACCAGGGTCAGCACCATCTGCACCGCGATCGCGGCGTCGATCGCCGATCCGCCGGCCAGCAGCATGCGGTGGCCGGCCTCGGCGGCGAGCGGGTTGGCGGCCGCCACGGCGAAGGTCCGGGTGGTCCAGCCCGGCTTGGGCTGCAAGCCGGAGGCCGCTTCCGGCTGCAGCGGCCGGTCGTCCAGCGGTGCGCTGGCGCAGCCGGCGACCAGCATCGCAGCCGCGAGGGCGAGATGCAGCCGTTTCATGCGCGATCGGTAGGAAACATGGCGCGCATGGTACTGCGCCGCGCGGCCGGGTCAGCGCGGGGCGAGGCGGATCGCGCCGTCGAGGCGGATGACCTCGCCGTTGAGCATGTCGTTCTCAATGATGTGCCTGGCCAGCTTGGCGTAGTCCTGCGGCGTGCCGAGGCGGCTCGGGAACGGCACGCTGGCGGCCAGCGCGTCCTGCACCTCCTGCGGCATGCCGAACAGCATGGGCGTGCCGAAGATGCCGGGCGCGATGGTCATGTTGCGGATGCCGCTGCGCGCCAGATCGCGCGCGATCGGCAGCGTCATGCCGACCACGCCGCCCTTGGAGGCGCTGTAGGCGGCCTGCCCGATCTGGCCGTCGTAGGCCGCGACGCTGGCGGTGGAGATCAGTACGCCACGCTCGCCGGTGGCTTCCGGCTCGTTCTTGCTCATGGCGTCGGCGGCCAGGCGGATCATGTTGAAGCTGCCGACCAGGTTGACCATCACGGTCTTGGTGAAGGCATTCAAGCCGTGCGGCCCGTTCTTGCCCACGGTCTTCTCGGCGGGGGCGATGCCGGCGCAGTTGACCAGGCCCATCAGCTTGCCTAGGGACACCGCCTTCGCGACCACGGCCTGCCCGTCGGCCTCGCTGCTCACGTCGCAGCGGACGAAGGCGCCGCCGATCTCGCGTGCGAGCGCCTCGCCCTTGTCCGCTTGCAGGTCGGCAATCACCACCGTGCCGCCGTGGGCGGCCAGCATGCGCGCCGTGCCTTCCCCCAGCCCCGAAGCGCCGCCGGTGACGATGAATACCTTGCCCTGGATTTCCATGGTCTGTCTCCTTGTGTTGACGTTAACGTAAACGTCAATTATCGCGCACAAAAAACCCGGCGCGGGGCCGGGTGTCAGGTGGGGCGAGGGGCGTTCAGCGGAAGCCGACGCGGTCCAGCATCTGCTGGACCTTGACCTGGTTCATGCCGACGGCGCTGATCGGGATGGTCTCGCTCTTGAAGCTGCCGCCGCTCATGGCCTGCAGGGCCGGGTTGCTCAGCTTCACGCCTTGGGCCGCCGGCCACTCGTTGTTGCCGTTGGCGAAGTAGTTCTGCGCCTCCGGGCTGACCAGGTATTCCAGGAACTTGACGGCGTTGGCCTGGTTCTTGGCGTACTTGGCGACTGCGCCGCCGGCCACGTTCACGTGCGTGCCCCAGCTCGCCTGGTTGGGGAAGACCACGCCGACGCGCTCGACCACCGCCTTGTCCTCCGGCTTGTCCGAACGCAGCATCCGCGCCAGGTAGTAGCTGTTGGTCAGCGCCACGCCGCACTCGCCGGAGGCCACGGCCTTGATCTGGTCGGTGTCGCCGCCCTTGGGCGCGCGCGCCATGTTGTCCACCATGCCCTTGAGCCAGGCTTCGGTCTTTTCCGGGCCCAGGTGCTCCATCACCGCGCCGAACAGGCTGAGGTTGTAGGGGTGCGAGCCGGAGCGCACGCAGAACTTGCCCTTGTTCTTGGGGTCGGCCAGTTCCTCGTAGGTGTCCACGTCCTCCTTCTTGACCCGCATCTTGTCGTAGACCACGAGGCGGGCGCGGGTGGACAGGCCGAACCACGGCGTGCCGCCGCCTTCGGCCGGGTTGGCGCGCAGGTGGGCCGGGATGGCGTCTTCCAGCACCTTGGACTTGACGGGCTGGAACAGGCCGTCCACCTCGCCGCGCCACAGGCGCGCCGCATCGACGAGCAAGATCACGTCGGCCGGCGAGGCCGAGCCTTCGGCCTTGAGCCGGGCGAGAATGCCGGCGTCGTCCGCGTCCACCCGGTTGATCTTGATGCCTGTGGCCTTGGTGAAGTTGGCGTACAGCGCCTCGTCGGTCGAGTAATGGCGCGCCGAGTACAGGTTCAGCACCTGCTCCTGGGCGCAGGCCGCGCCGGCGGCCAGCAGGGCGGCCGACACGGCCAGGGTGATCTTCTTCATCTTCAGCATGCAGGTTTCCTTTGCAGAGTGCGCGACGACGGGCAAACGATAATGGGAGGCTCATGATAAACCAAACGCGAATCATTCTCAATAAATCGGCGCGCCGATTCCGCATGAAACGCACGAGGGGGTGGGGCGTGGCCTGTCTCGTGGTCGCGCTGGCCCTGGCGGGCTGCACCAGCCTGCCGTCCGGCGGCGGCCGCGAGCCGGTGGAGCCCACGCCGCCGGTGGCGGTGGTGAAGAAGCCCCCGCGCATCGGCCTGGCGCTGGGTGGCGGCGCGGCGCGCGGTTTCGCCCATGTGGGCGTGATCCAGGTGCTGGAGGAAGCCGGCATTCGGCCGGACTTGGTGGTGGGTACCTCGGCCGGTAGCCTGGTCGCCTCGCTCTACGCCAGCGGCAAGAACAGCGCCCAGCTGCGGCAGGTGGCCGAGACCATGGAGGAGGCCGCCATCACCGACTGGACGCTGCCGATCTTCAACCGCGGCGCGCTGCGCGGTGAGGCGCTGGCCCGTTACGTGAACGGCCAGGTGAGCGGCAAGCCGATCGAGCAGATGGCGCTGCCGCTGGGCATCGTGGCGACCGACCTGAACAACGGTCAGGCCGTGCTGTTCCGCCGCGGCGATACCGGCACGGCGGTGCGCGCCTCCAGCGCGGTGCCGGCGGTGTTCCAGCCGGTGAAGATCGGCGGGCGGGAGTACGTTGATGGCGGGCTGGTGGCGCCGGTGCCGGTGCGCCAGGCGCGCGACATGGGCGCCGACCTCGTGATCGCGGTGGACATCTCCAGCGCGCCCGAGGGCAACCCGGCCAACGACACGCTGCAGATCCTGCTGCAGACCTTCGCGATCATGGGCAAGAGCATCAACAGCTTCGAGCTGAAGGACGCCGATCTGGTGGTGCGCCCGGCGCTCAATGGCGTCAAGAGCGCGGACTTCACGGCGCGGCGCCGCTCGATCGAGGCGGGCCGCGCCGCGATGCAGCAGCTGCTGCCGCAGCTCAAGGCGACACTGGCGGCGCGGATGAAATAAAAAAAGGGCCGATCTTGCGATCAGCCCTTGAAGGGATCCCTGAACCCGAGGGTGTCGAAAGGACCCGAGGAGACAACCTGAGCAGAAGGCGGCCGCTGGTCGCGGTGGCCTTCCGCGTGAAATCAGGCCTTCTTGGCGGTGGCGGTGCTGGCCGTCTTGGCGGCGTTGACGGCGCTGGTCGTCACGGCGTTGAAATTGGCTTCGGCCACGTCGGAGGCCTGCTTCACGGCCTTTTGCACCGATTCAAAGGCATTGCTGGCAGCGGCCACGGCGCTCTTGATCACGGCGACGGCATTTTCGGAACCGGCCGGCGCGTTCTTGGCGGCGTTGTCCACCAGGCCTGCGAACTGCTTCTGAACTTCAGCCGAGCGGCCTTCGAAGGCCTTGGTGAACTCGGCGCCGGTGCTCGAAGCGATGTCGTACACATGACGGCCGTAGGAGACATACTTCTCAGCCAGGGGCTGGAACACGCCGGCTTGCAGCGCCAGCAGTTCCTGGGCGTCCTTGACGCTCAGCACCGCTTGCGTGTGGGAGGCCGACTCGCTCAGCACGGCCTTGGCGGCGCTCACATTCAGTTCGACCAGCTTTTCCACGCCTTCGAAGGCTTTGTGGGTCAGGCCGAACAGGGTTTCGGCGGCGGCTTTTTGCGAGGCGAGGACTTGTTCAGAGGTCAGCATATGAAATTCTCCAGTGGGTTAGGGGATTCAACGTCTGCCCTGAACACTTATGTTGCAGTGCAGCATGGAACTTATTGTAGGGATGTCTGGCGGCAATGCAAGTGATTTTGTTGCATTGCAGCAAAATTAAGGGAATGTCCCGATGACGCGGAGTCCTGCGCCGTCGGAGGGGAACTTGCCATGACCGGGATACCTGCCTTCTACGCCGACCATTTCGTCCTGCCCCTGCCACCCGGGCATCGCTTTCCGATGGCCAAGTACCGGCTGCTGCGCGACCGCGTAGCGGCGGAGCTGCCCGGCGTGCAGCTGCAGGAGGCACCGCGCGCCAGCGATGGCGAACTGGCCCTGGCCCACAGCCCGGCCTACATCGAGGCCATCGCCAGCGGCAGTCTGGACGCGGCAGCGATGCGCGAGATCGGTTTTCCCTGGAGCGAGGCCCTGGTGGAGCGCTCGCGCCGCTCGGCGGGCGGGACCATCGCCGCCGCGCGCGCCGCGCTGGCGCAGGGCGTGGCCGGCAACTTGGCCGGCGGCACGCACCATGCCAGCGCCGGGCAGGGCGGGGGCTTCTGCGTCTTCAACGACGTGGCGGTGGCCGCGCGGCTGATGCAGGCCGAGGCGGCGCGCCAGCGGCCCAGCCAGCGCCTGCAGGTGGCGGTGATCGACCTGGACGTGCACCAGGGCAACGGCACGGCGCGCATCTTCGAGCGCGATGCCAGCGTGTTCACCCTCTCGCTGCACGGCGAAAAGAACTTCCCCTTCCGCAAGGCGAGCAGCGATCTCGACGTGAACCTGCCGGACGGCTGCCGGGACGACGCCTACCTGGCTGCGCTGGAGCAGGCGCTCGACGAGCTAGCGCGGTGCTTCGAACCGGGGCTGGTGATCTACCTCGCCGGCGCCGACCCGCACGAGGGCGACCGGCTCGGGCGGCTGAAGCTGACCGACGACGGCATGGAGGCACGCGACCGGCGCGTCTTCGACTGGGCCTGGCAGCGCCGCATCCCGCTGGCGCTGGCCATGGGCGGCGGCTACGGCGTGGACATCGGCACCACGGTGCGGGTGCAGCTCAACACCTGGCGGGTCGCCGCCGAGTACGGCCAGCGCTGGCGTGCCTCGCGGGGGTGAGCCGCCCGTCCGCCGCCGCACGGGCGACAGGGGCCCGGCCACTGCGCTGGCAGAATCGACGCGATGAGCGATCCGAAAACCGCCAAACCCCAGCCCGAGCCGCGCGAGGCCTACCGCGCGTTCCGCCCCATCACCACCCGCTGGATGGACAACGACGTGTACGGCCACGTCAACAACGTCGTCTACTACAGCTGGTTCGACACGGCGGTCAACGCCCACCTGATCGAACAGGGCGTGCTCGACATCCATGCCGGCACCGCGATCGGCCTGGTGATCGAGACCCAGTGCAACTACTTCGCTCCGCTGGCGTTTCCCCAGACCATCGAGGCCGGCATCCGCGTCGCCCATCTGGGAAACTCCAGCGTGCGCTACGAGGTCGGCCTGTTCGCCCAAGGCGAGCCGCTGACGGCGGCCAAGGGCCATTTCGTGCATGTGTATGTCGATCGGCAGACGCGCCGCCCGGTGCTGCTGCCGCCTGCTTTCAAGAACGTACTGGAGACTCTCAAGTGACGCAGAACCCGATGCCATCCCAGGTCCGTACCGTGGTGGCCGACCCCGCCAGCGTGGACGCGGCGATCGAAAGCCGTTTTTCTGCGCGCGCCTTCCTGCCCCGGCCGGTGCCGCGCGAGCTGCTGACCGAGCTGCTGCATGTGGCCAGCCGCGCGCCCAGCGGCACCAACACCCAGCCCTGGAACGTCTACGTGCTGCAGGGGGAGCGCAAGGACGAACTGGTGCAGAAAGTCTGCGACGCGCACGACGCGATCGCGGTCGATCCGCAGACGGCCACGCAGTACCGCGAGGAATACGACTACTACCCGGAGAAATGGGTCAGCCCCTACATCGACCGCCGTCGCGAATGCGGCTTCGGCCTGTATGGCGTGCTCGGCATCGGCAAGGGGGACAAGGCGTGCATGCACGAGCAGCACCAGCGCAACTTCCGCTTCTTCGATGCCCCGGTCGGGCTGATCTTCACCATCGACCGCATCATGGGCCGCGGCAGCCTGCTCGACTACGGCATGTTCATGCAGAACATCATGATCGCAGCGCGGGCGCGCGGCCTGCACACCTGCCCGCAGGCGGCCTGGAACGGCTACGCCAGGATCATCCTGCCGCACATTGGCGCGGGACCGGACGAGATGCTGGTCTGCGGGCTGTCGCTCGGCTACGCGGACCCCGAGGCCCCGGTGAACCACTTCCAGACGACGCGGGTGCCGGTGGAATCGTTCACCCACTGGGTCGAGTAGCGCGGGTCGCCCCGGCGCCCGTTCCGGTCAGCACGCGGCCGGCGGGCCGCGGGCGGGCCTGCCTGTACTCCCGTACACTGGCACGCTTCGCTGCGTGAGCCCCCCGACCCTGAGAAACACCGCCATGATCATCAGCAGCCTGCTGGACACCGATCTGTACAAGTTCACGATGATGCAGGTCGTGTTGCACCAGTTCCCGGGCGCCCAGGTCGAATACAAGTTCCGGTGCCGCAATCCCGGCGTCCAGCTCGCGCCCTATGCCAGCGAGATCCGCGACGAGATCCGCGCGCTGTGCAGTCTGTCGTTCCAGGACGCCGAGCTGGCCTACCTGCGCTCGCTGCGCTTCATCAAGAGCGACTTCGTCGATTTTCTCGGCCTGTTCCGGCTCAACGAAAAATACGTCACGGTGACGCCGCTGCCGTCGGGCGAACTCGACATCACGATCCGCGGGCCGTGGCTGCACACCATCTTGTTCGAGATCCCGGTGCTGGCCATCGTCAACGAGGTGTACTTCCGCAACACGCAGAAGGTGCCGGACTTCGCCGAGGGGCGCCGACGGCTGGACGTCAAGATCGGCCTGCTGCAGGGCGAAGGCCTGGCCGAGCTGAAGATTGCCGACTACGGCACGCGCCGACGCTTTTCCAGGGCCTGGCACGAGGAGGTGTTGCGCACGCTGGCGGCGCGCCTGGGCACCGGCCCGAGCGGCCAGTTTGCCGGCAGCAGCAATGTGCTGTTCGCAATGAAGCTGGGCGTGACGCCGCTGGGCACCATGGCGCACGAGTACCTGCAGGCCTGCCAGGCGCTCGGACCAAGGCTGCGCGACAGCCAGGTGTTCGGCTTCGAGTCCTGGGCCAGGGAGTACCGTGGCGATCTCGGCATCGCGCTGTCCGACGTCTATGGGTTCAACGCCTTCCTGCGCGACTTCGACCTTTATTTCTGCAAGCTGTTCGACGGCGCGCGCCACGACAGCGGCGATCCGTTCAGCTGGGGTGAGCGCATGATCGAGCACTACCGCAAGCACCGCGTCGATCCGCGCACCAAGACGCTGATCTTCAGCGACGCGCTGACCATCCCGCGCACCATCGAACTGTTTCAGCGTTTCCATGGCCGGTGCCAGCTCGCCTTCGGTGTCGGCACCAACCTGACCAACGACCTCGGCTACGAGCCGCTGCAGATCGTGATCAAGATGACGCGCTGCAACGGCCAGCCGGTGGCCAAGCTCTCCGACTCGCCCGGCAAGGGCATGTGCGACGACGAGAACTACCTGACCTACCTGCGTCAGGTGTTTGAGATTCCGCCCGGCGCGTGATGCGCGCGGCCTTGCGCCGTCATGACCTTCCTCTGGTTCCGCTAGACCTCCCGGAGTCGCCACATGAGCAAGCCTTCCATCCTCGTCGCGCGGGCCGTGTTCCCGCAGGTGATCGACAAGCTGTCGCAGCATTTCGACGTCGAGACGAATCCGTCCGACGAGCTCTGGACCCGCGCGCAGCTGATCGAGCGGCTGCAGGGCAAGGTCGGCACGTTCACCACCGGCAGCGAGCGCATCGACGCTGGGGTGCTGGCGGCCTGCCCGCAGCTGAAGATCGTGGCCAACATGGCGGTCGGCTACAACAACTTCGACGTGGCCGCGATGACGGCGGCCGGCGTGCTCGGCACCAACGCGCCGGATGTGCTGACCGAGACCACGGCCGACTTCGGCTTCGCCCTGCTGCTGGCCACGGCGCGCCGCCTGACCGAGGGCGAGCATTACCTGCGCGCCGGCCGGTGGACGAAGTGGGGCTACGACCTCTTGGCCGGTGCCGAGGTGCACGGCACGACGCTGGGCATCCTGGGTATGGGCCGCATCGGTCAGGCCATTGCGCGGCGCGGCGCGCACGGCTTCGGCATGAAGGTGATCTACCACAACCGTTCGCCCCTGGCCCCCGAAACGGAAGCCGAGTGCCAGGCGCGCTACGTCAGCAAGGACGAGCTGCTGGGCACGGCGGACCACCTGGTGCTGGTGTTGCCCTACACGCCGGCGGCCCACCACGCCATCGGCGCGGCCGAGCTCGCGCGGATGAAGCCCACCGCCACGCTGGTCAACATCGCGCGCGGCGGCATCGTGGATGACGCGGCGCTGGCGGCCGCCCTGCGCGAGCGGCGCATCGCCGCCGCCGGCCTGGACGTGTTCGAAGGCGAACCCAAGGTGCATCCGGACCTGCTCACCGTGCCCAACGTGGTGCTGACACCGCACATCGCGAGCGCCACCACCGGGACCCGGCTGGCCATGGCCCACCTGGCGGCAGACAACCTGATCGCTTTCCTGGCCGAGGGCCGCGCGCTGACGCCGGTCAATCCCGAGGTGCTGGCGCAGTGAGCGGCAAGCACGGGTTGCCTCAAGAGGTGGGGGCTGCTGTGCCGGGATGGCGGGCGCAGGCGGCCATGAAACCTGAGGTCATCGGCGAGGCCGGTGTCGCGCCACGTAGGGATCGCAATGTCTGACCTGAGCCTTTTCCTCCTGCTGGCCGCGCTGGCGGTCGTCATCGTCCTGCAGCTGCTGGCCCTGCTGCGCCCGCCGCGTGTCGAGCTGCCGCCCGATCTGCAGGCGCGGCTGCAGGCGCTGGAGCCCTCGGTACAAGCCACGCTGCTCGCCGTGACCAGGCACGAAGGGGCGCTCACCGGCATGGCGCAGCAACTGCAGGGCTTCACGAGCAGCACCGGCGCCACGCTGGACAGCCTGCGCCATGCCGTGGACGAGCGGCTGGCGCAGGCGGTGACCGAGTCACGCCAGGGGCGGGGCGAGCTGCTGGCGGCGTTCGGCGCCTTCGAGACGAAGCTGGAGCAGCGCCTGGCGGGTTTCGACGCTTCCCTGGTGCAGCGCTTCGCCGGCCTGCAGCAGGCGGTGGGCGGGCGGCTGGAGGAGAGTAGCAAGGCGCTGCTGGCGCACCTGGCGCAGGGCCAGGCCGACGCGGCGGTGGCGCGCCAGGAGTTGTCCGGGACGCTGGGGGACTTTCGCACCGAGCTGACGGCCACCACCGCCACGCTCAAGGGCGACCTCCAGAACCAGCTCGGCGCCATGTCCTCCGCGTTGAAGGACCAGCTCGACGGCAATGGCCTGCAGATCCGTCACCAGTTCGCGGTGCTGCAGGACGCTGTGTCGCAGCAGCTGGCCAACCTGGCACAGGGCAGCCAGCAGAACGCCGAGCAGCTGCGCGGCGCGCTGAACGAGCGGCTGGCGGCGATCCAGGCAGACAACACCGCCAAGCTGGAGGAGATGCGCCGCACGGTGGACGAGAAGTTGCACGCCACGCTGGAGCAGCGCCTGGGCGAGTCGTTCAAGCTGGTCAGCGAGCGGCTGGAACAGGTGCACAAGGGCCTGGGCGAGATGCAGAGCCTGGCCGGCAGCGTGGGCGACCTCAAGCGCGTCATGACCAACGTGAAGACGCGCGGCACCTGGGGCGAGATGCAGCTGGGCGCCATCATCGACAACGTGCTCACGCCCGAGCAGTACGCGCGCAACGTCAAGACCGTGCCGGGCAGCGACGAACTGGTCGAGTTCGCCATCCGCCTGCCGGGGCGCCACGACGAGCACCCGGTCTGGCTGCCCATCGACTCCAAGTACCCGGTCGAGCACTACCAGCGCCTGCACGATGCGCAGGACACGGCGGACAAGGCAGCGATCCAGTCGGCTGGCAACGCCTTCGAGGCCTCGATCCGGCTGGAGGCCAAGAAGATCGTCGGCAAGTACGTCTCGCCGCCGCACACCACCGACTTCGCCGTGCTCTACCTGCCCACCGAGGGCCTGTTCGCCGAGGTGATGCGCCGCCCGGGTCTGGTGGAGGCGGTGCAGAACGACTGCCGCGTCATGATCACCGGCCCGGCCAACCTGGCCGCGATGCTCAACAGCCTGCAGATGGGCTTCAAGACGCTGGCCATCGAGAAGCGCTCGTCCGAGGTCTGGGGGCTGCTGGGCCAGGTGAAGACCGAGTTCGGCAAGTTCGGCCAGGTGGTGGAGGCGACCAAGAAGTCGATCGACGCAGCGGCCAAGAAATTCGACGAGGTCGGCGTGCGCACGCGCGCCATCGAGCGCAAGCTGCGCGCCGTGCAGGAGCTGCCGGCGCCGGACGCGGGCGATACGCCGGCCCTGCTGGACGTGGCGTTGGGCGAGGACGACGCGGCTTGACCCGGAGCATGCCGAGGATGGCGGCGGTGGCCAGGGGGCGCGCATGAACGCGGCCCTGGCCCGGCTGATCGCCGCGCAGGTCTGCCTGCACGCCTGCATGGCCGGGGTGCGCATGGCCGCGCCGCTGCTGGCGCTGCGCCAGGGCTACGGGCCGGGCGCGGTGGGGGTGCTGGCGGCGCTGTTCGCGCTGACCCAGGTGTTCCTGGCCCTGCCCGCCGGACGTTTCGCCGACCGCCATGGCGTCAGGCGCCCGGTGCGCTGGAGCGTGCTGGCGGCCTGCAGCGGGGCGGGGCTGGCGGTGGCCTTCCCGGTGTTCCCGGTGCTCTGCCTCGCCGCCCTGCTGACCGGGGGCGCCACGGGCGGCGCCTCGATCGCGCTGCAGCGCCACGTCGGCCGCGCCGCCGGGGATGCGGGCCAGCTGCGGCAGGTGTTCAGCTGGCTGGCTGTCGGCCCGGCGGTGTCGAACTTCGTCGGCCCGTTCGCGGCCGGCCTGCTGATCGACCACGCCGGCGCCAGCGCGGGCGCCGTCACCGGGTTTCGCGCCGCGTTCGCGCTGATGGCGCTGCTGCCGCTGCTCAGCTGGTGGTCGGTGCGCCGCACGCGCGAGCTGCCGCCGGTGGAGGCGGCGGCCGGCGCGGGACGCTCGCGCGCCTGGGAGCTGCTGCGCGATCCGGGCCTGCGCCGGCTGCTGCTCGTGAACTGGCTGCTGTCCTCATGCTGGGACGTGCATACCTTCGTCGTGCCGGTGCTGGGTCACGAGCATGGCCTTGAGGCCTCGGTGATCGGCACCATCCTGGGCGCCTTTGCCGTGGCCGCAGCGTTGATCCGCCTGCTGCTGCCCGTGGTGGCGGCCCGCGTGCCGGAGTGGCGGGTGATCGTCACGGCCATGGCCATCACGGCCGGATTGTTTGCGCTGTACCCGTTCATGCCCAACGCCTGGGCCATGGGCCTGTGCTCGGTGCTGCTCGGGCTGGCGCTGGGTTCGGTGCAGCCGATGATCATGAGCACGTTGCACCAGATCACGCCGCACCATCGTCACGGCGAGGCGCTCGGCCTGCGCCTGATGTCGATCAATGCCTCCAGCGTGGTCATGCCGCTGCTGTTCGGAACGGCCGGCGCGCTGGTCGGGGTGGCGCCGGTGTTCTGGGCGGTCGGCGCGCTGGTCGGCGCCGGCACGCGCGCCGCCTGGGGGCTGCGGCCGCCGGTCAGTTTTTCAGCGCGTAGAAGTCGCGGATGATGTCCCAGGCCGCCTGGGGCTCGTCCACGTACTGGAACAGCTTCAGGTCTTGCGGAGAGATCGCACCTTCCTCCACCAGCACCTCGAAATTGAACAGCCGCTTCCAGTAGTCACTGCCGAACAGGATGATGGGCACCGGCTTGGCCTTGCGGGTCTGCACCAGCGTGATGACCTCGAACAGCTCGTCCAGCGTGCCGAAGCCGCCCGGGAAGGCGACCAGCGCCTTGGCGCGCATCATGAAGTGCATCTTGCGCATGGCGAAGTAGTGGAACTTGAAGCTGAGTTCCGGCGAGACGTAGGGGTTGGCGTGCTGCTCGTGCGGCAGCGCGATGTTCAGCGCCACCGAGGGGGCGCCCAGCTCGTAGGCGCCCCGCGTGGCGGCTTCCATGATGCCGGGGCCGCCGCCGGTGCAGATGAACAGGCGCTCGGCCGGCGGGCAGCAGTTGCTGTCGGCGGCGACGAGGCGGGCGAACTGGCGCGCCTGCTCGTAGTAGCGCGAGTTGCGCAGGCCGCGCTGGGCCAGCTTGATGGCCTCGATGTCGCCGGTGGCCTGGGCGTCGGCCAGGGCCTGCTCGGCGTCCTCGGGTGCCGGGAAGCGCGCGCTGCCGAACACCACGACGGTGTTGTCCACGCCGGCCAGCCTCTGGTCCACGTCGGGCTTGAGCATCTCCAGCTGGATACGGATGCCGCGCGTCTCGCGGCGCAGCAGGAACTCGGGGTCGGCGAAGGCGAGGCGGTAGGCGTTGGGTGCCAGCGGATGGCCGTTGGCGGCGTGGGCCTGCAGTTCGGCCCAGGCCTCGGCCAGCCGGTTTTCCTGGATGTCTTGCGTGGTTTCCATGGACGGTGATTGTGCGGGGGATGTGGGCCGGAGGATGGGCCGGGCGGAAATGAAAATGGCTCCCGAAAGGAGCCATCTGGTCGGGCCGGCGCCTGGCGGCGCCGGCTGGGTGCGCCCGCGGCTTAGACGCGCTTGCGGTATTCGCCGGTGCGGGTGTCGATTTCGATCTTGTCGCCCTGGTTCACGAACAGCGGAACCGGCACTTCGAAGCCGGTGGCGATCTTGGCGGGCTTGAGCACCTTGCCCGAGGTGTCGCCCTTGACGGCCGGCTCGGTCCAGGTGATTTCGCGCTCGACGCTGGTCGGCAGTTCCACCGAGATGGCCTTGTCGTCGTAGAACACCACTTCCACGGCCATGCCGTCTTCCAGGTAGTTCAGCGCGTCGCCCATGTTGCTGGCTTCGACTTCGTACTGGTTGAAATCGCCGTCCATGAACACGTACATCGGGTCGGCGAAGTAGGAGTAGGTGCACTCCTTGTGGTCCAGGATGACCTGGTCCATCTTGTCGTCGGCCTTGAACACGACTTCGGTGCCCATGTTGTTCAGCAGGGCCTTGAGCTTCATGCGCACGGTGGCGGCGCCGCGGCCGCCGCGGGCGTATTCGGTGCGCAGGACGATCATCGGGTCCTTGCCGTGCATGATCACGTTGCCTGCGCGGATTTCTTGAGCGATTTTCATAGGGTTTCCAGCTATCGAAAGCTTCAGGTTGGCCGCTCAACGCGTAGGGGTGATACAGGTTTGCGCGGCGTGGGCGAACAGGGTGCCCGGATGACGATCCGGGTGTTTTCGCAAAACCTTGGATTTTATCGCTTTTCCATGACAAGGCGCAGCAGCTGACAGGTCAGGTCGTCCTGGGCCAGCAGGCGGCGCCGGGCGTCCTGCACGCAGGCGCGCCACAGCGGCAGGTCGAGCGCGGGCAGTGCGCCGCTGGCGACGCCGTTCCAGACCCGGTGAAAGTCGCGCAGCGAGGGCGGCGCCCGCAGCCAGTCGAGGAAGGCCTCCAGCTTGTCGTGGTGGGCGTTGTCGTCTTGCGGGTAGATCTGCCAGACCAACGGGGCACCGGCCCACAGCGCGCGCACGAGCGAGTCCTCGCCGCGCACGAAATTCAGGTCGCAAGCCCAGAGCAGGTGGTCGAATTCGGGCTGGGGCAGGAATGGCAAGTATGAAATCGATAGCTTCTCATGCGCATGGAGCGGCGGCTGGACGCTGTTTTTGCCTTCAATCCTGGCGGTTTCCAGCGCCCGGACGGCTTGCGTGGCGCGGCCGGAGGTCACGAGCAGCCGGGTCGGCGGGGCGTCCTGCGCCAGCAGCGTCAGCAGCGCGCCGAGGGCGGGCGGCTCATAGCAGAACAGAGACACCTGGCGCGTCCCGGCGCTCGCGTCCAGGCCCTGACGGGCGAGCCAGGCGGCACGGTCGAAGGCGGCCTGGCGCGCCGGCAGATCCTCTTCACGCAGCAGGCCGCCGGTGCTTGGCATGAAGCCGGGGTAGAAGAACCACTTGGTCTGGCCGCGCGCCGGGCCGCTCATCACCGGCGAGGGCAGGCGGTGCGAGCGCTCCACGTAGGGCTCGGCCGACAGGTATTCCAGGTTGAGCCAGACCGGCGGCCGGGTTTCGGCGTATGGCGGTGCGCAGAAATGGGCCAGGAATTCGGGCGCGATCTCGCAGCCGAAGCCCTCGATCCAGACATCGGCCACCGGCAGGCCGGCCAGGGCCGCGGCCGGCAGCGGCGTGCTCCAGGGCAGGACGCGGATGCCGGGGACTTGCCCCTGCAGCGCGCCGGGCGCCATCCAGCTCAGCGCCGAGGCGTCATCGACCCACAGGCGCACCTGCTCGCCGTGCGCGGCCAGGTCGGCGCTCAGGCGCCAGCAGACGCCGAGGTCGCCGTGGTTGTCGATGACGTTGCAGAAGATGTCCCAGATCATGGGGCCGATTGTCCATCCTGTCCGCGCGGTCCCGGGTGCCGGCATCCCGGCGCGGCGCGGTCAGCGCAGGGGAAAGCCCGCTTCGCGCAGGGCAGCGGCCAGCCGGTCTCGGCCATTGAGGGAGCGGGCATCGCGCAGGCGTTCGAGCACGGCCTCGGTCCAGCCCACCACCGGCTGGCCCTGGCTGGCCTGGAAGGCGCTGAGTTCGGCGTCGTAGTGGCCGATTTCGTCCTGCAGGGTGGCCGGCGCGCTGTAGCGCTCGTGGTGCAGCACGCTGCGCTGGGGCAGGCGTGGCTTGATGGCGGCGGGGCGGGCAGGGTCGGGGTGGCCGACGACCAGGCCAAACACGGTGAACACGCCCTTGGGCGTGCCCAGCACCTGGGCCACCTCTTCGGGCCGGTTGCGCAGGGCGCCGATGTACACCGTGCCCAGGCCCAGCGCTTCGGCGGCGGTGACCACGTTCTGCGCGGCCAGCGCGGCATCGACCGTGGCGGTCAGGTAGGTGTCGAGGTAGGGCAGGGCCTCCACGGTGCGCTGCTTGTGGCCGGCGATGCGCTCGATGCGGGACTGGTCGGCCAGCCAGGCCAGCAGCAGGGGCGCCTGGCGGATGTGGGCCTGGTCGCCCGCCAGGGCGGCGAGCCGGTCGCGGCTTTCCTGCGACTGCACCGCGATCACGCTCCACAACTGAAGGTTGGACGAGCTGGGCGCGGACTGGGCGGCCGCCACCAGCGTCTGCAGCGTGTGGGCGGGCAGGGCGTCGGGCAGGAAGTTGCGCACCGTGCGGTGCGACAGGATCTGCTCGATCACCGGGTGGGCGTCGGGGTGGGGCAGGCCCTCGGCGTGGGCGCCGTAGCGGGCTTGCAGGAACGTGGCAAGGTCGGACATGGTGGATTTCCTTCGGTCGGTGGTGCAGTTCACTCTAAGCGCGCGCCAGAGGCATGGCTGCTAGGAATCCGCATGACGACATGCGGTCCCGCTATAAGCCAGCGAGTGAGCGCCTCCCCGGCGCTGCCGCGACAATGGAGGCATGTCCGACCTGCATTCCGCACAGCTCCTGGCCGAGGTGGCCGCGTTGCCGGCCCTGCCCGGCGTGTACCGCTATTTCGACGCCGACGACCAGCTGCTCTACGTGGGCAAGGCGATCAACCTGAAGCGGCGCGTTTCCAGCTATTTCCAGAAGAACCATGGCGGCACGCGGATAGGCCACATGGTCGGCAAGATTGCGCGCATGGAGACCACGGTGGTGCGCTCGGAGGCCGAGGCTCTGCTGCTGGAAAACAACCTGATCAAGTCGCTGAACCCCAGGTACAACATCCTGTTCCGCGACGACAAGAGCTACCCGTACCTGAAGATCAGCGGCACCGGCGGCGCGCTGCCGGCCGGGGCCAACGCCGGGCCGGCCCAGCCGGCGGCGTTCCCGCGCCTGGCCTACTACCGCGGCGCGGTGGACAAGAAGCACCGTTACTTCGGCCCGTACCCGAATGCCTGGGCGGTGAAGGAGTCGATCCAGCTGCTGCAGAAGGTGTTCCGCCTGCGCACCTGCGAGGACACGGTGTTCGCCAACCGCACCCGGCCCTGCCTGCTCTACCAGATCAAGCGCTGCACCGGGCCCTGCGTGCACCACATCAGCGCCGAGGCCTACGCGCTGGACGTGATGCACGCCGAGCAGTTCCTGCGCGGCGAGACGCAGGGCGTGCTGCAGGCGCTGGAGCTGCGCATGCTCGCGCACGCCGAGCGGCTGGAGTTCGAGCAGGCGGCCGAGCTGCGCAACCAGATCACGGCGCTGTCGCGGGTGCTGCACCAGCAGTCGGTGGAGACCGTGTCCGACACCGACGTGGACATCCTGGCGGTGCGGGTGCAGGGCGGACGCGCCTGCGTCAACCTGGCGATGGTGCGCGGTGGTCGGCATCTGGGAGACCGGCCCTATTTCCCGACCCACGTCGAGGACGCCCATGCCCTGCAAGGCGTGGAGGAGGAGGGCGGCACGCCGCCCCGGCCGGTCGAGGTGCAGGTGTTGGAGGCGTTCATCGCCCAGCATTACCTCGGCGTGCCGGTGCCGCCGGCGCTGATCACGAGCGAGCCGGTGAGCAAGGCGCTGATCGCCGCGCTGTCCGAGCAGACCGGGGTGAAGATCAGCGCGGTGCACAACCCGCGCGAGCAGCGCCGTATCTGGCTGGAGATGGCGCAGAAGAACGCCGACCTCCAGCTGGCGCGGTTGCTGGCGGAGGAAGGTTCGCAGCAGGCGCGCACGCGGGCACTGGTCGAGGCGCTGGACCTGGCGCCGGACAATCTCGACCTGCTGCGCATCGAGTGTTTCGACATCTCGCACACGGCCGGCGAGGCGACGCAGGCCTCCTGCGTGGTGTTCCATCACCACAAGATGCAGAACAGCGAATACCGGCGCTACAAGATCGAGGGCATCACGCCCGGCGACGATTACGCCGCGATGCGCCAGGTGCTGCTGCGGCGCTACGGCAAGATCGCCGAGGCGCGGCGCGAGGCCGGCGGGGAGGCGCAGGCGGATGGCGGGCCGTCGATGCCGGACCTGGTGCTGGTGGATGGCGGCAAGGGCCAGGTGGCGATGGCGCGCGAGGTGTTCGCCTCGCTCGGGCTGGACCTGTCGCTGATCGTCGGCGTGGAAAAGGGCGAGGGCCGCAAGGTCGGCCTGGAGGAGCTGGTGTTTGCCGATGGGCGCGACAAGGTGTACCTGGGCAAGGATTCCGCCGCGCTGATGCTGGTGGCGCAGATCCGCGACGAGGCGCACCGCTTCGCCATCACCGGCATGCGCGCGCAGCGCGCCAAGGTGCGCGTGGGCGGCGGCCGGCTGGAGGAGATCCCCGGGGTGGGGCCGAAGAAGCGCGCCCGGTTGCTGCAACGCTTCGGTGGCGTGCGCGGCGTGGCAGAGGCCAGCATCGAGGACCTGGCCTCAGTGGAGGGCATCTCGCGCGACCTGGCCGACGAGATCTACCGCGCCCTGCACTGAAACAGGGCATTGACGCTGCAGCGGCTTGTGCGCTCATGCCACAATCACGCCATGTTTTTCACGATCCCCACCATCATGACCTGGACGCGCATCGTCGCGATACCGTTGATCGTGGGGGTGTTCTACCTGCCGATGGCGCAGGAGGCCCGCAACCTGATCGCCACGGTGATGTTCGTGGTCTTTGCCGCCACCGACTGGCTGGACGGCTTCCTGGCGCGCAAGCTGAACCAGACCTCGTCCTTCGGCGCCTTCCTCGACCCGGTGGCGGACAAGTTCCTGGTCTGCGCCTCGCTGCTGGTGCTGGTGCACATGAACCGGACGGACGTGTTCGTGGCGCTGATCATCATCGGCCGCGAGATCGCGATCTCGGCGCTGCGCGAGTGGATGGCCCAGATCGGCGCGAGCAAGAGCGTGGCGGTGCACATGGTCGGCAAGCTCAAGACCACGGTGCAGATGGTGGCGATCCCCTTCCTGCTGTTCGACGGCCGGCTGTTCGGTCTGATCGATACGCATGTCTGGGGCGTCGCGCTGATCTGGATCGCCGCCATCCTGACCGTCTGGTCGATGGTCTATTACCTGCAAAAGGCCCTGCCTGAAATCCGCGCCCGGGTGAAATGAGCCAGCGCCCGGATTCCGAGGCCCTGATCCGGGCCATGCCGGTGGTGTTCGTGCTGATCTGGAGCACGGGCTTCATCGTGGCGCGCTACGGCATGCCGCACGCGCCGCCATTCAAATTCCTGCTGATGCGTTACGCGCTATCGATCCTGTGCTTTCTGCTCTGGATCTGGCTGGCCCGCGTGAAATGGCCGCAGACGCGCGCCCAGTGGAGCCATCTGGCGGTCACGGGCATGCTGATGCATGCCGGTTACCTGGGCGGGGTCTGGGCGGCCGTGAAGGCCGGCATGGGCTCGGGACTGTCTTCCCTGATCGTGGGCATCCAGCCGGTGCTGACGGCGATCTGGCTCTCTGCGTATGGCGGGCCGGGCGGCCAGGTGACGCGGCGCCAGTGGCTGGGCCTGCTGCTGGGCTTTGTCGGGCTGGCACTGGTGGTGTCGCGCAAGTTTGGTCAGGGCAGCCCTGGGGATCAGGCCGATTGGCTCAACCTCGCCTTCGCGGTGGGGGCCCTGCTGAGCATCACGGCCGGCACGCTGTACCAGAAGCGTTTCGTCGCCCCGTGTGACGTGCGCACGGCCAATACGGTGCAGCTGGCGGCGGCGTTCGTGGTCACGCTGCCGCTGGCGATGCTCGAGGTGGAGACCGTGCGCTGGAACGTCGAGATGATCGGCGCCATGGCCTGGTCGGTGCTCGGCTTGACGCTGGGCGGCAGTTCGCTGCTGTACCTGCTGATCCAGCGCGGTGCAGCCGCCTCGGTGGCCAGCCTGATGTACCTGGTGCCACCGACCACGGCGCTGATCGCGTGGACACTGTTCGGCGAGCCGATCACGGCGGTGACCATCGCCGGCACCGTGCTCACCGCATTCGGTGTCAGCCTGGTGGTGCGGCCGGCGCGCGGCTAGCGTTCGCTGGGCGCGGGCGTGGCCTTCCACGGTTCGGCGCCGAACTCTTGCGCCAGATGCTCCACCAGCAGGCGGATGCGCTGCGGCAGCTGCGGCCGGTAGGGGGCCAGCCAGTGGATGTCCGCGTCGGGCATCGCGTACTGCGGCAGCACGCGCACCAACTCGCCCCGCGCCAGCAGTGGCGCGATGTCCCAGAGGCTGCGCAGCATGAGGCCGTGGCCGGCCAAGCACCAGTCGCGCACCAGTTCCCCCGAGTTGCTCGACAGCGGGCCCTGCACCGGCACCCGCAGGATCTGACGGCCGCGCGAGCCTGTTGCTTGCAGTGGCCAGCTGTCAAAGCGCTGGCCCGGGTCGTTGCTGTTTTCTCGCACGATCAGGCAGGCGTGGTGCGCGAGGTCTTCCACGCTGGCCGGCGTGCCATGGCGGCGCAGGTAGGCCGGGCTGGCCGCGAGCACGCGCTGGTTGCGTGCCAGCCGACGCGACACCCATTCCGTCGCGCGGTGATCCGGGGCATTCCAGAGCCAGATGGCCCCGTCGAAGCCCTCGACGGCGAGGTCGGGCAACTGCTCGGTGAGTTGGAGCTGGACCTGCAGGCGCGGGTGGCGCGCCTGGAATTCAGCCATCGCCGGCCCGAGCCAGCGCCGCCCGAAGCCGAGGGTGGCGGCCAGCCGGATCAGGCCGGTCGGCTCGGCGTGGCGCTCGCGCAGCTCGGCCTCGGCGTCCGCGAAGCCGCGCAGCAGCGCGACGGCGCGCTCGCACAGCGTCTCGCCCTCGGGGGTCGGGCTGACGTGGCGCGTGGTGCGCTGGAACAGGCTCAGGCCCAGCCGCGCCTCCAGCGCGGCGAGTCGCTTGGTGACGGCGGGTGGCGTCAGGCGCAGCGCGCGGGCTGCCGCCGTCATGCTGCCGTGCTGGCGGATGGCCAGCACCAGCTCCAGGTCGGAGCGTTCCATTTATTGCTTTCGAGGAAAGGATTGATTGCCGGATTATTTCCTTTCTTGGCGGTAAGCTTTGTCGATTGACGGATCAGTGGGGCGCTTGCGACATGCGGCTGGAAAGGTTCGAGGTTCGCCGGATCGCGCGCGTCGTTTCGGCGTGCTGACGCTAGGGCGCGCGCGCTGGACATGAGTGGGTAGAGGTGGCCCCGAGGTCACCCTATCGCCCAGGATGCGCCCGAGCCCCTGCTGGCGCAGGCTTTCGATTTTTTCAGGAGCTGATGAATGAGCAAGAAGAGAATTGCCGTGATCGCCGGTGACGGCATTGGCAAGGAAGTCATGCCCGAGGGCATTCGCGTGATGGACGCCGCCGCGCGCAAGTTCGGCATCGACCTGCAGTTCGACCATTTCGATTTTTCGAGCTGGGACTATTGCGAGAAGCACGGTCAGATGCTGCCCGACGACTGGAAGGACCAGATCGGCGGCCATGACGCGATCTACTTCGGCGCCGTGGGCTGGCCCGAGAAGATCCCCGATCACATCTCGCTGTGGGGCTCGCTGCTGCTGTTCCGGCGCGAGTTCGACCAGTACGTCAACCTGCGCCCGGCCCGGCTGATGCCCGGCATCATCGCGCCTGTCGTGCGTAAGGACGGCAGCCGCCGCGAGGCGGGCGAGATCGACATGTACATCGTGCGCGAGAACACCGAGGGCGAGTATTCCAGCATCGGCGGCCGCATGTACGGGGGCACCGAGCGCGAGATCGTGGTGCAGGAGACGGTGATGTCGCGCATCGGCGTGGACCGCGTGCTCAAGTTCGCCTTCGACCTCGCACAGTCGCGGCCGAAGAAGCACCTGACCAGCGCCACCAAGTCCAACGGCATCGCAATCACCATGCCCTACTGGGACGAGCGCGTGGCCGAGATGGCCAAGGCCTACCCCGGGGTGAGCGTGGACAAGTTCCACATCGACATCCTGACCGCGCACTTCGTGCAGCGCCCTGACTTCTTTGACGTGGTGGTGGCGAGCAATCTGTTCGGCGACATCCTGAGCGACCTGGGGCCGGCCTGCACCGGCACCATCGGCATCGCGCCCAGCGCCAACCTCAACCCTGACCGAAAGTTCCCCTCGCTATTCGAGCCGGTGCACGGCTCCGCGCCCGACATCGCGGGGCGAGGCATCGCCAACCCGATCGGTCAGATCTGGTGCGGCGCGATGATGCTGGAGTTCCTGGGGCACAAGGAGGCGCATGACGCCGTGCTGGGCGCCATCGAGCAGGTGCTCGATCCGGCCAGCGGCGCCCCGCGTACGCCCGACATCGGCGGCACGGCCAGCACGTCCGACCTGGGGGGCGCCATCGCTGCGGCGCTGTAGCGGGGGCGACAAAAAAATCCCGGTTGCCGTCGGAAGCCATGTCAAAACGGTCTAGAATCCGCGACCTGTCCATGACGATGGGGCGCGTCATATTGACACTGCGTCATGCCGTGGCTCTAATTTCTCAACGCGCAGTGTTCGCAGCTGTCCGTGATCTGCTGCATAAGCAGGCATTGCGGGTGAGTTGATGGATTGCGTCGTGCAACCGGACAACACTTTTCTGTACGAGGGATTCCTTGTGAACAAGACTGAATTGATCGAGCACATTGCCAAGAACGCCGACATTTCCAAAGCTGCGGCTACGCGCGCGCTGGAGTCCGCCATCGGAGCGGTGAAAACCACCCTGAAGAAGGGCGGTACGGTGTCGCTGGTGGGCTTCGGCACGTTCGCCGTGGGCAAGCGTGCTGCGCGCACCGGTCGCAACCCACGCACCGGGGACACGATCAAGATCAAAGCTGCTAAAGTACCCAAGTTCCGTCCGGGCAAGGCATTGAAGGATGCCCTGAACTGACCTGCAGGTTCAAGGTGGGGTGCTTAGCTCAGTTGGTAGAGCGGCGCCCTTACAAGGCGTAGGTCGGGGGTTCGAGCCCCTCAGCACCCACCACCACCGATGCAAAGGCGAACAATTTGTTCGCCTTTTCTGTTTTCGCCATAGAGAGTCCGCGCATGTTTGATTTCGTCCGCAACAACACCAAGATCATGATGGGGTTGTTGTTCCTGCTGATCATTCCGTCGTTCGTGATGTTCGGAATCGAGGGCTACAGCCGCTTTCAGGAGCAGGGGGCGACGGTGGCTCGAGTGGATGGTCACAAGATCAACCAGGTCGAGTGGGATGCCGCGCACAAGCAGGAGGTCGATCGTCTGCGCGCCTCCATGCCCAACCTTGACGCCAAGCTGCTCGATTCGCCCGAGGCCAAGTACGCCACGCTGGAGCGTCTGGTGCGCGAGCGCGTGTTGGCAGCTGCTGCGGCCAAGCTGGTGACCAGCGACGCACGGCTGGCGCGCGAACTGCAGCAAGACCAGGCGATCGCTGCGCTGCGCAAGGCCGACGGCACGCTCGATGTGGAGCGCTACCGACAGCTGCTGGGCAGCCAGGGCATGACGCCCGAGATGTTCGAAGCCCAGATGCGCGCCGAGCTGTCCACGCGCCAGGTGCTGCAGGGCGTGGTCGCCACCGGCTTTGCCACGCCGGCGCTGGCGCAGGTGGCCCTGAACGCCTTTCTTGAGAAGCGCGAGGTGCAGGTGGTGCGCTTTGCCACGGCGGATTTCACCAGCAAGGTGACCTTGTCCGAGGCTGATTTGCAAGCTTTCTACAAGCGCAATGAGGCGCTGTTCCAGGCTCCCGAGCAGGCCAATATCGAATATGTGGTCCTGAACCTCGACAGCATCCAGAAGTCCATCGCAGTCAACGAGCAGGATCTGAAGACCTACTACGAGCAGAACGCTGCGCGTCTGGCCGGCAAGGAAGAGCGGCGCGCCAGCCACATCCTGATCAACGCGCCGAAGTCGGCCGCCGCCGCCGATCGCGAGAAGGCCCGGGCCAAGGCGCAGGAACTGTTGGAGGCGGTGCGCAAGGCGCCCGAGACCTTCGCCGAGGTGGCGAAGAAGAATTCTCAGGATCCCGGCTCGGCAGCGCAGGGCGGCGACCTCGATTTCTTTGCGCGCGGCGCGATGGTCAAGCCGTTTGAGGATGCAGCCTTTGCCCTGAAGAAGGGCGAGATCAGCGACGTGGTGGAGTCCGAGTTTGGCTACCACATCGTCCGGCTGACCGACATCAAGGCGCCACCAGCGCGCAGCTTTGCAGAGATGCGGGGCGAACTGGAGGCTGAGCTGAAGAAGCAGCAGGCGCAGCGCAAGTACGCCGAACTCGCCGAGATCTTCACCAATGGGGTGTATGAGCAGTCGGACAGTCTCAAGCCGGTCGCCGAGCGTCTGAAGCTGGAGGTTCGCACGGCGGCGAATGTCATGCGCACGCCGGTGCCAGGTGCAACGGGCCCGCTGGCCAGCACCAAGTTCCTGTCGGCGATTTTTTCTGCGGACGCGGTCGAGAAGAAGCGCAACACTGAAGCGGTGGAAGTCGGCCCCAGCCAGTTGGTGGCTGGACGCATCACACAGTACACGCCGGCACGTACCCGCCCCTTGACTGAGGTGGCCGACGCGGTGCGTACCCGCCTGTTGACCGAGCGCGCTGCCGAGCTGGCGCGTCAGGACGGGCAGGCCAAGCTGGCGGCCTGGCGCGCCACGCCCGCCAGTGCGAGTTGGCCGGAGGCCGTCATCATCTCGCGCGATCAGCCCAGGAACCTGTCACAGCCCTTGGTCGAGTCCGCGCTGCGCGCTGACGCGTCGACCCTGCCCGCGCTGGCCGGCGTGGATCTAGGGGCGCAAGGTTATGCGGTGGTGCGTGTGAGCAAGGTCTTGCCGCGTGACGCAGGGGCGCCGGAGCAGGGTCGCCAGGAGGCCGCTCAGTACGCCCAGGTTTGGGGTGCGGCAGAAAGTCAGGCCTATTACGAACTGTTGAAGGCGCAGCACAAGGCCGAGATTCTGGTGGCGAAGCCTGCAAATTCTTCAGCCTCCGCAGAAAATCGGTAATTTATGACGCTATAATTGTGTTTTTCCGGTGGCTGTAGCTCAGTTGGTAGAGTCCCAGATTGTGATTCTGGTCGTCGTGGGTTCGAGTCCCATCAGCCACCCCAAATAATAAAACGCCAGTCCTATGACTGGCGTTTTTGTTTTTGCGCGCTGAATCAATGGCGATGTGTTTCCTGGGCCACTCCGGTGTTCATTTGGTGCATGGGCCAACGCTCCGTGCGCTTCCAGTGCTTCTGCGCTTGAAATCCGTCAAGTTCTGTGCGGATTGAGTTGGCAACGCCTCCAGGCTCGGCCTACGCTTGCTTGTTCCAGCAAGCGTGACCGAACGAAGGGGTGCCCATGAAGATCGAAAACGAGTTTGACCGGCGCCTGGCGCAGCAGCGCGGCCGCATGCCCGAATCCCTGCATGATGCGCTGATCGAGGCGGTTGACACGCTGGACCTGACGTGGACGGCGGTGCAGACCTTGTTTGAGGATCGCGCCCGCCCGGAGCACGCGATCCAGTTGCTGGCTGCGGTCTTGCCCCTGGCGGCGGAGAAGCGCCACCAGGCGCTCGGCGAGTGGAACGAGCGCAGGGAGTCGTCCCTGAAGCGCTGACGAGCTGGGCCTTCCATCCACGGTGTTGCATGTCTCGGGCTCCGCCGTTGGGGGCGGGGCGCGTAGCAGGGAGGCGATGCGTCAGTTCAGCAGGACCAGCTTGCCTTTGACGCTGCGTGCAGCCATGAGGGTGTAGGCTGTCTTGAGCTCGCTCATGGGCAGGGTGCGTTCGAGCACCGGCTTGATCCGGCCCTGCGCATGCCACCGGGCCAGTTCAGCCATCATCGCGGCGTTGGCATCCGGCTCGCGCCGGGCAAACTCGCCCCAGAAGACGCCGACGATGGAGGCACCCTTGAGCAGGGCCAAGTTCAGGGGCAGCGACGGGATGGGCCCCGCGGCAAAGCCCACGACCAGATAACGGCCGCGCCAGGCGATGGAGCGGAAGGCCGGCTCGGCGAACTCGCCGCCCACCGGGTCGTAGATGACATCGGGTCCGCGGCCGCCGGTCAGGGACTTGACGGCTTCGCGCAGGTCATCGCGGCTGTAGTTGACGGTGGCGTCGGCGCCAATCGACCGGCACAGTTCGCACTTCTCGTCGCTGGACGCTGCCGCGATGACGCGCGCGCCAACGGCCTTGGCGATCTGGATGGCGGCGGTGCCCACGCCGCCTGCCGCGCCCAGCACCAGCACCGTCTCGCCGGCCTTGAGCTGGCCGCGGTCGAGCAGCGCATGGTGCGACGTGGCGTACGTCATGATGAAGGCCGCCGCTTCCTCATAGGAAAAATCGTCAGGCAACGGGAAGCATCTGGCCGCGGGCGCCAGCGTGTGGGTGCCGAAGCCGCCGGTCCCCGAGAGGCAGGCCACGCGCTGGCCTGGCTTCAGGTGTGTGACGCCCTCTCCGACCTGCCGGACGATGCCGGCGTACTCGGAGCCGGGGACGAAGGGCAGCGGGGGCTTGAGCTGGTACTTGTTCTGGACGATCAGCAAATCGGGGAAGTTCAGGCTGGCGGCTTTGATTTCGACCAGAACCTCTCCCGCGCCGGGCGACGGTGTGGGCAAGGTCTGCCAGCTCAGGGCGTCGGCGCCCATGGGGTTTTCACATAGCCATGCCTGCATGCTTGGGTCTCCTGGACAATGAAACGTCTGCGATCATAGGCAGGCTCGGTGACCGGGCTTGTCCCTCCGGTGACCGCCGTCGACTGAGGGGCGCATGCTTACAATGAGTTGCACTCCAGAATGCCCATGAAAATCCTGATCTCCAATGACGATGGCTACCAGGCTGCCGGGATCGTCGCGCTGTACGAGGCGCTGAAGACGGTCGCCGAGGTGGAGGTGGTGGCGCCCGAGCAGAACAACAGTGCGAAGTCGAATGCGTTGACGCTGCATTCGCCGTTGTACGTGCATCAGGCGGCCAACGGTTTTCGCTATGTCAACGGCACGCCTGCCGACTGCGTGCATGTGGCGTTGACCGGGCTGCTCGGCTATCGGCCTGATCTGGTGATTTCCGGCATCAACAACGGGGCCAACATGGGCGACGACACGATTTACTCCGGTACGGTCGGCGCGGCAATGGAGGGGTATCTGTTCGGCATCCCGGCGATCGCTTTTTCGCAGATCGAGAAGGGCTGGGCTCACATCGAGGCGGCTGCGGTGAAGGCTCGGGAACTGATCCAGCAGATGGCGCAGCAGCAACTGGTGGGGTCGGCCCCCTGGCTGCTCAATGTCAACATTCCCAACCTTCCGCTGGAGGAGATCAAGCCGCTGAAGGTGTGCCGGCTGGGGCGGCGACACGCGGCCGAGAAGGTGATCATGCAGCCCAGCCCGCGGGGCGACTTGATGTACTGGATCGGTAGTGCCGGGCCGGCCATGGATGATGCCGAAGGCACCGACTTTCATGCGACTGCGCAGGGACATGTCTCGCTGACGCCGCTGAAGGTGGATCTGACGGCGCATGATCACCTGGGTTACTGGGCGCAAACGGCCGCGCGGCTATCGGGTGGGAGGGTGTGATGTCCAAGCGTCCCAGCTTTCCCGTGCACATTGATTTTTCCTCAGGCAAACCTGAGCTGGGGCGCCGGCTCGGCGGTGTGGGCCCGGAGTTACGCCCCTTGATGGCGCGTCCCCCTGCAGCGCCGCAGGGTCTGGGGCTGGACTCGGGTGCCGTGCGGGCGCGGATGGTGCGTCGGTTGGCCGAGCAGGGTATTCGCGATCCGCTGGTGCTGTCGGCCATGGGGGCGGTCGAGCGTCACCGGTTCGTGGACAGCGCGCTGGTGAACCAAGCCTACGAAGATACCAGCCTGCCGATCGGGCTGGGTCAGACCATCTCCAAGCCGCAGGTGGTGGCCCGCATGATCGAGCTGCTGCGCAATGGGGCGGCGGCCCGCCTGGGGCGGGTGCTGGAGGTCGGCGCCGGCTGCGGTTACCAGGCTGCGGTGCTCAGCCAGGTGGCGACCGAGGTGTACAGCATCGAGCGCCTGCGCGGCTTGCACGAGAAGGCGCGAGAGAACCTGCGCGGGCTGCGCCTGCCCAATGTCCATCTGTTGCTCGGTGACGGCATGGCCGGTTTTGCCAAGGGTGCGCCTTACGCGGGCATCATCGCGGCGGCTGGTGGCGACGCCCTGCCACAGGCCTGGACCGACCAGCTGGCGATCGGGGGGCGGCTCGTGGCCCCTTTGGTCACGTCGGCGGGTCAGCAGGCACTGGTGGTCGTGGACAAGACGCAATGGGGGCTGAAGCAGAGCGTGCTTGAGGCAGTTCACTTTGTCCCCCTAAAATCGGGGGTCGTTTAAAGGGAACTTTATGTCGGGTTTGGGTCGTCAGGGATGGATGTTAGGTGTCGTGGTGGCCGGTCTGGTGCTGGCGGGGTGTACGACCCGTTCCACCCATCGCGCGCCGGTGGAGGACCGTGGTGTGCGCAATGGCGGCGCCGGCGCGGACCCCGCGGCGGTGGTCAAGCCCCTGCCTGGCGTGGAGAATGCCGGCAAGCCTGGCTACTACACGGTACGGCCTGGCGATACGCTTATGCGCATCGGACTGGAAACGGGCCAGTCGTGGCGTGACCTGGTGCGCTGGAACAACCTGGAGAATCCCAACCTGATCGAGGTTGGTCAGGTCGTTCGCGTGGTGCCTCCAGTGGCGGTGGCCGAGGGCGGCAGCGTCGTGACCAGACCGGTCACGTCAGCCCCGGTGGCGACCGCCGTGCCATCGGCTCCTGCCGCCAGCGCCGCACCCGCCAGTGCGCCGCCGGCTGCGGCGGCTTCGGCGCCCACGTCCTCGGAGGACGACGTGGCCTTCATCTGGCCGACCAGCGGCAGCGTGCTGGCGGGCTTTGACGAGGCCAAGAACAAGGGCTTGGACATCGGCGGCAAATCGGGCGAGCCGGTGCTGGCAGCGGCCGACGGCCGGGTGGTCTATGCGGGTGCAGGTCTGCGTGGTTACGGCAACCTGGTCATCCTCAAGCACAACAACACTTACCTGACGGCCTACGCGCACAATCAGAGCATCCTGGTGCGTGAAGACCAGTCGGTGCGCAAGGGGCAGAAGATCGCTGAAATGGGCAGCAGCGATGCCGATCGTGTGAAACTGCACTTCGAAATCCGCCGGCAGGGCAAGCCGGTGGATCCGGCCAAGTACCTACCCGTAAGGTAAATCCATGAAAAAGCGCAACGGATCTCAGCGAATCACTGTAGTTCCGGATGCGCTTGACGGGCAGGCCGGTCGGGATGGTGCTCGCTCCGACGAAGCCGGAGGACTCGACGCCATCGATCCGCTGGCGGCGGGTCTGCCGCTGCCGGCCGCACTGGGAGACATGACCGGCGAGTCGGGCGACACGCTCACGCTCTACCTGCGCGACGTGCGGCGCACGACCCTGTTTACCCCGGAAGAGGAATTCCAAACCGCCACGCGCGCCCGCGCTGGCGACTTCATGGCGCGCCAGGCGATGATCGAGCACAACCTGCGCTTGGTGGTCAGCGTGGCCAAGACCTACCTGGGGCGTGGTGTGCCCCTCAGCGATCTGATCGAGGAGGGCAACCTCGGCCTGATGCACGCCATCGACAAGTTCGAGCCGGAGCGCGGTTTCCGCTTCTCGACCTATGCCACCTGGTGGATCCGTCAGTCGGTGGAGCGGGCGGTGATGAACCAGGGCCGCGTGATCCGTCTGCCGGTGCACATCGTGCGCGAGTTGCAGCAGGTGCTGCGCGCGCGCCGCACGCTGGAGAATGACCCGGAGTTCGTCGCGAGCCGGCCCGACGGCGTCCGCGTGGACGACGTGGCGGCCCTGCTCGGACGTGACGTGCATGAGGTGGCCCAGTTGCTGGCGATGGCGGAAACGCCCAAGTCGCTCGATGCATCGGCGGGCGCCGCGGAGGACGAGCACTCGCTGGGTGACACCATGGTGGACGACCAGGCCAGCGACCCGACCGACGTCACGCAGACCCACGAGGTGGAGCGGTTGGTGCAGAACTGGATCGATGCCCTCACGGTGCGGGAGCGGGAAATCCTGGAAGGGCGCTTTGGCCTGCACAACCGCGAGCCGGAAACCCTGGAGGTCTTGAGCGACCGGCTTGGGCTGACGCGTGAGCGGGTCCGCCAGATCCAAAACGATGCCCTGCTCAAGCTCAAGCGGCATATGGAGCGTAGCGGCGTGAACAAGGACGCACTGTTCTGACGCGACCCCGCGTGACGGCGGTTTCGCCGCGGGCGGTCAGGCCTGAGACAATTCGGGTATGACAGAAGAAATCCGCAATGAAAACATGCTGCCCGAGGGGTGGCTGCAGGTGGACGCGCTCGATATCGAGGCCCAGGGCATTGCCCGCAAGCCCGATGGCAAGGTCGTGTTCATCGAGGGGGCGCTGCCGTTTGAACTGGTCAGCGTCAACGTGAACCGCAAGAAAAACAACTGGGAGGCGGCCACGCTGACGGCTGTGCACCGCGAATCGTCGCAGCGCGTGCAGCCCGGTTGCCCGCACTTCGGCTTGCATGCCGGCGCCTGTGGCGGCTGCAAGATGCAGCACCTGCATGCCAGCGCCCAGGTGGCGGTGAAGCAGCGCGTGCTGGAGGACAACCTCTGGCACCTGGGTAAGGTGAAAGCCGAGACCATGCTGCGGCCGATCGAGGGGCCGACCTGGGGTTACCGCTACCGCGCCCGCCTGTCGGTGCGCCACGTGCACAAGAAGGGGGAGGTGCTGGTCGGCTTTCACGAGCGCAAGAGCCGCTACGTGGCCGACATGAAGGTCTGCCCGGTGCTGCCGCCGCATGTCAGCGCCATGCTGGGGCCGCTGCGCGAGCTGATCTTCGGCATGGACGCCCGCGAAACCTGCCCCCAGATCGAACTGGCTTGCGGTGACGAGGTCACGGCGCTGGTGCTGCGCCACCTGGAGCCGCTGTCCGAAGACGATCTGGCACGCCTGCGCGCCTTTGCCGCTGAATACGGCGTGCAATGGTGGCTGCAGCCCAAGGGGCCGGACACGGTGCACCTGCTGGACGTTGGCGGACCAGAGCTGTCCTACGCTTTGCCGGACTTTGGCATCGTCATGCCGTTCAAGCCGACCGATTTCACCCAGGTCAACCCGCACATCAACCGTGTGCTGGTGTCGCGCGCGCTGCGTCTGCTGGCCGTGCAGCCGCAGGAGCGGGTGATCGACTGGTTCTGCGGGCTCGGCAATTTCACGCTGCCGCTGGCCACCCAGGCACGCGAGGTGCTGGGCATCGAGGGCAGCGAGGCCCTGGTGGCGCGCTCGCGGCAAAATTATGAGAAAAACAAGGCTAATTCCAGCGTCAATCGTGCGCTGTGTGCTACCGGGTTTGTCGCGAGAAACCTGTTCGAGATGACACCGGAGATGCTCGTGGCCGATGGCATCGCCGATCGCTGGCTGGTGGATCCGCCGCGCGAGGGTGCGTTCGCGCTGGTCAAGGCGCTGGCCGACCTGCACCAGGCCCGCATCGGTGCCGAAGGCGCCGGGCCCCTGCCAGCCGGAGCCGAAGACTGGACGCCGCCGAAGCGCATTGTCTACGTGAGCTGCAACCCGGCCACGCTGGCACGCGATGCCGGCCTGCTGGTGCATCAGGCGGGCTACCGCTGCACGGCGGCCGGCGTGGTCAACATGTTCCCGCACACCGCGCACGTCGAGAGCATGGCGGTGTTCGAGCTGGCCTGAGGGACGCAGAAACGATAAAGGGGCCAGACTTGGCCCCTTTGTCATTGGTACGGCGTGCGATCAGTCGCGTTCGCCGCCCATGATGCCGAGCAGGGCGAGCAGGCTCTGGAACACGTTGTACAGGTCCAGGTACAGGGCCAGGGTCGCGCTGATGTAGTTGGTCTCGCCGCCGTCGATGATCTGCTTGAGGTCGTACAGCATGTAGGCGCTGAAGATGCCGATCGCGGCGACGGAGATCGCCATCATGCCGGCGCTGGAGCCGACGAAGACATTGATGATGCCGCCCACCATCAGCACCAGGGCGCCGACCATCAGCCACTTGCCCATGCCGGACAGGTCGCGCTTGATCACGGTGGCCAGGCTCGCCATGACCAGGAACACGCCCGCCGTGCCGGCGAAGGCGGTCATGATCAGTTCCGAGCCGTTCTTGAAGCCCAGCACCATGCCAATCAGGCGCGAGAGCATCAGGCCCATGAAGAAGGTGAAACCGAGCAGGACCGGCACGCCGGCCGCGGAGTTCTTGGTCTTCTCGATAGCGAACATGAAGCCGAAGGCGCCGGCCATGAACACGATCAGGCCGACGCCACCGGTCAGCGCAGCAGTGATACCGGTGGCCACGCCCAGCCAGGCGCCCAGCACGGTGGGCAGCAGACTCAGCGCCAGCAGCCAGTAGGTGTTGCGCAGCACGCGGTGGCGCTGCGCCTGGGGAGCGGCATAGCCATAGCCGGTTTCCAGGGTTTGCACGCGATCATTCATCGTTGTTGACTCCTTGTTCTGCCGCGACAGGCGGCGCCGTGATCATTCTAGGGGGAGGTGCTTCCCGCGCCCGTCGGAAATGGCGTCGATTCCCCTTTTTCGTGGGGCTACTGTGCGTTTTCACCGTGGGGCGGCAGAGGGTCGTCCAAGCCGCTATGCTTGCCGCTTTTGCACGGACGGGTACCACCATGAAGACGAAATCCACGCTTGAATCCGCCGACGTCAAGGCCATCGCCGCCGCGGCGGAGGCTGAAGCGCTGAAAAACCAATGGGCGGTGACCATTGCGATCGTGGACGACGGCGGCCACCTGCTGCACCTGCAGCGCCTGGATGGCGCCGCGCCGATGACGGCCCGCATGGCGCCGGCCAAGGCCCACACCGCGGCGCTGGGCCGCAAGGAGAGCCGGGTCTACGAAGAGATCATCAACGGCGGCCGCTTCTCCTTCCTCAGCGCGCCCGAGATGCAGGGCATGCTGGAGGGCGGTGTGCCGATCATGCAGGATGGCCAGTGCCTGGGGGCAGTCGGCGTGAGCGGCGTCAAGTCGGCGGAAGACGCGCAGATCGCCCGTGCCGGCATCGCTGCGATCGGTCTTTGATCGCTCCCCAATGAGAAGGGCCGCTCCGGCAGAGGGCTTGGTTTTCCAGGCCAAAAAAAGAGCGTGGCTGGGCAAGCGTCTGGCCTGCTGGCTGGCTCAAGCAACGCGGCCGGCGGGAGAGGCTGTCGCAGAAGCCGGCGCGTTGTGGCAAGTGGGAAGTGTAGCGTGACTCGACGCCTACTTGGTCAGGATCAGCTTGCCGAACTTGGTGGCCTGCAGGCGGTAGATCGCGCCGTTGTGGCAGATTTCGACCGTCGTCTGGCCTTGCAGCAGCTCGTTGCTGTGCACTTGGCGCGGGGTGGCGTGCGGAGCCGGCCGGTCTTCGACGGGCTGGGCCTGAGCCGATGGCGTGGGCTGGACGTGCATCACGGGGCTTCCTTCGTCCTGAACGGTCAGGATTGCGGTTCGGTGATGAAGCCGATCTTCTTGATGCCGGCACGCTGCGCCGCGGCCATGGCCTGGGCGACACGCTCGTAGCGCACGGCCTTGTCCCCGCGGATGTGCAGGTCAGGCTGCGGCTCCTTGGCGGCCTCGGCCTGCAGCATGGCGGGCAGGGCCTCGTCGCTCACCGGGGACTCGTTCCAGTAGTAGCTGCCGTCGGAGCGCACCGACAGGCGCACGGTCTCCGGCTTGACCTGCTCGCGCTGGCTGGAGGCCTGCGGCAGATCGACGTTGACCGCGTGTTTCATCACCGGCACGGTGATGATGAAAATGATCAGCAGCACCAGCATGACGTCCACCAGCGGCGTCATGTTGATCTCGTTCATCACCTCGTCGGCTTCGTCTTGCGTTCCGAAGGCCATGGTCAGACTCCTCGCTTCATTGGCACCACCTTGCCGTTGCCGCCGCTGACGCGCGCACCGGTCACCAGGTAGGCATGCAGGTCATGGGCGAACCGGTTCAGCGTGCCCAGGATGCCCTTGTTGCCGCGTACCAGCGCGTTGTAGCCCAGCACGGCGGGGATGGCCACCGCCAGGCCCAGTGCGGTCATGATCAGGGCCTCGCCGATCGGGCCGGCCACCTTGTCGATGGTGGCCTGGCCGGCCGTGCTGATGCCCATCAGCGCGTGGTAGATCCCCCAGACGGTGCCGAACAGGCCGATGAAGGGGGCGGTGGAGCCGACGGAGGCCAGGATGGCCAGACCGGATTGCAGCTTCGCCGTGGTGTGGTCAATCGAATTGCGCAGGCAGCCCGTCACCCAGTCGCTGAGATCCAGGGTGTCATGCAGTTCGGCCCGCGCGGCCGCCCCCTCCTTGGGGCGCTGCAGGTGGGCCGAGGCCTCGCGGCCTTCCGCGGCCAGTTGGTGGAAAGGGTTGTCCGCAGGGGGGCCGAGCCGGGCCAGGCCCTCGGCAAAGTCTGCGCTGTGCCAGAAGGCTTCCGTGCCGCGGGCGAGCTTCTTGTAGCGCAGCAGGTCCAGCGCCTTGATCAGGATGACGACCCAGGAAGCGAGAGACATGCCCAGCAGCAGGAGGGCGACGCCTCGCGTGACCCAGTCTCCCTGGGACCAGACGCTCAGCAGGCCGAATTGAGATTCCATGACTTGATTACTCCAGAACAAAATTGATTGGTACGTTGAACCACATGGCCTCGGGCACGCCGCCGCGTTTGCCGGGCACGTAGCGCCATCTCAAAACGGTGTCCAGCGCGGCCTGGTCCAGCCGGTCGAAGCCGCTGGAAGTTCTGATCTCGGCCTTCTGCGCCGTGCCATCGACGCCGATCAGCACGCGCACCACCACCTTGCCCTGCTCGCCCATGCGCTTGCTCATGGACGGGTAGGGGGGCTTGGGGTTGTTGAGGTAGTCCGCGCTGCTGGACGGCAACTCCATCCGGGGCGGGGCCGGCGGCGCGCTCACCTCGGCGGCGGCGGGCGCTGTCGCCATGGGCGCCGGTGGCGAGAGCGCCACGGCCGGCGCAACGGGAGCGGGTGTCGGGTCGGGCTGGGCGGTGGGCAGCGCCAGGGGCGCCGCCACCGATGTCCGTTGCGGGCGCACCTCCTGGGGTTTGACGGCGGGGCGGGGCGGAGCTGGCGTTTCCACCTTGGGGGCGGGCGGGGTGATGAATTCGCTCAGCACCTCTGCCGGAACGATCACTTCCACCGCGCGGCGCAGCAGGCCCGTTTGCAGGGCCCAGAGCGCGGCCACATGCACTAGCACGACACTGCCGGCGATCACGACATTGCGGTTCATGCCGGAAAACGAAGGGGTTGAAGGGGACAAAATCATAGTTCAGAGGGGCTCGGGCGCCGGCCACGCGGCGCCAACAAGGCGCCAAACACCCACCAGAGCGCGCCAATTACCAGGATCAGGCTACCCCCGAGGGACAACAGGGCGGACATGCCGCGTCTCTTACGGCGTGCCCCGCGAAGTGCCACCGACCCCCTCATGATGCAGGGCCGCGATCGGATGCATGATGCTGCATTGCTCCACCACCTCGCGGGCGCAGCTTTCGCAACGGCCGCAACCGGTGGCGACGCCCAACTCCAACTGGAGATCGTCAAAGCTCATGCCGCCGCGCACGTGGCGCACGATGTCACGGTCGGAAACGCGGTGGCAGACGCACACAATCATGATCGAGATCTCGTCAGTGGATGAAAGATGACTTGAATTATAAATACGAATTGGTCGCATTTGCAATAAGTGTCGGATGGCGCTTCGGTGCAGACCTGCAGCGGGTTTCTCCGGTGTCAGCTGACGAGCAGCGTGGGGCTGGCCTCGTCCAGCGTCCGGCAGCCGGTTAGCGCCATGGCAATTTCCAACTCGTCGCGCAGCAGGCGCAGCACATGGGCCACGCCATGGGCGCCAGCGTTGGCGAGGGCATGCACGTAGGGGCGGCCGATCAGCACGGCGCTGGCGCCCAGGGCCATGGCCTTGAGCACGTCCGTGCCGCGTCGGATGCCGCCGTCCACGAGCAGCGGGAGCGAGCCCTGTGCGGCGTCGGCGATGCGGGGCAGGACCGCGGCCGTGGCCGGGGCCGTGTCCAGCGTGCGGCCGCCATGGTTGCTGACGATCAGTCCTGCCGCCTGCAGCGTCGCAGCCTGGCGGGCATCGGCGGGATGAAGCACCCCCTTCAGGAGCACCGGCAGCCGGGTCTGAGCCTGCAGCCAGGCCACGTCGTCCCAGGTGGGGGCGTGGGTCAGCAGGTCATCGAACAGGGGGCTTTGGCCGGGTTGGAGGGGGCGCGGCGCCGGTGGGCGTAGGCCGGCCAGGTTGACGGCCGAGACGCCGGCCGGCAGGACGAAGCCCGCGCGCCGCTCCCGATCGCGCGCGCCGTGCGCCGGCGCGTCCACGGTCAGCACCAGCGCCTCGTAACCCGCCCTCTCGGCGCGTTGTACGAGTTCGCGGTTGAAGCCTCGGTCGGGCTGCAGGTAGAGCTGAAACCAGAGCGGGCCCCGCCGAGGTTCGCCTTGGAAGGCGCGGGCCACATCCTCCATGGGCGTGCTCGCCTGCGTGCTCAGCACCAGCCCGGCCTCCAGCGCCGCAGCGGCCAGCGCCGTGGCCAGCTCGCCGTCCGGATGCGCCATGCGTTGGTAAGCGACCGGAGCCAGCAGGATGGGGTGGGCGAGTTCACGTCCGAGCAGTTGCACCCGGGTGTGCCCGCCGGCCAGCGGGCGCAGCACGCGTGGAAGCAGGCCGACGCGGTCCCAGGCTTCGCGGTTGGCGCGCAGGGTGATCTCATCAGCGGCGCCGCCGGCGAAATAGGCCCAGGCCCTGTCGTCCAGCACAGTGCGGGCGTGGGCCTCGTGATCGTTCAGGTTGACGATGTGGGGCGGAATCTTCTGGATGCGCAGGGTTGGCGTCGTGACCATGGGTAAAAAGTGGCTTCTGTCCAACGAATGCAGGCTGGGGCGGCCATCTGCCCCGTGGCCCAAGAGCCTGCGCCTTGCCCTCTACGAGTCCGCCCACATCCGCAGGAGGTTGTGGTAGGTGCCTGTCAGCCCGACCACGGCAGGGTCGGTTTCGCCGACGTTGCGGCGCAGCCTCAGCAGGTCCATGTCCATGTCGAACAGGAGCTGGCGCTGTTCGGTGCTGCGGACCATGCTTTCGATCCAGAAGAAGCTGGCGATGCGTGCGCCGCGTGTGACCTCGGTGACTTGGTGAACGGTGGAGCTGGGGTACAGGATCATGTCGCCCGCGGGCAGCTTGATGCGGCGTTCGCCCATCGCCTCCCGGATGAGTAGCTCACCGCCGTCGTATTCCTCGGGGGATGCCAAGAACAGGGTGCAAGAAATATCGCTTCGTACCCACTGTGCCGTGGCCTTGGCGTGCAGCACGGCACCATCGACATGGGCGCCGTAGAAGTTGGTCTCACCGCTGTAGCGGTTGAACAATGGGTCGAAGATCTTCTTGGGCAGGGCGGCCGAGAAGAACAGCGGGTCGCGGTGCAGGGCGGCCAGGACCAGGGCACGCAGGTGCTGGGCCTCGGCGCTGTCTTGCGCCAGCTGCTCGTTGCGCTTGTGGGCCAGGGCCTGGCCACCGGCGCTGGTACGTCCATCGATCCAGGGGGCTTGCGCTCCGAGCCACTGACGGGCTGTCTGGATTTCCTCGGCGCTCAGGATGTTTCGAAGGTGCAGGAACATACGCAGGGCAGGTGGTCAGGAAGGGCCGCTCAGAAGCGGGACTTGAGCGTCAGCTGGACCGAACGCGGCGCGCCGGGAGCATAGAAGCCGCGGTACAGGGTGTCCGCATACAGCTTGTTCGCCAGGTTGGTGACGTTGAGCTTGAGCGACGTGCGGTCGTCCAAACTGTATTCCGCCATGGCGTCGGCCGTGGCGAAACCGCTGGCCACCAGGTTGCGGGCGCCCTCGGGGCTTTGCTGGCCGCGGTAGTTCAGGCCCGCGCCCAGGCGCAGCTTGGAGGTGACCGCGTAGGTGGTCCACACGCTACCGCTGTGCTTGGGCGTGAGCGCGGGACGATCCCCCCCGACCTGTGCACCGCCGCCGTTGGCGGCCAGTTGCTGGTTGCTCTCGTCGATGCGGGCGCTTGGAATCCAGGTGTGATTCATGAACAGCTCCCACTTTGGCGTGATGCGACCGGCGAAGTTGAACTCCATGCCTGCGGCGTGGCGCTTGCCCGAGAGCAGCTGCTGAGCGGAGGCCGTGTCGGGGTCGGTGTTGCGCTCGTTGTACTTTTCGCTGTAGAAAGCCGCGACGCCGAGCAGCGCTCGGTTCTCGAAGAGGTCGAATTTGCCTCCGATCTCGAGGTTGCGACTCTTCTCGGGCGGGGTGTTGGCCGTCTTGGCTGTCGCCGCATTCACGTTGGCAAACTGGTAGGTGTCGCCCGAGGTGTTGTACGAGGTGCCGAACGAGACGTAGTAGGAGCTATGGGCGTCGGGCTGGAACAGCGCGCCGATGCGCGGGCTCCACAGGCCGTCGGCGCGTTCGCTGGTGAGCGAGCCGTCGGGATTGCGGTACGACGCCTTGAAGTTGTCGTAACGCACGCCGCCCACGAGTTTGACGGTTGATGTCAGCGCCATCGTGTCCTGCAGGTAGAGGCCGAGGTTGCGCGCCTTGAAGGTGTTCAAGGTGGGCGTACCGCGGGTGTCGGCGCGCGAGTCGCCGTTGTTGGGCGTCCCGACCGTGGTGTTGAGTCCGCTGGCGGCACCCGCGAAGTTCTGGTTGCGGTCGGCATCGTCCTGGTAGAGGTCGACGCCCGCGATCAGGTCATGCTTGCGCCCACCCCAGTTGAAGCTGTTGGTGTAGTCGCTCTGCAGTTGCGTCAGCTCGCTCACGCCGACCCGGCCCTTGGGGGTGCGGGAGAGGACGGTGCTGTTGTTGATGTTGTCGATGGTGGTGCCTGCCGCGAAGCGGATCGCGCTGGCCCAGAGGTCGCGCTCGTACTGGCCGTGGCGCAGTCGGGTGACGAGTTCACCGTTGTCGTCGAAGCGGTGCTTGTGGCCCAGCGTCAGGTACTGTGCCGAGGTGTTCAGGTGGTCGCTGGCCAGACCATAGTAGTTTTTGGCGGGCAGGCTGGGAATGATCTTGCCGTCGGCGCTCGTGAACCAGGGGTGGTTGTAGAGCGGGCGCCCCTGGATGTCCAGGTAGTACAGCCCCACCGAAAATTCGTCGCGCGTGCCGATCCCCCAGGCAAAGGTGGGCGCAATGCCGCGCTTGTTCTGCTTGGCGCCGTAGTTGTCCGAGTTGTGCACCATGGCGTTCAGGCGGAAGGCGGCATCCTCGCCGGTCTTGAAGTTGAAATCGCCCGTGATGCGGTGGGTCTGGCCGGTCCCCATGGTGTAGGAGACCTCGTGCTGGTCGATCAGCAGAGGCGACTTGTTGACCTGGTTGACCACGCCTCCGGTCGAACCCTTGCCGAAGAGCATGGAGGCCGAGCCCTTGAGCACCTCCACACGGTCGTAGTTGAAGGTGTCCCGTTCATACAAGGGGGCATCCTTCATGCCGTCGACGTAGATGTCCCCCGCCTGGCCGAGGGAGAAGCCGCGCATGCGCACGTCTTCCTCGCCGGTTTCTCCCGCCTGGAAAGTCACGCCGGCCGTGCTGCGCAGGACTTCCCGGAAATCGTCCTGGTTGCGGTCGGTCATCAGCTTTTCGGTGAACACCGTCACCGACTGGGGAATGTCGCGGATGTCCTGCTGCCCCTTGCCGACGGTGGTCTTCTGGACCCGTACCGTGTCCTTGCTCTGGATTTCAGCTCTTTCCCGGACCGTCACGGCCTGTAGCGTCGGGTCTGTGCCCGTGGCCGTCTGTGCCATGGCGCTGACGGAGCTGGCCAGCAGCATGGCGCCGAGCGGCAGGACGGCGAGCGGGGTGGATGCGATGGAGCCGGGAGCTGGCTTCGCAGGCTGGACGGGAGTGGTGGCCGGCTGGTCGGTCGAGGAAAGACGTGGGGTCATGGTTGTAGCCTTTGCTGGAATCTGAAAAACGCGGAGGTCAACAGCTGGCTACAACTCATGCCGCGACGGGCGGCTCAGTCTGGCTGGCGGGTTCGTGTTACAAGATGCATTGTAAACGAATGCGAATCATTCTTGTTAAGTTGCGCGAAGTATGTGACGAAAAAACGACGGCCGCTGCGCCTTGGCGGGCGCAGCGGCCGTGAGTCTGCGTGGATGGGGTGCCGGAGCCGATCTCCGGCGGCTGGTCAGCTGACCTCGCCCATCTGGCTTTGGAGGTAGTTGGGCAGGCCGACCTTGCCGAGCAGGTCAATCTGTGTTTCCAGGAAGTCGATGTGCTCCTCGGTGTCGTCCAGGATGTCCTGCAGGATGTCGCGCGAGACGTAGTCGCGCACGCTTTCGCAGTGGGCAATGCCGTCCTTGATGGTGGCCTGTGCACCTTGTTCCAGCTGTAGGTCGCACTGCAGGATTTCGGGAACGTCTTCGCCGATCATCAACTTGCCCAGGTCCTGCAGGTTGGGCAGGCCGTCCAGCGTGAAGATGCGCTCCATCAGCGCGTCGGCGTGCTTCATCTCGCCAATCGATTCTTCATATTCCTTCTTCGCCAGCTTGTCCAGACCCCAGTGCTTGAGCATCCGGTAGTGCAGGAAATACTGGTTGGTGGCAGTCAACTCGTTCTTGAGTTGCGCCTGCAGGTACGCGATGACTTGAGCGTCGCCTTTCATGGAGGCCTCCGTGGGGTTGATGGGGAGCGGCCATTGTGCATCGCCCTGACGGGCATGCAAACGCCGAACCAGTCAGTAACTGAGCCGTTCCGGCCGGATTTCCTGCAGGATGGTGGTGGCGATCTCTTCGATCGACTTGGTGGTGGTGGACAGCCAGCGAATGCCGGCGCGTCGCATCATCGCTTCGGCCTCGGCGACCTCGGTGCGGCAGTTGTCCAAGCTGGCGTAGCGCGAGTCGGGGCGCCGCTCGTTGCGGATTTCCGACAGCCGATTCGGGTTGATGGTCAGGCCGAAGATCTTCTTGCGGTGCGGCACCAGTGCCGGCGGCAGCTGGCGGCGCTCGAAATCCTCCGGAATGAGCGGGTAGTTGGCAGCCTTCAGGCCATGCTGCATGGCCAGGTACAGGCTGGTCGGGGTCTTGCCGCTGCGGCTGACGCCGACGAGGATCACGTCGGCCTCGGCTAAGTCGCGGTTGGACTGGCCGTCGTCATGCGCCAGGCTGTAGTTGATCGCCTCGATGCGATCCTGGTATTCCTTGCTCTTGCTGACGTCGCTGAAGCGGCCGACACGGTGGTGCGACTTGATGCCCAGTTCCTTTTCCAGCGGATGCACGAAGGTGCCGAACATGTCCATCAGCATCCCATGGCAGCCATCCTGGATGACCTTGAGCACCTCCATGTTCACCAGCGTAGTGAAGACGATCGGTTTCTTGCCCTCGATCTCCCCGGCGTGGTTGATCTGGCGCACCGCCTGATGTGCCTTGTCCACGGTATCGACGAACGGCAGGCGCACGTGACGCGGCTTCATCTCGAACTGCGCCAGGATGGCATTGCCAAAGGTTTCGGCGGTGATGCCGGTGCCATCGGAGACAAAGAAAACGGTCCGTTCATGCATGGTGAATCAATCTCAAGGGGGAGTTCAGGAAGCGGCAAAGGTTCGGGAGGCAGGTGTGCGCCCCTACAATCATGCGAATTATCCGAATTCTTCCATGCGACGCCCCGGCCTACTAGAACAACATCAAAGTCGTTCGGCTCGCACGAGCGCAGCCCGCACGCGGCGGGGCGCAGACCCAGTTTCAACTTCTGGAGCTTTCCCATGTCTGCACGTTTCGACGCGACCGCCTTGGTCGTACCGTTTGAAAACCTGAGAATGAGCGATGTCGAGGTCGTTGGCGGCAAGAACGCCAGCCTCGGCGAAATGATCTCGCAATTGCCTTCCGGCGTGCGCGTGCCCACTGGCTTTGCCACCACGGCGCATGCGTTTCGCGAGTTCCTGAAATTTGACGGCCTGACCGATCGCATCAACGCCAAGCTCGACGCGCTGGACACCGAGGACGTGCGCGCGCTGGCGACGGCCGGCGCCGAGATTCGTGCCATGGTCGAGGCCCAGCCGTTCCCGGCGGACCTGGAGCAGGCGATCCGAGCCGAATTCGCCAAGCTGAGCAGCGGCAACCCGCAGGCTTCCTTTGCCGTGCGTTCCTCGGCCACGGCGGAAGACCTCCCGGATGCCTCGTTTGCCGGTCAGCAGGAGACCTTCCTGAACGTGGTGGGCGTCGACCAGGTGCTGCACAAGATGAAGGAGGTGTTCGCCTCCCTCTACAACGACCGTGCCATCAGCTACCGCGTGCACAAGGGCTTCGCCCACGCCGACGTGGCCCTGTCCGCTGGCGTGCAGCGCATGGTGCGTTCCGACCTGGGCGCCGCCGGCGTGATGTTCACCATCGACACCGAATCCGGCTTCGAGGACGTGGTGTTCATCACTTCCAGTTATGGCCTGGGTGAGACCGTGGTCCAGGGGGCGGTGAACCCGGACGAGTTCTACGTGCACAAGCCGATGCTGAAGGCCGGCAACAAGGCCGTGATCCGTCGCAACCTTGGCTCGAAGCTGATCCAGATGGTGTTCGCCACGCCCGAGGAAAAGGCCGCCAGTGGCAAGCTGATCAAGACCACCGACGTGCCGACCGAGCAGCGCAACCGCTACTCGCTGATCGACGCCGACGTCGAGCAATTGGCCCGTTACGCGTTGGTGATCGAGCAGCACTACGGTCGCCCGATGGACATCGAGTGGGGCAAGGACGGCACGGACGGCCAGCTCTACATCCTGCAGGCGCGCCCCGAGACGGTGAAAAGCCAGAGCAAGGGCCAGGCCGAGCTGCGCTACAAGCTCAAGGGCAAAGGCACCGTGCTGGCGGAAGGTCGTGCCATCGGCCAGAAGATCGGCACCGGCCCCGTGCGCCTGGTGCACAACATCAGCGAGATGGACAAGGTCCAGGCCGGAGACGTGCTGGTGACCGACATGACCGACCCCAACTGGGAGCCGGTGATGAAGCGCGCCAGCGCGATCGTCACCAACCGCGGCGGGCGCACCTGCCACGCCGCCATCATCGCGCGCGAGCTGGGCATCCCGGCCGTGGTCGGCTGCGGCCACGCCACGGAGCAACTCAAGGACGGCACCCTGGTCACGGTGAGCTGCGCCGAGGGCGATACCGGTTACATCTACGACGGCCTGCTGGAAACCGAGGTGACCGAGGTCAAGCGCGGCACCATGCCCGAGATCGCCACCAAGATCATGATGAACGTGGGCAACCCCCAGCTGGCGTTCGACTTTGCCCAGTTGCCCAACGCCGGTGTCGGTCTGGCGCGGCTGGAATTCATCATCAACAACAACATCGGCGTCCATCCCAAGGCGATCCTGGACTACCCGAACATCGATGCCGACCTGAAGAAGGCCGTCGAGTCGGTGGCCCGCGGCCATGCCTCGCCGCGCGCCTTTTATGTGGACAAGGTGGCCGAGGGCGTGGCGACCATCGCCGCGGCGTTCTGGCCCAAGCCGGTGATCGTGCGCCTGTCCGACTTCAAGAGCAACGAGTACCGCAAGCTGATCGGCGGCAGCCGTTACGAGCCCGAGGAAGAAAACCCGATGCTGGGCTTCCGCGGCGCGGCGCGCTACGTCAGCGCGGACTTCGGCGAGGCTTTTGCCATGGAGTGCGAGGCGCTCAAGCGCGTGCGCCACGACATGGGCCTGACCAACGTGCAGGTGATGGTGCCGTTCGTGCGCACGCTCGGCCAGGCCGATCGCGTGACCCAGTTGCTGGCCTCGCATGGCCTCAAGCGCGGTGAGAACGAGCTCAAGGTCATCATGATGTGCGAGGTGCCGAGCAACGCCATCCTGGCCGAGCGTTTCCTGGAGTTCTTCGATGGCTTCTCGATCGGCTCGAACGACCTGACCCAGCTCACGCTGGGCCTGGACCGTGATTCCGGGCTGGAACTGCTGGCGGCGGATTTCGACGAGCGTGATCCGGCCGTGTCGGCGCTGGTCAGTCAGGCCATCCAGGCCTGCCGCGCCCAGGGCAAGTACATCGGCATCTGTGGCCAGGGCCCCAGCGACCACCCGGACTTCGCGCGCTGGCTGATGGAGCAGGGCATCAGCTCGATCTCGCTGAATCCGGACAGCGTGATCGACACCTGGACGCTGCTCGGCGAGTGATCATCGCCCGGTCCCGCCGCCATTGGCCGAATCTGCAGCCGTGATCTGCCAATGACGAGCGTGACGCCGGGTCGCCTCCTGAGCCCTGCGGTTCAGGTCTTCAGGTTCACGCTGCTGGCGATCTGGGCGGCGGTGTCGTTTGGCGTGTGCTTTTTTGCGCGCGATTTGCAGTTTGTCGTGGCCGGATGGCCCTTGCATTACTGGATCGCGGCGCAGGGCGCGGTGCTGGTGTTCATCGGCGTGGTGGCGCTGTACGCGGTCGTCATGAACCGCCTGGACCCGGACGAACCGCTCGACGAGGATCATGCCTGACGTGCAGCCGTCGGCGAGCCGTGCTGCCTACCGCTGGCGCCTGCACTTCAACCTGCTGGTGTTCACGCTGGGCTTGCTGGCGTTTCTCGGTCTGATGGCCTGGGCCGAATCCAGCGGCCTGTCGCGCAACTGGATCGGGCCGATCTTCCTGTTCTCCACGGTGATGGTCTACGCGGTGATCGGCATCTATGGCCGTACCACCGACGCCGAGGAGTATTACGTGGCTGGACGGCGCATTCCGGCCATGTACAACGGCATGGCGACCGCGGCCGACTGGATGAGCGCCGCCTCGTTCATCAGTCTGGCGGGGGCGCTGTACCTGCAAGGCTTTTCCGGCACCGCAGCTCAGCCCGGTGGCCTGGCTTATGTGCTGGGCTGGACGGGCGGCTTCTGTCTCGTTGCCCTGCTGATCGCGCCGCAGTTGCGCCGCATGAGGCTGTACACCGTGCCCGACTATTTCGGCGTGCGCTTTGGTGGGCGCTGGCCGCGCGTGTTGGCCGCGCTCGCGGCCGTGCTGTGTTCCTTCACCTACGTGGTGGCGCAGATTTACGGCATCGGCCTGATCGCGTCGCGCCTGACGGGGGTGCAGTTCGAGATCGGCATCCTGCTCGGGCTGGGCGGGGTGCTGCTGTGTTCCTTTCTCGGCGGGATGCGGGCCATCACCTGGACCCAGGTCACGCAGTACATCGTGCTGCTGCTGGCTTTCCTGATCCCGGTGTCGTGGCTGGCCTACAAGCAACTGGGCACGCCGCTGGCCCCGCTGGCCTATGGGGCGCAGCTTCCGAAAATCGCAGAACTGGAGCGGCAGCTGATCGACTCGCCCGCCGAGCAGTCGGTGCGTGCTGCGTACCTGTGGCGGGCGCAGGACTACGAGGCACGTTTAAAGGACGTGGAGAGCGCCATGCGGCAGGAGCGGGCGGCGCTGGAGGCGCGCATTCGCGCGCTCAAGGCTGAAGGCGCGGACATGTCGCACATCCTGCAGGCGCGCCGTGAACTGGCGGCGCTGCCCACCGATGTCGCCGCCGCGCGCGAGCGATGGTTCCGTGCGATGCAGGAAAGCTACGAGCGGGCGCAGCCGCTGGCCGGCCTGCCGCCACACAGCCAGGCCTATGTGGGTGACCCGGCCGGTACGGCGGCCGAACGCGAGGCGTTCAACACTTCGCGGCTGAATTTCCTGGCGCTGATGTTCTGCCTGATGGTGGGGACTGCCGGCATGCCGCATCTGCTGACGCGTTACTACACCACGCCGACCGTGGCCGAGGCACGCTCATCCGTCGCCTGGTCGCTGCTGTTCATTGCGTTGTTGTACGTGAGTGCGCCGGCGCTGGCGGTCTTGGTGAAGTACGAGATCATGCAGGGGCTGGTGGGCAGCAGTTTCGACGCGCTGCCGCACTGGATTGCCCAGTGGGCCCGCGTGGATCCGTCGCTGATCTCGGTCGCGGACATCAATGGGGACCGTGTGCTGCAGTTTGGTGAAATTCACCTGGGCGCGGACATGATCATGTTGGCCACGCCGGAGCTGGGCGGTCTGCCGTTTGTCGTTTCCGGGCTGGTGGCTGCCGGCGGTCTGGCCGCGGCCCTGTCCACGGCCGATGGCCTGTTGCTGACCATCAGCAACGCCATCGTGCACGATTTCTCGCCGGAACGGCAGGTGGGCGGACGTCCCGGCTCGCTGGAGCACCGCGTGATCCTGTCCAAGTTCACCTTGCTGGGGGTGGCGATGGTGGCCGCCTTCGTCGCCGCGTGGAAGCCGGCGCAAATCCTGCCGCTGGTCACGGCCTCCTTTTCGCTGGCGGCAGCCGCCTTCTTCCCAGGCGTGGTGCTGGGCATCTTCTGGTCCGGCGCCACGCGCAAGGGCGTGATCGCGGGCATGCTGTGCGGACTGGGGCTGACGATCTACTACATGCTCGTCAACGTGCCGTCCTTGCGGTCCTGGTGGGGGCTGGCGCCGGCTGGCGGCCTGTGGTTCGGCATTCAGCCGATGTCGGCGGGGGTGTTTGGTGTGCCTTGCGGTTTCCTGGCCATGTGGCTGGTGAGCCGGGGCGATCGGCCTCGTGTGGATTGATGGCTGGCGGGTGGCGAGCAAGCCGGTTGCGCTGTGCTCACGAATCCGCCCTGCCGGCGCGGTATAGGTAAACCCGGATTCATCCTCGAAGATCGAAGTGTCACACTTTTGATACAGGGAGCTTGTCGTCTCAAAGCCCGTACAGAGGCGGCGACGGCGTGCCGGCACCACCCCGGTGTCGTGTCGGTGAGTTGGGCGCCCGGCGGGGCGCGTCATATCGAACGATGATGGAGGGGACATGATTGCATGCAAGACTGAGGCAGGTCTGAGGGTATTGAGGGACCGCTCGATACCGCTGTCGCCGAGGCAGCGTTCGGCATTCATCCTGTTTGACGGAAGGCGTTCGGTGGGCGAGGTGTTGGCTGCCACGGCCTCGATCGGCGTGACCGGGGAGGACATTGCGCAGTTGTTCGACGCCGGTTTGCTCGCCGCGGGCGGCGGAGCATCGCCCTGCACGGCCTCATCGGAGGAGGTCGGTGCGGCTGATGAGCCCGGGGAGGGGCAGCAGCGCTACCAGCGGGCCTATCCGATTGCCACGCGCCTGACGGCGGGGCTGGGCTTGCGGGGGTTTCGTCTGAACCTGGCCATTGAAGCGGCTGGCAGCTATGAGAAGCTGAGGGCCCTGGCGCCACAAATCCGTGACCTGGTGGGCGCGGATCGATGTCTGGAGTTGGACCGGGCGCTGAACAGTTAGCGGGGCGGTCGGCTGGGTCAAGGCGGTTTGCTACAATAGCGGGTTCCGCCTTGCTGCACTCCAAACAGACGCTGGAGGCAGCTTTTACCAACCTTACTGGGTGACCCACAAGGAGTCTCAATGCGTCATTACGAAATCGTCCTGCTGATCCATCCGGATCAAAGCGAACAGGTTCCGGCCATGCTGGAGCGTTACAAGGGCATGATCACCGCCGGCGGTGGTCAGGTGCACCGTGTGGAAGACTGGGGCCGTCGTCAGCTGGCTTACCAGATCAACAAGCTGGGCAAGGCCCACTACCTGTGCGTGAACATCGAAGCTGACCAGGCTGTGATGGCTGAACTCGAGCATGCGTTCAAGTTCAACGACGCCGTGCTGCGCCACCTGACCGTCCAGAAGAAGAAGGCCGAGACGGGTCCTTCCTCGATGATGAAGACGGTTGAGCGCGAAGAAGCACGCAAGGCCAGCCAAGCCGAATACGCAGCCTGACGACGTTGCCTGCGGGAGTGAATCGCGTTGAGCTGACAGCCTGCATCTCAGAGGTTAAACCTCTGCGGTACACGCCGGCGGGTCTGCCGGCCCTCGACTTGCGGCTTGAGCACGAATCCAGCGTCCAGGAAGACGGGCGCGACCGGCAAGTCAAGGCGTCGATCAGGGCTGTTGCCCTGGGCGCGCTGGCCGAACGCATGGTTCGGCAGCCTGTCGGCAGCACGTGGCGATTCAGCGGCTTTCTGGCCACCCCGCGCAATGGCAAGCACGTCGTGCTGCACATTCAAGAGTTTCAGCAAGATTAATTTCAGGAGGCCCTCATGGCCACGTTCAAAAAATTCAACAAAGACAAGCGCCCCAAGCGCAACACCCAGTCCCTGCTGTTCAAGCGCAAGCGCTTCTGCCGCTTCACCGTGGCTGGCGTGGAAGAGATTGACTACAAAGACGTCGACACCCTGCGCGACTTCATCGCCGAAAACGGCAAGATCGTGCCGGCGCGCCTGACCGGCACCCGCGCCATCTACCAGCGTCAGCTGAACACCGCCATCAAGCGCGCCCGCTTCCTGGCCCTGGTGCCGTACAGCGACCAGCACAAAGTCTAAGGAGACCGACCATGCAAATCATCCTGCTCGATAAGGTCGTGAACCTCGGCAACCTGGGCGACATCGTCAAGGTCAAGGACGGCTATGCCCGTAACTTCCTGATCCCGGCCGGCCGTGCCCGTCGCGCGACCGAAGCCAACAAGGCCGAGTTCGAAGCCCGCCGTGCTGAACTGGAAAAGGCTGCTGCTGCCAAGCTGGCCGAGTCCCAGGCTCAGGGCGAGAAGCTCGCCGGCAGCACCATCAAGCTGACCCAGAAGGCCGGTGTGGATGGCCGTCTGTTCGGTTCCGTGACCAACAACGACATCGCCGAAGAGCTGAACAAGCAAGGCTATGCCGTGGTCAAGTCGCAAGTGCGCATGCCCAACGGCCCGATCAAGGTCGTCGGTGACAGCACCGTCAGCGTCTCCCTGCACACCGATGTGCTGGTGGACATCACGGTGTCGGTGTACGGCGAAACCGCCTGATCCATTCCCTGGGTCACAAGGCCGCCGGGTGCATGCCCGGCGGCTTTTTTCATTCCACGCGGCGTGTTAGCCACTGCTCACCCACCGTCGGTGCACCGGTTATCAACAGACTTATCCCGTGACGCGCTGGCTTGCCACGCGTAGCATCCACGGGTTGCAGGAATCCCTTTCATGTCGGCCGTCCTTCCTCCCAGCTTTTCCGATGAACAGGACGATCTCCCGGTAGATCGCCAAGTGGCGCAGCTGCGCATCCCGCCGCACTCGATCGAGGCAGAATCCAGCGTGCTCGGGGGGCTGCTGCTCGACAACGGCGCCTGGGACCGCGTGGGCGACCTGCTGGTGGACAGCGACTTCTACCGCCACGAGCACAAGCTGGTCTATGCCGCCGTTGGAGCCCTGATCAATGCCTCGAAGCCGGCCGACGTGATCACGGTGTTCGAGCACCTGCAGAACCAGGGCAAGTCGGAAGAGATCGGTGGCCTGGCTTACCTGAACTCGCTGGCCCAGTACGTGCCGAGCGCCAGCAATATCCGGCGCTATGCCGAGATCGTGCGCGAGCGTTCCATCTTGCGCAAGCTGGTGACGGCCAGCGACGAAATCGCCACCAACGCCTTCAACCCGCAAGGCAAGCCGGTGGACCGTATCCTGGATGAGGCCGAGCAGAAGATCTTCAACATCGGTGAAGAAGGCTCGCGCATGAAGCAGGGCTTCCAGTCGATGGACACGCTGGTGGTGGAGCTGCTCGATCGCGTGCAGGAGATGGCCGACAACCCGAACGACATCACCGGCGTGCCGACGGGCTTTTATGACCTGGATCGAATGACCTCGGGCTTGCAGGCGGGGGACATGGTGGTGCTGGCGGCGCGGCCGTCCATGGGCAAGACCGCCTTTGCCATCAACATTGCCGAGCACGTCGCGCTGAACGAGGGCTTGCCGGTGGCCGTGTTCTCCATGGAAATGGGCGCGTCGCAGCTGGCGGTGCGTATCGTCGGCTCGATCGGCCGTGTCGATCAGGGCCACCTGCGCACCGGCAAGCTGACCGACGACGAATGGCCGCGCCTGACCGAGGCGATCGAGCGCTTGCGTACCGTCTCGCTGCACATTGACGAGACGCCCGGTCTGACGCCGAGCGAACTGCGTGCCAATGCGCGGCGTCTGGCGCGGCAGTGCGGCAAACTGGGCCTGATCGTGGTCGACTACCTGCAGCTGATGAGCGGCTCGGGGTCCAGCTCGGGCGACAACCGCGCGACCGAACTGGGTGAGATCTCTCGCGGTCTCAAGATGCTGGCCAAGGAGCTGCAGTGCCCGGTCATCGCGCTGTCCCAGCTCAACCGAAGCGTGGAGCAGCGCACCGACAAGCGACCCATGATGTCCGACCTGCGCGAATCAGGTGCCATCGAGCAGGATGCGGACATCATCATGTTCATCTACCGCGACGACTACTACAACAAGGACTCCAAGGACCCGGGGGTCGCTGAGATCATCATCGGCAAGCAGCGTAACGGCCCCACCGGCACCGTTCGTCTGGCTTTCCTGAAACCACTCACCCGTTTCGAGAACCTGGCGGCCGGGAGCAGCGACGATTTCTGACCGTGCCAGGGCCATGGCGCGGCAGGCCTTCACCAGAGGCAATGATGCTCACCATGTCCTTGGACGAAAGCGGGCGGCTGCTTGCCCGCTGGCGCCATCGATGGCATGGCCGTGCTGGAGCCCTGACGAGGCGGCGAGCGGCTCCGCCCTGCCGCCGGCGGTACTACAGCACCTCGCTGGCGAAATCCGCCAGGCGTGAGCGCTCGCCCCGCGCCAGGGTGATGTGGCCGCTGTGCGGCCAGCCCTTGAAGCGGTCCACGGCAAAGGTCAGGCCAGACGAGCCCTCGGTGAGGTAAGGCGTGTCGATCTGTGCCAGGTTGCCCATGCAGATGATCTTGGTGCCTGGGCCGGCGCGGGTGATCAGCGTCTTCATTTGCTTGGGCGTCAGGTTCTGCGCCTCATCGATGATCACGTACTTGTTCAGGAAAGTGCGACCACGCATGAAGTTCATGCTCTTGATCTTGATGCGGCTGCGGATCAGCTCGTTGGTGGCGGCGCGGCCCCATTCGCCGGCCTGCGTTTCGGTCTTGGCCAGCACTTCGAGGTTGTCGTCGAGCGCGCCCATCCACGGGCCCATCTTCTCTTCCTCGGTGCCGGGCAGGAAGCCGATGTCCTCGCCCACGCTCACCGTGGCACGGGTCATGATGATTTCGGTATAGCGCCGGTCGTCCAGTACTTGCGTGAGGCCCGAGGCGAGTGCCATGAGCGTCTTGCCCGTGCCGGCCGTGCCGGTGAGCGTGACGAAATCGACCTCCGGGTCCATGAGCAGGTTCATCGCGAAGTTCTGCTCGCGATTACGCGTGGTGACGCCCCATACGGAATTCTTCAGGTGTCCATAGTCCTTGAGAGTCTTGAGCACGGCCGTCTTGGCGCGAATCTCGGTCA